>Ga0247760_1000007_pt1 | contig 157253 bp, 201 predicted proteins | sample UWRJL171409R4_FD_179936 | JGI IMG/M metagenome (GOLD analysis project Ga0247760, IMG submission 179936) | Plant litter microbial communities from Arlington Agricultural Research Station in Wisconsin, United States - UWRJ-L171-409R-4 | ecosystem: Environmental > Terrestrial > Plant litter >...
AGGGTGGGGGGTGATTGGGGTGGGGGGGGAGGGAGGGGGGTTGGTTAGTTTGGTGTTGTACGGAGTACCTGGGGTAAGGTATAATGTGTGCATGGGGAGGTTAATGATGGTATGGATAGATTGGGGGTTGTGAATAGGTATGCGAGGGAAGAGGGTGTGCGTATTCGGCTTTAACGTAGGTAACTGGGGGGTAGGTGGTAGTGGGGGGGGTTGAGGGTATGCAGCAGCAAGGCCGCAGCAAGCTTGCTTACGAGGGTTTGCTCCGAGGCGGCTTTGGCGGCTTGGTCGAAGAGATGCCGGGCGCGGGCTTCGCCGGTGAGGAAGTCGTCGTCTGCTGCCATGGTAGATGTGCCGTGGCTTTCGAGTGAGGCTGGGGGTGTTTGAGGTGGTGTTGCACGGCAGATTTAAAAGGGAACGTTTTTGCGTTTTGATATTCCAGGTTGTTGATTTTGATAAAGGATCCAATGGCTCGCGTTATGGGATATTCTAGGAGGTATCAATGAGGGGCTAGCTTTTGCCGAGGCAGTCATCCGTTGTGAAACGGCACCTATTCCTGGAAGGCGTTTTCCAGGCCTGGACAGTCGGGGCCTTGTCACTAACACCCGTGGGCCCCAGCCCCCGCGGTTGAAGGTACTCCACACTTTTCGAGGGTCTGCATTTGACGACGGCAGCCTTAACAATGCTCAACCCCACGAACCGTCGGGACTACCCGCACGCTTCTTCACCGCGACCAGCGGAGAAGGCGACAGGGGTGCGCTGCGGATGAGATCCCTGAGCATCGGATCGGACCTGATACGGATCTCCTCCGGACCCCATGACCCCGTCCAAAATTGCAAGGTGGGTGCGTGTTGGAGCAATGGGGGGGGGCGAGCGGAGGGTGCGCGGCTGCGCAGCTGCGGGTGCTTGCCCCGGATGTGATTTCATCACTGCTGTGGACACGCCAAATATTTAAGGCAAAGTCTTCCGTTCTCTCCGGTTGGTGCTGGAGTCGGGGATCTTGGACACTACGAAGTGGTCGGACGGATCCGTGAAGCATTCTCACTTCGATCCAAGGTTTCGATACGGGTTTCGATCCAGAACCAGAACCAGATCTCAAGGAGAGTGTCAACATATCCGACCAATGGCGGTTCCTTCGACGAAGGCGCCCCTTTCGATACGAGGCGGGCGCCGGTACCGGCTTCGAGATAGTGAAGCCGCTGGCGATGATGTCGACGGCGACTATTCCAGCGAGGGTGAGGCTATCGACGCCAATGAGTTCGACCTGATGCTCTCTCGGTCGTTGCCCACGGGCGGGCCGCTGCTAGAGCCCGAGTCGTTCGAGCATAGCATGTTGCGCAACACGCTCCGACACAGGAGCCGCAACCGCAGCCACGGCAGTCGGCGACAGAGCAGCCGGGGAGGCTCGGTCGCAAGCCCCCATCCACCGAGACGCCAGTTGCCGGCCAAAGAGGGCCCGGCGACCTCCCATGAAGAAACCCCCTTGCTGCCATCGTCGTCATCGCCGTCTTCCTCCGATTATGAAACCATCGACACGCCCTTCCTCAGCGGCGTCAGCCCGGCCCGCTTCTGGGTGCTCTTCATGGGCTCCATGATGGCCTTCTTTGTTTCCTGCTTTGACTCAACCATCATGGCCTCATCCCATCCCGTCATCACGTCGTATTTTGGCAGCAGCAACAGTGCCTCATGGCTGTCGACTTCGTTTCTGCTGACATCAACCGCCTTCCAGCCTCTGCTTGGGGGATTGTCGGATGCCGTCGGCCGCAAGATTCCCTACATCGCTACCATGACGCTGTTTCTCATCGCGACTGTGTGGTGCACGCTTGCAGGGAGCATGACAAGCTTCATCCTCGCCCGCGCTGTATGCGGCCTTGGTGCCGGCGGCATGATGGCGCTGAGTTCTATCATTATTAGTGATCTTGTGCCCATAGAGTGAGTTCCACGCCCCGAATCGCTGTTTCCATCCATCAGCCTGACAGGGAGAGATAGGATCCGAGGGCCTTACCAATCATATATGAACATCACGTATGGTGCTGGCGCTATGCTTGGTGCCGCCCTTGGCGGCGTGATGGCTGACTATCTTGGGTGGCGTTGGGAATTCGGCGTTCAGGTCCCTGTTATCGTTGCGTCCCTCATCGTGGCGGTTATGACCATCCCTGATGACCTTGGGTTGCACGGTAAGGAGCAGCAAAATGTGTGGGAGGCAATGAAGAAGTTTGACTATGCGGGATCGTTCCTGATGTCCACCTCGATTACATTTCTCATACTTGGTTTGGTGCGTTCTCCTTCTTCCCGTTTCAACATCACCTGCATTGCGAGTGCTGACTTGTGGAATCAATCCAGAGCCTTGGAGGAAACATCTTGCCATGTGAGATCCCATCCCCAGCATGTTTTTTGCAGAGAATTAACACAGCCTACCAGGGTCTCACCCCTTTGTCCTCGCCTCCCTTGCCATCTTCGCGGTCTTCTTCCCTCTCTTCCTCTACGTTGAAACCCATGCTGTCAAGCCCATCATGCCAATGCATCTGGTCAGGCACTCCCCACACAGAAATCTAATCTTTTCCAACCACATCGCCTCCTTCATCGCCAATGCGACCCTTTTCAACGTGTAAGTAACTACCTACTCGCCCCCCTCCCCTACCTAAACATTTCTAACACCCAACTCATCCAGCCCGCTCTTCTTCCAAGCTGTCCTCTTAACCTCAGCAACCACCTCCGGCCTGCGCCTAATCACCTGCTCCGCCGTTACTGCCGTAGCAGGTGCCTCGACAGGCTTTCTCATCACCCGCACCCGCCGCCTCAAATGGCCGCTTGTCCTCGGGTCCACCCTCGTTTGCCTAGGCATGGTCTCCCTGGCCTCGATGCAGCGCGGCTGGCCGACATTCTTCTATATCCTCTGCCTCGCCCTCCCGTCAGCAGGCAATGGATTCCAATTCCCCGGCACCTTCATGGCTATCCTTGCCGTGGCCGACCAGTCTTCCCAAGCCGTCGTGACCAGCACCTTGATCCTCTGGCGCAGCCTCGGCAGTGTGCTAGGCGTGGCGTGCAGCTCGCTGGTAGTGCAGAACGCTCTGTGGTATTACCTGGAGAAGTTTGTATCGGGGCCCGACAAGGAGGCTGTCATTGAGCAGGTGCGGCAGTCGGTGGAATCGATTCGCGACCTCGAGCCTGCGTATCGGGAGCAGGTTGTGCAAAGCTACGAGGCAGCGATACGCCTGACTTTTCTGTGCTGTGCTGCATTGGGGCTGATGAGTGTGCTGTTGGTGTTGCCGATGAAGTTGCCTAGGCTGGGGAACCGGAAGTGAGCAGTAAACAAGCTCTTGAAAAGGGGGAAAAGGATGGGAGATTGGAAGATTATAGGCCAAAGAGATAGCAACAATAAACAGCGCCTAAAACATATGCAAATGGTTTGGAATATATAAATTCACGAATGTGATACAATGCAAGATTTATCAATGCTGCTGATTCTTGTTGTCCGTCCCGTGCTCCCTTGACTATCTTGTCACGTCAGTCTTCACACCAGTCTACACAGCGCCCCCATACAGTTGGCCCAATACAGCCTGCCCCTTAACTTTCGAGTACAGCTCCAGCATACCCGTTTTCTTTCCAATCACCACCCCACAGCTTCTCCCGGCAGCTTTGGTACATATCTAATGGTAGCCGTTCACCCCCCTACTAGACACTGCTGTCAACCCGTCTAGCTCTTCCTTAGTCTGCCTATAGAGCTCCTGTGCTTCCCGCTCTCTGGTGCTCACAAACCCAACTTCAGCGCGCAGCGATGCTAGCCGCCTTTGGATAGCCGCTTCCTCTGAAGTCTGCAGGACCTTGAAGCCGCTAAGAGCATTGTGGGCCTTTTCTAGCGCATCATGCGCCTCGCGGATTTTCTTGCGCAGCATCTCGGCGCGGTTGTTGTACCCGCCCAGGTGCAGTTTAAGCTTCTTCTCAAGCTTGTTGCCCTTCTCAGCCGACTCGATGAGTGATTCTATCGTCTCCTAATTTTGCGCGTTAGTTTAAGATCAATGCAGGATGTGTAGTATGACAAGAACGTACCTCGAGCGCGGCTTGCATAGTCGACACTTGATCCTCCTCATCCTCGTCATCGTAGCACCCAAGACCAAGCAGCAGCGAGTTACTGTTGCTCTTCTCCCACGTGGCCTGAATATGCTCTGGCTTGGGCTGACCCTTAACTTCCATCAGGATCTGTAACCGTGCTGAAAGGAGGACTTCATCTTCGATTTGCGGCAGGCCAACCAGTTTTGCCTTTGGTGCGGCGCCTGGGAGGGGGTATCTCGTCGCATCATGAGCCATCAGTAACGCAGATTCACGCGCAATGAGGGATTCGGCGGTATCTGCGATCTCTGATGAGGCTCGCAAAAGAGATTTGTAGTCGACTGCGATTGGCCGGGGCAGATCCCGCTGCATGACCTGCGTCCGTCGCTTTCGTTCAAGAAGCTCCTGTGCCTCCCGAATCTCACGTTCACGGCGATCCCGCACCGCAGCATCCTCTTCTAGCTGCTCGGCTGTTCTCGGTTCTTGTTGATCGTCTGGAAGCTCAAGCTCCCAATCTGTGTCCTTCGGTTTCGGCAGTGCGGAGAGACCTTGCTTGAGTTGATGCCTAATGGAAAGCTCACGCATCCTGGCGTCGTTCGGGGTCCCGCCAACTGCTGACATATCATCGTCGTTGGCGTTTAACGCGAAGCTATCTCGCGGCGTACGCAAGGGGGTCTGACCAACACGGAGAGGCGTCGCACCAATACCGTTGGCACCAGATCGTAGCGGCGTTGCGAGGGGATTTGGCGTAGCAACCACCTGCTTCCGTGGCGCGACGGAATCGAACCCCGTTGACCCTACTCCCTGGTGGAGCGGCGTATTATCACCACCAAGCAGGGACGATTGCGTTTCTGTCAACGCCCGGATGTTCCGAATTTCGTTGGCAATATGGTCCTCTTGCGCCGGGGCCATGGGTGTCCGGATCGGCGCGTTGCTGTTGAGTGACGAGTAGTCGCTGATCAGGCCCCGAGTGGCGTCATTCTCACTCTCACGGGCCATCATATTCGCCCGCTCACCGATCATACCCATCTTCACGATCTCTTCCAACTCGCCTTCACTAACCTGGGGCGTGGGAAGTACCAGGGCTCTCCGTTTACTGCTCTGCTCAGCCTCGCGGATCTTCTGCATCTGGCCGGCCTTCATGGCAGCCTGCATCGACGCCGACGGTGCATCTTTGTCGCCCTTTCTCCTTTTCCGGTCCGCGTCCTCGTCACCCTCCCCCTTTCGCTTCCCGCCAATCTGTGCCTTCTTTGGGTCGAAATGAGTGCGCTGAAACTCGTTCCGTTGAATCTCGTCGTTGGTGTCGTAAAATCCTGGCACAGGTTGCTTCTCAAATGGAATGTCGGCATTGTAGTCCATCTGGCCCTTCTTCCGCGTCGTCACCTTGATGTTGATGCCGGCCGTTTTGAGCTCACGGCGCTTCGACAGCGCTGCCAACCGCCGTGACTCCTCCTGTTGCCGCTCCCGAGCCTTCCGCTTCGCCTTTTTACCCTGCGTATTTGCTAGACGGGCACGCGCCTCGCTCAGCATCTCCTTCTCATCTTCATCAAGGTCGATGGTGTCAGGGCGCGCAGGCTTTGTCTCGGGGTCGGGATCGACCTCGCCGGGTCGCAGACGACGAACATCATCGGCTGACGGTGCTTGCGTCTCGCCGCCATCCGGGCCCGTGAGGCCGAGTCCAGACGCCTCGCGCTGTTCTGCCTCGTCGAGGAGCTTCTGGTAGCGTTCGAGACACTGGTTGGCGGTGCGGCCGACGATGGGGGCGATGGTGCGCCATTGTGTCGGCATCAACTTGGCCAGATGCAACAGCTTCTCATCCTCCTCCTTGCTCCATTCGATCTTCTTGATGCTGGGGTCCAGCCATTCGTTCCACCGCGCCTTGCACTGTTTAGGCGTCTTGCGGGCCAGCAGTGACGAGACGCGCGCCCACTGGTTCAGGCCATACTTGCTGACCGACGCCTTCAGGATTTCATCCTCGATGTTGGTCCACACACCTCCCTTGACGACGGGCATCTTGTCGGTCGCTGCGGTCGGCGCGAATCCCCAGAATGTGTGGTTGTGTTGGCGACCAAAATTTGGATTGAGAGAAGACCTGCCGCTCTTGCATGGCCTCAAAAAAAGCACAGGCAGTCGACCGCGAGCAGGCGTGGCGGCACGAGGCCGTTGCAAACCGAGCTTCTAATTGGCTGTAGCTTGAGCGGGCCCCGCTGGCCACCCCTGTCTGGCTGCGTCAGATCCCTGTTTACCGCGTCGACGCGGCTACTACCAATGCAGCCAGCTCCTTCAGAACTTCGTCAATCTTGCGATCAAGGTTGCTCCGTCCCCCGCCCATTGAACTTGTCGCAGCAACATCCGGGAAAAGGAAACTACTCTTGCATCGAAATCGAAGCTGCGCTCATTTCACACTGAGATCCACGTCCAAAATCACTCTCTTTAACCCTGGGTTTCCACCTTTGAACGTTCCTTCTTTGGTGCATTTCAGAGCTCAGACGTTCTTTTCGCATTGTATATTTTACACTTTTAACCTACCGCGTCATTCTGCAGCGGTCATGGCCACCGATGCCGGCTCACCCCAGCGGGAGCCGACTCCCTCCGGACCAACCTTTCCAACATCTTTTCACCAAAAGCGTGCCCTAGAGGACGACCACAGCCCGGCCGTCTCTTCGCCTCTCAATCCCGAGGTCAAACCAACACAGCGAGTGCAAATTCAAATGCCCGAGGAAGGACAGGGAGCAATGTCACGCGAGAAGAGGACCAAGAAGGATTCCCTTAAGAAGCGCGAGTCCAAAGGCACTTCCGGTGCCGCGGCCGACAGCAACTCGAGGGCGACGCCGGATCGCAAGTTGCGGAGAGAGCCAGGACCTGGCGAGGTCGCCCCTTTGCGTTACAAACTCGCGCCCCCAAAGCCCTCGGACTTTGAACAATCACGCGGCCCAGTCTTCGCAAGCCACCATGAGGTGAAAGATTCCGAGGGGAGGACGATCGAGTTCCTCGAGACGTCAGAGCAGTAAGCCAGTCCGTCAGTGTGACAATTCCCAAGACTAATCATGTCTCCAGTGTTTATAACAAGAAGAATTTCCATTACACACACTGCATTGCCGACCCAGCTTTTCCATCTACGTTTTATTATCGCCAGACCGAGCCCGAACCCTTCGGTGCGCATATGAGCTTCGAAGACACGGCTTCGCACATATTCTTCGACAAATCGGGCACCCACGTCACCTCGAACAAGGGGTTTCGAATGGCGCGCGCTAATGTTGCGGTCCGGGAAGGGCGTTGGTATTGGGAGTGTAAGGTGACGCAAGGAATCCTCAAGCAGCGAGGTGAGGGCGATCCGGAATCACATGGCCACGTGCGCATGGGATGGGCGAGGCGCGAGGCCTCCCTAGACGCGCCAGTTGGATTCGATGCCTACAGCTATGGTATCCGCGACGTCGCAGGGCAGAAGGTACATATGTCACGGCCGAAAGACTTCTTCCCGGCTGGTGAGGATCTCCGAGAAGGCGACGTCATCGGCCTCGAGATACAATTACCATCGGAGCGGCTCCACCGCAAGGTCGTCCAGGGGCAGTACAACCCAGCTGTCGATCTCGCCGATGAGGACAGTGACCCCGGGCCAGAGGCGCCGAACATCGTCCGCGACCGTATCCCAATCCGCTTCAAGGCACATATTTACTTCGAGCGAATCGATTACCACACGACTAAGGAGCTGGACGATCTGATGAACCCGTCGCCAATTGGGTCTTCGGGTGCTGCTGGGTCGTCCGCCAAGCCGAACCCAAACCACCCTCTCCCACCACTACGCACGCTCCCAAACTCACACATCAAGATCTACAAGAACGGCGCATTAATGGGTACCCCGTTCACAAACCTTCTCGCCTTCTTACCACCAGCCTCCAAGATGGTTCAACAGCCCGCTGGGCGTGACAGTCTTGACGATGGGTCCCTCGGGTATTATCCCGCCGTCAGTGTCTTCCGCGGAGGTGCAGTCGAGCTGAACTTTGGACCCAACTTCTGGTGTCCGCCACCTAGGCTAGGCGATACGAAACATGGCAGAGAGGACGTCGATATGGTGGATGCCGCTAGGCCTGAGGTCCTGCCACTAGCGGATCCGCAGCTCCAGCTCGGCGGCGCGTCTCACAAGCTGCGGGCGGTAAGCGATCGCTACGACGAGCAGATTGTCGAGGACATCGTTTACGATATCATCGATGAGGTTAGCTTCTGGATGGAAGACGGCCGTAAGGTGGTTGACCGGTCTGGCAAGGACGACAAGGTGGACGAAGTACCTGGTATATTACCTGGTGGGAGGGAGGAAATTAAGGAGCTCGTTCAGGATGACTGAGATGCTCTCGCTAGAATGGGATGAGGAAAGGAAAATGGATCATGATACCCAGTGTACGATTGCTCTTAGTCCAAAAAATGGCTGATGGGAGAATATGAATTATGAGATTAATACCTAACAAGCGTGCGTGTCTACTCCATAAGTCCTAATGACCACCAATTCCGCCAGTAAATATCGAACGAAGGGGTATCGAATTGCCATCGCCACTGCCGTCCATCACATGTGTTACCATCTGATCTCCGCACCTCGCCCTGCCTTAGTTGCGTGGCTCCACGATCACGGGCGCTGGTGCCGAGGCTTTCGCCGTGGCTGGGGCTGGCAGAGTAGGATCGTCGGGAAGCTCTTCAATCCTCCCGCTACCGTCCACAACGCCAACCAACTCCGACTTCTCTCTTATCAGACGCTCTTCTTTGCCACGTTTGTGGCAATACCATAGGACAAAGAGCAGCAGGAAAAGCGCAAGGCTCCAGATGACGTTTGTCCCCATGAAGGCCGGCCAGCGGACCTTTAGGGCGTTCATGATGCCCTTAAGCATGCTAACGATAGCGCCGGGCTTAGTGACCATTTCTTTGAGATTCTTTGGCACGAGCAGGCGCTTGGCGGCACCCTTGAGGCCACCCTGGGCTGCGGCATCGTCCTTGGCGAGACCCTGCGCTTCAGCGGCAACAGCGAGCAGCTCGGGCGCCAGCGTGGATGAGAGCTTCTCGGGCAGTTGAGTAACGATCTTCTTGAGCGAGCTGGGCAGCTTCTCGTAGTTCTTGGCCAGCATGCCGTCGGGATCATCGAGCAGTGTGGTCAAGTCGTTGACGGCAGTTGGTACGCCGTTGATGAGGTCCTTGAGAATCAAGGTGAACTTCTGCATGAGCTCGGTGGACTCCTCTGACACGGAAAAGACACGGTTGTTACGCGCCGACAGATTTAGATCATCGAGCACGCGCGTCAGGTCATCCTTTTCGCGATCTGCCTCCGGTGAGGGTACGGCCAAGCTGGTACTCTTGGCTGGCACGAGGCTAGTATCGCCCGAGGGTTTTTTGTTGCGGCGGAGGAGGAGGGAAAGGCGATTGGGCTTCTTGCCCTTGCTGTCCTTCACCGCGATGTCCGGCGACTCGCGGCGGAAAGACTCGCTGTCGCTGTCCCAGGTCAGGTCTGGAGTCTTGACCCTTGGCGGAAGAGCTGGTTTGGGCCCTTCCTCTTCATCGTCATCATCCCACGAGAAGTTCGCCGTCAGGCGCTCGAGGAAGTGCTTGTCCTCGTCGTTCAAGATCGGGGTGGCTGGGGCGGGCGAAGACGCGGTAGCGGGAGTGGTCGCGGCATCGCTTGATGGGGATGCCGCCTCTTCGGACGCCTTGCCCTTTCCCTTATCCTCCTTGTCGCCCTTATTCTTCTTGTACTTTTTGTAGGCGAAGTACTCGAGCATGTTTACGATGGGAGCGCGCTGTTTTGCTTCCTAGCGTGGACGGTGGATCAAATGGACAAGCGATGCAAGTTGGAAGTGGGCTAGACCACGCGGATGTTCGTGAGGCTGGATTTATGGTCTAGGCGCATCGTCACGCGGGTTACTCATTTGGTTTGGCCAATGTCTCAGTGCAACAAATCGGCGAGCCAATTCATTTCGCGGCAATGGAAACGGAAGGGTCTTGAGGTCGCCCAAAGCTCGTGCCCCGCACCGCCACAGTGTGCGCAACCATGTGATGTCATTGCCAGAGATCGATGATGAAACTCTAGGCCAGCCGTTCGCGCTGTTTCACTAACTGAGCCGTGTGAGCTTATCTCCTGCCGCTCCTACTGGTGCATCTCTCCCAGATGTACCGACATCTGGTACATCTGCAGCCCAGTACAAAACCCATGGGTATCTTCGCTTCTTCCGCCCTTCATCCAATCAGATCATGTAGTGTTTGCTCAGCTTCAAATCACTCTTCCCCCATCCCATCCTCCTCAGCTTCCTCGACTTCCCTTCTCCTGCCACCGCTCTGCCTTCCCCTCCCTCTTTGGAACGCAGACCTCGACGTGACAGCCCGTTCCCCCACAAAGTGATTCGCGTCCCATGGCGTCTCGCACTTCGGGCATTTCTTCTCTCTCTGGGTGCGCCAGTACCCGTCTTGACAAATGTCGTGTAATCGCATGGTGCAGTCTCGCTCGGTGCACCTTTGACCATACGTAACAATTTCCTTGCACGCCTCGCAGAATTTGATGTTCTGCCATTCGTCCTCGGTCTCGTTGTACGTTTCTACCAGCCATGACCAGAGCTCGACCAAAGCGCGCGGGCTTAGACTGTAAAAGCCATGCCGGCTCTTCTCTAGCCACCCTTCAGCCACGAGGCTCGACAGCAGTGCCAAGACTTCTGAGTGCTTGAGCCCCTTGTCAGTCGCTGCTGCACCCTCGCCATTGCCGTTCGCTAGTCCGTTTGCGCCGCTCTCACGAGATCGTGACGGCCGTGACACTTTGAGAGCCTGTCCCTCGTCGACAGCCATGACCTCCATGCGGGGCGTGTTGTACTCGCTGAACATGGCGTCTAGCAGCCGCTTGATGAATGCAACTTCCTCCGGGGTGCGGGTGGTTGCCATTTGGGTAGGCGCATCACTGTGGGCGTTCATAAACACCCAGACTCGCTCACCGCCTCGCACTTGGTGCCGGGTCATTCGGATGTCAAAATCCACATGCTCGATCGCCTCTCGCGCCATGCGGATGAAATTTTGAAAGTCCTCCATGGTTACCGACTGCGGGTCGATAGGCTCCTCTGCTCGTTCATACGCAGACTGAATCTGAGCCAAGATCTTCTGGGCCTCCGGAAACGTGAGAGTACCTCGAGCCATGAATGCCTGGAGGAAGGCACGGTGGGTATCATTGTAACCTGCTGGCGCAACAGGCGCCACCTCCTCGTCCATCGCGGTATTGGGTCTTGTGGGAACGAAAGGTGGACGAAACTGCGACGTTATTCTGGGAGTGGTACCGCATGAATCCCAATCGTTGGTGGGTAGTGGGTAATCTTAGTAGGTAGGTGGGATAATTGATAAGGTAGGTAGAAGAGGCAAGGCTCGAAACGCGGTTTGTAGAACGCGTCGTGATTGCTCTCCTTGCAGCCTAGACTGTTGTCTAGTGTAGTTACCTAGTGTAAGGAGCTTGTTCTGCGGGGGAAGGCACGGGCCATATGGACTTATCTGTTTGTGCTACGGATTAGCTGCGTAGGTAACATTTAAACCCCTGAGAACCAAAGGCTGTCCCTGGCCACAATGCTCTTCAAAGCGACACCTCACTTGTAGCTTCCCTGGTTAGCCCTCAATGGAATCCACTTAAGCGGTCCAATCCCCTCCGCTCAACGGATAAAGGAGCGCAAATGAGCTGCCTATCCACATCGCGTCGATCGATGCCCGAGATAGTGCGCTCCACCGAAGAAGACCCGGGAGCAGCTCGTGGAGCCGTTCACCACGTGCTGGGCTGGCGCCGACCAAAGCAGTCGGCTCTCTCGTCCCGAGAGATTTCGTCAATGCCATCCTGGACCGTGGCAAGCGGTTGACAAAAAAAACCGGACTCCAATGGTAGTGGAAATGGTGTGATGTGGCTTGCGCTAACAGCCCTTAGCAATATTACAACCCTTCCACTCAACAAGACAGTTGATTCTATGGTAGCGTGAATAAAAACAGTGTTAGTCGGCGATGGTCAGATGACTGGATACTAACAGTGCGGTACCGGGAAGGTACCTAGATTCCATAGAAAATTAGCCTTGTAGCGAGGTAGTTTGAGGTATTGAGTCCGCTTTTTTTTGTCCACCGCTTGCGTGGCAAGCGGTTGACAAAATAAACGGCACCGCAAAATGATCTCTGGTCCGTGCAGACATACAGGACTAACAGAATTTCCAAATTTCTTACCAGCATTGCTCAGAAAACTTGTGGTAAGATCATAGTAAAATGCTGCAATCTGTTAATTAAGTATCGTCAGGAGACCTAGTGGTGGTCTGACGGTACCTTGAGGTACCTAGTATCCCAGCAAGCTGCTGCCTTTTTAAAAGTACTGTCAGATACGCAGTGCAGTTTATTTTGTCAACCGCTTGCGTGGACAGCAGACGAAGGCTAACAGCGGCCCTGGACCGACGGCCTAATGTCAAAGCAGAGATAACCCCCACCCGACCCCAGCCACCATCGGCGTGGTGGCTTGGCTCAGAATGTTCCTCAGGACGGTGCGGAAAGCAGCTCGCAACCTCGCCTCGGCAGCTGCATGAACCTGGAAGGGCACCTGCAGCTGGCCCCCCAAAGACCGTGGACGAGATGATGGCCTGCAGCAGCCGGCTACCAACTCGAGCTACTCTACCCGCAGCACGGCATATCGAAATGCACTCTCCGCCTGAAAACCGGGCTAGCGAGTGCAACGCTCGACCCATACCTTCAGAAGTCGACGAGCGGTCGAGGCAGTGGGGGGGAGGGCCGAGGCTATCCCACGCCAGGCCTAGAGTCGTGCAGGAGTTACATTATTGCCCGACGGTTATACCCCTTCTCCACCAGCCAACTCTCGCGGCCTTCCGAATGCGGCTGCCAGTAGGCCGTTCACGTCTCAGGAGCTGCTGCCCGCCACCTCTCCTCGGTCTCCAAGCGTGGTCAGCCTTCCCCCAACGACAGCCGAGCTTCCGAACCACTTGCGCTCAGACGTTCCTCTTGGGCTAGAGCGGCGTCCTCCACGTGCGTGTAGGATCGCTAGACAGGCTAGACAGGCTAGACAGGTGGAAGTGTCGCGATGCATCATGATTGCTATGCCCCTTTTGGGGTCGCTTAAGCACAAACCTCCCTCGTCGCTTGTGGGGAGAGTGGGCATTGTTTCCCTCACTCACAATGTGAACCCCTCATCACCCCATCCACGGGACTGCCATCCCAGGCCAGATCGGTCATAACAAGGGCCCTCCCTCTCCCGGTGGGCTGCCTGCCACGTTCCTGTCAATCCCGAGATATCAGGGGCTGCTTTTGGGTGGAGGTGCTTTGCTAGCTTGGCACTCGAGCTTTATACCCATCCCTCCGCCGCCGTTGCTGCCCTCGGAGTTTCATCTCCGTCCTCGGTTTGCCCAGGAGGTCCCACGATGGAGATCCAATTGCCAGCGGAAGCCGCTGCCACGGCTGGTGTTATTCTGACCTTCAGCTTCCTCTGTTTGGGGACCGCCGGAATCTTAATCTGGCTCGTCTGGGTGCAGAATGAACGAACAAGCTGTAAGTACCAAGCCTTTCGCAGGCAGCACATACTTCGCTGACCACAACCAGATGTCGCTCTCTTGGCCTATGTCTTGACACTAAGCGTGTCGGCGTCAATCATCCAGCAAATCCACACAATCGCCAGCTGGAACGACATCAAAAAGGATCAATGGGAGAACGTCAAGGCAAACGTCGGCAACCCAGAGCTCAACATAACGGGCGCCTCGACAGGGCTCGACTTAGCTGTATTCTATATCCAGTACTACACATACAATGTCGAGTCTATGCTCATCTTGTTCTGGGCTACTGAGCTCGCCTGGTCCATCTTCCAAATCCGAAGCGCAAGAGCACATCGCTACCACGGAAGTCTTGTTGCGAAAGGAATAGCAATCCTCCTCCCCGCAGTCCAGCAGATTATTCTCCGGCAACCCATCTTCGGGAACAGCAGCGCCGGGTACATGGCGTTGGCCTCTATGATCAGTAAGCAAGAACTTATATGAGCCCTTGGCTCAATTTACTCACAATTCGCAGTGCTCGCATGCTTCGGTCTCGGAGCCGTTGTGCTCCTGGCAATTCTTGGAAAATATATCCATGCCAGAATCGCTCTTGTGACGTGGAGGGTCCCCTACGGCCAGACATCAGGGGGGACAGGCGATGGCAGTTCCGCGAGACTCCAGAACGGGCAACAGCCGAAAAAAAGCATTTACGACAAGTGGCTGCTCCTACGCTTCACCATTGGCTTCGTAGCCCTCGGCCTCTTCGAGCTGGTTGTCATCAACTTCCAGCTCCGCGCCGCCCACACCAACACTGCAGCAAACATCCCGCCTGTCGCGGACCTTAGCGCCAGTCGAGCCATCGGCGACTTTACTCTCTTCGTTCCTGGTGTGACTGGCGCCCCTCTTATCTTCCTTGTGTTCGGCACCACCAGAACCTTCCGCGACAGAATGGCGAAAGTCTTCCTGACCAAGCGCACACGCGACAAGTTGGAGGCGCGTCGGCAAAGGAAACGAAAACCCTCGGCCGCGGCGTCCATTCGCCCGGGTGGCATAATCGGTAACAATCCAGGGGACGTAGAAGCCGCCGCCGGAGCTGGAGGGATGGGAGCCGTCAGGATGCAGGACTTTGCGAAAGCTAAGAGAGAAGAATCCGAGTGGCCGTCAGGGAGAGGCAGACAGGAGTCGGACGACGATCATGACGAACTACCGATTATGAAGCCGTTGCCGGGTTTACCACCACACAGTAGATATTGAGTCGCCAAAAAGGGGCGAGAGTTGTACGCTTGTTATTGCCTATCTGTCATTATACCCCAGAGATACCACCATAGTTTTGTATCTAGTTTAGTTGGAAACAAAATACCGGGTTTGCTTGTTTCAAGTTGGATCATACCTTGCGCTTGAGATGTATTGGATATATGCTGATCTCTAAGATCTACCGACCTCGCTTGTTGTTTTTAACCGTCCTGGTCAATCTCCCACCACCCTACCACGTTTCCTGCCAGTACGTCACATTATTGCCATCCTGTAACCACGCTTCGGACGCCTCGACCGTCTCCGCTACCCCCGAGGCGACCAGCGCGTCCAAAAGCGCATTTCGCACTGATATCGGCATCCGCCCCGCGTTGCCGCACACGCACACAATCGGCCGCTGCCGCATCAGCTCACCGACTTGCGCGGCGTACTTCCTGATGTGGTGCTGCACGTAGTTCTTGCCCGCGTCGTAATCAAACGAGGGAATTACCCCCTCGGCGGTGCCAACGCTAGCGACACTTTCGTCTTCTGCCCGCGGCGCTGTGGGCAGCCCGTCCTCGTGTGGGTGAAGAACCGGGACGTCGCTTGTGGCGACGGGGTCGCGCGAGAAGGCGGGTATAACCTGCACGCCATTCGGGAGAAGGTTCTCCCACTCGTCGCGGTAGAAGTAATCTGCTGCTTGGCTGCGGCAGCCAAAGAATAGGAGAGTCTTCCCTGGTGGAGGGGAAGAGAAAACACGGCGGTCTTGAATCAGCGCGCGGATTGGGGCGATCCCAGTGCCGGTTGCGACGGCGATGAGCGGGCGTTCGTGCTGGCCGTGGCTGGGGTCGAGGATGTGGCTGGGCGGGTGCTTGAAGCCGATGGTGAGGGGGGTTCCGACGGGGAGGTGCCGGATGTAGCGCGAGCAGAGGCCCTGGCGGGGCTTGCGGATGATGGTGCGATATTCAACGAGGGCGACGAGGATTTCGATGCGTAGGGTGTAGCCGGGCGTTCCAAGGAGGGATGCGCCGCCGTTGCAGATGCTGAATTCCCGGCCGCGGATGAGGGGGAAGAGCTCGAGCGCCCATTGGTAGGGGATCTTGAGGCCGGGGAAGTCCCGGAGGAGCTCGATGATGGTACGGCGGGGACGGGAGGTGTAGTCGTAGAAGTCTTGCTCGTTGCCGGGTGCTGTGAGCTCTCGCAGGCGCTCGATTTCCATTTCTTCTCGGGTAAAGAACTCTAACTGCCGGATTAAGCTGCGCTTTGGTACGGATGTGATATCCAGGGTCTGGGTCAGTAGGTCTCGGAGAGTTGAGCCTGGTTTGGCGTGAAGCTTGCTCGGAAGAGCCCCTGGAGCACCGGTGGAGGCAAGCTCGGGGTGTTCCTCGTTGTTGAAATCCAAGGGTATGTCGGCAACTGACTGCCAGCCCATCAGGTCAATGAGTGCCTGGACATCTTCGGGATAGTTCTTGGGGTGGATGATGGCCGTTGCGCCGGCGGCAAAGACAGGGAATGTCTCTCTATGACACTGTACGTCGAGAAAAAGACGACGAACATCCTGCCAATGGTCGGCGGGCGTCATACGGTCATTTGACGACAACACAGAGCGGTATGTGCCGGGAATCGGGAGCAAGTCAGCGGAGGGGAGGCTGTGTATTTTCTCTTCTGCTTGGCCTCCGTGGCCATCCGGCGTAGGCGACTTTGCGGCCGGAGCTGCTGTGCTTTGGTCTGTGTGAGGATGTAATCGGAGAATATATTTGGGCGGGAGCTGGACATCGTCTGGAATAGGGGTAACAGAGTCAGGGAGCGGATAGTTGGCCAGAAGAGATGCCTTCAAGTCTTGATACCATGGCAAGTAGACACTGTCAATACTGTGGTGTGACTCGGTGTTAGCTTCGCGGACACAACTCCCTCATACAAGGAGCGTTTACCCGTTGTCGTGTCGCTCGTCTCCCTCTCCTGATCTGAAGAACTCGGAGGCGCCCAGTTGGAGTAGTCTCACTCGGAGCTTCCGTGCGGCCCAGTTGTATCTGTCATGTATGGTTCAGCACTGGTGTATAGTGTCAGGCGGAAGGTTCCGTGAACCACACGGGGTGATCGCACTTTGGGTATGAACTGTCTCCCAGCCCAAAAATAGCAAAATTTAAAGTCGCCAAACACTTAGTATGACTGAGCTTCTCACGCCTTAAGTTGCGCCAGAACTTCGTCGTGTTCTTGGGCATGTCTCCTTGGCCAGTGGTGGACGTAACGAAAATGGCCAGTGAAAAGCGTAGAATATCGGCCTCAATTACCTGTCAGCTAGGTCCATGAACAATCGAGAACGTCGTAAAGCACAACTCACAAGCTTAAAGCTGTCCATCTCGTCCACCACAGTCCGAAAATGTAACCGTTGGGCCATCTTTCCCAACTCTCCGGCTATCTCCTCGCCATTCCCTGTCTCGGAGCCATATAGTATGATCATGCTCCGGCCCGGAACCGCGGCGGACGGGGCCATCTCACCTGGTCCGGCCATTTTGGCCAGCGTCTCTCAATTTCTTACGGAGCGTCGGTCGCAAGCAAGCCGCATGTGGGATTCCCTCTTTAACGTACAGAAAACGGGATAATTTACACACAAGTCAATACAAGCGGGAGCCGCTTGCAACTTGCGCAAACACCTTCTTTGCTCACGCACACAAAGCGATGAATTGATTTGTGGTGTTCCGGCTGGGAGGTCATTCGCGATCTGTCGCGCGGGCGTAATATAAGAGTACAAATATGCGCCTCTAGATCGAAGTTTGCGATTTGTTTGGAATTCGATTCCTCTACTGGTCTCGGACGGCTGCTAGGTTGTCTGGACAAGTGAGGGCGGCCCGGGTTTGAACGGCTTCCTAGTGGCTAAAAAATCGGGCCCGAGATCGGCCCCCAAGGTTGCAGGACCGGAACGGGGAACGGGACTTTGGCCGTCGGCTCTCCGGCGGCTTTAACGCTGGGATCTGTACGGCTAGGAAATCACCATGCCGGCTTGACGCACCGTTTATTGCCCAAAAACAACTGGAAGTCAACTGGATAGGCACCAGGTGAGTGCGAGTTTGGGCTGCCCCACCCTTTCACATGCAATTCGACGGCCTCCTGCATTTACCATTCACCTGTGATCGATGGGTTTGGGAACTCGGCGTCTATATTTTTGGAGACAGGTGTACAATAGGAGCCCCAGGCGAACCAGTCTTTTTTGTTTCTCGACTTTCCCTTCGTGCATGATTTTTAGAGATTTGATGGGAAATTCGGGTCCCGTCAATTTGGGGCCAAGATTCCCCCTTTTCCCCTGAATACGATCCTGTACTAAAATTTTCTGGCTGAAAATCCGAGCCGTCCATATGCATTACCTGCATTAATCTTGCAGTCCAGCTGCGCTCGCTCAGCTCAAGTCGTCGTCCAGTCCGCTGGGAGACTGATGATCTCAGGTATTTCCCTGGCCGACACGCCTGCAGGCAGCAGAGGGGACACGCGACCAGATGTTCCGATTCAGGTGTGGGATGTCTCGGATTGGGCGGGGTGGTGTGTACGGAGTGAGACCCCAGCGCCTGCCGAATCGTCATCTCAACAGTGCACGGGGCGCTGCAGAATGGAAGCATCTCGAAAGCCGCGGTCACTGGCCGCCCCGTAGTCAAGCTCACTCCACTTCAACCTGTCATCCGGCGAGCCAAAACAACCTTCATGCAGCCGCCCTGCTGCCTGCCGTGCTGGGCCAGGTTGGATGCATTCACCCACACATCTCACTGATGGTGCGCATTCTTCTGGCAAGCCGCCGCAACAGGTGCCGGTTGGGGCGCATCGTTGACATATGCACGGTAATAACCCAGGCAGATGGGCTTCAGCCGCATCCATGAGGCTGTTGCGGCTGATTCGCTGCCGTTTCTTTCCTTTTCTTTGCCCCCAACTGGGATAGGTGAGTGTCGGATCCAGCTCTTGCTCCATCACACCAGTGTGGTTCTTGCCCCCCCAGCGGGCAACACCAGGCATCTCCGTTCCCCTTGGTAGTTGTGGGCCGAGCTGGAACCTCTTTCCCCAGAAAATGGGAGCTCTAATAAGGTGGTAGGTGCACTGTTGAGATTCGCCCTTCAGGATCCCTCCCTCCAATGTGCTTGAATCTCAAAGACATGAAGCACAACCTCCTGCAGGCTGTGGGTAAGGTAGATAGAAACCTGTCGCAGCTCGGGGCGACGGCCGATGCCAGATAATTTATTGGTCTATCAAAGGGGACGCAGCGCTCAACCGTGTGCTTTGCCAAGCCCTTGTGAGGATGTATCAAAACTGGGGGGCTGTTTCCAAACGCTGTTCTTGGGCTTGCCCTGGGATGAGCTATTTGGCCTGCTGTGTCACATACGGCAGGGTCAACATGCTAAGGGCAAATAGCTGTGTGAGCTAGCTAATCGATATTGTCCGAAGGTGTATTGTGAGATGTGTTGTGGAGCAGAACAATGACAACGAGGGAGTTTAGATGTTTGGCTCCCGTCATATCTACCTTGTCATGCTAGATCACGTTGGGGTTGTATACTCCAATATGGACACTGAGTTGTAAATTAATCTCTAATGCTATCCGGTCGGTCCATCGGAGGCGGTGAGTTGCCGCCTGCTGTGAATGGAATCGGGCCAGGCACCTCTCTGGCCACTTATGCCCAGCTTCGTATCTCGATGTTTTTCGTTGAGTTCCATCACATCTTTCGTCGAATTTCATCTCAAAAATCGTCCAGTCTCACTGGATTTCGTTTAATTCATCCCACCGAACCCTTTCTGATTTATGTCACCATTTATATTGTGTGATGAGCCGGCAGCCTTTTCTTTCCCTTTCTGCCCCGCCGCCATGCAAACCTTCGATATCATTTTGGGATATTCACCATTGCGATCCATTTCTAGTCACCCGATACCCTGCCTCGCCAAAATTCACACAGTCTGAAAAGGCGCGATTCACTGTGGTTTTTGGACCTTCACTTCCACATCAAATCCCATGATAAATGTGAGCCGCTGCGTCTTTCTTCCTCCAACTCTTTCGCCATCTGCATCTTCTGGAGAAGACCTGCAAGCCAGCTACTTCAGCCCTCCCACTTAGCTTTACCAAGACACCCGCTATCTTTGATCTATATTTGGGATCCTATCCTCGGTATAAGAACCGCCGAAGTTTCTTGTTGGGCCAGACAAGCGCAGCGCCCCTCCAAGCGTGGCGGCAACTGGCGAGCTTATCCAGGAAGCAAAAACCTTGCGGGGCAGGATCGATTTCGGAGAGGAAACCGACCATATTAAGCAGGAGCGTCTAGACAACCACAAACCAGACTGCTGCCCAGTCAGGCTCTTGAGGCACCTCCGTCGGTCACCTCAGGTTTGTTCGCGAGGTAAGTCAAAAGGCTCCGCTCGTGGCGAAGAAGCAGTTCGCCCCAGACATTTCCCAGGCAAAGAGCAAGCCTTCCTAGCACACGCCCCCCTGCCCTCACCCACTCGCCTGCACCTCCCCTGCTCCCCTGCACCACAGAGATCCCTGCCAAGGCAAAAAGGTACGTACCCTATCCGCCGCCACGCCTTCCTCTCGCTTAATTCCCCGAACGCCAGCAAAAAATATTTGATTTTTGAGCGCGCCGACTCACATCTTCCCTCTTCCCTCTTCTTCGTCAAGCATCAAAGATCTCACAAGCCTCGCTCCAACTTTCGACTACCACCCCCTCCAAGACATCTAGGGCACGAAGCTACCCTTCTAACTCCCCCTCAGACCCAGAGTTCAATCAACTCGTTCTCAAACACGAAAGCGTCCCTCCCGTCGACGTTCCTCAACGAGTCAACAATCCTCACGTCAAGCCTCAATTCTCAACTCTTTATCTCCAGTCAACCCACCGACATCATCATCAACCATGTCTACCATCGTGGAGAAGGTTACCGACGCTGCGGCCACCGCCGTCAATGACGTTACCAACGCTCTGGCCAACACCTCTCTGACTGACAAGACCGCTGACGACAAGTCTGCCGCCAACGATGCGGTCCTTGCCAGCGCTGCTGAAGGTCGCCGCCTTTACATCGGCAACCTTGCCTATGCGACAACAGAGGGGGAGTTGAAAGACTTCTTCAAGGGCTACCTTGTGTAAGTACTCATGTCCCCGCACGTCCCGCCTGCGCTCTCCCGTCTGCCTGGTGTACTCCGCCTCCATGCCGCAAGGCGATGTGGTCGTGATCTGTGGGCCGTGATCTCCGCGTGGTACTTGCATTTATTGTAATGGTGTCGGAGTAAGCCCTGCAATCATTCATACGTTTCGTCAACGTGCCTTCGTTGTTTAGCATTTGAGGTGGACCTTTTCGACCCTATTATATTTCTTGTGTGGGTATTGACTGTTACCACTGCTGACGTTTCCCTACAGGGAGTCTGTCTCCATCCCCAAGAACCCTCGCACCGACCGCCCTGTCGGCTATGCCTTCGTCGACCTTTCAACTCCCAGCGAGGCTGAGCGTGCTATTGCTGAGCTCTCCGGCAAGGAAGTTTTGGAGCGTAAGGTCTCTGTCCAGCTTGCTCGTAAGCCTGAGACGACCGAGAAGGTCGAGGGTGCCAATGGTGAGGGTGCTGAGGGCACTCGTCGCCGTCAGTCTACCCGTGGTCGTGGCCGTGCTGGCCGCGGCCGTGCCGGTCGTGCTCGTGGCGGCCGTGGCAGCGGTGTAAGTTTGCATCTACCTGATGAATTGATCTTGCATGCCCTAATACCAGATCTAGGATGAGAAGGCCGAGGGCGCTTCCGAGAACGCAGATGGAGCCGTGGATGCTCCCGCAACTGGCGAGGTTGAGGCTCTGAAGGACATCACCAACGAGGCCAACACTGACAAAAGCAAGAGCGTCAAGGGCGAGAAGACCGACAAGGCACAGGCCCGTCCTCCCCGCGAGCGTCGCGAGCGTGGCCCGCCCGCCGACGGCATCCCTTCCAAGACCAAGGTCATGGTTGCGAACCTGCCGTATGATCTGACCGAGGAGAAGGTTCGTGAACAATCAATTGCGCTCCCGCACTCCAGCTGCTAACTATCAAACAGCTTAAGGAACTCTTCGTCGCCTACGAGCCTTCATCCGCTAAGATTGCTCTCCGCCCCATCCCCCGCTTCATGATCAAGAAGCTCCAGGCTCGTGGCGAGCCCCGCAAGGGACGTGGCTTCGGCTTCGTCACTCTGGCATCCGAGGAGCAGCAGCTCAAGGCTGTTGCCGAGATGAACGGAAAGGAGATTGAGGGTCGGGAGATTGCTGTCAAGGTCGCCATTGACAGCCCCGACAAGACCGACGAGGAGGCTAATGCCCCCGAGGGCGAGGCTACCCACGCAGAGGAGCAGCAGGCCGAGACCGTTGCTGCTTAAAAGCCTCTTATTTTTACAAGCGGTGCTATCGTCTGGAGAAACGAGCGCGAACGCTAGTTCTATTCGACAAACACACCTGTTCGTATGTATTACTCTTGGGCGTGTGCATTTTCCCTGACGATTTGGTATGGACTGGAACGAATTTTCCTTACGGTAGACGTGGGCTACGAGCGCGAGATTGAGCGGCGGGAACATGGCGTCCTGGATTTGCACGGGCTTTTCACAAAAGAGGGCTCATTGCGGGTAGACTTCAGGAGCCATTATCTTGCGGCTTTACAACCAAAATATCCCCTAATTTCCACACGACCTTTTTCCCTTCATCTTGTGTAGTTGATAACCACCTTTGCCTCTTTTCGCTTGCTTCGAGGTGTACAATAATTCGTCGCCGGAGATGGGGTTCGGGGAACAGGAAAAGTTATCTATGCAAATACACAAATGCAAAGAGAGTGATGCCCTTAGAAAAAACTGGTTCCACGTTTGAAAGATGTACGCTATGATTGTGCGTTTCCGTTAAATGAATGGTGCTATGTAAATACGCAATTCTGGCAGTTTCAGGGGATGCCAAGGGTGTGGTGGGTTCCTTGCAGCTCTTGTTCATCAGGGTTGTTCCCCTTCGCGCTTGGCTCCGCTTTGCGAGAAGACCAGAGCCGGAGACCGCAACCTCGAACCCATCACATTGACTTGAAGATAAATCCAATTCTCAGATCTAGAACTCATTGTTGTACTCGGCACAATACGCGTGGTTTGATCAACTCTGGGCAGCAGTCACGGCAAGATATAGAGTGTCAATTGATCACACGAGGGAAAAGACACATTTTCGGTTCGATTGGTAGTTATTGTACCCCTCCCCAGCTGTGGCTGTTTTGGCGCCCAAATTTCCACGGTCCAACCTCCAACCTCGAATTCAACATCAATCCCTGAGCTCGCCGAACCCGTGCCACGTAGCTTTCGACATCGCCTCGTTTCCCGCAATGGCTTCCAAAGCCATGTGGGAGGTGGACCCCGAAACCAGGTCCAAGGTAGGCACTCCCGGGTCTTCGTTCTGTTCCATGGCGCATTGCGACATGTCAGTTTCGGGCTCTGCGTTCTGGTGCTGACTGGGTCTTTTGCTGTCTGTAGCTCGCTGCGATCCAGAAGGAGGCAAATAACAATATCTGCTGCGACTGCGGCGCCCCGAATCCGCAATGGGCGTCACCGAAGTTTGGAGTCTTTATCTGTCTGTCCTGCGCGGGCGTCCATCGCGGCCTGGGCGTGCATATCTCCTTTGTGCGGTCGATTTCGATGGACGCGTTTAAGGCTGCGGAGATTGAGCGCATGCGCCTTGGTGGAAACGAGAACTGGCGCGCCTTCTTTGAGGGGCATGCCGATACGAAGATGCTCGGCGTGAGCTGGGACGATGCGACTATTGCCGAGCGCTATGGCGGGGAGGTGGGCGAGGAGTGGAAGGAGAGGCTGAGCGCTAAGGTTGAGGGGAGGGAGTACGCCCCTGGGGAGAAGAGGCCCGTATCGGTCAGTCCAGCACCGTCGGCAGCGGCGGCCGCACCGACGAGGAGCGGGCCCCGGGCCGCAAACACACCGCTTGTGGGCGACTCGAGCAGCAGATCGGGAAGCCCTGCGCCGGGCAAGGTCAAGGTCGATGATAGGTACTTTGCGAGACTTGGTGCCGACAACGCGAACCGATCGGCCGACCTGCCGCCGAGCCAGGGCGGGAAGTACGCTGGCTTTGGGAGCACACCGGCGCCACAGACGCAAGGCGGCAATGAAGCCGCGCTTCCAGGACTTGATGACTTGCAGAAGGACCCCATTGCGGCGTTGACCAAGGGGTTCGGTTGGTTTACGACTACAGTCGCCAAGACAGCTAAGACGGTCAACAACGACTACATCCAACCGACGGCTAAGCAGGTACGGTCCCCTTTTTGACTTGTGGGAATGATGGTGATTCTGACATGCTCTACGTGCAGCTCGCTGAGTCGGATTTGGCAGCACAGGCACGCGTTGCGGCGGGTCAGGTTGCGAAGACAGCGCAGACTGGCGCGAAGTCAGCCAGTCAAGGTATCAGCCGCTTCGTCGAGGGCCCCTCTGCAGGCGGTTACAGCCAGGTGCCGTTTGACGAGAGCAAGCGTTCCTTCTGGGACGACTTCTCTAGCGTGGCGGAGCAAAAGGACAGCTCTATCGGCACATCGGCTATGGGTAAGGGTAGCAGTAGTAGGCCAAACCAGCCCGCCGCGGGAAAGAAGGACGAGTGGGATGACTGGTGATGGGGACGAGAATATATGGGAATTAGTTACAGCGGTTGATGAGTGCTTTTGGTGGTTTCCTCTGGGGTGGGCTACGGGGCAGGCATCTCGGGCGAGGGCTCAGGTCCAGGATTCAGGTCCAGGATTCAGCTCTTTCACAAATACATAGATCTGTTCAGCATGTTATACGATGTCTTTTCCGTTCGGACAGCAGTCGAACACATATACTATTGTGGTTCAACTTGATGTCGTTGCATTTGGGACCAGGAACGGAAATTCTCAGGGTTAGGGGTTCGCAGGATTGATCGTACAAGCCATCGTCGCTTGGCCGAGGTTGGTGCCGGCACTAGCCGGGATAGCGAAGACGGCTCGTCATCGTCTCGAAAGCCTCCTTTTCCCCCATGACGACCCGCCATTGAGTCGCAACAGAACGCCATGTCAGCCCTTCGGATATTGGTCCCCGTCAAGCGGGTGATTGACTATGCAGTACGTGCGCAGCGAAAGAAGGCGCCCCTCAATTGAGGGGGGAGGGGCCGACGTTGGAGCCAGCAGCAGAATACTGACGAATGTGTCGCGCAGGTCAAGCCGCGGGTCAACAAGGCGCAGACGGGTGTCGAGACGGCCGGCGTCAAGCACAGCATGAACCCCTTCGACGAGTTGTCGGTCGAGGAGAGCGTGCGCATCCGCGAGAAGAAGTCTGCCCCCGGCGGCGTCGAGGACATCTGCGTCATCAGCGCCGGCCCGGCCAAGGCCCAGGACATTTTGCGTACCGCCATGGCCATGGGCGCCGACCGCGCCATTCATGTTGAGACCAAGCCCGACGACGATCTCGAGCCCCTGACTGTCGCTAAGCTTCTTAAGGCTACGGCAGAGCAGCAGAAGAGCAACCTGGTCATCCTTGGCAAGCAGAGCATCGACGACGACGCCAACCAGACAGGCCAGATGCTGGCTGGTCTCCTGGGGTGGCCGCAGGCGACACAGGCGAGTAAGGTTGAGTTCGGCGAGGGCGACCTCGTCAGCGTCACGCGGGAGGTGGATGGCGGCGTTGAGACGGTGCGCGCGAAGCTGCCCATGATTATCACGACCGACCTGCGACTCAACGAGCCGCGGTATGCCAGCCTGCCCAACATTATGAAGGCGAAGAAGAAGCCACTGGAGAAGAAGACGTTGGCCGACTTCGGCATTACGGGAGAGAAGCGGTTGAAGGTCCTCAAGGTCACTGGTACGTTTCTCATTTGCTTGCGTCGCGGAACTGTGTCCTGGTTCGCAGCGCTATGTACGGGGTTGACGACTAATTTTCTATCACAGAGCCACCACCGAGGCAGGGCGGAGGCAAGGTCGCGGATGTTGACGGCCTGATCTCTAAGCTAAAGGAACTCGGAGCCATCTAGAGCTCCAGCTGGTTTCTTGTATTGCTGCTGTATAGTGCTGTGGGGTTTTAGTAGCATCATTGGCTTGGGAATAGAGAAATTGGCGGCCACATTTGCTCTGACGCATGTTCCCGCAACCGGCAAGCGGTTTCTTCCCTCCGCATCGGTATTCCGGTTGTGGATCTGCTTTGGCCCAACAGGCGGGGGTGGGATTGGCCACCTGTCTAGCTGATGGACCCCCGCGCTTGGGGCGGTACAGACCAAGAGCTTCTCACTTGATAGATAGGGCTGGCCATTGACCTGGTCAGTTTCCATGTTATGAGTAGAAGTCAGTGTTGAAGACAAACCTCGTCTGAGAATCATCCAGGGCTTGGGCATCTCATGTATGTTTAAATGAACAGACGGCTACTCCCATTGCATAACCTCTCGGCAGCTGCCAGGTTGTTGAGACGAATAAAGAGGGGCTCTGTCGCTGAAAGATAAGGTCGCCCTGATCCCTGGTACCGCCCCTCCCGGAAATCGGCCTGCGACCGGTGAGGTGCCGGCTCAACAACCAATGAGCGCCTCGCTAATGCACTTTGTGTAAAATTCTTTCGGGGCCCAATGACAAAGTTCATTTTTCTCGGCCGCCTCCCACAATCTTGCTCTTGATCTCGTCAATCAACACCATCCAGCCCCAACAAGAGCCGTTGTGAAAAACATCGTCCATTCTCCGACCCCAGGACTCGAGTCCGCCCTATTACCTCTCCGAATTGTCCCCCCCAAACCTCACTTATGAACGGGCGCCCGTCAGTCTTCACTTCGCAGGTATGTCTAGCCGCTTGACCCCTTGCGGTGCCGTACCCCGCCATCCAGGATCGGTGAATCTCTCACGACCCCTTCGCCCTCGGGATCGCTGCCAGGGCCTACCACGTCGCTCAAATCCATCAAACTCTCCTTTCAACGCTTTTCCTAGACGTCTCGTCTCAGATTTCAGTCAATTGAACCCAACTAACATGTTTCCATGCTAGGATTATCTCTCAGGTCCGCACCCTCCCGGGGTCCCGCTTGACTCACCGCTTCGTTACTGACTAGATTTTGTTAGACCATCTGTGGAAAGCAAGATCCGCATAAGATATCCTGCATTGCACTAGAGCCTGAACCATTCTCACTCTTTCATCCTCGAAGTCAAGATGTTCTCCCGTCTGGCAACCCGTCTTCCCACGGCCTCGGGCCCTTCCGCCTCAGGGCTCGCCTCCCGCCTCCCCAGCCAGGTTCGCTTCTTGAGCAAGCCGGCTGTAGACGGCAGCAGAGGCCGATCCATGCCTGCCACGCCTTCCCGTGTCTCTCGGGCCACGCCTGTCGCCCCTAACACGGAGGCTACCTTGACCATCAGAGTACGGCGATGTTACCACCCTCGGCACACGAATGAAACGCTAACCTGTCTGTAGGATGGTCCTGTCTTCCACGGCAAGGCCTTCGGCGCGAACTCCAACATCTCTGGAGAAGCCGTCTTCACCACATCGCTTGTTGGGTACCCCGAGTCCATGACCGACCCTTCGTATCGCGGCCAGATCCTCGTCTTTACCCAACCCCTCATTGGAAACTACGGCGTTCCGTCGAACCAGCGCGACGAGTTTAATCTGTTGAAGTACTTTGAATCGCCCCACATCCAGTGCGCCGGCGTAGTCGTGGCAGATGTTGCTGAGAAATACAGCCATTGGACGGCTGTGGAGAGCCTTGCTACATGGTGCGCCCGTGAAGGAGTTCCCGCCATTACTGGGGTGGACACGCGAGAAATCGTCACATACCTCCGTGAGCAGGGTTCTTCTCTGGCTCGTATCTCCATCGGTGGCGAGTACGATGCCGATGAGGACGAGGGCTTCATCGATCCTGGCCAGATCAACTTGGTCAAGCGCGTGAGCACCAAGGCCCCCTTCGTTGTTTCTGCTCCGGGCGCTACCTTCCACGTTGCCCTGATCGACTGCGGTGTGAAGGAGAACATCCTGCGCAGCCTTGTCAGCCGCGGCGCCTCTGTGACGGTCTTCCCATACGACTACCCCATACACAAGGTTGCCGACCACTTTGACGGAGTCTTTATCTCCAATGGCCCCGGTGACCCGACCCATTGCCAGGAGACGGTCTACAACCTCGGCCGCCTGATGGAGACATCTTCGGTTCCGATCATGGGCATTTGCCTGGGACATCAGCTTCTCGCACTCGCTGTTGGAGCCTCTACCATTAAGCTCAAATATGGCAATCGCGCCCACAACATTCCCGCTCTGGATTTGACTACGGGACAATGCCATATCACCAGCCAGAACCATGGCTATGCTGTTGATGCCAGCACTCTGCCCAGTGATTTCAAGGAGTACTTCGTGAACCTCAACGACGGCAGCAACGAGGGTACGTTCTCCAAAAAAAAAAATAATAAAAAAATAGCTATCTCCAGCTGCTAACACATTTCCAGGAATGATGCACAAGACCAGGCCCATTTTCTCGACCCAGTTCCACCCCGAGGCGAAGGGAGGTCCGATGGACAGCTCGTACCTCTTTGATCAGTACCTTGATAGCGTCAAGCTGTTTAAGGATACCTCAAAGATCTACAGGGACAACAGGCCTACGCAGCTGATGCTCGATATCCTCAGCAAGGAGCGTGTTGGCGTTGAGCCTTCCCCTCTGGCTAACGCTGCCTAAAATGGCTTACCTTAAACGTTTTTATGCATGGGTTGGTTCTGGGGTTAAGGTAGCATTTGGGTTACTACTTGGAGGCAGGGTGAACGGGAGAAATCTCACTTTTTGTTCTCTTTTTATGGTTTGGGAAACTGTTTTCTTATCAATTCATGGGAGGATAAAACTTGAAATAGCATGTTAGGTAGGTGTATCTTGCTTTGCAGCGGTCGTATCTAGTTCCAAAGTCATTTACCATTCAGCATGCAAACTAGAAACCTAGAAGGTTCTTTCAAAAAGGATGTGTGCTGTGGTGCTGCAACATTGATCGTTCTTGCAATCAAGTTGTTGGTTGTCTGTGGCAAACCCCTGGCGGATCCGGCTACTTGTTGGCACACTGCAAGGAGATTGCCAGGGCCTGCAAGACATCTCACACAGCACTATGAGACAAATGAGACTTATACGCGACTCGAAACTAGACCAACATGACTGATTATTCTTACAACTTTTTACCAACACCAACCGGCTTTACCTAACTCTATCCCGGGAAAATTTGTTCTGGGACTCAGCAATGTGCACATCCCAATAGCCATACATTTGTGAGCCACTGATGCTCATCGAATCCGGGTATCTCGTCCTCCACAATAAACTTTCTCTAATCCTACACGACATTGGCTGCCTGCCTATATGAAGCGAAGATAATCTTATTGATTCTTGCTTCTTTTGAGGCATAAAACTCGCCATCTCTGATCTTTTCCATCGCCTTTCGCAGATCCTATTCTTTGCTCGTAAGCCCATTTTATCTGTTGGGACCATGTGTGCCGTTTTTTTGGACAAAGATTGATCGATTGCATGGCTGATGTGTGTTGGATGGATACCAAACACCGGGCTTAATCTTGGATGTCTTGACTGATCCGATGGTCTTCAGTATGTAGCGGCCGTTCACTGAGTGTGAACATCACCGGCCCACCATCTTCCTGGCATAGCTACCACGAGTCTTAAGCACCCCGTAATCCGACATATTGAGTACGGCCAGTGACCGCGCAAATTTCACCACTAAAGACGATTCACGTTCAACGCCTCCATCCCCGTCTCCCGCCACCACCACCGCCACGTCCACCACCTCTGTAGGCATCGAAAGTGGGCATCGGGGCGCCGTTCAGTCTTGATCGTGGCTCGTCGCCACGGTTGGGCATATCCCGGTTTAACATATCCCGGCTTGGCATGTCCCGGTTGGGGGCATCACGGCTAGGTACATCGCGCCCACTGCCAAAATATCGGTCGCCACCTCGAGGGGGACCACCGTACGACGGAAATGAACCGCCACGAGAACCGCCCCGTTCCTGAGCACGACGTTGCTGAATCTCACGTTCCCTATGAGGCGGTCGAATCCCAACGAAGTTTTCCTTTCCACGATCGACGAATCCATCCTGGTTCTCAAATGTGTAGCGATTGATCTCATCCTCGCGACCCATATCCCGATATCGATCTTTGGTGTAGTAAGACCGCATATTATCGATCCGGCGTTCTGCCAGATCTGATGCGACAGGCTTGTAGGGTAGCGGCGGTCTTGCCTGGGTCTGTTTCCAGTCGCCCGTTGAAGTTGGGAAAGAGTCCTGGCGGTAAGCAGCAGTACCGCGACCACGGGGGCCAAGAGGAGCCCCCTCAACTCCTGTGAACTGTCGGGATGGGCCAGTGGGAATTGATGCCACCGGAGCAGCAGACGGGGGCGGTTGTGGCCTGGAAGGCTGTCGGGGAGGCTCCGCATCGGCATTGGTTAGGCGAGCTGTCGCATTGCCATCGCTGTCAAAATCGTAGCGTACCTCCCACCGTGTTCCACGGCTGCCCTCGGTCTTCTCATGGTTTGACCATTCCTCGACCTTCTCCGGAGGAATGAAATCGACCCAGAGCTCTTTTCTCTCACGCTCATTCGGCCATACTTTCCCATGCAAAGCAACGCGCACACGCGATGCGGCTGAGACGTTACGGAATCGCACAAAAGCATGTGTGCGGATCTGATCGAGAAAGAATTCTTCAACGGCGTCAGGGTCGGGTTCGCTTCTCCGGGGAACTGCGAGGTCTGATAGATGCTCTAGAAGCATGTTCTCTCTCAGGGGACGCATGAAGTTCTTGATATAAAGCGCAGATGTTGCCGGGTGCTCAGACGGCGTGACCTGGCAATCATCCTCGTCACGCGCAGAATCATGAGAGAGCGGTGCGTCTTGGTCGCGGGAAGCAGGTCGCAAGTACTTCTCATTGCGATCCTCCGAAAGCATGCTGACATCGCGATTTGCGTACTGGTCCTCGTCTTCGGCGCCATGCCTAGTGCGCGAGTCATGCTCAATCTGATCTGTTGAAATGTTCGGCTGAATGATCGCATAGGAAACATCTTTTCCAGGGATGATGTCGAGCGGCATCGCGTTGGGATCCGGATTTTCGCTGAAACCATTTGTGCTCTTCTCGACTTCGTCGCTCGGCCGGACACGTTTCCTAGAGCTTTCGTCCTCGGGAGGGGGGCTTCGCGACCTGCGCTTTCGGTTGTTTGCATCCTGAGAAACCTCGGGAACAGCAGAGGCAGACTCGGTCGAAACATCCTTATCTTCCTTTTTTTGGACATCTTCTTTCTGGTGGATAGATGCCACGGGCTCGGAGACAGGTTGTGGGGTTACATCTGCATCCGCAGCGTTGTTTGGTAATTTTGATGGGGTAATCGCATCGGTTTTTTCTGAAGACTTTGTCTCAATCGGATGTGGTGCAGTATCGAGTTCCTTGGAAGAATCCCTTTGAGCTTCTAGGGTAGGCGATTTGTGCTTCGGCGAATCTTTGGCAACATCGTCGGGTTCCTCGGCGGTTTGGACGTCAGGTTCGTCGTCATTCACGGGTTCGTCATCGGCAAGGGTCAGGCGTTCCACCAGCTCTACTTTCTTTCCCGCCTGCGCAAGCCCTCGGCGCTTGAGCTCTTGGCGGAGGTCGACGACCGTAAGGCGGCTCCAATCTGTGGCCATATTTGGTGCCGTGTTGTTGACGTTCTTCGGTTGAGCGAGGAGTGACAATGTCAGGCGCGTCGCGAAAGAAACGAGAAATTCAACACGCTGCTCCCAGATGAAAACCCGCCCAATGCAGGCTCTTTGACGACAACAGGGGTCTGAGTCGCTAGTGTGGACCCACTCTCAAGTTATGTAATCACATTCCAGGGCTTGAGATTCCCCACAGCTGAATGACGCGTGCGGACACGACCCGAAGCCGGCCTGTTCCTCCTGATGCAAACGGCAAGCACACGCTATGCCCTGAGCAGTGCTTCACGCTCTTTTAGCTCATGTGAGCGTATACCTATGTTTCTGTCCGTTATCTGTAAAATAAAATAACCCCTCCTCTGCTTCGTCCGAAAAATGTATTAGAGAGACCCTCACACAGCTTTGGCTGTGCCAGAGGAGCAGAGCCTAGTTATTACACTGCATGCCTCGTTCGCATTGTAAAAGGGCTTGATTATAATGAGGAGATAGGCTTCATATACCTTGATTGTGTTAGAAGAGGGCGTTGTCAAGTACCTGGGTATGTGGTACACCCTACGGATTAGGCTACGGTGTGGCACCAACTTTAAATGGTGCCCCCAGGCACGCCAGGGAACAACTGTACCTCACCTTACATCCTTAAACTTATTGGTTGGTGGTGGGGCTTGTTGCCGGATGCCAAGATGGCTGCCCAGATGGGTGCCGCCTTCCTCTTGTGACGCAGCAAGCTGCTGAGCTGTCTGGTCGGTCAACCACAGACCGGGAATTTAGGCATGGCATTGTTGGGTGTCGACGATTTAAATGCCCGCCCGTCTTCTCGCGGGGCTGCTTCAAACATGTTGCTCGGAAGCAGCAACACCACCACCCACCCAAGCTCCCACCTACTTTTCTTTGTTTTCAGCCAAGAGCAGCCAACGTGGTGCCACTCAAACCCTGGCAACTGACAGCATCTTCCGTCGGCCTTGATAGAATTTCCGGCTTTCCAGTAGCAACATCTCCCCCACTGGTGTGTCCTACGCTTTTTAGCATTTGTGAGGGCAATCATCTGGACAACGACCCTTCTGGCGGGTAATTCAGCTACAACCTGCATTGAAGTACTTCGGTGCTCTGCTATTCCTGCTACTTCTTCGCCGCACATCAACGTTCCCTCCGCTGTCAACCTCACCACAGTATCCAGCACTCGCCAATGGACGAACTTATGACCGACGCGCCGGTTGCGGCAGCATCGGAAAGTGGTGAAACTTTCGACAGACACAAGTCTTCTGGTCTCATGGGTCCTCCGCCTCGGCCGCTTGACCGTCCAGACTCTGCGCTCCGTGGCGGTGGTAACCCTAGCAGGTACTACACCGCTGCGGAGGATATTCAAAGGCAACTGAGATACAGCTCGTCTCTCTCCCTTCATGGCCAGAGCGGATTAAGCCGGAGCTACCTCGGCGAAAGTTGGGAGACCACGGGAGGTACCGGCGGCAACGACGATGACGAGAGCAGCGACTGGTCCAACTATGGTGATGTTCCTAACGTTACGGACGACTGGGATCGGGCCTTGACCCTCGTTGAGGGAAGTGATCAGTGGAATTCTCGGCAGACCAAAGTCCACCAGCTCATCTTCATGAGAGGCGTCCACCCGATGATTCCTTCAACTTGGAAAATGAGCTACAAGATGTGGGGTATAGGTCAGCCCCAGCTGGAACATGTTTTCGCACCTGTAAACAGCAAGAAGCGGGTGGTGATTTCGGCTTTGTCTCCCAATGGCGAAGTTGCAGGTAAGCATTGTGCCGGCATGCTGACTGATCAGAGGTACTAACAGATCACCCAGCGGCTAAGGCTCTCGAGGCACTATTCTATCTATCACAGAGGGTCATGGACTACGAGAATCAACTTGCCTTTGATAAAATGGAACCAGTCGTCGTCAAAGCTATTTCCACCTACATTAAGTGGGCCCTCAAAGACGCCGGCATTGACGCGAAATTATTTCCCCCTATGTTTTTCGTCCATGCCTATCCAATCAACAACCCCGGGTTTCATATGGAGGGGTCTGATAACGGAGAGGATGAAAGTCCACGAAGGAGCGGGGATTGCGAGTCGACCAAAACCAAAGGAATCCCCAGTAAGGCCAACGACAGGCGGGAAACAGGGTCCGAGACGTCCAACTCTGATGATGAGAGCGAATCCGACGACGAAGAGACACGCCGCTTCACCGTGTGGATGGATCAGTCCATCCATGTCAAGATGCAAGCTCTCGGGCAACGATGGCGTGAGTTTCTCAGCTACGAACAGAGTTCCCAACGCGACTCCAGCGCTGAGACGGCTCGAGTCGAACCACCCACTCTGTTCGGCTTCGCTGTTGTCCAACACGCAGTGATAATTGCCAGCCACGACACCAGCAGCGCAGACAACCCCGTTGTGGTCTTGGGGAGAATAGCTCTAAATGATAGAGGCCTATGGCTTTGGAATGCCCTCTCCCTCGCGATTCCAATCAATGTCGGCAAAAAGCAGGCCGCTGAGATCAACTCTGCACTTCAGGAAGAGCTTGGCGACATGAGAAGGAGCTCGGAGGATGATCCGGATCTCTGACGAGAGCAACTTTGTGTACGTCGCCTAGCAGAGGGGATCAAACGTACATGGCGCGATCGGCTGGACCTTCCGTTTTCGACTCCGAGTTCCGGAGTGGCCCTGGCGAGGGCGTTGGGAAAGCGTGGGAAAGCGTGGGATGTGTCAGTATACTCCTACCGCGATGCTTGCTGGGCAGACGAAAACAGCGCAATCAGAAACCAGCGGTCAGCTGCTTGGGCGCTATTACGACGTCCAATGGCGCAGGGTCCATCGAACGAGAAGGATGGAATCCATCCCCTAAAAGCCCACTGATGAAATTGATAAAAAGTCTTGGCGGGATTTGGCGGGGCTGTACCTAGTTAAGAAAGGTAGCTTTTCCCGAATCCCGTCAATAGGAAGCTCCGCCGAAGATCTGATTAGAAGATGGCTCTGCTTATTAGTGTCAGTCCCGGCAGCTTGGCGTCCTATTGACACGACTTGTGGACTGTGACATCGGCTGGGAGCTCACACACCACTTCCTTCCATATTGCTGCCAGCGAAGGTATCTCATGTACCGTAATATAAATAAGACGCGCCCATCTGAGATGTGTTCCCCATGAAAGGTCGGCAGGGACTATGGTGGTTTGGTAACCGGTCAGCCTTGTTGATCCTTGAGCAGGGTGCTAAGTAGGCGATCGAGCCTCTGAGGGATTGGGGTGAGGCATGGTTCCTCAACGAGCCGCTCGGAGTTGCCCCGGCAGAGTGCAACGACCAAAATGTAGCGGTGTATGTCGGATTAGTCTTGAATGCATGCGACCTAAAGTCCATTTTGGGAGGATGGTGTCCTGTAGTCTGTATATACTGTTGGCAGATCGGACAGCGCCAAGACATCCCGTGGAGGGGCTTGAGGCGACCATGGACAGAGGACAAATTGCCCACACGCTGACACCACCGTGAGCCACCAAACTCTGGCCCAAAGGGATCGGTTTCCAGTTGTCGGAGCTGTGTGCAAATCCCAACTCTACCACGTAATGGAATAGCCTTTGGATCTTTTCTGCATGGACAGGGCTCTCGGTAGACCCACCTGTGGAAGTCTGCTGACAATGCAAGCGTTCTGATTCGCGGGCACTGTTGCGGTGTGGACGGGCTGCCGTCTCCTACAGCTGACCGGGGCTCCTCCCGCGACTCTTTGCCTTCCCTTGGTGTGTAGGCAATCAGAACCCCAGATTCTGCTTCTCAGATAATCAGGTGCCCAGGACCGCTTGCAGCTCGTAGTAGTTGTTGGGAGGAAACAGATTGCAGCTCGACCGCTCGCAACAAGCTCGGGGTCCGTCACCTTACACATTCTCTACCAGCACGCCTCGCCTCTTCTTCCCGTCCTCCCGCCCCAGGCTACCGCCCCTAGGCTACCGCTTCCAGGTTTATCAGATCAGACTGCCCAGAGCGTCACCCCGGACGGCCGCTTTCCCCTCTTCAACCATTCGCCCGCCTGGATCAGATCAGATAAACAGATAAAGGACGCTGTATCTCTCAGCGGCCACGACCTTTGCGCTCCAACCCCGTCCCTCCATCTGGAGTGCGCCTAACTTGACGCTCTGGTCACTTTTACCGACCTCGCACCGCAGTTCCATAGAACTTCCGCCGCCTACCCCGACCAGAGTTGACTTGCTTTCCGGGTCGCGTAGCCGTTCAGAGGTGGATATCGTTCCGCGTGTGCTTGTGGTACGGGGAATCCGTATCTTGCTTCAAGACGCCGGCTCCATTCCGGTGGCGTGCTCCCACTCCATCTTTCCGCAAGGTCCGTAGTCGCCTTTGCCTCGCCGCCTCCTCTCCTGCCGTGCCCGACGAATCTCCTTTCTCACCGGTGCCCTTCGCGTCACCTCGAGCGGAAGAAACTACCCAAGTTGGACAAGAGCAAGTACAATCCTGCCACCCCGCAGCAGCCTTGAGTCGCTTCGCAAGTATCGTAGTCTGCCGATCAACCCCTGTTCCGCAGTCAGGCGAACTGTCCAGGCTCACCTCGCTTTACGATCCCGCGGCTTACCAAAAGCCTTCCGACGACGACAAGCAGTAATAAACACTAACGCGCCACTCCAACCCAGGCGCATCAAGATTCCATCGCCCACACGGGGACGTAGACAGCCCTGTCGGATTATCCTAAATATGGCGTCTCAAGCAGTAGCACCAAGCCCTCGGCGAACTGCCCTTCCTTCAAGGCCCCCAAGGGAATCGAGCGCCGGTCAGGGGCGAGCGAGGCACGAAACCACCGGGGACGATGGCCAAGCTGGATCAGAGCCGGCTAACTCACGCAGCCCAGGAAGTACAGAGCGAAGCGTACATGAATCCCCCCTTCATTCAAGAACCGCCAGTCCAGCACCCCATCCCAGTGCAAACACCCTATCTTCCCTCGGCGACGTCCCGATGGACGCGGCCCCTAATCTGGGGCAGTCTGGTCAAGTCTGCAGGTAAGTGTTTCCATCTATGTGCCGATACTCTCGCCATTAACATTGCCATAGTAACTGTGGCACAACTCGTACCCCTCTCTGGAGGAGGTCTCCTCAGGGCGCCACCATATGCAATGCATGTGGATTGTATTTGAAGGCGAGAAACGCGGACCGCCCGACCAACCTCAAGCGTCCCCCCAACGTTGTCTCAAATCCTCGACAGATGCCCATGAAGCTCTCACCGAAGGCAAGCGCAGCATTACATGCCAATGTAGCGGGGGCAACATACGTTGCAGCAGATCAGACACCATCCGGGTCCTGTCCCGGGGGAGGGAAATGCAATGGTACCGGCGGTGCTGAAGGATGCAGCGGTTGTCCCGCGTACAACAACCGTGTCTCGAAGAGCGCGAGCCTGAACGTGCTCAGATGCCAGGGCGCATCTTCGCCGGGGAGGACACAGTCGGAGGGGGGCGCTGATGACCCAGCAGCCCCTATCGATATCGGGGCACTGCATATCCAGAACCAAAACACCACTGTCGTGATTGCATGCCAGAACTGTGGAACTACGATCACTCCCCTTTGGAGAAGGGATGAAGCTGGCCACACGATATGCAACGCCTGTGGTGAGTAGTCACAGCAATGCACTTGATGTCTCGTGCCTAACGTTATACAGGTCTATACTACAAGCTTCATGGCGTCCACCGACCAGTTACCATGAAGAAGGCAATAATCAAGAGGAGGAAACGCGTTATTCCTGTTGTTGGGGGGAGCCCAGAGCCTGAGGAATTAATGGAACCCACAAACTCTCCATCACCTGGGCCTGACGTCGAAAGGGGCTCAACGAACCCGGATGGATCTATCAACCTCGGGTTTAGGCGGCGAGATGAACATGCAATGACGCTGGTGCCCGAGACAGAGTTGCGACAAAACCGACAAACCTCGCCGACTTCAGGAGATTTAGGACAGTACCAGTACCGTTCGTCGTCAAACAATAACCGCCAATACGAGTATCACGCCTCAAACAACAACAACAACAACAACAACAACAACAACAACAACAACCAACGCCACGTGCCAGAGTCTCTCAGCAACGAAAACCGGCTGGCGCCTCTGACGTCGCTCAACGTTCATGATGACCGCCAATCGTCGTTATCGCCAGCCTCGTTCCTTTCGCCTTCGCGAAAGCGATCATTTTCAAACATAGATGCCGATTCGCCGAATGCCGCAGACGCTGGGGATTCCAAGCGACTATCGTCAATCAGCTCAATTCTGAACCCAGCTGCTGGGGCAAGAGGCGGAGAGGAGAATCCTGACCCATCGATACAGGCGGCACGATCACCAGGAAGCACGGCAGCTTCCGCTCCGAGCCCCGGAGCCTTGTCGAGAGGTGGAGTCTCAGTCACACCACCTCCCTTTGCGTCTTGGCTGGGCTCACGGGACCCTGGCGGTGATGATAAATCCAAGGCCGAAAAGAGAGCCGCCCTTGCGCTGGAAGCGGAGAGGATGAGGGAGATGCTGGCAGCAAAGGAGAGAGAACTGGCTGAGCTTGACGAAGCTTGAGACGGATGGTAAGTTTATCCTTAGAGGGGTGCAAGTGATGGGCATTGCTGCTATAGCTGGATAGAGAAATGGTGTATTTGTGTTAGGAGTTTGAATATCGGGGTATGGGAATTGGGGCCATCATAGCGACAAGCAAGTGTTCTGGCTACAGCACTGCGATGGGCGCATCTTCGGCGATTTCTTCAGCGGGAACTCTGGATTTGGGGCCTTCGAAGCGACATGTATTTATGTACAAAATTGCGAGAGACCTCACAGGGCTCGCCTTTGATGGGCACGACGATGAATGACAGGTTGGCCAATACGAAGAGAATTCATGACCATCCCCCTGAGTCCCAAATACGCCTAGCTACCAAGGTTGCCACGCGTACTTGGATACGTGTGTGCGGCCCACATGCAACCCCCACGCAAGGTGTGTCTCTTCCAACGTTGACCTGCACTCTCAACTTGTGACCCCGAGTGGATGTTTGCCAAGGTTTCTATACACTCGGATGTGGCTGGGCCGGTGCACTAAACGGGGCGCTAGCTTTATAACCTGGGTATGCACGAGGCGCACCTTGCCTAGCTAGCTGCGTCAGCAGCAACCAAGCTTCTTGAATCGTCGTCACAAATCCCGTCCCGTCGCAAAAAGAGACATTCAAATCATTGCTGCCTACCACCGCACCTGACTACGGCCGCGCAATCTTCGCTTTCAACTCATAGCCCTTCTACTATTGTTCTTATACTAGATTTTCCTCTAGAAATTCGAGACGGAACCTCACCCTTGGTCGAACAAGAGACGCGCCCAATTTCAATCTCGATCTAGTTGTTCTGCGACACTCAACCAGACAAGATGGACTTCTCCGACTCCTTGTAGGCTTCTTCCATTGATGCCCCACAGATTGCGGCAAGCTACATGGCCGATGGCCGGCCGTGATCAATTGGATTTGATGGACATGTGCTGACTACTCTTGCTTGGGATGTAGCCGGATCGTCAACCTGGTGGTTGCGGTCATCATGGTCTTGGGCGGAATTTCGCAATTCTTCCCCATCTCCTTGTAGGTTCTATCCCTGAATCCCCAACGATTTTGCGGTGCCGATCCCCTCGAGACCCGATAGCCCATCATTTTCTGCTTGTCTCGGCGCAATCACAAGAGACTCGGATGGCGAGGGTTTCGTGCGCATAGATTGGCCGAGGAAGGCGCAGAACGCGTCAACTCGAGATGGGTGCAGAGGAAGCTGGCGAGGCTCTTGTGCGGGCCTCGCCGGCCCATACTCGCTGTTTTGAGGGTGGTGATCGGGACACAGTGTGCTAACCGTGTCTTTTGCGTCAAATAGCCAGTCCGTGATTGTGGGCAGTTATGTTATCATTTTCGGTCTTGGTAAGTGGCATACAGTTCTTACAGAGAGCGTGAGATACAAAGCTAACTCTTTTGAACAGCCACTGGTCTTCTTGGTAAATATTGCCTATTCCGGGTGATGAATACCCCTGAACGCTGACCCAAACACAGAATTCCAGATTCCTCCTCAGGTCTCGCGCTACGCTTCGTTCCTCTTCTCCTTCATCGGCCGTGGTATCTGTACGTATTCACTAGCTGCTGGCACATGATTGTGTCACACTAACCCAATCGCCTCCCAGTCTATATCTTCGTTGGCAGCATCCTCCTCCACGACGGCATCCTGAGAGTTATTGCCGGCTCCATCGTTGGCCTGGTCGGTGTGGCTTATGTCGCCCTCGAGTTCATTCCCTCCATCGAACCCCCTGCCAACATGCGGGAAGCGGACGCCGGCTGGGGCGCGGAGCAGGTTTAAACACCGCCCTTCAAGTGAATCAGGAGCTGTCGGCGAGGGCGGGCCTGGCTTCATGATCTTTGGGATTTCCACTAGAGCCGACCTCCTTACCAGTACACCTAGGGGAGTTTGATACCAAAGGCGCGCGGCCGCAGAGCTGCATGTTGTCTCATTACCGAATCCATGGTCCCAGCCGCGGATCAAGGCGCACTACTGGCTGGGCAATATGCGCTCGATATTATATAGAGGTGACCATGGGTTGGGGCTGTCTAGTATTGTACGAAGGGACCATCAGAAGGGTCCGATCTAAGTTGTAGGATAGGAGGTTCATGTTAACTATGCCCGGTGACGAAACTGGCTTGTCGTATAATGGGGGGTTAGGGTTAGCTATGAAGCATGATAAGAGCCTTATCGATATTTGGATGAGGGGCAGCGTCTCAAAAATTTGGCCCGCGAACACATACGGCAGCAGAACGAAGCCAAATACCACAAACAAGAGCAAAGAAAAGGCCAGAATAAACGAAGGGCTCCTACTCCATCTGTCATAACCTGATTTTCAGAATTCCCCGATCAGTATGGCGAGGAAACGGACGAGAGATGCCGAAGCGCAACAAGACAACGACCCCACCGTCGATAAGATGGATGAGGATTCCAGCTCAGATGATGAAGTGAGAGGTGCAATTGCTTTGCAGACGCGGGTCCGAGACCGTTTATACTGACGGTCTTTTTCTTCTCTTTCCAATAGGACATGGATGTTATAAATGTCGACTTTGAGCTATTCAACTACGACTCCCAGATCGACTTTCACGGCGTCAAGACCCTGCTGCGACAGCTCTTCGACGCGGATGCCCAGCTGCTCGACCTCTCTGGCCTGAGCGACCTCATCGTAGAGCAGAACACCATCGGCTCCACGTGCAAAGTCGACGACAAGGCAAACGATGCGTATGCCTTCCTTACTGTGCTTAACGCCAGCGAGCACCGCGCCAAGAAGCCCGTCGCGCAGCTGATTGAGTATTTGAGCGACCGGGCGCGCGCGTCCACGGGGTCAAAGCTCGCGGAGAAGGTCCCGGAAGTTCTGGCGTCGGATAAGGCCGTGGTGGGGCTCGTGCTGGCCGAGCGGCTGCTCAACATGCCGGCTGAGGTCATTCCGCCCATGTGGTCGATGATGATTGACGAGATCGAGGCGGCCGTGGAGGACAAGGAGCCGTACGAGTTCACGCACTATCTGGTGGTGTCGCGAGCATACCTCGAAGTGGCGTCAACCCTTGACGAGCGCAAGCAGAAGAAGGCAAGGGAAGAGTCCCGTCTGCAGCACTTTCATCCCGAAGACGAGGAGATGAGCAAGCATGCTGTGGCAGCCGGCACGTACACGTTCACAAAAGAGGGTGATGCAGTGGCAGACAGCAAGAGGGCATTTCAGGAGATGGGCGTCAAGCCGCAGGGGTACATGATGCTGATTGAGGCTTCCAAGTTCGAGGCCGCTGTCAAAGCGGTGGGTGATTATGTCGGTAGCGCGGCTTAGCAGATTCCGCGTCAATAGACAAATGACGATGTAACCCCCTTGTCCATCTATGCTCTATCCCTTGGTGTTTGTGGTAAATAATGAGATTGTCTCTCCTTTTTTCGTGTTGTTGATCGGTGCAGCTCACTGTGCAGGCTCCAACCGCTGCATCAGATACTCTACCTCAACCTCCTTAGTGAGGGGGATGACAAAGTCCTCGTACATGGAGACGACGGCTTCGACGTTAATCTTCACCTGGTCGCCGGCATCGGCTCCTATAGACGGGTCCGTGCCGTACGTTTGCGCTTTGAGCTTCAACCTCTCCAACACCTTCTTTTCCACCGCCTTGTTCGTGATGGCGTCGCCGATAGATTTGCGGTCGCCGGCCCGGATGAACTGTGTGAACTTCTCCGTCTCTGACTGGAACTTGGACTCTGCAACGAACTTGCCAAAGTGGATCCTCCGCGACAGGGCCTGTAGACAGGCGATGTCACAGGTGGCTGAGGATCCGTAGTTTTCTTGAGACACACCCCGGTCGCCGCGGCCCCCAAAGTCCGGGCACACGCGCGGTAGGAACTGGTCTGTGTAGAACTTCTTGATCTTGTCGTTGACGTTGACGTCGTTGGGGTGGAGGATCTGCGGGTAGTCGAGCGAGTCCAGGATGGGCTTCTGCACCGCCTCCGGGAAGAAGGGATACTCGTCGGGTGACTCGTAGCGGCGGATCAGGGACTGCAGACGCTCCTGCTCGGTCAGGTACCAGTCCATGAAGCTCAGGGAGCTGTTGGGTATCGGGACGGCGCCGGGCACATAGATGTTCTCATTGAGCGGGAACTGTACCCGCTCGATGAGGTGGAAGGTAATGGTGTCCTCCAGCCGGCTGCGGTGCGACAGGGCGCATGTGTGAGCGCTACCTCTCTCCCTGGGGTGAGCGGGGGAGGGTAGACGTACATGAGCTGGTAGCGGATGCTGGAGAGGTCCAGTGCCTTGGACTTGTCCGAGAGGTCGATTACGGCGTCCATCCTGTATCCAACTGTCCTTTTGTAGTATGAAGTATGAGATGGTTTGATCCGTCCGCCTCTGGGTGTTAAACAATAGTCGTCGGGACTTTGGGAGCTGGCGACCCCACCAACCTGAACTTGGCGCTTCCAGAATCCAGATCGGAGCTGGCAAAGCACTAGAAATTTTGATGACGGTGCCCGGCATCGGGAAGGTACCCCACCCATCCTCAACTCTTGCTGGGGATTCCGGGCTTCGCCGCGGCCCAATCACACCGCTGCACCGACAACAACCTGGAAGCACATGCAGGCTCGACTTCAAGGTTGCCTCGTCGCGTGGCTTAGGGCCACTCAGTAGCACCCGTCGACGTAGCTCTTTGTGCCGCAACCTGGAAAGCTGCTCGACCTGCTCGAGAGCCAACTCTCTGACGAACTGAACGCGACGCGAAACCCAAATTTTTGCCGTTCATCAATTGCCTGCTTCTGCTGCAAACCACCCCGACAACTGTCGCGACCGATTGCAAAAAAATCTCCCGAGAAAACACGATATCCTTCGAGCGACGCCCAGACTCGCGAGTGGCGACGCATGGCCAATTCCGCGAGGAATGAGTTCCCAGACCCCCCGTCATCGCCGGAAGACGAGTCCTCTGTGATATCGGTAGGCGACACCTAGACTATTGGAAGAAGGGCCAATGATCATGGGGGCTAGCAGCTAACCTAAGTCTCCATGGCAGACTCGGGGTCTCGAGGCATTCGGTCGCAAGGTAACGACGACGGCAAGCCATCTGATGGCGCCACTGGGCGACCCGACGGCGCACCCTCACTACCAGAGCGCTCTAAGTGAGGTGCACAAGCAGCTACGGAGGCCGGGGCTGCAGCGAAGCGTCTTCTCCATGGCGCGCACGACACCGACGGACCTCGTACGGTCGACGCTGTCATCCCGGGAGATCCAATCACGGGCGCTTTCATACGTGCCCGACGAGATGCTTAAGAACATCCCCGAGGATGACAACCAGTACTCGCTATTCCAGGGGTTCCAGGCGACCTTCCCTGAGTTCACTGAGGAGGGGAGGAAGCACAGACGGCGGGTGTCGCGTGGGCGGAAGATGCTAGAGGAGACGGAGCATGGCGCCCATCGGGACAGCCCGCATGCCGTCAACAAGCTACGAAAAGAGAAATCATCCATGATGCACCAGCTTGAGATGCTGGGGGTCCGCAAGAACATGGCTAGCAGCGAGATCCGCGAAATCGATAATAAGCTGGCCAATTTGGCAGGTATGCGGAGGATCATCTTGGATAGGCTCGCGGGGTTGGAGCAGGAGGAAGCGTTGCTGGAACACGAAAGTGAGATTACCCCTGAAGTTGGTGGTGGTTCTGTGGCTAACCGGCTATTTAGTTGTCGAGGTTGAGGGGAGGTTAGAAGTAGCTCAGGAGCTAGCTGACGAGGCAGAGTCCAACGCTCTCCAGACACCCACCAGGTCGGATGATGAGTTGGAGTCAGAGAGAGGCGATGCAGCAGGATTCATGTCGCAGTCCATCTATGAGAAGCTGCCATCAGCAAGCAGCACCCCATCGAGGACAAAGAAGCCCAGGAACATTCGACGGAAATCGATGCCGATCCTGCATGAGCACTTCAAGCCAGGAACTATGATTCGGTCCATGCGCGCTCATCAAGATAATATCACTGCACTCGACTTCGATGCACCGTTCGGCATGATGGTCTCGGCGGCAATGGATGACTCGATCCGGGTATGGGATTTGAACGCAGGGCGTTGCATTGGCGTACTGGAGGGCCACACAGCTTCGGTCCGAACTCTCCAGGTCGAAGACAATATTTTGGCGACGGGCTCCATGGACGCCACTATCCGACTCTGGGACTTGAGCAATGCACATTACGATCCGCAGGGAAGCCAGTTCGGCAGGGATGAGGAAGACGACGGGATGGCCTTCGAGAACCCAGACGACCAACCGGTGGACCCGCCTGCGGGGAGCATGTCCGAGTGCCCGCTTTTCACCCTGAACGCCCATCTGGATGAGATTACAGCGCTCCACTTCAGGGACAACGTCCTGGTTTCTGGGTCCGCGGACAAGACGCTGAGACAGTGGGATCTCGAGAAGGGACGATGTGTGCAGACGCTGGACGTTATGTGGGCAGCGGCGCAGGCATCGGCCATGTCAGCGGGAGACAGCACTTGGAGGCAGACTAGCCGGGCCTCAGATGCGTCGGCAGACTTTGTCGGCGCGCTGCAGGTATTCGAGTCAGCTCTTGCCTGCGGCACGGCTGATGGCATGGTGAGGCTCTGGGATCTCAGGAGCGGACAGGTTCATCGCAGTCTGGTGGGACATACCGGGCCGGTGACATGCCTACAGTTTGACGACGTACATCTGGTAACGGGAAGCTTGGATCGGAGTATACGGGTAAGACATGATCGTTTGCCTCAGAGTGAAGCCTATATTGACAATAACGCAGATATGGGACCTTCGAACTGGGTCTATCTATGACGCATACGCATATGATAACCCGATTACGAGCATGATGTTTGACACGCGGCGCATTGTCTGCGCTGCCGGCGAGGACGTAGTCAAGGTGTATGACAAGGTTGAAGGACGGCATTGGGATTGCGGTGCTGGTATTGCCGAGGCCGAAGAGGGCAAGACACCAGCCATTATAGAGCGTGTGCGCATTAGGGATGGGTATATGGTCGAGGGTCGGCGAGATGGCATCGTCGGGGTCTGGACTTGTTGAGGAAGTGTATTTTGAACTTGTATATACACATGTATGACTAGGATGCCGGTGGGAATATTGAACTGCATGTGGTGTCTTTGGTTAGTGAGGGATGTCTCGTCCATGTTGTTGTTGTTGTCCGTTCGATCGGCGGTGTGCTTGTGAGCAACGTCTTCAAGTGCTCTCTAAAAGATGAATGATTTTCCTTCTTTCTTACTTTGAAAACAAACACCATGGGTGCCTGGCCGGTTTAGGAGCACTCCAGCTATTAACACAACCCACGCACTCTCCGTCCCAGTTTGATACCTTCCACCTCACAACCAACAGCGGACATGCTGCGTTCCGCCGCCTCCAAGAAAGTCCTCTCTGACGTTCAAGGCTGCTTCTACCAAACCATCGGCGCCACTATCACAGGCATCAGCTTTTTGAAATACTCTTGAAATACTGCCTTAGACGAGCTCGAATTCGGGCGTGTTTGGTCAAACACTTCTTGAAGGCAGATATTTGTTTGACCTTGCCGTTCCTTCCTCTTCCTGTATCTGTGGCCGTACACGGGACAAGGTTTTCCGCCTCGTCAACATAAATCTAACACGTCAAGCGCAAGAATAATACCTACTTCAGAACTTCTTCCCGCCATCGGGCACGTTTTCAATGTACTTTCAGTTGGTACCAAGCACGCTATCAGCCCAGTAAGTAATGCGTCCAGCTTTCTCATCACCAATCCTTCAGCTTCTCCGCAAGTTTTTTCCTATTTACAAAAGCTCTCAAGATTGGGAAGATACCTTTTGGCCTCGCTGGTCGGGGCTGTATATTAACTAACTTGCTCTTTCCAGCCCGACCGTCACACCCTAGGTCAGTGGGATACAAAAAATGGCCCACCTCCTCCAGCATCACTGGCCCCTGTTTCCCGGAGCAAAGGTCATGGTAAGCCCGTTTTTGTTAGGAATCGCAACGGGAGATCATGAGTAAGTCACGTTTGCTCCCAAATGCCAAGTAAATTCGAGGTTGTCGCATTTCTTAACTTGTGTGCCATAGGGAAGTCCGCAGGATTCTGGATGCTCTTGATAATAGTGGAGGGAACTTCATCGATGTTGACAATGAGGAGTGTCAACCATGGGTCAAAAAGTGGCTGAATGAGTACGATGCCTGGGACATGATGGGTAATTAAATCATTACTCCCCTCTTTCACTTCAGAGATCCGGGCTGACTGCTGTAAACTCGACTAGTTGTTTCCGTTATAATGGAAATGAAACACCTCAACAGTGCGGCCAACGTTCGACTCAACATCGAGAAAACCCTTCGACGCCTTGGGACAAGATTTCTCGATATTGTGAGCGAATATTCTCGTAAAAGGGTAAACAGGTACAGATATTAACGAAAGGCTTGAATCAGCTTTGGGTTACGAACTGGGATGTCTCTGTGTTCATCTCTGAGGTCATGAAGTCATTGAATGAGTTGATAGTAAACCAAAAGGTCAAACTCATTGGTGCTGGTGACATCCCTACGTGGGTGGTGAGCAAAGGAAATCAGTATGGCCGGGATCACGGTTTGGGCCAGTTCTGTACCTACTGGCACGGCTTGGAGGCACCGGTATGGAACTTCGACATTGAGATCGCGGCGATGTGCAAAGAAGAGAACATGGGGCTAGTGATACACGGCAAAACTGAAACCGGTGGATCTATGGGAACGAGACTTGGTCATATCGCCCAAAGGCTTGACGTGGGGACCGGAGAAACCGTTGAACTGGCCTATGCATTGAGAAAGTACTCTCACGAAATTCTGAGCACCGGTTGCTGCAATCTAGAGGGCGCCGAATTTGGCTTAGAAGGGCTCAGCATGGAGTTGACGGGTGAAGAGATTGAGCAGATTGAGATACCCCTAAACTGGGAAATCGTAATTTCTTGTAACCGCTGTTAGCATAGGTTCAGGTGTCCCGATACTGGGACTGTAGCTATTGCACCGGGCTTGTGCTAGTGGGCCTAGATTTCAAATTGAGGCGGATGCCTTACATCGCTCCTTCCCTACCTGACCGTATTCTCAGCCCACCTTCCCATTCTGCAGAGGAGACACTGGTCTCTTCCAAGGCCAGGGACCATAATAAGTGTTTATCTCTCCCAACCAAACTCGTCTTGTTGGTATCCAGCGGTTCGTCACCCATTCCGGTAGCACACACAACTCCAATAACTGCGATGAATCCGGAGGTGCAGGATCAGATAGTCTTCTTTGCAACCTCCCCAAGGCCGCCCCTCAAAACATACTCCCACAGATTGAAGAATGCGCAAACAGGACTGCTGCCAGTACTACGTGAGAACCTACCCCCGAAGAAGCGCGTGGAGCACGCTGTGGACAGCCATGTACTTCAACTCAATCGTGACAGTCAGCATGATCAGCCTGCCGCTTTCTACAAGCAGAGCATGGACGAACACCACAGTGATGGAGAAACTGACGGAGAAGAGTATGCTGCTGGAGATAATGAGGAGATCAAAGGTAGGTGGCCAGATTGACCTATTGTTCAGGCTCGGGCTGATCAACGCTTCTAGACACGATGGAGAACACATGTGGCTTTCATGATGCGTATGACTACGAATACTCGGAGGAAGAAAGCGGTAGTGAGAGTGTACAGAGCGAAGACGAGGATGACGAACCGCAATCTACCCCGGCGTCGTCTATCAGTACCTTGCCGAGACGTCGGTCCGCCCGGGCCCCCTCGTCTAGGGCCAGAACACTCCGGCACCGCCCATTTATTATGTTCAACAAGACTCCTCCGCGCGGTTTCAAGAAACTAACACCCAAGTCCAAGTCCAAAAAGACTCCCCTGCCTCCAAAGGACCAGCCCGGTGATGGCTTCTCGGATCATGAAGCAAGGCCATATGGCTTCATTCAAGTTTTGGGGAAACGGAAACTACCCCCAAGGGCCACTTCAGGGGCTGGAGCCTTGGGCTTGACTCAATCAAAGTCTCCGGTGAAACAAAGAAAGAAGGTTCGGAGAGTTGAGGACAATTCATTCATTACCGCGCCGCAGAAACCCACCCGCCCCCTTGAGGGAAAGCGCTTGACGAAGAACGATAAGGCTGTCACAAATGCGAAAGACTACCGACCGGTACCCGAAGCAGACCCAAACGAGACTGTGAGAGCATTAGCACCGTACGGCGCAAGGGCGAGCATCATTCTCGAAGATTCACCGGAAAAAAATGAGAAAAACAGCGATGCCCAGAACAGAGAAGAGCTTGAGAGCAGAGCTATGGATAGGGGTGTAGATTCCAACACCAGAGCCGACGTCTTCCCCGTCGCCGTTTTCTCAGAGCACGCAAACTATTTTCTGTACTCAGCCAATTGGTCATCGTCCCCCGATGGTCAGCCCAACGAAAACTTGGGAGACATACATTGAAGAATCATCACCTTTTAGGTTGGTAAGTAGCTCGGACGAGTCGTCGCAGACACGGAAAGAGCGAGCTGATGCCCTGGCTAAGGGTGGCAGGCTGTTTCGTCGAGCAAATACGACATGAGTTGAGAAGAGGTGGTTGTAATATGGCGAGATGGAAGTGAATATGTTTGGCCACGAAGAAGGGTCAGATGTGTCGGTGATCTGAATTCATGTAGCCCAAATCGGCCAGGCACAGTTGAACGTGGTCTTTGTCATTTTGGAGGCGGGATTTGTTTGCCAAGAAATTCCCCTATTTAAAACAAACAAATTTAGCCAATCCCATCACCATTGCCAAATCACCGACAGCGCTGTTTTGCAACCGTAAGACACTCGACCTTTGATTCCTTGTGCGGTTACAAACCTATCACGCCACCTTGGTATGAAATCCCTCCCTCCCAAACGCCGAACGTACCCAGGTCATCAGTCCCTGTTATTATATACAAACACCCTTGTCGTTTACTTCGCCCCCTTGCCCTTCGCCTCCGTGTCACCCAACTCTCTGAGGAATATCTTCGTCCTGCCCTCGCCGTTGTAGTTCTCCATGCCCGTCTCGAAACCAGGGCACACACCGATCGCAAGGTACTTGCCGTCCTTGGAGAAGGCTACGGCCGCCACGCTGTCGGGGAACTTCTGATACTGACGCATCCGGCGTTTGGCCTCGGCATCCCACAGCGCAACGGTGCCGTCACCACCGCCTGACGCAAAGGTGCCGTACACGGGGTGGAATGTCAGCGCGTTTACAGGGTAGACAATATCGCCGCCGCCCTCCTCCTCTGGTGCGGCCTGTCGGTGGCACTTGAAGGCGTACTTGCGCGCTTGCGACTCGGCTGTGTCCTCGAACCACTCAACTGCAACACGTCCCTCGATGGAGGATGTTGCGTAGCCCGCATCGTTGGGCATGCAGGATACGGCGCGCGTGAGGAACTTGAGCGAGGATTCGCGCTGCTGCCAAGGCTGAATCGACGCGGCGGAGCCGGAAGCGAGGGCTATGGCGATGCTGGGGAGGTCGTAGATGTGAACGAGGCGGGCGGTCATGGCGACGACGACCTTGGAGGGGCTGGAGGCCATGGCGTGGGGCTTGCCGGGGAGCTCGATGGTGAGATGGGGTTGGGAGGTGGCTGTGCTGTGGATGTGGAGGGTATTATCCCAGGAGGCGGAGATGAGGATGGCTGTGATGGAGCGTGTTAGGTGCTGGTCCATGTGTGGTTAATCAGGGGGTTGGCTTACAGTGTTCTGGGCTGTAGACGACACATCGAACGGGCTCGGAATGCGTGCTCAGTACGGTCTGTTCTCCGGTTTTAAGATCGATTCTGGGAAGAGGTACTGTTAGCCGTCTGTTGTCTGTCCCAGGCTTTCGCGATGCGACGCCGGTGTAACACACCTCATAACCTGTCGGTCCAGTCCCGCTGTAAAAGCCTCGTCTCGGTTCGCGCCGAAACAGACATCCAGTACGGGCGCGCGATGCTCGTAGGTATTCACAAGCTTGGCCTCATCTGCGCCTTCGACAACCTCGTAGAGATAAACGTTCTTGTCCCATGATGAGACGAGTAGCCTGCTCGGCGAATCGGGGGAGAAGACGAGGGCCGAAATGGCATCGTTGGGCGGTTGCGCCACCTCGAATTGTGTTGCTGCACTTCGCGGTTAGCCTCGAAAAGAAAATGCCCGATGTAGGTTTATGTGGCTCTTACATGGTGCCATTGTCGGGATTTGGTTGCGTGGCTGAATGTCGTGTGTTTAGAGCTATTGAGTCGAAAGGGGGCGGCTCAACCAAAGCAAACATCAAATGCGACCGAAGCTTTGGGGGAGTGTAAACAAGGGTAGGGCTGATTCTGCCCGGCTTCACCGCCATTATTTCAGAACTTTACCCCACGCTGGGGGCGTCATTGCCATTGTTCGATGGCGGGGCAACTTTCTCCACGACAAGCTCTCCCTTGACGTAGCAACCTAAACGCTTCTAGACGCGACATCAACTTAATTTGCGCGTTCGTCTATCGCAAATTTCAGAATACGAAGTATATATCCTGAATCTAATTTCTGAGAATCGTCAGTGTTGCATCTATCAACATGCCTTTCGGACAGCTCGTCCTCGGCAGCCCGGGATCCGGGAAGACCACATATTGCGATGGCAGTAAGTCCTTGTTTGAAACCTTTGCGTCTGGCGCATTAACTGGGTGCTGGTCGCTGAATTATTCCCCGTTCAGTGCATCAGTTTATGGGCGCAATCGGGCGACAATGCTCTGTAGTCAACCTCGATCCTGCGAACGACCAAACCAATTATCCGTGCGCGCTCGATATCCGCGATCTGGTGACGCTGGAAGAAATTATGGCGGACGACCGATTAGGGCCCAACGGAGGTATTCTGTACGCGCTCGAGGAGCTCGAGCACAACATGGAGTGGCTGGAAAATGGTCTCAAGGAGCTCGGCGACGACTATATCCTGTTTGACTGCCCCGGCCAGGTTGAGCTATACACACACCACAACTCGCTGCGCAACATCTTCTACAGGTTACAAAAGTTGGGGTTTCGGGTTGGTACTCTTGCTCTGTTCATACAAGGCTTTGCTGACCAGGTTTATAGCTGGTGGCTGTCCACCTTTCCGACTGCTTCTGCCTCACCCAGCCATCCCTTTACATCTCCAACATCCTCCTCGCGCTCCGAGCCATGCTTCAGATGGACCTCCCACACATAAATGTCTTGACGAAAATCGACAAGATAGCAAGCTATGACCCGCTGCCATTTAACCTAGATTACTATACCGAAGTGCAGGATCTCAGGCATCTCATGCCGTCGCTTGAAGCGGAGACGCCGGCCGTTCGGAGCGGAAAGTTCAGTCGGCTGAATGAGGCTATCGCAAACCTTGTTGAGAACTTCGGGCTGGTCAGCTTCGAGGTGCTGGCTGTCGAGAACAAGAAGAGTATGATGCACATTCTGCGTGTCATCGATCGTGCGGGCGGATACGCATTTGGTAGTGCCGAAGGCGCCAACGATACGGTCTGGCAGGTGGCGATGCGAAACGAGACGTCGATGATGGACGTCCAAGATATTCAAGAACGGTGGATCGACAACAAGGAGGAGTACGATGAGGCCGAGAGGAGGGAGGAGGAAGAACAAGAGAAGATCCGCGAAGGGCAGGCCCAAGCCGCTGCAGACGCGGACGACGGCCTGCCGATCCCGGGGCCTCCCTCGGGCATCAGGGTAGAACGTGCAAAGAAGTAATTGGGCCCAATCATCCATCATCCTCCATCTCGAGGTCATCGTCCTTTAGGTCGTCATCGTCTTGGTCTACCGCCATTGCGAGACCGCGGCCTGGGTCGTTTCCGCGTAGCAGCGCATCCAAGGCGCCGGAGGAGGGCTTGCCAGCCATCTCCTCCTCAGCAGCGAGGATGAACAGCTTAGCGCGGCGTACAGCTTCTGCCTCAACTTTGCGGATGGTGCCACTGACGCGCACGACTCGGAAGACGCATGGCCTGCCGTCTTTAAAGGGCAGGCTATTCATGAAAGACAGGGCGGCCCACACCAGACGGTAGTGATCGCGCGATATCCTTAGAATAAAGGTTGAGGTGGCCTGGGAGAGATACTTGACTACAAAACAAGTTAGGGTACAAGTTGCGCCCTGGGAGGTGGTGGGTGCTGACCTTGCAGGCTGCGGTCAACAGCACCAGACCCGCAGTCCCCAAACAGGGCGTTGACTTCGCTGCGGATGGCTTTGAGCAAATGCTGGGGCCTAAGCTCCCCTGATGTCGGCTGGTTGTAAAGCAGCAAGTCCGAGATGGGGCCTTTGGCTTGGCCTGCTGGAACATCGGTGTAAACGATGTTGACCAGCAGGTACCGGTCTTTCAAGCGCACCATTGCAACGGGTGTGGTGTGTGAATGTGAGATTGGAGAGGATGAGCTGGCGAAGCTTTGCGACGTGAACGAAGTTTGGTCTGGTAATTTACTGAAGATTACCGTATTGATGAACGATGATCAAGGTTTGGTTCCATCAAAGTGTCACCGCTGAATTTACTGCCGGTTTTATTTGGCGGTCAGTTTGGGATCCACTCCCGTTGCAGGGTACGCGCAAAGGTTGTCTTGAGGATCCAGATAGTCTGAAAATGTAGATACCTACGGAATGAGATATGTGATTTCTATGGTGACATACACGAAGGCATCATCCCTAGTCCGCAAAAATCTGAAAAGGAAATACATGGCTGAGATCCGTCCAAGGCACCCGAGCGACGGGTTACCTGCTCCGTTGTTTCGGGACGGCCTCGGTGTCACCCCGCCTTGAATTGTGCAGCCGATTCTGTCGCTTGGCTTAGCTACGGCCCCACTAACCCGCATGTCGCTCATTGAGCTCAGTCATCACATCACGAGCTGAACATAAAAGGCGAAGCTCCAAGGTTGCTGTTGCAAAAGTTGGTGCCCGTCCTATCCTCGCGATGGCGTCCCTCACTGCAGCAATTCTGGTGATCTCAACCACCGCAGCGAAGGACCCCTCCACCGATGCTGCCGATGCAACGCTCCGTACGGTCTTCGCCCAGGATGGCGGGGATCAGTGGGCAGTTTCCGAGTCCAAGATCGTGAGCGACGATGTGATACAGATCCAGCGCCAAATCATGCTCTGGGCTGATGCACCCGAACCCGTCAACCTGATTGTCACCACTGGAGGAACCGGCTTTGCGGTTGCCGACCACACCCCTGAAGCTGTCACCCCCCTACTCCACCGACAAGCCCCCGGCTTAGTCCACGGCATGCTGGCAGCTTCCCTGACTGTGACGCCCTTCGCCATGATGTCACGGCCTGTCGCGGGAGTGAGGAACAAGACCGTCATCATCACACTGCCAGGGTCGCCAAAGGGCGCAAAAGAAAACCTCCAAGCCGTTATCAAGATGCTTCCGCATGCTTGTCTGCAGGCTGCTGGTGCCAGCTCCAGGGCGCTGCACTCAGGGGGGGTCAAGAAGCTCGAGAAGGAAGCCGGGGTGTCCGCTTCGAGCTCCAGCAATACCCAAGGTCACCACCATCATCATCAACATGACCACAGCCACAGCCATGCCCACGGCTCTGGCCACGGCCACGCAGGCCTTGTCAGACACACAAAACCCAGCGAGAACCCCAAGTCGAACGACCCCAGTCTCGGCCCGAGCCGCCGCCACAGGGAGTCCCCCTACCCCATGTTCTCCGTGGACGACGCCCTGGACCTGATCAAACAACACACCCCACAACCCGAGATCACCACTTCCAAAGTAGACAGCTCTCTCATCGGCTCCGTCCTCGCCGAGGACGTCAGCGCCCGCGAGAATGTCCCCGCCTTCCGAGCAAGCATCGTTGATGGGTACGCCGTCGTGGTCCCCACCTCGGGCAACCTCAAGGGCGTATTCCCCGTCACAGCCATCTCGCACGCCGCGCCCGGCGAGGCAGCGCCCCTGAAGGAAGGCGAGATTGCGCGCATCACCACTGGGGCACCGCTCCCACCGGGAGCCACGTCAGTCATCATGGTAGAAGACACCATCCTCGCGTCCAAGACTGACAACGGAAAGGAAGAGAAGGAGGTCGAAATTCTAGCCGAGAACGTCAAGGAGGGCGAAAATATCCGGGAGGTCGGCAGCGACGTCAAAGCAGGGATATTGATTCTCCAAAAGGGCGACCAGGTGACCTCCGTAGGCGGTGAGATCGGCCTCCTTGCCGCGGTAGGCGTCGCCGAGGTTCCAACATACCGACGCCCGGTCGTCGGGGTCCTTTCCACGGGGGACGAAATCGTCGAGCACAGCCGACCCGGCAACCTCCGCCTCGGCGAGGTGCGCGATACTAACCGTCCGACGCTCATCTCAGCCGCACGGGGCTGGGGGTATGAGGTGATCGACCTCGGCATCGTGAGTGACAAAGCCGGGACGCTAGAAGAAACACTCCGAAATGCGCTGCGACAAGTCGACCTGGTGATCACAACGGGCGGCGTATCGATGGGCGAGCTCGACCTGCTCAAGCCGACCATCGAGCGCTCGCTGGGCGGAACGATCCACTTTGGCCGTGTGGCTATGAAGCCGGGCAAGCCAACGACGTTTGCGACGGTGCCAGTCAAGAATAATGCCGGGGAGCGAGTATCAAAGGTCGTATTCTCCCTGCCGGGGAATCCTGCGTCAGCGTTGGTTACGTTCCATCTGTTCGTGTTGCCGTCTCTGCACAAGTTGTCGGGTGTTGAGCCAGCAGGCTTGACGCGTGTTCCTGTGGTCTTGTCACACGATTTTCCTTTAGACAGGACGAGACCTGAGTACCATCGTGTCATTGTCTCTGTCAATAAGGATGGGGCTCTCTCTGCGGTGAGCACCGGGGGGCAAAGGAGCTCGCGGGTGGGTAGCATGAAAGGGGCAAATGCGCTTCTCTGTATGCCAAGCGGGCCGGAGCCGCTTCGTACAGGGGCCAAGGTGGAAGCCTTGCTGATGGGTGACGTACGGATATGAACATATTGTAATATGAAGATAGTTGAGTCGGTGGTAAACGGGTCTAATCCTAATGTGACCACCTTCGGGGGCTTTTTGTACAGTTAAGCGTCTACACCTGTGAGAGATATGCTGACCATCCCAATGACAATCCCTAGTCCTTCTTCCATAAACGCCGGTGACAATGAAGCTAGACAGATACGCTCCGTACTCCGGAGCCGTCCAGATACAGGTAGCAGGGGTACAGTTGTGAGGTATATTACTTCCCCTCGCCGCTGCTGCTGAACTCAGGGGCTTTGCTGGATACCAAAAGTCCGACGATGAGACCGAACAGTCCCAGGACTGAGCTGAAGATTTCGATGACGAGAATCTTGACGAAGCTACATCACTAATATTAGCCATGCCCGTTTTGTTGAACTGCTGGAGGAAGAAAACGAACAGTGTAGGATCAGCAGCATCCGCCAGCGCGGCACCGCTGCCATTGATACCAACAGCCACACCACAGATTAGGTTGCACATGCCGACTGTGATGCCGGCCCAGAAGAGAGCAAATCCCGTATAGTACGCGTCGCCGGAGTAGAGAGCCTCACCCCGCACCGGTGCCAGCTTGGCCGAGAAGACGATGGCCATGATAACGCCATAAATGGCGACAACCTCGCAGAAAATGATAGAAATCAGGTTCTTGGTTCGGATCCGGGGTGCTCTGACGCCGCCGCCGAGAATGGAAGAGCCGGTAATAAGGATGCCCCTGTTGTGCGGTCGCGAACGTTAGACAAGCGGGACTGGTAGATGTGGTGTATGTTCAGAAAATCATACCATGCTGCGCCAACTACCGAAAGTCCTATACAAAGCGCGATGCCTAGATCTGCCCATGCGTATGGCGAGACGGATTCGAGGAAAGCGCCAACCTTGAAGCCAATGTGTCAGAAAGCAATTCGATCTTCGCTCGAGTGTTCGGAAGCGCGGGAAAGCTGATACATACATTAAAAGCCTCTCCGCTGCCAGTGAAAAGCATGTCTGCATGTCAAGAATCAGCATCTAAACCAGCGTCGTCAACAGTGGCATAAATGCAACTCACAAGCTCCCACGATCGCCAACGTGGTGGACACGCCACCGAGTCCATATGAGTAGTACATCTTGGAGAGGTTGCGGTGCAGTGCGTTCGACTCTTGGTCCTGTATCGGGAGGGTCGGTTGTTTTGTTGCGACAGTTCGGTCCCTCTCCAGAGCTTCAATCAATCACCAAATGCACTCGCCGCTCCAACGAGAGATTGACCCAGGCGTCAGGTTGAAGGCGGGACCCACAATTGGAGCTTCAAATTGCACGTGATGTCGCGGCTTGCGCAATTCCATGTGGGGCAGGTGCTGAGTCAGCCTTGGATTCAGGCTTCCACTTCATTCTTCCAGAGTATTTAAATGCTTTCCACTTTCCCCCTCAAACATCACCAAAAATCGCCCGCTAGTCCGTTGAATCCGACAGACAAGATGGCGACCAACTCGACGAACTTCTACGATCTTTATCGTCATGGAAGGTACATCGCGCTGGTGCCGTCTGCGTTGTCTGCAGACAGCTTGCTATACACAGGGGGCTGGTTGCTAACTTGGGTTTGACGGTCGCAGCCTCGGTGTCTCGCTGACCGATGCGCTGGATGACCTCATCAGCGCTGAGCGCATCGATCCTCAACTCGCGATCAAGGTCTTGAATCAATTCGATCGTATCGTGGCCGAGTCCCTTCAAGAGCGGGTCAAGGCGCGCCTGACGTTCAAGGTGATTAACTTTTGCCTTCCTTTGCCACAGAAGAAAGCGCAGAGAAATCGAGACAGGCTGAGCCCCGGTTATCTTCTCTGCGTGTGGTTTCTTACGCGCTAGATGCTGCTGCGCCAAGCAGAACAAAGAGACAGTATGGCTAACGCAGACTACTTGGGTGACACACAGGGTTCGCTTGATACCTATCGATTCTGCGACGAGGTCTGGACATTCCTCATCAAGAACGTCACTTTTAAGATGGACAACGGCAGCTCGACAGTGCAAGCAGACAAGGTTAAGATCGTTAGCTGCAGCGCCAAACGTACCGATGAGAAGTGAAGCGCGCAGTTGTCACCAGCTCGTGAGTCCAAGAAGCCACAAACAGGCCAACGGAATGGTTAGGGTCCCAGATACCCGGGAGCACACGGCCATGTTCATGCCAGGGACGAGGCTGGCATGAAAGCTTGATGATATTCGTCTTGGGATTTGGCGTTGATTTTGGTTTGGGTCTGCGAAGAACAGGTTTTGTTCCAGGGACAGCATGAAAACGGCGTTATTCGGCATATGGGCTAGGCTACGAGCTTCAGATCTTGCATGGTACGCGGTTGTATTCACGCGGTTGTATTGTATATCAAGATACCAAGAGTCCCATTACTACCCCAAAGTCGATTATCCCTTGCAGAACGTCTCATGCGGATGTGCCATCAAAGCAGCGGAGAACCTAAGGGATGAGGCTGTCCAATTGACTTTAGTTCATCACCCCACATGGAAGTGCCTTGGTCCCTGGTTCTGTCTTGCAGACTGCGCGAGCGGTGCATTGGTAGCCTCAGTTTACACGGAGTTCCCGCTCCCACAGCACGAATCCCGATTCAGACGATTGTTCTTGACACCTGGAATGATGCTGGCCCCTGGCCGCACATTGTCTATTGTTTGAGCCGAGAAATCGCTGCCCGCTTGTCGCGGGGTCCTGCGAAGAGACATCACGTTATCCCCCACGCACGTTCCACCCAGACAGAGCGTGGTTTGTTGAACCGTCAACCGTCTTGCCGTGTGTTCCGCGCCGCTCAGTCGACGGAAACAATCGAATACGGGGGCAGGAATACGGCCAGCATCGCCTCAAAGTAGATAGCTTATCAGGGGCCCATTTTTGGGAACTAACCATTTCACGACTCAACCTCAAACCCGGGACAATGCCACGCCTGCGCCAACGCGGTAAAGTTGGTCCCCCTGAGCCAACAACCAAGCTTTCTTTGCAGTCCGACTCTCCAGGTTCAGCCGGAACGACCGCCGCTGGTTCCACTGCACTTCCATCTCACATAAAGAAGCGACTTCCCCGGTTCGTGCTGGCGGCCAATAATGATCCCACGGCCATGACGGAGGCCCAAGACGAACACCGTGCTCTTCTTGACGACTCCTTACCCATCATGGTTTCAACGAGCTGGATTGCGCGAAATCAATGGATTGTTCTTGCATTGGCTAGTGGCGGATGCGCCGCATTCAACGGCGTCTTTGCGAAACTGTGAGTTGAGACTAGCTTTTTAGCTATCCGGCGATGCATCTTCACTGCAGTTGCCGGTGTGGAATGACCGCGTCTCACAACCTGGACTAACACTGCTTTGCAGGACAACTACGGAACTCACTACGAGCTTGTCCCAGGCGATTGCTCGCTTTTTGGGACTCTCTTCCATTGAGGGCGCGATTGAGCTCATCACTAGAAGTGTAAGACGTATCTCACTTGGCTCCCCGTTGGTGAGATTTTAGGAAGTGCGATTTTAACGCTGTGGCTTCAAACCAGATCTTCTTCGGGCTCAATCTTGTTTTCAATGGCGTGGTAAGCTTGATTCCGCTTCTGCCTTTGTTTCTATTTAGACTAGGTTTCACGGATTCAAGTCTCCTTAGGAGCTACCTTCGATATGACAGCTCTAACATTCCCACTAGATGTGGGCTCTTTTTACCAAAGCCCTTACACGCGGCAGTTCCACAACTAAAGTCTCAATCATCAACACATCCGCTAACTTCGGCATCACCGCAATCCTTGGCTTTGCTATTTTTTCGGAAGCTTTGCCCCCTCTATGGTGGCTAGGGGCTGCGATGCTTGTTGCCGGGAACGTAATCATTGGGCGCCAAGATGAAGGCACCAAGCCAGGGGATGAAACGCTCGACGAGAACAGCGCAGGGTATCCAGAGTCATCGGGGGAGGACGGACAAGGGTCATATCGGCCAGTCCCACACAGTGAACAAACTCTCGCTGGCATCAAAGAAGACGAGGATGAGGATATTTTGGATCTTGAGCTGGAGGAGATACAATCCAACTAGTATCATCCCATCTTCCGGTATACATCGGACCAAAGACCTGATTTGTTGGTTTATTGAACGACGGGAACACTAGATTTCATCAATGATACCCAAGACGGCTGTTTGACGAATAATAGTCTTGAATATGTCCCGCTGGCCCTTTCTGTCTGTCCCAGTAATGCATACCTACGTAGGTAGTCAAAAGGTTCCTCATGACATGAAGTGTTGGAAAGCTGCCCGCCTTACATGAATTTACGCACTGTTACGGCATTCACTCATGTGGGGGCTTGTCGATAAGAATTTTAGCGCACAACGGCGCCAAAACCCCACCGTCAAACGGCGATCATCAACTGCGGGGCACAAAGTTTCAGAGGCGGGAGGACCAAAAGTTTTGAAGCTCTCCCCCACGCACAAGGGGACGAGACAATAGACGCGTCCCACTACGAAACAGCGCAGTAGTAAGATGTCGTTTGAAGGCTGGGATTCCGCCCCGTCAACGGGCCTAGGCCCCCTACTGCCCGACTGTGAGCAATTGGAGTGGCACCCAATAAATTCGATCTTGAAGAGTCACTGACACACACACTCCCAGACGCCGTGGAACTGTGGCATGTCCACCGCATCCCGATCATCCTATCAGCTTTGATCCTCCTCGGCGGCCTGAGGATCTACTTCCATTTCACACAGGAGCGCCAACCGCCTATCGTACTTCCCAAGATCTACGCGCCGCCCGAGAAGACATCACAGCCAGAGAAACTGCCGCAGCCCAGCACCGACGACAGCTCCGAGGGCGAGGAAAAGAAGAAGCTGAAGAATGGGCCGCGCAGGGTAAAGGGCGACGTCACCAAGAAAGCGCGTGGAAATGGAAACGGAACCGCAAAGGACGCAGCGCACCCGCGCAGGATCCAGCCCCTAGTGTTCTTCTCGTCCCTCACGGCCAACACGGAGAAGATCTCAGCCGATTTCGCGCAGACGCTACAGGATGCGCTGAAGGGAGGCGCTGTGGATAGCACATTCCTTGCGCCGCAGGTTTTGGATCTTGCCGAGGCGGACTATGACGAATATTTCATCACACCGCCGAAGGTTGAGAGTGGTGACGCTGGTGGTGGGCCCGTTTATCTGTTTTATCTGTTTTTGATGCCTAGCTACAACATTGACAGCATCAACGATAGCTTCCTGGAACACCTGCGGGACACGCATCACGACTTCCGGATCGATACTTCACCGCTGGCGCCAATTCTGGGGTATTCGGTGTTTGGGCTGGGGGACAGAGAAGGATGGCCGACTGAGGAGGAAGGGTTTTGCTTCCAGGCGAAGGAGCTTGATAAGTGGATGGCGAAGCTGACCGGAAGGAAGCGAGCGTACCCTCTTGGGATGGGAGACTGGAAGAGGGACGGCAAGGAGAGGCTTGCTGAGTGGCAGGCTGGCCTGGTGGATGTTCTCAAGCTCGTAGAGCAGACAGGTAGTCTGGGCGAGGGCGTTGCTGGCTCAGGTGCGCCGCTAGAGAGTGATGACGAAGGGGATGTCGAGGAGGACGATGGGGAGGTGGTATTCGACGAACCCGCAGATAGCAAGGGCTCGAAGCCTAAAAGCTCTGCAATTTTGGAGGATGTCGAAGATTTGGGCCGCATCATGCAGCTCTCGAGGGCGGACGGTGCTCCAAACCAAGTACGCGCACCACTCGCGGTCGACTTTACAACAGAGGGCAAGCCAACAAGGACGAGAAAGACACCCCAAATGGTCGTGAAGGAGATGGTGCCAAAAGGCTCGCCGACCTACACATCACTTACCAAGCAGGGTTATTCTATCGTTGGATCGCATTCCGGGGTGAAGATTTGCCGTTGGACAAAATCGGCACTCCGTGGCCGTGGATCCTGCTACAAGTACTCCTTTTACGGTATCAACTCGCACCAGTGCATGGAGACAACGCCCTCCCTCTCCTGTTCTAACAAATGCGTGTTCTGCTGGCGACATGGCACCAACCCAGTCGGCACAACATGGCGCTGGGTTGTTGACCCGCCGCAGCTCATTTTCGACGGCGTAAAGGAGGGTCACTACAAGAAGATCAAGATGATGCGTGGTGTGCCAGGCGTTCGCGCAGAGCGTTTCGCTGAGGCTATGCGCATTCGGCACTGCGCACTGTCCCTCGTCGGCGAGCCAATCTTCTACCCACACATCAACGAGTTCCTCGGCATGCTGCACGCCGAGCGCATCTCCTCTTTCCTGGTCTGCAACGCCCAGCACCCGGACGAACTTGCTGCCCTGCAGCATGTTACCCAACTGTACGTGAGCATCGACGCCTCCAACCGCGAGTCACTCCGCCGGATCGACCGCCCCCTGCACCGCGACTTCTGGGAGCGCTTCCAGCGCTGCCTGGAAATCCTCCGCGAGCGTCGGTTCCGTCAGCGCACTGTGTTCCGGCTCACGCTAGTGAAGGGTTTCAACGTCGACGATGAAGTTACTGGGTACGCGGATCTCGTCGAGAAGGGCTTGCCCTGCTTCATTGAAATCAAGGGTGTCACGTACTGCGGTACATCGACCTCCAGCAACGCCGGCCTGACTATGGCGAACGTGCCGTTCTATCAGGAGGTTTGCGACTTCGTCACGGCACTTGATGCGGAGCTCAAGAGGAGGGGTCTGGGGTATGGCATTGCGGCTGAGCATGCTCACAGTTGCTGCATCCTCCTTGCCAGTGAGAGGTTCAACGTGAATGGGAAGTGGCATACTGTGATCGACTATGAGAAGTTCTTCCAGCTTCTGGAGGCGAAAGGCCCAGACGGCGATTTCTCACCGGAAGATTACATGGGGACTGAAACTCCTGAATGGGCGACGTGGGGGAACGGAGGTTTCGATCCACGAGACCAAAGGGTGGACAGGAAGGGAAAGCCAATCGAACGTTAAGGTAGACAACAGAGATTGTAAGGTTGGAAAAATTATGAAAAAAGGCATTCAATGAGTTCGTTGATACTCCATGTTCTATTACTGTCTGCCATGGATCCTCTGTCATTAAGCCCGAGGCAAGCGCCGCATACCTACTCCAAGCACTCATCCGAGCCCCGATTATGTACACTGCTTTTTTACATGGTGGCATCATCTGACGTCCAGTCTACCCCCCCTAGAAAACAAAATATTGTACAATAAAGAGACACTGAAGGGCGGGCCGTTCCGCCTAGGGGTCTCGTTGAGGTGTCGGTTGCGCTGAGTGGAGGAAAGCGGGTGCGAAAGCAGCATGGTTGCGACCCCGAGCCCTCAATGCAGGGGCAGCAATCCATCTCATCTTCGCTCCGAGTGGTCCACGTTGCAAGATGTGGACGGCAAGGTGAGGAGGCTAAGCGTCCGGGAGACCAAGTAGCTCTTCCACTTTGTGTGTTATGTGTCGATGCAACAACTAGTCAAGGCCAACGCCGGCCACACCCATCTCGCGCATCAGGTCGGCAACATCAACAGCAGGGCCACCGGTGTAGCCCCCAATCTTGACGGTGCCGTCATATGCGATCATCTCGGCGAGGACATCCAAAATTGGCTGAGAAGAAAGTCAGCAAGAAGTAGGAAAAGGGTAGAGTTGCAAAAAGGGAGTTTCATTGTGTACCTTAGCGACTGTCTTGTCGTAGATGTTGATCAGGTCGTTGGGGGTAGGGTAAACCTTGAGGGCTTTATAGAATGCGAGAGCCGCCTCAACGATTTTGGTGGCTGCAGTTAAGAGATTAGTTTGTGGCTCCGCAGCGAATATCGGCCACAAGCAGAAACTCACGATCGGCGCCGAGAATCTCGCCATGCTGGACCTGTTCAAGGAAGTAGGCCTCCTTGCCATCGGGATCGGTGGGGAAGCCCTCATCCTTCGCGTCGTCGACGGCCTTCTTGATGGCGTGCCTTTGAGCTTCCTGTGCAGCAAGGGCATGGTCTTTTTCTGCGCGCGCCTGCTTCTTCTCGTTGCGTCGCAGCGCCCTTCGGAACTCGGCCTGGTTGCGTCGTCGGTAGTCGAAGTATACTGCGTAGCCTGAGATATTGCTTGTCAGTTCCTACTAGCTGCGATTTCTGAGCCATACACCTATACATACCGAGTACGCCGGTAGCGATGGCCGCAACAGTAACCGTCGCAATCGCGGATGGTCGTGACATCTTGGCTGCTCGTCAGGTGTGGAAATAAGGAGGATGGAAAAGTAGCCGTCGACGACGGATATATAGAGTATGCGAGAGACTCGTGTTGTCGATGATCCGGAACGTTGGAGAGGTGCCTGCGCAGGAAGCTTCAAAGGTTCAACGCCGAGTTATTGATGTCCATTCAACGAGGTCGAGTCTCTCTGGCCTGCTCAATCAATTTTTTGCTTACCCGTTGCCTGCCGACTGGAGCTTTGTTCCAATGACGCTAGAACGCGCACAGACCAAGCGGCTCTATGGGTCAACCCTGGCCCGTAACGCGCTGAGCCAAGAACACTGCGACAGGGGGAGCAGGTTAGACGACTGTCGCCAAACCAACTGGCAACCTCGCCGTCCAAATGCCTCTGGAACACTGTTTGCTACCTCATTTTTGCCCATTGATTGCGACAACCGATCTCCGCCAAGCTCACCTGTCTTCCCGTCGGCTTGCCGCTTCTGTACTACCGTTGGATGACTGGGCGATTCTAAAGAACTCCGCGCGCCTCGAACCGGGAGCCACGCGCCATGTCGGACGAGCGGTCCAAGATCTCGCTCAGGAGTGGAGGCAAGAGAAAAGGACGCCCAACTATCAGCGCCCCTCGCCAAATTTCAAATCCAATCTTGCAGGATGGCGCGAACTCACGCGCACCCGCGAGCCGTCCGGCACCAGAGGAGACTCCGCGATCTCGACCGCGGCCCCCTCCTCAGAGCAGCGGCAAGGTGAGTTACTCCCAGCCCCCCATCGCAGAGGCAGTAGCTGACCAGCAATCTTGCAAACGCAGACCTCAGACCTGGTAAAGCGCAGATACTCAACGCGTTTCAATGGAGTCCCCGCCAACTTCGACCCGACGGCCAATCCGATGCCATCCCTTCCGAACCTTGACAAGTACGACTCGCAGGACCGCCGTCCCCCACGATCCAGAGGTGGGAGCGGAGGCTCAGCACCTCAGTTGGATGTCAAGGCTCTCCGAGATCCCAACCTGTCTGCCGAGCAATGTACGTTCAAGTTGGCCCTGTGAGAGTAGGGGGCTATCCGACTAACAAGGCTTTCAGACGTTGCCGAAATTCTCAGTGATGCGACAGAAGAACAGATCAGAGAGTACGAACAGACTCTTAAAAAGCTAAAGCGCCGGGCGTCGGCAGACCTACAGCAGAACGTCTACCAGAACCGCACACAATTCATCAAGATCAGCAAAGAGGCAGAGAAACTAAAAAGCGAGATGCGCACGCTTCGAAACCTCATGTCCGAGCTCAAGACGAATACGACAGCTCTTCGGTCGTCCTCTGGAAATGCCGAAACCACGGGGATCAATGGCGGATTTTCGACAGGATTAAGCAAACGTGACAAGCGGAGCTCTGTCGCTGACAGGACCGCGCTGTGGAGCTCTCAGATGCAGGTTGGTGCACCTTTGAATGGCGATTTACTTCTAGTTGCTGACTTGTATCCAGGCACTGTTTAAGAATGTTGAAGGCTCGCAAAAGTTCCTTCCCAACGCCCAGGGGCGCCACGTAGTGCAGAACGCAGGCCAATGGATAGAGCTGGACAATGCGACCTACAAGTCCAGAAGGTCGATGCAGGTTTTCTTACTGAACGATCATCTTCTGGTTGCGTCACGGAAGAAACGCAAGAACGAGGGGCCCAACACGCCTGACAGCAGAGCTCCGGTAACGAAGCTTGTTGCTGATCGATGCTGGCATCTCCTGGATGTAGAGGTTGTCGACATGGCTGGGACGGGCGAGTCGTCAAGTGGCAGGAACAAGCTCGCCGATGCGATCATGGTCCGAGGGGGCGGTCAAAATGAATCTTTCATCTACAGGACCGAGAAGCCCGAAGATCCTGAGAAGTCTGCTCTGATTCTCAATATCCGCAAGACCGTCGAGGAATTGCGCAGGAATCTGCAATCCGAGAGGGAAGCTACCAATAGGGCCAAGGAAACCATCAACTACTTTGCATCCCGGGACCCGGGGCTGCTGCAGAAGACAGAGCTTCTCGAGACGCTCTCGGACATCAAGGATATGCTCATCGAAGTTGACGGCAAACAGCAGAACCTCCGGTGGGTGGAGAGCCAGATGGACGAGCTGGATATCAACATCGCCCTCCAGCAGATCGAGCCGGCGGTCGCTCGAATCCAGAAGCTCAAGAGCCTCGCTTATAGCCTCAAGAATAATGCAATGGCCCAGGACTTCATCTCATTCAAGGTAGATGAACGCTGTACCAAGCTAGCAGCACTGGTCGTCCGTGACCTCGTCCGATCTCATAACGACCAGAAAAAGACGGTACTCAACGTGAACTGGCTGGACCGGTTAGGCTTCCAAGACCGTGCCAGGGAGGCGTATTTGGAGGCTCGGAGCGAGATTATTCAAAAGCGTTCAAGGTTCGTCTTACAGTCACCGTAGATGCGAGCTCGTACTAACAACGGTGACGCAGGCAATGTATCTTCCAGGGAGATTTGCACCTCTACATCTGGGAGATTTCGTTTGTCTATTTTACGATTATTCGAAACACGGTGAGCTGCTTCCAGGCCTGCTTCCCGCTTTCAATGATGAGCGCGTGCGTCAAGTGGGCCAAGGAGGAAGTTGACGCCTTCAACGCCATTCTGGCCCGACAGCTGAGCAGCGCAGAGGAAGGTGGCGAAGTATGGACGCAGTGCATGAATAGAGCGCAGGAGCACGCAAAGATGCTGTCTGAAGTCGGGTTGGATTTTCGCAATCTGGTTGGCAAGGACGTTAGGAGGGATAGCAGAACAGCGGACGCTCCGGTCGGCCTGGGACTGTCCTAAAGAATATATGCAGCAAATATGTGATGCAGGCGCCAGCCATGTACAAAGATTTTTTATAGCCATGAGACCAAATCCATTCCTCGACAATCGCGTTGATATCGGTTCAGCCGTCCCAGTTTTGGTGGAAGGTGCCTGTTTTCCGTTTCTCGCAGTTGGTTGAAGCAGGCGGTACCCACTTTTATGCACCTCCCTGCTGAGGGGGTGAGAAAGCTAGGGCCTCCTTTCTGGGGGTGTAGCGTGACATTGGACGCCTGGGCAGAAATCGCATCTGGCGGCGGCCCAGATTGAGCAAGCGCCTCTGTAATTTCATGGTCTGGTGCAAGTCAATGAATGGTCTTCCGTCCCGAACACACATCACATCCACGACGAACCTGTGCTCACTGCAATCAGCTTATACCCTTTGCAAGTTCCTGCAGCATCGCGACATTTTATCACCTGAAAGAGGGAGGAAAATCCCCACGGCGCTGTCGATTCTTTGCTGCAAGTCTCGCTGAGGCAGTTCCACGACACAGACGCACCACCACCCACCTGCCCACCTGCCCAATTTTGAACGGAGAGGGAGCCGCGGCGCGCCCGAAGAGCAACAACGTCATTGCTCCCAGAAGCCTCAACACCCACGACCACGAACAGCTCGATACCCACGCACTCACTGCGACGTCTGAGTCTTCGAATTCCCAGGATGGATACGAACATGGAGGATGTCGGACGCGCTCCCGCAGAGCCGATGTCGTCCAACGCCGAGCCCGCCACCATCCCCACCCTCGACGGCTGGATCGAGAGTCTGATGACCTGCAAACAACTCGCCGAGGTGGACGTCCAGAGGCTGTGCGAGAAGGTCCGTTTCTTTCCATCATCTTTGCGCGCCGTGATTTTTTCTCCCAGGCCAGGGCCCCTCGCCGCGGACGCGGGAGGGGTCGCATGCGCCCGCATCGAGGGAAGGCTGTTGACATGATTTCCCCCTGTCTCTAGGCACGCGAGGTTCTCCAAGAAGAGTCCAACGTACAACCCGTCGTACGTAATCCCGGCCATTGAGGCACGCTGATGGCGTCGCGACCATGCTGACCCTCTTAGAAATGCCCTGTGACCGTTTGCGGAGATATCCATGGTCAATTCCACGACCTCATGGAACTCTTCAAGATTGGCGGCCCCAACCCGGACACCAACTATCTCTTCATGGGTATGCAATGGCCGGCTTCTCTTCTTGACAGACGGACGAAATTCTGATGCATTTTGTGTGCGGCGCAGGTGATTATGTCGACCGCGGTTACTACTCGGTCGAGACCGTCACCTTGCTTGTGGCGCTCAAGATCCGATATCCCAGCCGGATCACGATCCTTCGTGGCAACCACGAGTCGCGCCAGATCACACAAGTATACGGATTCTACGACGAATGCCTGCGCAAGTACGGCAACGCCAATGTGTGGAAGTACTTCACCGATCTCTTCGACTACCTCCCTCTCACCGCCCTCATCGACAACCAGATCTTCTGCCTTCATGGAGGCCTGTCGCCGAGCATCGACACGCTAGACAACATCAGAGCTCTAGACCGCATCCAGGAGGTACCCCATGAGGGTCCCATGTGCGATCTGTTGTGGTCGGATCCCGATGACCGATGCGGGTGGGGGATCTCACCCCGCGGTGCAGGGTACACTTTCGGCCAGGATATATCCGAGGCGTTCAACCACAACAATGGTCTGACACTTATCGCACGAGCACATCAACTCGTCATGGAGGGGTACAACTGGTCGCAGGATAGGAACGTGGTGACGATATTCTCGGGTAAGCTGGAAGAATGCTTCACCGCATCCTAACTCGCCAGCACGCTAATCGCTATTTTGCAGCACCCAACTACTGTTATAGATGCGGCAACCAGGCAGCTATCATGGAAATCGACGAGCACCTCAAATACACCTTGTATGTGACGAGGCTGTGGCAGTATGGCTGGTCATGCTTCTGTGCTAATAATCTCTCTCTAGCTTGCAATTTGATCCCTGCCCCCGAGCTGGAGAACCCATGGTCTCGAGACGTAGGTTCAAGTGCCCTGCCTCTTGATTTCTCTGCTAACAGAACACCATTTAGGGACTCCGGATTATTTCCTCTAATGGGCCAAAGCTAAATTTTGGCCTCGTGGCAGCTGCCTTTCGCGAGGCGGTAACTATCCAGAATAGAGAGGGAGATTCGACTCGATGCATCGTCAGGGCAGCCCTGTCGGAAGCCGGCATGCTTGGAGGTGTCTTGTGGAGCTTTATAGGCGGTCTGGGGCGGTGGGGCGAGCAAGCCGTTCGCCGATGTATCAAGAAAAAAAGAAACGACTTTTCTACGTCTCATGTCGCCCCAATTTACCCGACGTGGCTGTGAGAATAGATAAGCACGCCCATGTCTTCGTGGGGAGAGATTGTCGTGAAATATGCGTCGGCGGCACCATCTCGGATGGGAACCCCGAGTCTCCTTGCAACAGACTTATTCAGCGGTAAACCAGGCAGAGCTCATGAGACAGAAATGAGGTTGGAGATATGGAGGGATAGCGATATTGCAGCAAGCGTCAGCAGATAGACTTGCTTACCAATGTAGTTAGGGCTTCTGCTATTGGAATTTTCGCCTGCTCGCTTGCTCACCTGCTACGAAGACGCACATACAGCTCCTGTCGATAAAGTTGATGGGGAGCAGTCAATCGAAAACTTCGGACGACGCTGAAGCCTTGGGCATACTTCTCTCAATCATGCACTTGCTCTCAATCGAGACGTCATATTGAGGCTGCGAAGGTTTGGAGTACGCAGTACCCGGCCCCGTGAGAATGGGAATTGAGAAAACTCAGTAGGTTTCCTAAGACTCAAGTTCCCTCCGTTTGGGCCATGCATTGGGGCTGGGAGCTGTGTTGCTGAACAGGAGACTCCCAAAAGGGGGCGAGCAAGCAACTTTCTGAGAGTTAGCTACGGTTTGGCATCCGGACAGGATATCAAAACGCGGAACCCCTGGTTGCTGGAAGGCGAATAGCTTTAAAAAGCATACGGGGCGTTGGAAGCGCCGACTTCCGTCACCTCGCACTCGGGGTACTGGCTTGTCCGGTCTGTGTTTACTTTCCAGAGGCTCGGTGTCCAGAGTCTATCTTAGCGGAGGACACGGCACCGCCGAACTTAAAAGCCCGCGGTCGATCTCAGTCTCTGGGCGCGATGGCTGGCGTTGGTGATGGGTTCGAGGCTAGGATTGGCTGGAATGAGGCCAGGGCAATCAGGGTATGAGTTCGTCGTCTCTTAGCCAATATGGCGCTCACAGACGCAAGACAGACCAGGGTTTGGGAGTTAAAGGATCGTGGAGGGGGAGGGAAGGCACGATGAAACCCCGGTGGATGTTAAGCTTCATCTGAATACTGGGCAGGAGTGGCTTGGGTGGAGACATCAACAAACACGACTATGTGTCGCTCTATTTTGCGTTCTCCTCCAAGGTACATTACGTTGATTCGATGCAAGCTCGCCTCCCCCGTCGGGCTGTGTCGGGGGCGGACATGAAGTACGCCGCGTGACGAGGTTGGTATGCCCGTACATCCACTCGACGGTTCGCTCTTTCTTCCCGTCATATCTGTGTACAACCCAGATAGGGGCCTTTTTTCTTTCCCTTAGGACGACATCTGACAAGGTCATTCACGAGCGGTCTTTCGCGCCTGATCTGAGACGGATATCCTCGCCTCAGCCGACCCTCCGCAAAGGGGAAGCGAAGAGAAGAGGAGAGCAAAATGTCGAACTACACGGCACCCGCGGCTCCAACGGCCAGTCCAGCGCCGCCTGCGTCGGCTCCTCAAGTGAGTGTTGATCGTTGATCACTTCAGTCTGTGCCCGTTGGATCTTCCCACTGGATCTTCCCATATATCCACCACATCGCCTCACTACTACACCCTCTGTTCTGCCTTCCACATCAGCAGCAACATACCTCGCCGCTAACATTTCCCTCAGATAATGGCGGGTTCCGGCCCCTATCTGCCCCATACGGCCCAGTTTGGGGGGGTCCCAACGACAAATCTCGACGTCCCCATCTGCGCCGTATTTCTTGCCCTCTTCGTCTGTGGTGCGGTCATCAACATGGCCATCTTCCAAATCAACCGAAAACACGGCTACAAGTTCTTCTTCTCGGGCCTCCTATTTGGTTTCTGCATGGCACGTATTGTGGCCGTCTCAATGCGAATCGTCTGGTCCGCCTATCCCCGCGACGTCAACGTGGGCATCGCCGCCCAGGTATTCACAGCCGCCGGTGTTTTGCTGCTCTTTGTAACCAATCTCGTCTTCGCACAACGGATTATCCGAGCCTGTCATCCTTTTTTTGGATGGCACCGCGGTGTGACCATCATGTTCCGCGTCCTTTATGGTAGCATCGTTGTGGTTCTCATCATGGTCATCGCTGCCACAGTACAGTCTTTTTTCACCCTCAACCAAAACACCCGCCGTATCGACGGCGATATACAGCTCTTCAGCGCCACTTATCTCGCCATAATGGCTACCTTGCCCATCCCGCTGGTTACGCTTGCTGCCATTGTGCCACGCCGCACTCGCATCGACAAGTTTGGTGAGGGCCACTTTCGGACCAAGTTTGCCCTGCTCATTTTAACCACGACATTGCTGGCTACCGGCGCCATCTTCCGTGCTGCTATCGCATACAACCCCCGGCCGATTACCGATCCAGCCTGGTATCAGTCCAAGGCGTGCTACTACTGCTTCAACTTTGCCATCGAAGTTACCGTTGTCTACATATATGCGCTCTCCCGTTTTGACCGCCGCTTCCACGTCCCCGATGGCAGTTCGGCGCCGGGCCACTACTCGTGCTCCGAGTTTGGCGACTCAGCTGCCGCCATTGCGTCAGCCGTTGCGGATTTCGAGAAGCGTGGCCCCTCGACGTACGCTACGAGCAAGCGGAGCTCGGCGGTATCGGGAAAGTCGGGAGTGGGTCGTTCCAGTCGCGGTTATGGCCACGACTGTGCGCTCCATGGTGCAGCAGTGATGCCTTCTCTCCCAGCCAAGGCCCATACACCAGGTCGGCACAGCGCCAGCAGCCATTCAAGGAGTGTCAAGAGTGTGTATGGCGATACGTCGAGTGAGGCTCGGGATCCGAGCCGGGAAGCTGACATGGAGTGGATGGCAAGAGCGATGGTACGTCGGAGCCCCAGTAGTAGAAGCTGTCCCCCTTGCTCGTCTCGGTCACAAGTTTCTGCTCGGCATTCATATTCATCAAGTCATTCACCTCGTCCGCCAACGCCCTCTTCTGTTTCGACGCCGCCGCGATATCGGCTTATTGTTACTAATACTCGCGGGTCACAGCGGGAGTTGTATGGAGATGAAGAACATCCCAGTTCAAGACACTCTTACCAGCACTGAGAACACTTGAATGGAGGATTTCTTTTTTCTTTAATGTTATCTTGGATCAGAGCAGACCATGTTGCTGAAATCTACGGGGTGGGATTTGTTTCGGGATTTGAAGTGTAGTTGTCGTTGGAAAGGATATCTTAAGGCGGGAAAAGAACTCTGGGAGAGTGGCGACCAGATTGGTGTTGGTTAGATATATACAATGCCCTTACCAAAATGATAATAGCGATAGATTAGAGAACACATTGGTCTATTGATCTTGTCAACTGCTTGTACTGGAACCCGGATTATTGGTGAACGGTTTCCTTGCGCTCGTGGTCTCAATATATATGTTAGTTTGAGGACAAACAACTATCATGTCATCGGGGCTTGGTCCAGCGACTTGCTGGGCTAAACTTTATGGCCTATGGCTTCATACCCAACTGATGGATATTCTAATCGCGACCACTTGCTGTGCCCAAGATGATGATCCATCCAGGGAGTCAAACTCAATAGCTGCCACTTCAAAATAATGTAGCACAGGGTTGGTTGTATTTGACAGTTAATTCTGCTCGCCGTAGAACGTTGTAGATGACGTTAGATATCTATGTATATGTATATGCCGCTCGGTCGTTGTACCATTGAACATCCAGCCCCTATTTCTATTCTCATAACTCACGAGTAGCCCTCACGTCCTCGTCAAGAGCTTACGCAAATGTCGACACGGATAAACAAATACACATATTATTTCCGAGGCCTCGGTTAAATCGCCTTTCACCTTCATTGAGACAGTAAGTGGGTAGCTGGCAATCGTATGCATGGCAGACAGTCGAACAAGCCACAATGAGATCGAATTATTGTGCATATTACGATGGCGTGTCCTCCCTTTGTACATCTAAATAGGCACATGCATATGTGAGTACGTGGTGGCTTGCCTGTCATCGGTACTCTGACCCAAGACATAATCCAGGCTACTACTCCCTAGCAGACAGCGGGTGGGTGTAACCACGGCATAAAAAACCCCTACAACTTTGGTCCCGCACGGAGAGATCTGACGATCGCCGTTATGGGTTTTGGCTTTTGTGTCCTTGTGGTAGTCCGAGCTCAGGACTTACCTCCTCTTCTCCTGTTTTCCTGGCGGTGGCCTCTTCTCTTTGACGGAAAGGCTTGTGGTGCACGCGGCAGGGGAGAATAGGGATCTTCATGGGGTGCATATTATCTTTCATACCTTGGCCTATTTGGTCGTGGTAGCGGTAGCGGCAGTTGACGATGGCGGTAGTGGTGGTTGTAAGATCGCTATCGATATCCATGCGGCTGAAACAGTGTGCGACCCTGGCCCCTGTGTCTCGTGGAGACGATGGGGGAGAGCAGCTCAGTGACCTCCCAAAAACCCCTCCTTTGTTTAAGGCAGGTAGCGAGGTATGGGCGGACAGCGGGTGAAAGGGTCTCGCCCGTTGGGCCACGGGTTTTGGGTCACAGAAACTAGAGTGCACTGGGGGTAAGGTGGCATACATACATGCTGGGGCATAGCAGGCGCATGCGCACCACAACGGGGTCTTGTTCATGCGTTTGTATACCCCAGGTTTGCTCGCCGGGTTGCTTGGTGATCGTGAGCGGATTGCTGTCAGGGAGGGGGGGGGAGGAGAGTTGCGGGTTAGGTGTATGGAACTCAAGCAGCCGGGGGTTTCTATCATCTCTTCCCCAGACCAGAGCCAGTCAAGCACCACAGTAGCGACGCGATACATTGATCGCCAAGCGGGATTCAATGCTTGGGATCTGCTTGGTACGAAGCCACACGGCTCTAAATTCCCAGATAGTGACCATGCAGGGAAGTTTGCGGATTGATCGCACTGGAGCTCGTTTAGGTGTCAAAGGCTTGGGCTCGCTAGTTGCGAGAGACAGGTAATTGGAAGGCGTCGGCTTCCGTTTTCTATCTCGACTGTCGTACGAACCCCAGATTCTCAACTACGCGATGCTGATCCTGTGGAGTGATAACAGCGTTGCACAGCGGCGACCACAAGGCGGGGAACACAGTCGCGTATCTTAATCCCACGTTGGGGTACAACCTAGTGTGTGTTGCTTTTGGGGGCTGCTCATGCCTTGGGGGGTAACACGGTCCCTTGGGTTCGGGCCATCTCGACATCTGTGCGGCATGAGCTGTTTCTTGCCGTGATATCACGTATTGGGGTCTAACGAGGGGAGGGAGGACAGCGGTCTGAGCTGGCGGTACCTCTCAAATGGATTCCGGGGTTGTGAGCTTCCCGCCTGCTGTCACGGCCAACCTGAACCGAACTCTGACGGCTCCGCGATCCTGAGGTCTAGGTCTGGGTGGTGCTTTGGCATTGACGTGCGGCCAACCGCTCCCGATGGTCCCGCAAGAGAATGCACGGGGCGGTAAAGTCGCATGAAAGGCTAGACGACAAGCGCTGGGTCACATTTTCCGCGTTGTAACGGGCTTGAGTAGGACTCTTCGAGCAGCCCACGATGACGTGCTGTTGCGAGGAAGGTGAATGGCTGACTTCGCTGGTGAGCTGAACGCCAAGTGACGGCTGCTTCGTCTTTGGTGGACTAGCCTCGGGAAAGGATATCCTGTTCGCCATACCGGATGATCGTCACAGATGAGGGATTAAACCTCGTTGAGACCAAACGCGCAAGCAAACGCATTATTTCTGATCAGCGTGTCAACAACCTGGGTGGTACCGAATAAACTGTGGTTGTTGCTATTTGTTGCTTCGCCTCCTGGGGCATCATGGACATACAACTTGGACAATGAGCAGCAGTCCACTTGGACCTGGTGCCTCCCCGCAAACATGATGCGGGATGTCACTTTGGCCGTCGCAGTGCCCGAGACCAAGAACTGATCAGACCTCTTGGAAAACGCTCGAGCATCAACGAGCGAATAGTTGACCAAGCTGCCTGCTGCCAATTGGTCTTCGCGGGTGTAAGCGCGCCGGTCTGCAGTTGTGTGCAGCAATAACAAGGTCTGAGCGGGACATTGCGTACATATTCCAAATGACACACATGGACTGGCTGATCGATAGTGGGTGGAGGCAATGCAGCCGTGAGCCGGAGGGAAAACCAGAAAACCATTCCTCCCACGTTGGGGAATTGGGGACAATGGTCAAAGACGGAAGAAGGGGGGCTCGAGGGCGGGTTGCGGTTCGGCAATCTGGCGGTGGGTTGTCCTTGGGCACCTTGCCCAGATAAAGCCAATTTCTGGTTGAACCGTTACTGGCGGGTGTGACGTCCAGTGCCGCGCTTCCAAGAATAGCTTGAGCCTCTGGCGGCTGACGGACGAGCCAACTCGCGGTCTGTGTCGCCGGGTGCCCCCAAGCCGGACGCGTCGCGCTCCCTTGTCCAGTCAGCTCTGCTGCTGAGCATCGGAGCGCCTAATTAGATTGATCTTGCAGCCTCTGCTTCTTTTCCTGGCGCGGGCGAAGAAGCCCATCTCCATCCCGTCCTTGCAGTTGCGCCTGACCCGTCCCGCCGTCCTCCAAGATGCAATCGCGGGGGGGAATGCGGGTGTAAAAAAAGAAAGAAACAGGGCTCAGTAGGGAACGGGCGCCATGAACAACGTGCGCGTCTCCTCCGCAAGACGACTGGGATTGAAGGGTTTTGACGTTTCGAAGAGAGCACTCAACAACGACGGGGAAACGGAAAGCACTGGCACCCGCGGTGGGCACCTGTGTCCCGGCAGTGAACAGATGGGGCCTGCCTGCCATCGTTCTGTCTCATAAATTTCCGGCAGCCAATAATCTCGGCCCTCTTCTGTTCGAAACAGGCGACCCGCGAATCCACTCTGGAGTGAGGTTTCGTGCAGCCATAACTGAGCCAATCAGAACCCCTGCCCGACCCTTCCCCAAAAACCCTAGCCCCATCTGTTATTCTTTTACGATCCATGCTGGAGCAGACTGCAGTCCGCAGAAGGGCCCTGCGCGAGGTGCTGAAGCGACATTTGCGTGTCCGTCTCGCGGTTCGTCACAGCGAAAGGATTGCAGGTGGCCAGGTGAGAAACCGCGAAACCTGACAGCCTCGGAAAATAGGCGGTTTGTTGACGACCGAACCAGAGACCACATTTTAGTGTTCCGTTGGGGCTCCGGTGCGGATAGGATTTGCCGTTCCCGCGTTTCTCGGCTTGACGACAACCTCAGCAAAGCCGGTCCAGTATTTTCGGGACCTGGCAAAGCTTCGGCTCACGCCACCACAACCGAGCGCACGTAACCCAGCTTCCGGCTGTTCGACTTCCCAGAGAAAAAAAAACATTCTTTACGCAGCTGAGTACGGCACAACCAAGAGAGCTGGACTCGATGGGTCCGAGATAAGGGGTTAGCTCTTGTCAAGCACTATGTTGTTGTGCCCTCTTATCACCGAGTTAGCAACCGTCGTTCTTACGATAGCTGGATATAGCATGAGAAGCAGCTAAAGAGCTGCCCTTCTTGAGGCGAACGATCTTGCGAGAAAGGTAGACAGTGTCTTGGCAGAGGGCCTCGGGGGTTCACGCAGGACGGCTTTGCGATCGCATAGCATCCCATTTACCTATGATCTGCCTCCCCAGACCATCGTTATGCGTACCGGCGTCGAAGAGACGACTTGATGTCGAGCGTCGGCTCGATGGAATTGGGCATCAAAGTACCTGCGCCTCATCAGAAGCAGATTCATTCCGCACTCAGGAGAAGCAATACAGGAGGACTGGTGTTTGGCTCTTCGACTGTCATTCCTGGGGATGTTCGCCCTTGTAGACAACACGATCTTCGTCATTCCATGTTGAGTTGAGGGGCACAGTGCAGTCCTGTGCGAAGGTAATGCCGGGGTGTTGTCCCAAACCCCTTACATGGGTAGCCTAGCCTGATGGGGTAGGCGGCGACCCTTGGCGGGCCAGGGACCTTAATTTCAAGCGAAATTGGCTCTAGCACTCGCACCGATCCCACACTTTCCCGCCAGGTTGTTGAACTCACCCAGTCCTCGCCTTCAGTTGTTTGTTCGATCTCACTTCACCCTCTTTTCCTCCCGTCCCTCGCGGAGCCGTGACACTCGCCATCCCCCTCACGGTGCCCCGTCCACACACCCTCAGAATAGACTTTGGATTCTTTCCCTCGTTTATTGCCGCTCTTTTAACCCACCGACCCAATTCATTCTGCAGCCCTTCCACTTTGTAATATTCGTCCAGTGCGAGCCAGGCCATCCCCGACTTGTTCTTGCAACCCGCGCCTGCACCTGCAGCTACCAGCTCGCGTTTGGCTCCTCGCAGCAGCCCGTTGTTGAACCTGCATCGCACACCAACCACCTTGCCTTTGCCCGCCCCCCATCTTTGCGGGCCATTGCAACCCACGCTGCATTGCGGTATCTGTCGTGGCCAACAAGAAGACCCGGGCCTGCCTTGTCCCAAGCGGTTTCCGTTCCTCGATATAGGGACCCGGCCCCAACCACTCGACAACACTGACATACACCCTCCTTCAACACCGCCCGTTCTCGCGACCCATAACAACGCCCGCCCGCATTCTGGGTTCGCTGGCCGACGAGCTCGACGCTGCAGGATTTTTTGGTTAGGGCCTCCACACGCACGCGCACAGGAATCAACGTTTTTGGCCGCCGCCGCCACTGACCCAGCCGAGGGTTTCGCCGCTGTCACCTGCTCACCGTCCGATCTAACGCTCTACCTGTCTCAATTGCTTGCTCCAGGACCATGAGCAATGTTAGGGTCTGAGGACGGCCATGCATCCGGCGCTGTAACCACCCAGCAAATCACAGCGAACCGCTCGGAGCTTGCCGAGGCAAGCGACGCGCTCCCAATGACCGCGAGAGCTGGAAACCGATCAGAATTCAACATGGGCGCGCCAATTGGCCGACAATCGTCAGGGAGGAGGAGAGAATTCCGTCGTCCGAGTACGAAAGGCGTTCTACTATCCTTATTATCAGTATCTCCTGCTGCAATGGCCGCCTGCATCCCTCTCCAGGGGTCCACGGCCTGTTCGGCCTTCCAATCGGCCTCAGTGTCAACCGACAGCTATTTGGTCGGGCTTTTGTACGTTGGCAACGCGTGTTTCATTCGGTGGAGATGCGACCATGCTGTCGCTGCCCAGCCTTTCCTTGGTGTGTTGTAAGCTAACAATACTCTCCAGTTCTTTTCTTCAGTTCGTTTCAGATGTGAAAACTTTCGATGAGCGGTTGCAATCATACTTGCAAACCGATTACATCAGGGAAAAGTAAGTCTCCTTGGGTAACGTGTTACTACTTGCCGAAATCTAACCCGGCTGCAGATACCAGACCCTCATGGGGTGCGGAGGCATCAGTTTCACAAACACCAGTGATCTGTACGCGCGGTTTACGACCACTGTAATATGTAATGCTATTATCCAGAACTCCATCGAGAAATGCAGTCTGTCCCCGGCGAATTCCAGGCCGGTGTGCGCCGAGACATGCGTAAGTTGCAAAGTTGGCTATGTTCCCCGGTTGTGTTTACTGACTCTGCCCGCAGGCCCAATTTGCCGAGAGTGAAGCGTATGTGGTGGCGGACAGCAAGCTCTGCGCCAACCCAGGCAGCAATACCATTATTCAGATCAGGGCAGACTTCACCAACTGTGCGCTGCCCGCGAACGCCCTATCAAGTAACAATTGTATTTCGGGGATCACGAACGAGCGCGAAAACTGCGGGTATGCCAACAGCACGCTGGGCCTTTGTTCGTACTGCGCTTCTGGCGGTATTAACTCGACCGACACTTGCTGCTACAACTCCAAAGCCGAAAGTCGGTGTGCTGGGGTTGTCCTCCCATCGATCACGCCCTCAATGACGTTTACCACGTCGCTCCCAACTGCCACACCTTCGTCGACAGGCGTTCCTATTGTGGCTGAAGGGAGCCGGGGATTATCGGGTGGCGCGATTGCCGGCATTGTTATTGGTACTCTTGGCGGTCTGGCATTGTTGGCACTTCTCATCTTTTGTGTGTGTAGGAACCGGCGAAAGAGACAAGGTAGCCAGGACGGAAGCGTCTTTAATCAGCCTTCACCAAGTAGGAAAGGGGCTGTTCCGCCACAAATGATGACGCAGAACGTCACCCCTCAGGGCTATGAGGTCCTCCCGGGCGGTAGGATAGCGCGGATGTCGGCTATTGAAGGACATTCTGGTGACGCTCCGTCACATCAAACGGGCCGGGACCTGGGCTTGGGCCCCGCCTCCGCGGTGGCCGCTTCATCGGGGTATGCCGCAGGTAGCAGAAGAAGGGGCGACGACCACTCCTCCTCTGATGGGTTTGGCGATAGCCCCGAGTCTGATCGTGGGACTCCTGGTGTGCTTCGGCCCCCTCCGACAACCTTGAGGAGGAACGGCTCCCTCTCTAGCAGTTCAGTTCTGAACGGCGAAGATCCGCAATCTCCGACAAGCGCCGGCGGAATGTCGTCGCCGCAGGGGATGGCAAGCCAGCAGTCGGAACAGCTGCCTTTCTTCAAAGACTACTATTCCCAAGACGATATCCACCCTGGCGATCGTGTAGCGGTTCTCTGGGCGTATCAGCCACGGGCCGCTGACGAGTTCAACCTCGAGCGAGGGGACATGCTCAAAGTTGTGGGTATCTGGGATGATGGGTGGGCGACTGGCATCATGGTGGACGAGCGGGCAGAGGAATGGGAGGCTCGCCGACAAGCCCAGCGGGACAGCGGAGTCTCGAACACGTCAGGCAGGTTACGGGATACATCGCCCCCTGTGAGCGGCGAAATCAAGGCATTCCCGCTGGTGTGCGTGTGCTTGCCGGAGCATTGGAGGAAGACGATAGAAGGCGATGGCTCCACCGAGACCGGATCAAGTGCCCACCAACTGACAACCACCACCGGGTCTTGAACAGCTTATGTTTATGATGCGATACAAGATACAAATTCTTGAATAATGTCTCGATGAAAGCCTTTCTTCTTCGGCTGGCATTGGCTATGGCGTTCGGTATCACGACATGCTTTTCCGCAGCTTTGAGCCCCGATACAGACCCATCATTTCTCTTGCATCTGGCAGCTAGATCATGCCGGGAAGTATCGCATCGGCTGCACCGGTCTGGCGTTCGACCTGTTCTTCACAATGCTTCCCGGTCCCTTGCACATAGACTCCGAAAAAAAAAAAGAAAACCCAGCATTCAAGACGGCTGCTTCGACGCTCCGAGACGTCCCGATATTCCTCTTCCGCCATATCGGCATTTTAACTGCGAGGACTCTGAAGGCAACTCGACAGGGGGCTTATAATAAGCTAGTCTAATTCTGGAACCACGAATGCAACGCGCCCTCCTTTTCGTTTCGATGCTTGTTCTATATACCCGGGTTTGGAGCCAACATTGGCGTTGGGGGTGGTGCTTGGGAGGGCGCTTGCTGTGTAATTGAAGTTGGCCGCGGCCTTACGAGGTGCCACAACGTATTTTGGAGTGGAGGTTTGGTTATGGAAGTGAAGGAAATTAAAGAAGCATATTCATCTAGGCCAGGCAGAGCCTACCTGCGTGCTGCAGATAGCACCCAGATATTCTGCGAGCATCTTCGGAATCCGCATGATGCTTAGCTTTACTTTAGTCTAACAACGCGAAAGTGTTACGCTGGACTTCTTGGTGTCACCGCAGCCATACCGTTCCCGAAATTCGGTCGCTTGATATTGAAGCACATCGCATGGCTGTTTCATCGCGCAAATAGGTGAAACCCTTGGTGCTAGTGCGCTTGACAGTCTGGTCCCAGCTATCGTTCCATGCTCTGTCTCGATCGGGGCCCGAAGTGGGTTACTATTCATATGATCGGAGATTCTGAGGTATAAGTTCCGGATTCTGTCTTGCGGGCCGGCCTGGACATTCGAGAATAGCGGGGCCGTTTCGAGGACAGTCTGGTCTCACGGTTGCGCCCTCTAACCCGCAGACAAAGTGATACCGCGTCGCCCAGCCGCCCTTTGACGAGCGGGATATGTGTTGGCTTCGTTGAGGACGTTGAGGTGGGTCCATCAGTTAGACCCAGCTGCCAACAGGGTGCTGGCCACGGGGCATCTGATGGCATCCCCCACAATGGGATGGAAGCAACCACGCATTTGTCACAATTTAGCCCAAACTTGATCGTACGCAGTATGAGGTGCACCTGTGCCTAACTTTGAGGCTGGTGACAATGAGCTGAGATAACGGTTTACTTCCTGCTTGTGGGATACAGTGGGGAGCTTACTGGGGGAGCCTGGAGGTTGGTAGATGCGCCTTATCTTATCGCTGGACCAGCTGATTGGCGTCGCGTGTGCGTGCCGTCATGGGAGCCTCCCTGCACCACGCCGCCTTCTTCAACAACTCTTCAATGAAACAAGCTACCAACAAAGCGACTGTGGTATCCAACCCCTCGCGCGTCTTCTGCCCCCAGAAAGCTCTTTCAATAGCGGATTAGACGCCCGTGGCGCAGAGACCCGACTCTTGCCGCTGAGTCAAGATGCAACGCGGCCCCCTCACTCTTCGTTCTCGGTAGCTAGGCATCGGGCGACCTCGACCTACCTAAGCTTCGGAGCTCGCTGGACCTGCCACCATGGGCCAGGGGTTCTCCCTGACGGCTCCCCCGCCAGGGGCGGCCGGCATCGACGTTCCTGAGCTCGCCGACTTGGTCTACGAGAAGTCGCTTGGAACCGCGCGCTTCATGAAGACCATCCGTGCACGTCACCACGATGGCGTCGTGCTCGTCAAGGTCCTCATCAAGCCCTACCAGATGTCGCTGGAGAAATACAAGCAGGAGATTATCCGTAAGCAGCCCTTTCTTGGCTCGTGGCGACATGGAGAGCGCACATCTGACGTAGCGCAATAGGCGAGAGACGAGCCCTGGCCGATGTCCCCAACGCTTTGCCCTACCAGCGGGCCATCGAGACCGAGACGAATGGATATCTCGTGAGACAGTTTTTCTACAACTCTCTCTACGACCGACTGAGTACGCGCCCTTTCCTCGAGGATATTGAGAAGAAGTGGCTTGCCTTTCAACTCCTCTGCGCCCTGCGTGACTGCCACAACAAGGACATATACCACGGGGATATCAAAACAGAGAACACGCTCGTGACATCATGGAACTGGCTTTACCTCTCCGACTTTTCGTCGTCGTTCAAGCGTGTGATGCTGCCCGAGGACAACCCGGCCGACTTCTCTTACTTTTTTGATACGTCCGGCCGGCGAACGTGCTATCTCGCGCCCGAGAGATTCCTGCCCCCAGGGGAGGAGGCAGACCCAAACGCAAAGGTGACGTGGGCCATGGACGTCTTCAGCGCCGGATGTGTCATTGCCGAACTGTTCCTGGAGGCTCCCATTTTCAGCCTGAGCCAGCTGTACAAATATCGGAGGGGTGAATACGACCCTGCCATTTCCCACCTCAGCCGGATACCGGACAAGGAGCTGAGGGAGATGATCGCCCACATGATCCAGTTAGACCCACAAAAGCGCTATTCCGCGGAGCAGTATCTGGAGTTCTGGAAGGGCAAGGTGTTCCCAGCCTACTTCTACAGCTTCCTTCACCAGTATATGGAGGTGATTACCGATCTGTCCACACACCGTTATGCTGCCCCGGGCGCCGTCAGAAATGTCGGCGAAGCCGATCAAAGGATCGAGCGTGTATGGTACGACTTTGACAAGATCAGCTACTTTCTCGGCTACCAAGACGATCAGGTTCAATCTCAGGAGGGTATGTTAGCCCCGACGTCTGGTCTTGGCTACTTCCCCGTTCGCCTGAATATTCCGAACAACGAACACTACGTGTCGGCGGAAAGGCAGTCCTCAGCAGACGACGGCACCTTAATATTTTTGACCCTGATCGTATCCTCGCTTCGCAACACCGCGCACGCCGCCGCCAAAGTCAAAGCCTGTGATATCATGCTTGCCTTTTCAGAGAGGCTTACAGACGAGGCCAAGCTGGACCGCGTGTTGCCATATCTCATCACGCTGCTCGGTGATAAATCTGATATAGTTGTCATCGCTGCGATCCGGAGTATCACGCAGCTCCTCGGCCTGGTAAAGGTTATCACACCTGTAAACTCACAAATATTTCTCGAATACATACTGCCCAGAACGCAGGCAGCACTATTGGGCCCGCAGCGTAGCCCGAGCCCCGTCGTCAGGGCCACGCATGCAGCCTCGCTCGGCACACTTGCCACCACAGCAAATCGATTCCTCGCCATGGCAGCAGCTCTTCGGTCCGATGGGTCACAAACCATCACAGACCCGGAGGTTGAGCCTGGCAATGAGGCAGATGCGGCCTTTGATGGGCTGTTCGACGATGCGCGGCGAGAACTAGCCGATGTCTTTGAAGCCCATACCAAGACCATGATCGAAGATTCGGACCCTTCCGTCCGCCGAGCCTTCCTCGGCTCCGTTCCTGATTTGTGCATCTTTTTCGGCCCGGCACAGGCCAACGACATCATATTGACGCATCTGAACACGTACTTGAACGACCGTGACTGGATGCTAAAGTGCGCATTCTTCGACACTATCGTTGGCATTTCTGCTTTCCTGGGCAGCAGCACGCTGGAGAAATTCATTCTTCCTCTTATGGTCCAAGCAGTTACCGACACTGAGGAGTATGTTGTGCAAGGGGCTTTACATTCCTTGGCAGAGCTGGCAAGCCTGGGATTGCTGGCCGGGCCAACGTTCATGGAGTTGGTCAAGGTCGTTGCACGGTTTACCATGCACCCAAATCTCTGGATTCGTGAGTCAGCCGCCGAGTTCATCGCGGCCGGGGGCCGATTTCTCAGCGAGGCGTACCTCAAGGTCGTGGTCACACCACAAATTAAACCATATCTCAAACCGCACAGGCTACCAGAGTTTACAGAGCTCGAGATTCTAGAAGCGCTCCAGAAGCCATTAACTCGGTCAGTATTCGATCAAGCGTTGCTATGGGCTTCAAAGACGGACAAGGGTGATTTCTGGAAGTCGTTTAAGAAGCTGCGTGATGTCGCTACCCTTAACAAACCCGGGAAGAATGAAGAGGACGAGCAGTGGCTGAACAAGCTGCGAAATCTAGGCTTGGTCGCAGAAGACGAACCGAAGCTTCTGGCTCTCCGAGAGTTCGTCTGGCGTCTGAGCCAGATAAAAGCGCGGGACTCGACTGTGCAGGATAATACGAGCCAGGTCGTTCTGAACAATATCATCAACCTTAGGAGCCTTGGGATTACGCCGCAGACGGTTTTGTTTGATGAAGAGCCTCTCCGCCAGCCATTGGCAACCACAGACCAAGACACAAACGCGCCCAGAACAATCAAGGATGCTCTGCTGGACGCGTCCATGTCGATCGACGATCCGCTCGGCAAAAGACGCCGGGCCGCTCTGAACAACCACCGTTCTCGACTTGGCAGCCGCGATAATCTGTCGCCTATATCTATTGATGGTAGGCGTCCCTTGGAAGATGAGATGCTCGTCTTGCCAGTCAGGCAAGGGGAGGGCTCGAGAGACTCGCCAAGACGGACATCAAGTTCTCTTGGGAAAGGGGTAGCCTTGGACGATGCCTCCTCGGTCCAGGACGCCATGTCATCGGCAAGGAGAGGGCTGCGACACCAGTCGAGCGTTATGAGCCTTATGAACCGTAAAGACAGCGGAAAGTCCGGACCCGAGACAGGCACCACCGAAGCAAATGCGTTTGGCGAGGTGGAGGGCCCATTTGCGCATCCCCAGCGGCTCCATTCCTTCCCAGAAGCAGAAAACACAGAAGCCTACATCAAGACAAGGCTTCGTGCCAACCATACCTACGAAGGGAACGACCCGAGCATCATTAGAATGCTAGATTCGATGTATGTTGACAACTATCCTCACGATGTTGTCGAATTTGGGCCACTCGTCACGCCAATGAACCGCAGGAAGTCCAGCAGAGCCAGTACTCTGCAGCCCGCGGAGGAAGGTTGGAAGCCTGGGGGCAAGCTCGTGGCTACATTCTCCGAGCACTTTGGGGCCATCAACCGGGTCATCGTCGCTCCAGACCACCAGTTCTTCCTCACCGCTGGTGACGACGGCTGTGTCAAGGTTTGGGATACGGCTCGACTCGAGCGGAACATCACACACCGGTCGAGGCTCACGCACAAACACGCCCCAGGGACAAAGGTTCTGTCTCTTTGTTTCATCGAGAACACACATTGCTTCGTCAGCTGCGCCAGCGATGGCAGCGTCCACGTGGTCAAGGTCGAGACAACACTCCACAACGGGGTTTTCCGTTACCCCAGGCTTCGCCTTTTGCGTGAGTATCAACTGGTGGATGGCGAGTTTGCAGTGTGGTGTGAGCATTTTAAGCAAGACTCCAACTCAGTGCTGGTCTTGGCTACCAACAAATCGGTCGTGCTAGGCATCGACCTCAGGACCATGACGCTGCTCTACAAGCTGGAGAACCCAGTCCACCATGGGACGCCAACCTGCTTCTGCATTGATCGTAAGAAGAACTGGCTAGTTCTCGGGACGTCACACGGCGTGCTTGACCTCTGGGATCTACGCTTCAAGATGCGCCTGAAGGGCTGGGGTGTGCCTGGAAAAGGGTCCATCTACCGGCTCTGCATCCACCCGACAAAGGGTCGTGGAAAGTGGGTGTGCGTAGCCGGCGGGACGGGACAGGGCGAAGTGACAGTGTGGGACCTCGAGCGCACGCTATGCCGCGAGATCTACCGCGTGGGCGGCAACAAGGAGGGGCCTAAGGGGTACGAAGCGTGGGAAGTGGACGAGGACAAGCCCGAAGGCATGCTTGGGCGGTTCGCCACCAACATCGAGCCGACAGCCACAGCCAATGCGGACCGCGGGATGCGCACCATGGTGGCAGGGATGGGAGCAACCGAGGAGCAGCGCGACATTCGGCACGCCTTCATCATCACGGCGGGTTCGGACAAGAAGCTACGGTTCTGGGACCTCACCCGTATCGAGAACAGCCTGGTGTTTAGTGGCCTCCAGCCTGACGAAGGCCGACCAACATTCACGGCCAGCCACCCAACGGCGTCCATGACCCTTAATACGGAGCGACTGCCGAGAGTGTCCGTAATGTCATCTGCCATGAATCCCGAGAGAGAGAGGTCGGCGAGTTCGAAGTCACGGGCGTCTAGGCCACCCCGGTCGACTATTATCTCGTTACAGCAGCAGCAATTGCTGAAGAGCCATCTTGATGCTATCGTGGACGTGGCGATTTTGGAATCGCCGTTTATCATGGTTGTGTCTGTGGATAGAAGCGGCGTGGTGTTTGTGTTTCAATGAGCGGATGATTGAATGGGATGTTATTTAGCGCAGCGTTGGTACCTAGGTATGGATATAGGAAATGCCTCAGTTGAGGGTATAGATAGGCTGGACCACACTGTAGCGATAGTTTGGCAACCTGACCTCGCTGGCGATCGTTCAACTACCAGCGCTGTCTCTCGTGGTAACTATAGTTGGCAACTTGGGCATCCAATCGCAGTAGACCTGAGATGTCTGAGCAAAATATTATGATGGCTGTTGAACACGTCATTCTTATGTCAGCTTACCACATGGGCCACAGGATGTCTTGATTGGTAGCGAAGGAAACTAACTACACATGCATCCTATTCATTACATAAATTCACTTCACCACCCGCATTATCCTCATCACTCCGATCCGTCGTAGTCTTCTTTGTCACCGTCTTTGCCTTTGTCACCCTATTTTCCAGCGGTACCTTGCCCGAGAACCTTGTCTGGTCATCCTTCTTATTACGCGGTTTTGTGATAGACTGGCGATTACGATCTCCTGCTGGCTGCAGGGCGGGGTTGTGGGGTTGCGATTCTCAGCAGCGACTCCCTTTGCTGTATCAGAATCTGGAAACCAAAGCATTCTTCGACGAATAACTCGTCTTGGTCCGTTGCTGGCTTCTCACCTGGAAAGGGGTCAGAACATAGTATCCAGGAGCGGTAATAAATTGCTCTCGGCAATAGCGGCTGGGATGATTAGCCCGCCGTACGAGGCGGACTCCTTTCCGCGCTTGATTAAGGCTCTGGCATCTGGTTGGTTGAAAGAATACTTAACACCTTCACACCATCTTCGTAGCCGATGCGGCGCGGCTTCTTACCCGAAATCTCGTTCATAGTAGGCAGTTAGTAACAACGTGTGTAAATGCCGGATAGAGCGGAAAGAACTTGATGGTAAATCAGACAAGGCGCCTAACGAGTGTGTGTATTCCGCACTAGTCTCTATCAAATCACAGAACTTGAATCCAACGATTTCCCCCCCTCCCCAACAATCTATCCAACTCTCTTCCCCAACAAGCACCTAGCTAGGTCGACATCTGGTTACCGCCCAGTCATTTAAACGCAGAGAGTAAGACCAATCCACAGGTTGTTGCAGCTGAAGTTGGCGGTATCCCTGTTCTTCTCCTCGAGCTGCTGGACGCTGAGCCCGTACTTGGTGGCGATGAGATAGCAGTACTCGCCAGAAACAACCGTGTGCGTCCGGTCGCAGCCACGGGCGTGGAGATCCTGGGTAGACTCGGTGGGAGCGGCGAGGGCCATGCCGTTGAAGACTGGGAGGGGTGTTAGTTTCTTGACTTGGAAGAAAAGAGGGTGGGATGGGGTGGAAGCGTACCGGAGGCAGCGGCCAGGAGGATGGTTGCGAAAGACTGCATGTTGTCGGTTGTTGGTTGGGCTTTGGAAAAGCTGGTGTTTGGAGTTGAAGGTTGGTGGGTTAGGATGGAAGTGAAGATGTTGATGCGGGTGCTGAGAGAAGGATATTGTCTTCAACCCGGAGGACGTCGAGCCCTTAAATAGGAGTTTGGACGTCGGTCAGTCATGGTGAGAAGCTGAATTCCATACCTACCTACCGTGGCATGCACGTGTGAAGACTGAGGCCAACTCGACGAGGCAGAGCTCGTATATGGCGATGGTAGATTGAGAATGAGGCGTTGGAGACAGCCAATATACAACATTATCCTTCTCAATTGCAACAATCTCCGAGTCTTGTCTGCTACCCGCCATTGGCAAATGAGCTTCAAGCGCATTGCCTGTGTTCGTTGCAGGAGGATGAGTTGGTTGGAAGTGCCCTGCGATCCTCCGGCTCCACAGCGCAAGGCGGTTCGCGGGCAAGGACGGACGTTGGCCCTTTAACCGTTGCTCCTCCGGCCAAAACACGGCGGGCGCAGCAGCCTCGCCACGGGCGCACCTCTGCACGGATCTTGTAACATTAACCGCAAGTGGATACCCGCCAAGTCTGCCCAATTCCAGAGCCGCCTTGCTGCACGAGGTAGCACCCGCGCCATTCGCTACTATGCCCTGGACCCCAAACCGAGTAGCATCGACGTACACTCTCTCCTGTAGCGCCAATATCGCGGCTGACGTCCAATTTACGAAGAGGAAAACACGTCAGCTTATCTGTTACACAAGAGCGTAGGACCTCCCGGGTTAACATTCATTCAGTTCACAGCGCCCGAAAGACACGTTGACGTCAACCTTCTCCTGAGCCTCTTTCTCAATATATCAAACAGCAGCTTCATCTTTTCATGGCCCAATCTCCTAGTGTGACAAGAGAATCTAGCGGCGCGGCACTATCCAACATTGGTTACGCCGCAGAGGCCGCAGCTTACAAACCCGCCATCTTTATCTTCGTCAGACATGCCGATCTGGGTCGTCTGTCCTGGAAAAAGAGTCGGCAAGACCTAGCAGTGCTTTCTCTTCGGTTTCTTCGTTTGATTTCTTCGCCGTGTCGCCATGGTACTAAAACATCTCTTTGCACCAGCATTTGACAAGGGGATGTAAGATGGCTAGAATGTGCTAGCGGCTATCTGCCTTTGCTATTAGCTGCCTATCATCGCTAAAAACGTCATCTCAAACATGAAAGCCTCACTCATTCCCTGCGGGCATGAGTTCGGGTTTGTCGGGACCCTCTGCCATGTCACCGGACACTACACCTCATCGGTTTCAGGGCCTCTATCCGCAACCACTCGGGCAATCGTTCATCTAACATCTTCCCTTCTGGCTGATTCACAGCCACTCGCTCAGCGTCTCACCAAGCGGCCCGTCCTTTCCGGCAGCTACTGCAGCTGCCAGCTTCTTTCCTCACAAGCGCTCGCACGGCATCTTCCCTGTTAGCAGCCTCTCGCAGCCTCCGCAGCCTCTCCCCGGCAGCTACTACAGTCGCCAGCTCCTTTGGCTCCTCTGCAGTGTGTTGCCTATGGATTTCTCCTCTAACTTATCCACAACCGCTTGTGGGATAGTGGGATAGTGAATGGCACGCAGAAGCCAAGCACAGGGTCGAAGCGCAGAATTGGCTGCGGTAACCTCGAGCACATTTGCGAATACAGCGTAGTGTAGATGGGATCGTGATCCCTTGGGAGGGGATCAATACTACAGTGGATGTCTTCCCCCTGCTCTGATGAGCGCGGCTCCCGTCTTGTCCTGCATTAGCTGTTCTGCATTAGCTGTTCTGCATTAGCTGTTCTGCATTTTGGCCTTGTCTTGCCCCTTCGGCGGGGAACCTCTGTAAGTTGTCGAGCACCTCGGGACCCGGAGGCAAGTACTCATCAACAACAAGACATAGCTCTTGGAGCACTTGCTTGAATTTCTTGTTATTAATCAGCCAGCCCGTAACTACCCCGAACAGGTATTTCGGGACTTGGTTTAGGTTATGTGCACTCCGCATCCTAGGTAGCCAAGTCCTCAAGCGGAAAGACGACCAGCAACGCAACGGACGTTGTCCCCGTTGCATTATGCCACTTGCTAAGCAGCTCTGCGATGATTCCACCGTACACGATGGATTTGTCCCACATGGACCGCGTGGTGGATGATTGCGACGTGCCCGCCTGGTTTGAGAACTCGTTGAACATATCATCCTTAACGGATTTGAGAGTCTCAGCAGAGTTCTCAGCCTCTCACCGAGCAGGCTGTCCCTCGCCGGCAGCTGCGGCAACCGCCGGCCTCCTCTCTCTTCGCCGAACATCTCATCCTTGACAGATCTGAGAGTCTCGGTTGAGTTCTCCGCCCCATCTTCCAATACATCGTTCAACTTATCGCGTTTTAGCAGGGCTAACTGACAACAGAGGTACGCATGTGTAATCGTTGTCGGGCAGAAGAAACAGTCTTCTTCCGAGATGAAACAAGCCGTGTGTTACCCGACTCCTCATTGTCACTCTCTCCCGCACGCTCCTTGGTCCATAGTGCAACCAGCCGGAAAGCCAGGCTCTCAGGGCTAAATTCGTACTAGAACCCGAACAGCGAGAATGCATACTCCGTCGGGATGTTGATCAACCGATCAGACACCACATGCTACTAGTATCTTGGTGCCTGGCCTGGTTGAGGTTCTGTGCATGCCGGACAGCAGCTAGGCCCTCGAGTGGTCAGACAACCAGTGATGCAATAGAGGCTGTCTCTGTTGCCTCGTACCGGTTGCCTAGAAATTGAAACTTAGAGAATTTGTGTGATGAGTTGGAGAGAAGTAGGTAGCAAGTGAGGGCGGCTCTCAAATGGGTGGCCCTGTCTGCTGTGTCAGATACTCAGCAAGTCCACTTTATAAAAAGAGTTGATTGAGATAATGAGATGGTTATCTACTTAGATAATTGTCAAATGAGCACAAAGAAAGCAACATAGCTCTCTGATACCAGGAACAACAGAGAGAAGAATCACTTGATCCGGAGCAGATTCGCGTTGTAATGGGAACTAATTGTCCTACCAAAGTCCCGATCTCATTACTAACTCAAGCCCTCCTGAATGTTCCTGCCGCTCTCCTGCTCAAACCCTCGGATGATCCTCACGCACAGAGATCAATGCTGTACCTTACTACAACGCTAGGAAAGAGGTGTCGGTAAGTATCGAGATACATCATTGCTGCCTCCGCCTGGGCCTTATAGCTGCCGAGATGCAGATCCGACTGCCGATGAGTTGCTGAAGAATGCAAGGGAACTTACGTGAGAGAAGGAGAGTAAAGCGGCCGACTTGGCTGGGTGCAGGAAAACGAAATCGCTATTTGTATTTTCTGGCAGCTATGAGTGAATGGCTTCTGAGTGAATGGCTGGGCAATGTGAATTTCATCTGAACTCCTGGATATGGAAGTCGGGTTCGATGGAAAAAGCTGTTATCTATTATTCTCCGCATCGTGTGCGAGACCCCTGTGTTTCCCAGTCCCATGCACTCGTCCAACAAAAATCCGTGTCCAAGTTCACTTCTTGACCGAGCCTTTGCCGCCCTACTTGGCGGACGACTTCTCGCGAATGTTGAGCGACGGGGGAGAGGGTGTTGACAGAGCCGGAGGGGCGGGCGTCGAACGAGTGGACCTCTTAGTGTCCGAAAGCGTGATGGCATTTGCTGCTGAGCTGCCGTTCAGGTTGCGCTTAGGCGATGCGACAGTCGAGGGGGGTGTAGGTGCTGGGGTTGCGGTAGGAGAAGGCGTGGCCGAAGAGCTGAGGGTTGCTGGGAGAAGAGCCAGCCGGAGCGGGGTGGGCTCCCAAGGCTTGCTAAACCTCCTCAATGGTGATGTCGAGCTCGCGCATTATGACGGTAATCTCGGGGGTGCGGCTTTTGATGGACTCGCGCTGGCCGTCGCCATCGGCATCCTCAACGTTGGCGCGGCGCTGTGCCGAAGTTAGCGATCATAGGGTTGCGCGGAGAGATTGCGAGGTGGACGTACCTTTCCCGTCATTCCGAGGACCTTGCTGTTGTTGAGCATCTTCTCGCGGCCGTCACCGCCCTTGCCGTTCTGGCAGTCACAGCTGTCGCGGCCTCCGCCGCCAGCGCCCGGAGCGGCAGCAGACATCCATGCATGAACGGCGGATCTGGCCGCTGGCGGGAGCATGGAGCGCGGGTGGTTTGGAGTCTCGGCTCTGGAGTTGGAAAGTTCAAGAATTTGGAAAAAGTGTGTGATGAGTTGGAGAGAAGTTAGAAGGTGCGGGCAGCTTGGTGGGGTGTAATTTGGAAATTCTGGCGGCTCTCAAGTGAATAGCTTTAGAGTGAACGACTATCAAAGGTGAATTTAATCTGAAGTCCTGGAGTCATCGGTTTTGCAGGAGTCGATTGAGCGGTCTAGCAAGCGCGGACAAAGGCAGCTCTACCACTTTTGCAGGCGGTGGTTTTCCGTTCTTCCCCAGTATCCGAGGGTGGCGCTTGAGGTTGAGCAGTACGTCGAGGAGCTCGCACCTTCGTCAGTGTCGTACAGGGGCATAGCACTTGTCGGAGCCGTGGACACTGTCCTCATCGTCGTCGTCTGAGTGAATCGACCCAACCTCGTCGTTAATTTTGAAGCCGCGGATGACGACGGACATGTGCTGCCTCTGTTGTCTAACGTCCTGAACATGAAATGATGATATAATGGGAGAGAGTGTCGTATGTCTCGAGATTAGCAGAATATATCTGGTGAATTACATGGAGAACTGGCGTGAGACTGTAGGAGAGAATGGGGTAGTTTGTGTTTTATATCCAGGCTGGGGTGGTTGCTGTGCAATGCCGTTTTGAGGCACGGGTCCACCAAGGAAATGACCAGACAATCCTTGGAAAGCCCTTCAATGTCATCGACATCGAGAATCTCCGCCATCGTCGTCCATGAAATCTAAACAGTATGATACGCATTGAGGAAGGGCGGCTTTGTGAAAATACACAGATCAGAGGAATGATAGGTAATGAGTTGGAGGTAAACCAGCTCCTCTGATTCTGAGGCCCTGGGAGCTTGCAGTCCCTCTAATAGTACAGTCCTTCTTTGTTGATAATCACCACCGTTCTCTTTGCTTCATCAGCACTCTTTGCCGCCTTTGACTCGGTTGGCGCTGTTTACCGTGACTCAGCTTGCATCTCAAAGGGCTCCCAAAGAGCCTTCGAGCCAACAGCTTATACATCAGTGTCACAAAGAACGTTCACCACAAGGCACCAGGCAAAACGGAGGGCCTCAATCATCTTAAATTCTCTCGGCCAAAAAACTCTTTTCTACTAATATTCCTCCCCCAATACCTGCCTGCCTCCATCTACACTCCCGATTCCTGCTCCCCCCTCCAGCATCCATCCCCCTCCAGCCTCTAACATCAAGCGCACCTGTCAAGTCCATACCAAACCATTGTGTCTGGGAATATGTGAGGGTTACTGCGGACCATTCGCATGGCCGCATCGGCTTGGGCTCTCCAACTCCCAAAATGGAAGTGGAGGCACCTCGCCACATTATTTTCCCACTCAACAAAGATCTGGTCCACAGAGTAGACACAGACTCTCCTGAATTACGCATTCAGGTATCCCGTGTTGATTATGTGAGGGGGTCCTATGAGGACCAACACCCTCGAGTACTCGACAGGCAAGCGCGTCTCCCGGGCCTGAATGCGGTTGCAGATGACGCTCGCGCGATATCCACCCACAATCAAGCCCGGTAGCCTAAAGCCCGGGAGGATGTTGTGGTAAGAGTTGAGCTGCGCGCCGGCGCTAGGTCAAAAAACACCAGCTTGGCGGCAGATGTCTCTATTCCCTTCTCGGGGGCTGGCAGGGTGAGGTTGGTCGAGAAAATCCGACCAAAGCCTCGGATGCTAGACAGGAGCGTGTTTACGTCACAGCTCGGGGGTAGGTTGGTTATGGGAAGGAAGCAGGTCGAGAGGTGGGGGATTACAGTAGCGGTCGAAATAAATGTTGGCTATCTGTGTGTGATTCATCTGAACTCGCTTTCCATTCACCTGTTGTGTGCTATTGAGGAATTGTGCTTCAATAGGAGAAAGGGCGGTTATTTACCGGTACCAGTGAATGCGTGGTGGTTTCTCATCCCATCTTTAGTCGCGGTTGGCAGACGCGCTCCTTCCGTTTTGAACCAAAAGGCCTTCCTGGCCCACGTTAATGGTGTCCTCGCCAGCTGGGCCAGACAGCCTTTCGTCGATATGGCTTCTCGCCTCCATGGAACGTTACTCGGGCGCGATGAATCTTAGGGCCAGAATCATTTCATGAGTGCCATCAGTACTCTCCCAACATACACTTTACTAAACTGCTATTGTATCATAAGGTCTTGAGAAGCTGCCCAGGACGGAGCTAAGTCCCAAGTATCCACGAGACTGTCTTCAAGGACACGGCTACGCTAACCCCATCGACGCCCCAGAACCTCACCCCCCAATACTTGGGATTGATTTTGTCTGATTTGCGGATAAGAGTGAGCTCCTTCGTCTGTGTCGTGATACGTTTGGGGTGGATGGCAGGGATGTTGGGTTGCTCAAGAAATCTCGTCAGGCACGCCCTGATACCTCCCGAAGTACTGCTCACCGTGGTCGGTGCGTACTGACATCAATTGGCCTGTTCTATAGAAAATGGATCGAATGTGGCTCAAGGTGGAAACTAAGACATTTTCCAGGGCCAGGAGAGGATATCGACGGGGGAGCTTGGGGGCGGAGACTGCTGTCGCTGCCACTCTCGCTGCCATGGCTCGCCCTAGCTTATAGACACCAATAGCCCCTCGTGAATCTATGTTTGCCATATGACTCTGTCTTCTGGCAATGTTGGGCACCAAACGTATCGAATGTTGATGACGCAGAGCTGTGATTGTCATGATGCCTGTTCTGAGCGGGCGCTTGAGGGATACAGTCACTCAGGCGATGCAGCTTCAGATATCCTCAGAAAGCAAGTCATCAATTGAATCACCTTCGTTTGAAATGCAAACGTCAATCAAGACCTTGATGTCGTTCCGATCGATGTGAAGCGACGACTTCGTTGGAGTGGCCAGCACGTGATCTGCTCACGTAACCGGCGCCGCACACTGGGAGCACCTCGTGTTTGTGGGGTCTGAAGGCACGGCGCCCAGGCAAAATTTCTTGGGATTCTTGGTCCTTATTTCGGGTGCGCTGCCACTCAATTCATCCACTAGGCGGTTTTGGGCCATTTACTGACAATCCTGCTATTATTCGCTGCGCCACGACGCAAGGTCCGCCGCCTGAATTCCCCAATCGCAGACAGATTGTTCTGCCGAGATCACCAACTCGCTGGCTGACAATGGCCTGGCGATCCTGTTTCCAACGCCTAAGAACCTGGCCTGGGTGGAGCGTGGCAAGTTTCGGAGAGAGTCATGGCATCCGGCTTGACGTGTCCCAGATGCCAACGTCGCAGTTCCGACTCGGCGCCCAGATGGCGGCGGTAGTTCATTGGCGCTTGGTTTGATGATGGCTGCCAAAGGTGGGGCCTTGGCACACGCAATTGCGCTGGCCAATCCCTCCAAGAGTCTTGGATCCTCTCTTGGAAGTGGGCTATGCACCCCCTAAAAACGAGGTCTCGGAATACGGGAGGCGATGGATGGATGCCAGCATCCCTTTTCTGCCCACCCTCCCCTCGCTTTTGAGATTTTCTTCTCTTGAAACCTCGTCCAAACTTCTCCGTCAATCGCTATCATCGGATTTGTTCCTTTTGCACTTCTTCTCTCACGGCCTCGTCACTCGTTTGGATGGCCAATTGATCTCCCTTTTATTTCGAATTTTATTGTCCTTTAGGTGTCGCGCCCCCCTCGTCATCGACTGTGCCCCGAAACCCAAACCTCACGATGCGTTCTGTCTCCCTCGTCTCCGCGTTGGCGGCTGCATCCGCTGTGCAGGCCGGCCCAACCCAGCCCCGCCAGGCCTCGTTGCAACCCGTCACCGTCAAAGGAAATGCATTCTACGTCGGCGACGAGCGATTCTACGTCCGAGGTGTCGACTACCAGCCCGGCGGCTCTTCCCTGAATATCGACCCGCTCGCCGATCCCGATGTCTGCAAGCCGGATATTGAGAAGTTCGAGAAGTTGGGCATCAACGTCGTTCGTGTCTACTCCACGGATAACTCCAAGGACCACAGCACCTGCATGAACCTCCTGGCAAAGGCGGGTATTTACGTTGTCCTCGACGCCAACAACCCGAAGTACTCGATCAACCGCGAGAAGCCCGGCCCGTCGTACAACGCCGAATATTTGCAGAGCATCTTCGCTACCATCGACGAGTTCGGCAAGTATGACAACACCATGGCTTTCTTCTCGGGTAACGAGGTTATTCACGATAAGGTTGAGACGACCCGCGCGGCCCGTTACGTTAAGGCTGTGACCCGCGACATGAGACAGTATATCCGCACGCGGTTCAGCCGCCCGATCCTCGTTGGATACTCTGCCGCCGATGTCGCGGATAACCGCATGCAGACCGCAGCCTACTTCAACTGCGGCACCGAGGACGAGCGCAGCGACTTCTTTGCATTTGTGAGTCTCCCCACTTGATGGTTAATGTCTTGAAATACTAACGCTGGCGCGCGCAGAACGACTACTCCTGGTGCACCAGCGACTTCACCACGTCCGGGTGGGACAAGAAGGTGCAGAACTTCACTGGCTATGGTCTCCCTATCTTCCTGTCCGAGTACGGCTGCATCCAGAACGTGCGCGACTTCGGTGAGATTGGAGCTCTCATGAGCAACAAGATGACGTCTGTCTACTCGGGCGGTCTGATGTACGAGTACACCTACGAGGAGAACAAGTTTGGTATCGTCAAGATCGACGACAAGGCGCAGAAGGGAGAGCGCAAGGAGCTACCCGAGTTTGCTGCTTTCGCCAAGGCCATGAAGGCGTTCCCGGCCCCGACCGGCAGCGGTGGTGCCTCGACGACCACGAACAGCGTGCCCTGCCCTACTAAGGATCAGTACTGGGATGTCGACAGCACCCTGCTCCCCGCCTTCCCCGAGGACGCCAAGGTCTACCTCAAGAACGGTGCCGGAAAGGGACCTGGTCTCGATGGCCCTGGCTCCCAAAACTCGGGTCCCGCTGATCCCAAGGATGCCGAACCTGGCTCGGGCGCCGTCGACGGGGCTGGCGGCAAGAAGAACGCGGCAGTGAAGGGCCGCATGGACAACGCGCCTCTCCTTGTCTCGGGCGCTGTGCTGATGATGACCGTTTTGGGCGCCATTGCGTTGTAAATGCAGACATGGCGGACTGGAGAGGAGCCTTTGGATATATACATGGTGGGCGGTGTCGGAATCTCGCTGCATTTTTGGATACCAGAAAAATCGGATCCGTTTTCTCAGGATAGGATACCTTGTCAATATTGTAATGTCAATTTGGTGCTTCTGGGATCGTAACGCCGTTTATGGACTGGCATTTAATACATGGCGCGTCGCGACTTGGACGGTTATTTCGGGTGTTTGGCGCTGAAACGTGGATGACGTGTTGCCGTGCTGATCTCTGGGGTGCATGGTGGAGGTCCAACAGCGAGATCGTTCCGGCCTTGGCCGCACTAACGCCGATCTTGGCAAATTTTTAGTCAAGCTGTTAGCAGGGGCTTGATAGGGGGCCAAAATTTGCTAACAGTTTGCCATACAGATTTGCTGGACACACGTTAGTCATTTTGGCTGGAAAATCGCTCTACCCTAACCCTTGATCTTGAATTGAGGAGGAGATCACATAAAGCGAATGTTCACGGGCTGTGCCTTGAGTCGAAGCTCGATAGTGGGGCTGATACACAGTCCTATTCTCCTCGAGGACCTGCATCGTTTCTTTGAAGTCATTGAGAAGGCGAGGCATCGACGTTGGTAGGGCTTCTGAACCACTGTTCATACCTCAATTTCACGCCAGTCCCTGGTAATTTGTTCAGAACAACAACCCGAGAGAAACTCGACTCGGTAACAGTAAATCCGACTTCAATCTTTTGCGATACTGGAGAAGAGTAGTCTGAGGTTGAATCTCACTAGACAACTAAATTCGACAAATCTCACCCAGCAAACAATGCAACAGACAGACAGACGGACAGCACAGGGGAAGACAGACAGGGGCCGAGATCGCACGGACAGACAGAAACACACCGCAAACACGGCAATCAGTATAAACATCTTGAGTTCGGGTCTCAGATCCTTCCTCACGTGGTCCCCATTTTGGCAGCCGACGGGTAGGCTGCATGCATGCATCCTCTCAACAACCCTGTGAGGAGCGAAAACTTTGGTACGGACAGCCTGTCGTCGGCGCGGAAGTTGACAACCACCGACATTTCAACCCAGCCGGCAAAAGACTCCGCGATTTCTCTCGTTCCATGTTTCATTTTCATGCACCGCGCCAAAGCGACTGGGACGTGACTGGCGCCATCACGCATATCTTACCCCGTGGGTACGGTGCGGGCGTACCAAGAGTCTGGTGGTGCATGCCATGTCGGGCATTGAGTCTGCTATCTGATTACAGGCTGTGGAGAATGAGGCCGCCGCTGTCGTTATCGCCGTGAACAAGAGGGTGTCCCGCACTTTGCGCCGCCATGCAGAGCGTCCCTGCCGTGTATGACGCGGCCGGCCAAGCCCGTTGGATCTTATAGGCTCTGGGGGCTACCAAAGAGCGGGTAAACTCTCCATACTGGATGCAGCTGAGTTCAACGGCCAGTAAGCTCAGAGTTGGGGTTGGGTTGCCAAGGTCCTGGTTGCTTTCCACTGGCTATCGCGGGCTGAGTCGCCGTGGCTTGCAGGTTTGCGTGCTTTTGATCGGTGACAGGGAGATCGTGAGTGGTGGCGTAGAAATCTTGGGTCGTACTGAGATTGCATGTAGTACGTATGCCTGTGGTTGTTCAGCAGTGCCGAAGTTCATCAAGGCCCGATAGGATACCAGTGCCGTTTGCTTGGACCCCGCAGGAGGCTGGGAGTTGGGGACGGACGATTCACAGTCGATCACACCATGACATTCCTGGAGGGCCTGCAGCGCCGCACATTCCCCAACGGAGGGGGCCGTTCGGGATATTTGGGTTGCAAATTAATCCCGAAGCTAGGCATCATTCTTCCGAAGGTAAGGAATAGCCCTGGAAGAAGTGTGTGAACCGGAGACGCTATAGGTGTTTCTTGTTTCTGGCTCTCGTCTACGGTCTGCTGCTGCAGGTGCCCGGGGATTCAATTGGAGGGCGTTCGCTTGGCGGCTGGCCGCTACTTCCATATCTTTAGGCCCTCCCCCCGCACTGCAGGGCTTCAGCATCGCGTGTGTGAAACCTACGACACACCCACAACGACAAGATGGGCTTTCAGAATATGGCATCGAATATTCGGCTAGCAGCAGTTGTCTGCTTAGGTGGGTTCCCTTCCCTGCCCCGTTCCCGTTGGTGATTTTCTGCTCACACACAGCCAGCCTTTGCTACGCTGGCCTACGGTCACGGAGGACCACCACCGTGGTGGGGAAATCCAGGAAACGGAGGCGGATCCGGCTCTGGAACAGGGACCGGAACTGGAACTGGAACCGGATCTGGAGACGGCGAGGGAACATCGGGATTTGGCGGTGGCGGCTTCGGCGGCGGTGGTGGTGGTGGAGGAGGAGGCGGCACCAACGGAGGCAACGGGGGCTTCCCAGGCGGCAGTTTTCTGAGCTTCGACGTCGAAAGGGCCTCTTACTTCCGCAACGTACATGGCATCCTATGTTCTCTTTCAATGGTTGTCCTCTTCCCCTTGGGCTCCATCTTCATGCGGATCATTCCCGGCCGTTTGGCGCTATTCGTACATGGCATCTTCCAGCTCTTCGGACTTTGCGTATACATCGCGGGTGCTGGCCTCGGCATTTACCTGGTAACCTATGTGGTGATTCCATTTGGCGGAGGAAGCCTCCTTTCGAGCGACACAAAAACACATCCGATCATTGGTCTTGTGACCCTTGTTTTACTCCTCCCGCAACCTATCTTCGGGGTTGTCCATCACGCACGGTTTAAGCGCATACAGCGCCGCCAGGTGTGGTCATACCTCCACCTCTTCAATGGCCGGATCAGCGTCACCGTGGGAATCATCAACGGCGCTCTGGGGCTCAACCTAGCTGCTGCATCGGCGTACCGAAAGAGGGTGTACATCATTGTTGCAGCGGTGATGTGGTCTCTGTGGATGCTTGTTTCGCTGTGGGCGGAGCTGATGCGTTTTCGCAGAAACCGCAAGGTCGCGAAGTCTGGAGTGTTGCCAACAAGCCATCCGGTGATGACGGGCGCGAAGAACATCCCCCCAAGAAGGAGTGATAGTCGGAGTGGTCGGAGTGATCGAAGCGGGAGGAGCAGTGGTGGTGGGAGCGGCAGGAGTGTGAGGCGGTCGAGGAGCGGGAGGAGGAGCCTCGATAGGCCTCCGAGGGTCTAGGTGTACGGATGTTGAACTTTGTAGTCGACGCGTGTTGTAGTGAGTCGCGTCGGCGAAGCTCCTTTTTTTCTGCCGTTTTTGGCATGTTGGTCTCTGCACTGAGACGGTTCGATGTGACGGCCTCGATCAAATGGTTGCTGCGAATTAGGAGGGTTGACCCGAGTTCGGGCGTGACTGAGCTTGAAAAGTTAGAGATATCCTGGATCGCGAAGCTAACTTGTTTGAGAGAATGTCCCCTTGCACTATGCACTATGATCCCATACATAACCGTGACTGCACCCAAGGCCTAGACTTTGATATGAGAGGACCTATCGCCTTCTTTAGAGGCCTTCCTGAATCCTCAAGAGGCCTATTTCAATGCAGCCATGCTCTCTCATGATTGAATAGTTGCCTAGGCCTTGTTGGCCCGGCCGCTTGACCACAGGGCTGCGTAGTGTGTGGGGTCATAGTGCAAGTGAAACGAACGCCGTAATGAAAGAAGACGTCATCTTGTTCGAAACTGGCAATGGTTGAATGAAAGTTGTGGCCAAATGCGTCTTCTTCCTCAAACTACTCACGCGCTCGGCGCGTCGTTGTGTTCGATGCAGTTAAAATTCCCTCTTTGATATGGCTTGACAGGATCAATATGATTGTTTAGTACGCCAACACGATCCATTCATCGATCTGTCCAGCTTTGCGAGCTAACATCGTATTCCGAAAGGGGAACTCTGCTGTCAACTCCTTCCCGCTCCTGTTTGCAATAAAGCAATATCTTATCCATTGGTGCTCCAGGCAGTACAACTTCGGCCTCTCGAATTCGCCGCTCTAACGGCAACATGGGTAGCAATAACTCTTGTGGAACTGGTGGTTGGGTGATTACAAAATCATCGACAGTGGAAACGTTCTGGTAGAAGTCACCCTCTTCTAGCTCCATTAGCTTTCTTGCCGCACGTGACATAGCTGTGGCATCCCAGGTGCCCTCGCGGTGTGACGCTGATTCGAGGAGCTTGATAGCCTGTAGTCGAATCCGATGCACACGGCACTTCGTGGCGACAAAGAAAAGCGGCGGGATCCATCCAACGTCAATGACTGACCGGTGCATGTCAACAGTATGGCCGGGGAGAGCTTGTATGTTGCTGGTGGTGAGTGAAATGCTCCACAGCCCTACTAATTGTATGATCAGCATGATGAAGCTACTAATGTGCGTATCGAAGGCCGTTTCGTCCCCGGGGCGCAGCGCCGTATCGGTCATGATGCATGCCATTGTGTGATATGCCGACAAAAGGGGGTAGATGCGTCCGGAATACCAAGGCCCGTCTTGGGTTAGCGAGTCCTTGGATCGCTCGTAGGCGTTCAGCCATAGAGAAAGCTGCTCTCGGATGTGCTGGTGCTGTTCGGACAGGGGTGGGAAGCCAGGCCTTGGGGCTGCCCGCTGACGAGCTTGATGAGTAAGGTAAAAGATCTTATTGAAAAGCTGGGTGAGGTACTGCCATGCGTCATTGAAAGAGCGGAAGGCAAGAATATCGGGTATGGAGGGCTCCGGGGCACGAATAATGGTGAGCGTTTGGTGCGAGTAGGTATGCTGGAATAGTTCCACCTGCAACTGCAAACGGGAAAAGGCCTCGACAATCCAATCATCTGTGGGTTGGCGACAGGGCCTCCAGCAGATGACGCCGTCCTCTTGGCATTGAACAAGCCCAACATCCTGCATGATCTTTAGTCCTTTAAGCAGATGTAACTGCGCAGCTCGGAAGTGACCTCGCAGAAAGTCGAGACCGACAAACACAACACAAGTAATCAGAGCAATGCGAAGTGACGGTCTGTCATTGCTTGCGAAGTGTGGTTGGAGATGGCGGATCGCCTTGACGTAGTGGCGTAATGTGAATTGTTCGTTCTCGTCAGGTACGCTGCTGGAACGACCGCAGCTCTCGATAGCATTTGTGAGGTTCTGTTTGTGGACGCAGCTTAAGGCCAGGACGGCGTGATAGATGGCAGGCTCGGTAAGACTGGCCTGAAGAAGTAACGTGTCCCAGAAGTTGAGGACAAGACTACCCTGCAGTTTCTTGGATGCTCTGTGTCGGAACCACTCGAAGACAATCTTCTCCTCGTCGTTGGAGGGAGACATCGGTAAGGATGCCGGCGACTGGGGGATGAGCATGCAGGGCGTCGCCCCGATGGACAAGCCGAGCTGGGCATTCTGGCTCCAGACCGAACCGCCACCACCCCAGATTCCGTAGCCTTCGCACACTCGGTTTGTTGAGAGACACTTCAAGCAACTGGGCCTTCCCTCGTCACACTTTATCTTGCGGAGTCTGGCCGGACAGAGAGTTAGAGATTGCAAGTTCTAGTTCTACTTCGATTTCTTGATCCCGAAAACTCGATCGCAATCAGCGCAGACTCACTTGCACGTCCTGCAGCCGGACTTGACCCGCCCTCTGCCCGAGCGGCCGCCACTATTCTGCGTTTTCATCGCGACTCGTAGACGGCAGGGAGAGTGGTGCCTTTGTGCGACCAACGCATTTCCGAGAATGGCAGTCCTAATCGTATTGAATACGACACGCCGCGGGAGGTGATATTCGGTCCAACGAGAGCGATCAGTCATCAAAATGTTGGGGCTCGATGGCTGTTTTATGCGGCCCATCCCGGAGTGGCCTGGCACCGTCGGCACCGATAATGGAGGATTGGCTGATAAGTCCAGAAATATGCAGAGGTGGGTCTAACGGCCCCGCGGCGCCCCGTTCGACGTGCATAGCGCATGCTGTCTGTGGTCGACATTAGGTAGCCATACCACAGGGGGTGCTTGGCCTCATGGCTTTCTGTTCGGGAATGTGGCAAGGTGATTGGCCTGGATGTCGTAGAATATGTGCGCTCACGGTGATGACATCGATTCGGGCGTCGGAGTTTGGCTTAGTTCCGCAAAACAAACAACTGCGCATGGAGACTCAAGAGGCCGGGTTGGTGCTGGATCCCGAGTCCCTTTGCACGTTGTGCTGAGCGATCAGAAACTTGTATAAAATGGCAGGGCGCTCTTGGGAAATTGAAATGAATTTGGGAATTCAATGACAACCCATTTCTCATTCGTCCATCCTCCATACCTAAGTAGTTCCTTCTACCTTCCCTCCACAACGCTCACAATGCCAAACTCCCAGATACCCCTCCGGCAGCTGGGCCGTGACGGGCCATTGGTTCCAAGGCTTGGGTATGGCACAATGGGCCTGACCTACGACTCCTACGGTAGCCTGCCCGACGACGACGAGCGATTTGCAATCCTGGATCGCGCATATGAGATCGGCGCAAGGTTCTGGGACAGCTCCGAGTAGGTCCAGGCGGCATCGGAGGTCGGGGATAGCGTTTCCACCGAGAAGGATCGGCCCTTCTCCCCAGTCCTTGGCTCGGCGCCTCCCGCCGCGAAACATGAATTCCATTCTGCTTCCTTCCCCGGACGATCTAGCCCTACCTGGCGAGGGCCAGGCAATATAGCTGAGAGTATAGGCTAACGCGCATCCCAACCCTAGCCTTTACGGCGACGGGGAACAGCTTCTCGGCCGATGGTTCAAACGCACCGGCAAACGGGACGGCATCTTCCTGGCCACCAAGTTCGGATACGTCAAAGGCAGCCCGCACTATGCCGTCGACAGCACGGGTGCCTACTGTAGGGCCGCGTGCGCCGAGAGCCTCAAGGCGCTCGGCATTGACTCGATCGATCTCTATAAGAACCCTAATCCTGCCGCCCCCGAGTGTTTTGGTCTCTGCGGAACGCGTAATCCCTGTGATTTGAAGCCTTGGACTGACCGTCCATGCCTTCCTTTTAAGACTACCTGCATCAGGCAAATCCCAACACGCCCATTGAAAAAACAAGCAGACGTACGCTTGCTCCGGGCATCACAATCCTTCCCCATGTTTCTGTCTAACCGACTATCACCGAATAGGGAAGGCAAGATCAAACACATCGGCCTATCCAACGTTTCCTCCGCGACGCTCCGGCGCGCTGTCAAGATTGCCCCGGTCTCCGCGGTCCAGGTCGACTATTCCCCCTTCGTGCTGGACATTGAACAGACCTTGGGCACCGACCTTCTCGCCACGTGTCGCGAACTCGGCATAGCTGTCGTGGCAGCCGTGCCTCTTGGCCGCGGTCTACTAACTTCGACCTTTGCATCAGGCGCTCCCGTGGGCGATGAGAAGGATAAGCGTGTGCAGATAATGCCGCGTTTTATGGAAGAGAACCGGGCGCAGAACATTCAAGTCCTCGGCCAGTTCAAGGCCCTCGCCGACATGCGGGGTTGCGCACCGGCACAGCTTGCCCTTGCGTGGCTTCTGAAGCAGGGTGACGACATATTTCCCATCCCTGGCACCAAGCGCATGAAGTATCTCGAGGAGAACTGCGCCTCGGTCGATGTCCGCCTCTCCGACGAGGATGAGGCCGAAATCAGGTCCTTTCTGGAGAGTGCCGAGATCGCCGGCGATAAGATTCCCGCGGCATTTGCAAACTTCTACTTTGTCACCACTCGTGAGGAGTAGGAGAGCGGCGACTATCAGTGGGTACGCTAGATATACAAAGGATGCAATGGTGCGGGAGAGGTGGATTCTATCAGGGGCTCTATTCCAAATTCACAGTATGCCTTGCCCTTGGACCGCGCTAGCATGCAGTGAAGTTGAAAGAATAATTTCAATCCTTGCTCTGATTTGATTCAATGAAAAATATGATTTTGGACGTGAATTTGGCTTCATGCATTCTCTAGTTGGATCGACAGAGGATCCAGGGGCGACGTGTACTTTTGTCCAACAACGGTAATACTGATGTCTCAGGAGAATGTCCCTTTGCACTGTACCCGAAGTAATGTTGAACACGCATCCCTAGGTAGGTAGGTAGGTCGTAATGTGACGGCCGGCCTTGTTGCATTTGAAGGAGGCATTCCGGCATTCTCTCCCGGCCTGTTGCAATGTAATCAAGGCACCTCACAATGCGGATAATGCCTCACACAAAGAAAAGCAGGGCCTGCAAGAATGGTAACAAGGCCTCCCGTGCATTGATTTAGGCCCGCCTCTTTGGTATAAGATGCTCAGGGGTTTTTCGAAAGCCCACTGGACAACCCTAACCCTATGTGACACAACCTTGCACACCCCTTTTCTTCACCCAACACTCACTGCTTCATCTGCCACACGCTTCTCTTGAGTCTCCTGGGCCTCCTGAGCAGGATGAGAAGCGAACATCTCACTCTGATCTACTACGTACGATCCTGACTGGCGAGCTGAGATGCCCTTTTGGAACTGATGTGTGTTAACATATTTCTTGTTCTTTTCTTCCCACCACCTCGCGTGAAACAAGTTGAGTGAAGAGACTTACCATAACGTCTAATTCTCCAAAACTCCGTCCTCGCGTTTCGGACATCCGGAAATACCCCCAGACGAACGTCAGCGACGCAAGACCGGCCCAGAAGAAGGCCGTCTTTCCCTTCGCATTCCACGCACCGGGTGACAACAGACGAGGCTGAAGCGTGCCGCCACATACGATGTTGCCTACATAGTACAACGAGCGCCCCTAAGAGAATAGTCAGTTACTCCTCTTTCAAGCTTATCTTGGGGGAGGGGAATGTCTCAGGCGTGGTGTTGTGTTTGAGGGTGGGCATTGGAGGTGTTGCGGAGTTAGGGTTATGTATGGGCGTTAACAGACGGTGATTTGACTTACCAAGACAACTGTTTGTGTCCTCAACCTGGTTGAGCCGATCTCTGACACAATGGTGTAGACAATAGGACCGACCGACATAGAATATGCCCCAAGCCAAACCACGCAAAGCAGGGATTGCCCCCATGCGAGAGACTTGGTCTGGTTCGGTAGCGCAAGGAACCCGATGGTCCATAAGATGACAACAAGGACTCCGAATCCCGTGAGCCAGATGGTTCGGCGACCGAAGCGATGAATATAGAACCACGAGACGATGGTACCGACGAATGCGATACCGGTGCCGCCCAAGCTGATTCCGTAAGCTGCCGAGGCGCTGATGCCGGTTTGTAGGAAGAAGAAAGAACCGCCATAGCAGAGGGCGCCACCGTTGGTAATCTGGCTCAAGAAGGACATGCATGCGATTTCGGTACGGCGCAGGTTTGTGCCGCGGAAGGCGTCCCAGTACGTCACGCCAGCTGTCTCCTCAAGCTCGAGCTTATTAGTGTGGACCATCATTGCGATTTGGGCGTCATAGTCGATGTCGTGGTCTTGCTCTGATAGCCGCTGAAGCGATTTCTTGGCCTTGTCGAGCTTGCCAACGCGAGAAAGATACCAAGGGGACTCAGGCGCAAGAGCGGTTGCGACGAAGAGCGGGACAGGCCATGCCCATTGGATGGCGAAAGGGATGCGGTACCCCCATTGCGTGGTGTTGGACACGAGGCCCTTGAGCACACCGGCCGAAATGAACTGGCCGATGCACCAACAGAGGTTGACATAGGCTGTCAGGTATCCGCGGATGGCCAGCGGGGTCACCTCTGCAGCGTAGGACGGCCCGGTCGTTGCGAAGACGCCCCATGGGAGACCGCATAAGAACTGGCCGAGCAACAGGATCTCAATGTTGGGGGCAAAGAAGGAGACGAAGATGGCCCCTGTTAGGAAGACGAAGCAGCCCATAAGCACGATCCGGTGTCCGTACCGCGAGGTGGCCCATCCATTGAATATCGCTCCGCAGATGTTAGCGAAGGCTCCCAAGCAGTTGAACTTGGTTTGCCAGTCGGCTGAGATCTGATACCCGCTCTCATCATTGAGGAAGGCGCCGTACCGCTGTCTAAAAGACGGATATCCGTAAAAAGAGCTGATTAAGGTCACATCATAGCCTTCCATGATAATGGAGGCCGAGATAACTATCTGTGGTCAGCTTTTTTCGATTGGTATCAATTTTTCTTTGCCACTCACGCGCTGACCAAAAAGCAGCCCGCTTGTATGTCTTCAGAGCCTGGACAAAGCCCATGCTGTGCTCCTGGGCCGTGGCTTCGAAGGCGCCATTGTTGAGCCCCTTGTCACCAAGGTCGACATCTTTGAGATGGTTGAGGCCCGGGTCAGCACTTTCAAGCTGGATGTCGCCGGCCGCGACGGCCTTCTTCTCGTCGGACATTGGTCGAGATTCTATGCAAGACTGTCGCTCGGGATGCTGCTGGTTGGGATGCGAGCCAAGATGCTGTGCGATATCGATCTAGATTTTGACCCAAGAGACGGGAAAGGTTCCTTTAAGTCCCCATGATCACGATGCCCCATCAGCTCCTCCATTGCTGGGATTCGTGGAATTTCCTCCCCACACCCAACCTCGCCGGTCACCACGACACACGCCGAAATGGGAATTCGGGACCGGGAATAAATCCACTTCGGTGATGCAGAGGACACAAAGAGGAGTCGGCCGTGATGCCTGTCAGGCACCTCTCCATGGGGTTTACCCCCACGGTAAGGGAATGCGGAGAGCGGAGAGAGTGGATGTCGACAATTTGCACAAGGCTAGCTAGGCGCACCAGTTGGAGCTCACCGTGTTGACTTGCCCCACGTTGAAGCTATCCAACAACGCCAATCCGGGGAAGAAGCACCCCATCTTCCTTCCCCACAGGCTCTCCACCGGTGGATCCACATCCCGGCCAGCCGAAATAACCTCGGTGGTTTCTGCGCAAAGCCAGATCAAACAGCGATGTCCACAGTGTTGGGTGCATCCCTATTCGTCCCAGTCGAAGGATCTTACTGAGACAATTGTCAATCTCATTGAAATTCCGGGTGTCCAATTCAGGCTGAATAAAGCACACGGGTATACGTGTAAGCCCTAGCCCTGTCGGTCGTATTCCTTCCATCTCTTTGGGTCGCGCAAGCAATGAGCGCGAGTGGCGTGGTTCTGTCCAACCGGGGGCCGAACACCCTTCGGCTTGAGCTCACCCGAGCTAAAGATGGCTTCACCTGAGACAACAAAGGGGTCCCCACAAGCCCGCAAAAATCCCCAGAATTCCTCGACGTCCCCCGCGTTTGCGTCCATCATGGGATTGGTTCGGGTTGGGCATGCGTGCAGGGGCGCCCATAGGTAGGTTATCAGCTGATCAGACTGCTGGTTGAGATTCAAACGCTGCAACTTCATCCTGCACCGCAGAATTGATCGAAACCCGAACAGAAAAGAAGCGCCATGTTTTCCCAAGACCAAGGTGTTCTGGTCTACCGATTCGACTCGGAGACGCTCCGTATCGAGGCTTGGGGCCCAAATGCATTCCGAGTTCGGGCAACTCATGAGGCGAGCCTTCTAGCGGAGAACTGGGCGCTAACTGAAGCGCTCCCCACGACTTCACCCGTGATAGAGATTTTGGACGACGAGGGAGGCGCTATCATTCGCAATGGGATGATTACGGCGCATGTGTCGCAGCGCGGAAAATTGGTGATCACCAACGGGGGACGGGCTGGCCAGGTTATCCTGGAAGAATTCTCGCGGAATCGGGTAGATGTTGCAGACCCCAAAGCGAGTGCGCTCAAGATCGACGCGCGGGAGTTTGTACCGCGGCCTGGCACCGACTCCTACAAGCTGACGGCACGCTTCGAGTCGCTCGATGAGAACGAGCGCATCTACGGAATGGGACAATATCAACAGCCGTACCTCGACCTCAAAGGTACCGACATTGAGCTCGCGCAGCGCAACTCACAAGCGTCGATTCCCTTTGCCCTCTCCTCTCGTGGTTTTGGGTTTCTCTGGAACCAGCCTGCCATTGGGCGCGCAGTCTTCGGAAAGAACCTGACCACATTCGAGGCCCTCTCAACTCGCGTGCTCGACTACTGGGTCGTCGTTGGCGATGCCCCCGCCGACATTGTGCGCGCTTACGCCAACGTCACCGGCAAAGCACCGCCCATGCCCGAGTACGGTCTGGGTTTCTGGCAGTGCAAGCTGCGCTACCAGACACAAGAGGAGCTGCTGCAGGTGGCTCGCGAGCACAAGCGCCGCGGCTTGCCCATGGATGTGCTTGTGGTTGATTATTTCCACTGGCCCAAGGAGGGCGACTGGTGTTTCGACCCAACCTACTGGCCTGACCCAGACGCCATGATCGCCGAGGTACGCTCGCTCGGCATTGAGCTGATGGTATCGATTTGGCCTACTGTCGACATACTCTCTGAGAACTACGAAGAGATGCTTGCAAAGGGCATGTTGGTGCGGCAAGACCGTGGCTATCGCGTGTCGATGGGCCCACGTATTTGCAACCACTTCGACGCTACGAACCCAGAGGCCCGTCGTTTTGTATGGGAGACGGCCAAGCGCAACTATTACGACAAGGGAGTGCGGCTCTTCTGGCTGGATGAGGCCGAACCCGAGTATAGTGTGTACGACTTCGATGTGTTCAGATACCATCAAGGCCCGAATCTAATGGTTGGCAACATCTTCCCGCTCGAGTATTCCAAGGGATTTTATGAGGGCATGAAGGAAGAGGGACAAGAAAACGTCGTCAACCTCGTACGCTGCGCGTGGGCTGGCAGTCAGAAGTACGGCGCCCTGCTCTGGTCCGGCGACGTCGCCAGCTCGTGGAGCAGCTTTCGTAACCAGCTTTCCGCTGGCCTCAACGCTGGTATTGCCGGAATACCGTGGTGGACTACCGACATCGGTGGCTTCCACGGCGGGAACCCCGATGACCCGGCCTTTCGTGAACTCTTCACCCGCTGGTTCCAATGGGGATCTTTCTGTCCAGTTTTTCGTCTGCACGGCGACCGCTTGCCTCAACAAAGGCAGTTGGGGGACTCCGGAGGTAGCCATTGTCTGTCAGGGGCACCGAACGAAGTGTGGAGTTACGGCGAGGAGGTCTATGGAATTTGCAAGACATATCTCCTGCTGCGTGAGAAGATGCGTGATTATATCAGGGGTGTGATGTATGATGCTCATACCAAAGGGGACCCTGTCATAAGACCGCTGTTCTATGGCTTTCCTGGTGATGAGATGGCTTGGGGAATCAATGATCAATTCCTATTTGGCCACAAGTACCTTGTTGCGCCTATCCTCGTTCCCGGCCAGCGGAAGAGGACTGTCTGGCTGCCCAAGGGGGCTCAGTGGCAGCAAGTGTCTGGCGAGGGAGAGAGGGTTGGCGATGTGTTGGAGGGAGGCGCTGAGACGACCGTGGATGCGCCGTTGGAGTACATGCCTGTGTTTGAACAGGTGTAAGGAGAGGCTGTTTTAGAGAATAGAAAGCCGTGTCTTCGGATCGAAGACGCATTCTTTCTGCTATGAGAGGCCTTTTTAGATTTGAAAGAGGTCTTCTTTTGTTCTCTAAAGGCATGTTATGATGTGATTAAGGCCGATGACAATGCTCAAGAGGCGTCCTACGATGCAGACGAGGTCTCTGACGATGCAAATGAGGCATCTTGCAATGGAAATAAGGCATCCTGTAATGCAATCTAAGCCTCTCACGAGCAAAGTGCAGTGTCTTGGGCGGCATGTGCCATGAGCGTTAGGTTGTTGGCCTTGATCAGCCATGTTTTGAATCGAACTCGAAGCCGACGGTGGTGGTGATGCGAAGGTGCCGAAGCAACCGACATAGTCCGGCTCGGTTGGGAGAGGATAGCCAAAGGAATACACGGGCATGAGGATATACGTAGGTAGGTATATGGACATATAATTCATACACACCCGGCTTGAGCGCTTTCACTCTGCGTCAGCCGGCTGTTCCTTTGTAGTAAAGGCGCCGTAGTAAATACACCTGCCAGCGCTCTTTCCGTTGCATTTCGGTTTGAGACGGCAACGCCCATATGTAGGTTGGTTTCTCGACAAATTCATAAAACCCTGTAGAAATACAGTATAAACAGACGGCCTCCTTTCTAATGCATAGCTACATGAAGGGATCGCCTGAACAGGTGTGATGTTGGTGGAGAAGTTTAGTGTCTGCGCAGGGAATGCGCAGCAGGTCGCAGAATGTCATAGCACGTGACGCCTGCAGTTGGATTGATCAAGGTGTGCAAATCCCCGCGTCTGCGCTTGCCCTTGCAGGCTTTGAAAGTCAAAGCCCCCGGAGCCGTCCTCACCCCTAGGCAGAGGGGAGAGATTTTCGGCCTAACACCGTCGCCAATCCAGCTTAACGTTTAAGTGGAAAAGCTCGACATGGCTTCTCAAACACCACCAGACGCAGCCGTAGCCGAAGCCCAGAGCAGCGATACAGCAATTCTCGCCCCCGAGCATCGGCAAAAGCTTTGCCCCCGTTGCCAACGCATCAATTTCGACTCTCTCTTCGAGTGCCAGTATGAAAATACCTGGTATTTTCCGGCCTTTGATTCATCGGTGAGGGGCGTCGACCTGAGATCGCTGGTCAACAGCTGCCCCTTTTGCAACCTACTGGAAAACACCTTCGGCGTGAGAGAAATGCTGAAAACAACCCATGGGCGGCTCTCACTTCGCCGCCACTTCAGTCATGGGGTTTGGGGAGGAACCTGGAACTCGATCGACGCCATGTTGTTAACCGTGGCGGTGGATAAATACGATTTTCCAGAGATAATGCGGAATTCGAAGGTCAAAGCATCGAACATATACCTTGCTTTGCAATCCAAAAGGGCTCCTTTCGTTCGAGTCCTGCAGCCCACCGTATCGTTTGAGTTGGTCAACGGCTGGCTGAACGTTTGTCGCACCAAGCATACCGCAACATCGTGCTGTCTACGTCCGTCCGACAGAGTTTCCCTGGAATCAATCACTAATTTCCGACTTGTGGACTGCGAAACGCACAGCATCGTGCTCGGGGACCGCCAGCCATACGCCGCGCTCAGCTATGTCTGGGGAGCCAGCTCCGGGAATGGGAACCCACATATATCCCCCGGAACGTTAGACTTTCCCGTACTCCCGTCGACGATACGAGATGCAATGGCAGTAGCGAAGGGCCTAGGCCTTCGTTACATCTGGATCGACCGGTACTGTATCGACCAACAAGACGAGAGTGAGGTCTACGACCAGACATCCAAGATGGATGTAATATATCGCAATGCCGACATCACCATCATCGCTGCCGCCGGCAAGGATGTCAATGATGGCCTCCCCGGAATACAACCTCGTGAATCTGGCATACAACCAATCGCAAAGGTTGCGGGCCACCTGTTAGTTTCTACGATGATGGAGCCCGGTCGACTTATCTCGGCATCGAAGTGGAACACCCGAGGCTGGACCTACCAGGAAGGTATCCTCTCTCGCAGGCGGATAGTATTCACCGAAAATCAAGTCTATTTCGAATGCGGGGGGATGTACTGCAGGGAATCCCTGGACCTGTCGCTCTCCACGCTTCATACCCCAGACGGCAAAGGATTCGAAGCCCAATACCATGATGGGTTCAATGTCGGCATATTTCCGAAGGAAATCGGACAGAGGCCCCTGGAATTACCGAATCGGCTAGATGATTACACAAAGAGAGACTTCAGTAACCCCAACGATATCCTAAAAGGTTTCATGGGCGTCTTTGGTGTTTTCGAACAATCTGTCGGTGCGGCCTGCCATTTCGTGGGAGTTCCGATTTTACCTCCGGACTCTCGCGGTTCAACCGAATCAGATTCAGAATGGTCCCTATCAGGGCATTCTGTATGGGGCTTACTTGGGAACTTCAAATGCCAGGGGAAGTCCATGCGAGAAGGAAGGGGTTCCCTTCATGGTCATGGACCGGCTGGTTTGGGGCCACCAACACGGCTTTCATGACATACAACACCTATGACACCCGCTGGAAACAGCACCCTGATTTCCAACTTCGAATTCGCTTGAAGGACGGGAGCACTCGACCATTTAACGAATGCTATCCCGAACTTCACCGTCTGAGCATCCAGCTACCCCCCGTCCTTTACATAACCGCAATGGTTGCACCGTTGAAATTCCGCTACGTGAATCCAGTAGGAGATTATGGATATTGGGCCTTCTCTGTCCGTCGTGGAACTGGAAACACTTGGAGTGTTTTATCTCCAGTAGTTCGACAAGACTATGCGTTCGAGGATTCCGGACACCTGATTGCAATCCATCTTCTTGAAGAGTTCCTTGATGATGAGCGTCCCCCACGTATTTACGCCCTAATTGCATACAAACGTAAGGGCGAGAAGGAGTTTGAGCGAGTAGCGAGCACCGCGAATTTTCCTAAAGATGCTGTCATGTCTTTGAAGAGGTTTAAATTGCGGTAGATAGTACGCCCATAGGGGTGCTATCATCGCTGAGATCGCCATGTAAATGAGATATATCATGGCTGGATTCATTGGAGCAAGCCATCCTTATCCGTCAGTTACAAAGGATGATTGATTCAGGGGAAAAAAGGAAGGTATTCTCAACTCTGTAGCTTGCCACGGCTTCATTTTCCCAACCCTCGCTAGAACAACTTCCATAGTACTCTTGGCAACTATTCTGGTCAAACGTCAACGTCACGCCACTCTCTAATTTGGCGACTCAGAGCTGTATCATCCATATATATCCCTGCTTATTGGACCTTCTCCAGCCACCGGCGATGCTTGAAGAGCACAGTAATGGACATCCAAAACACTGTACCTCCACATATAGATAAGGGCCTAGGTCAATCTCCACTTAACTCCCGGCTCGGTGACGACAGCTCGGTTTTCAGGGGCTGTCAAGACGCACTTGAGCCCCTCGGGCTCTTCTTCGTTTGTTCCAATAGTACTATCGCCCAGACCAATATTTTCAGCAATGAGGAGAAGCTGGTACGGTACGTAGGTGCCAAATGTGGATAAGCTAGGTAGGTACTAGGTTTGGAGGGTTTTTGGGTGATTGGTCAACTGAAGATACTCTAGTGGGATGATAATGCAGCGATCTAGATGATCTCCATTCATATTCTTGTGCGACCCAAAAGTGATTCAACTAAGGGATTTGTCTCGTCTTACTGGCGAAACTGTGCACCCCGACTGCTGCAAGACGACGACGTTCAAACAAATGAGAATTGATGTCGGCTTTGGAGGCATGCAACAGCCCTGCCGTTGTAGGCCTCCGTCCGTGCCTTATATTTGCGAGGTGCTCCTACTTCAGTCGGATGCCATTCGAAGCGCAAGCTTCCCCATTACTCTTTTTGCGATTCTGGAGAAAACATGGCAACGGCAGCGAGGCCGGAATACAAATGAGACGGGTGCCATACTGCAAAGAGACATTCTCTATCAGAATGGGAGATGGCCTAGAATAACGAAAGAGATGGGTGGCCTTTGTAATAAAATGGCAGTTTTCACACTGACTAGGTAAGGGGACCCTTTCTTTTCGCCCGAGCCTCTGTGCCCACCTAGGTACGTATTCGTAATCGCCAATACCCAGTGATATTCTAAATCGCCAGGCAAGAATCACCCTTGGGGCCGAATCCCTCACAGAAGCCAGCAATGGGAAGTACTGCCTCGGCAAAAGTCACGCTGAAGAGGGCGCTCTCATCACCAAGTACCTTCTTCTTCACGCTCGCCCCAATGGACGCGCCAAGGGTCAGCGCCCCCTGGAGTCCAGCCTGGCTGTCGCCACACGCTGTGCAGTTTGATGCTAGTGCTATTGTCAGCGAGACATCACCAAGAGCAGAGAGGGGTCAACTTACATGCAATCGCCTTCATGGACGCTGTCAGAATAGGGGTATTGGCCGAGATCTCTGCTGTAAAACCGGTCTCCACTACCGAAATTTCGAGCCCAATCGCAGGCTGAATGAACGCCGACGCCTTAGCTTCCACGTTGCCGTCCACCTTGAACGGCTCGGCCTTGAAGCTTGGCTTCCACCCCGTCGCCTTCGTCTTGTCCTTGTTGAGGAAATCAAGGCGTGCAGACGATTTCGGGATGGTCGCCGATCCCCCAACATTGATGTTCACGCTGGCCGTGATCTCGGAGAGCTCCACGCCCATGTTCACCGAGATTGTTGGTCCGATGGTCAACACGCCTGGAATGGAGATTCCCGCTGGGGAGAACTTGGCGATAGGTACAGTTTTCTGAGCCAGTTTTCCGGTCAGGGCGCCTTTAAGAGCCAGGCCGATCACCGCCTTGGCCGTAATGCCATCGGTGGAGAGCTCGATCCATGCCTCTTTGGTCTCGAGCAGCTCGACTCTGAACTTCCCTTTGACGTCGAAGGAGCCCTTGGTGAAGCATTCCTTGCACACCGCACTAACAGTGAGGTTGTTGGTCGAGAAGGAGATTGTTTTGTCGGGAAAGTCGTTGTCAAAGCCGATGGTGAAGTCGGGCTTGATGCCAGGGTTGATCAAGTCGTCGATGACATCGCCAGCTTGGACTGGTATAGCGGCAACAACGTCTCCAATCTGATCAGGAATGTCCCCCACGAGATTGGCAACTTGGCTCGGTATGGCCTTCACAACATCCTCGACCTTCTCGGGTACCTTCTTCACCTCGTCGACGATCTTTGCAGGGACCTTCTTCACCTCATCAACCACCTCGTTGACCTTATCCGGAATTTCCTTGACGGCATCGACAGCATTATCCACCACATCCTTCAGGCCGTCAAATATTCCCCGACGACCGCGAGCCCGCAGCAAGTGCTTCGCCGCAGGGGCATCGACCTTGCCAACAGTGAGGTCGAACGTATGCGCCGCCTCCTTCCAAGTCGTCTCGCGAACCTGCAAGACAGCCGTCTCGAACTTGTCGGCGTACCCAAGCCCCGAGACATCATACACGATGCGCTCGGCATTCCCGCAACTACCAACCCCAACCACCATGATGAAATGGTTAGCAGGGCTCTTGTTCACCCACTTCCAAACATCCTCAGCGTCGTCAAAGTCCGCCGCCTGCGCAAACTGAATCGTGAGATTTCCCGTGCCGCCGACCGGACACTCGACCTTCTGCACCATGTCGTCGATCAACTCCAGGTTGACGATGTTCTCATCCTGGCCAGGGGTTTGGACCTTGAGCTCGGCGATGGTGCCATCGGCGCCGAGCCAGTCGAAGATCTCCTCGGCTTTGAGCTCCAGGGCTGATTTGCGGTCACGCTTGGTGTTGCCTCTGCGGACCCTGCGGAGAGGCGCGAGGATGATGGGCGCTGTGGGGAATTCGATGACGGGCGGATCAACGAAGACGCGCTCGACCAGCGCAGGGGAGAAGGGGCTTGGTGGTGGGGCGAGTCCTGCGCTCGCGTGAATGGCCAGTGCCAGCACCGTGGCTAGCACTCTATGTGTGCGAGCCATTGTTCTAACTTCTTGGAGCTGATATCCGGATATCAAATGAATGAATGAATGAATGAGTGAGTGAGCGAGCGAGTAAGCGAGGGTTGGAAAACGAAGGTCTGCCCTAGGCGGTAGAGAGAGTGGGGGATGTGCTCGTCCTTGTCATCCCGAGTGGACGTCCAGTCTCAAGACCCCGCAGGAGATGATTCGTTTGCAAAGAAAGTGGTGATCTTCTCGCCAGGAATGAGAGTGGTGTTTCGAAGCTGGGAACCCGATCAAGATATACTCCGGCCTACCAGAAACCAGACTCGCCCCGTTCCGGATCCAGGCACCGAGTGAACATGTTCTCCCCAGGGACGGGGCAGGGGGCGTCGAAGACAAGGCGACATCGGGTCATCCGGTCTAGAAACGAAGCTTAACGGCTGGTGGGATATCACAATCCCCCATGGGGGCCCTTGGAAAGGGGGATCAGTTTCATGTGCTGAATGGTAGTTGGGACGGGTCCCCTGACAGGGGTTTGCCTCAGCCACTGCAACGCCCCGGCGATTCGGTAAGGTGATTGGGTTGGGCTGATCTTGCCAAGATCTTGGATTGCCTGCGGCCGTTGCCATTGGCCCGAAGCGTGTAAATGAAGTCGATTCTGCGGCTAGTGCTCCCCCGGTGTAACCTCTCAATTGGGGACCGAGTAAAATGTGTGTCGAGTTCTGTAAGACACTGCCGCCGTAACGTGAGGAGCACGGTGCCTGCGTGGTACGTGAGGTGGTAGCTTGAATTCGTTTTAGAGGAGATCTACACTGGGACATGTTCTGTGTGCGCTGTGCGGCCCGCGAGCAGTGGTGTAAATGCCGCAGCGGTATTGAGAGATGAAAAAACTTGAGGATACGAGCAAACGAAGATGGTGATCGCCGTCGTCGGCGCTGCAATTCAGGCATGGTGAATTAAGCTTCGGTCATCTGAAGTTCTCAAACTTGACGTTGTTGTTTGCAGAGCCTGGGGCTGTTCCAAGGGCAAGTTGAGGTGAAGGATGTTTTGTGTCAGGGTTGGGCTCAGACCCTTGGCAGTGCAAGCTTCCCCAAATGGGACTCGACACACTACCCGAGACAGTGGCGGCCGGGCCGTCTGGGGAAGCTCGGTCTGGGCTGCTGGGGGCCTGGAGATCATTGATGAGTTCCAGGTTTTGGGCCCGGTAAGGAAAATAGAGTAAGATCGGCTCAATTGGAAATCCGGGGATTATTGCGTGCGGTCTTTTTTGGCATTGTGGGCGACTTGGGAAGTTTGGGGGATGGGTGCGCGGGTGGAAATCGGTGGGTCAGTCAACACGGGAGGCGAGCCCGGTTCTGCTACCAACGGTTGAAGGATTCTCAAGTAGTTGCGATCGGGAACATTGAAATGGAGAATGCGATGCGGCTGTACCCGTTTGCCGTTGCGGTAGGTTTAGGGGGCCGGAAGAGGGCCTGTTGTTCGCAGCTTCAGTTGTTAGCGACTGAGGAGAATGAGGCTTGACAACCACGTGGCGTAGGCTGAAAGACAGCTGCAGCTGTTGGTTGCTAGAGTTCACAAAATCAGAGTCATGCGCAGGCGTGGACAGGGGAATGAATACCTTGGGTCATGTGCGCGGTTGCGGTTGCGGTTCCGGTAAACGCGGCGGTGGGAAAGAAGGGGCCAACGTTACTTGCTCTGTCTCAGTTGCTTGCACTGGCATCAAAGGAGGCCGCAAGTAGCTTTCCAGTGTACAGTTTTGTTCATTAGGCCATTAGTTAGCTTCCAGGTCTTTTGGGCTCATGCCAATGTGCCTCTTCGACGTGGGAGGACAAGGGGCGGCGGTGAGATCTTCTTTGGGCCCCCTGAGCTCATTCCCTGTATGTTCGTCTCTAAGCTGTAAGTGGCGCCCCCATGATTCTTTATTTCAGTCAATGCTCGTGGGATGTGTGGGTGTTTATTCAACGTGTTGGGTTCCTCTGGCACCTATGAAAGCTTGGGCTAAAAGAAAGGGTCTCCTCAGCCAGTTCGGAATACGCCGTCACACAGCCCATACTCTCTGCTATCCATTCATAGGCCACCTCCTATTCTGAAAAGACCTTCCTGCATTCTCGAGCCGTCTATTCCAATCCAAGTGAGGTTTTTTGGAACACAGTCAAGGCCTTTTCAGAATATAGGAACACGTTTTTGAAATGCAGGCAGGCATTGACTAACCCTAACCCTATAATCCTGCTCAAGTCCAGTTTTGTGACGCTATCCATTCGTGTCCCGAAATGCTTCGTTCTTCAAATTACCGCTTTAGCTATGCCTATTTCCGGCTTCTGTCTCCAATCAGAAGTTCATCCCGCTACTTCCGGACTTTCGCGTCATGTCTCCGTCGCAGCCAAAAGATATCTTCATCATCGGTAGGAAACCGTTTCAGCATGCCTCCCATCATTCTGAGCTCTGAGCTAACCGTCTCGCATTGCAGGTGGCGGCATTGTGGGAGCAATAACTGCGTATTATCTCACTCGCAGCCCTTTCTACAACCCTGTGATTTATTCTATCGTTCTTCTGGAAGCAAGCGGTATCGCCGCTGGATCTTCGGGGAAGGGAGGGGGTTTCATTGCGTCATGGGCAATTCCAAAATGCATTGCCCCGCTCAGCTTCAAACTCCATCAGCAATTGGCTCAAGAACACGATGGGGGGAGAATCTGGGGGTTTCGAGCCGTTCATGCTGCCGAAATCCAACTGGAAGCCTAGAAAGCTGACAACCATCGAAATGACCTGGATTCCGGCGACCGGCCTAGCGCTCTGGATTGGCTTTCACCTGAGAGCGTCAGAGCCTACGACGAGATTAGCACGCCAAGCGACTCTGGTCAAGTTCACCCTTATCTGTTCACCAACAAGATCGCCCAGTTGGCTCAGAAGGGTGGCGTTTCCATCGTCATTGGCTCGGCAACCTCCATCAACTATAACGAGGGCTCTTCCCGCGCGAGGTCGGTCACTTACACCAGCCATGGGCGTGCTCATGAGCTTGCAGCCACTGATGTTGCCGTCGCGGCCGGCCCATGGACCTCAAAGCTTCTTCCGCAAGTGAAACTCAAGGCGCCCAAGGGGCACAGCATTGTCGTCCAGCCATCCAAGGACCATATCTCACCATATATCCTTTTCACGGACATCCACGCATCGATGTCAATTCCTTCTCCTGACATCTATCCTCGACCGAGCGATGCCCTGCATCACTTTAATACAATCTATGCGAGTGGACCGGATTACTATGACGTCCCACTGTCCAACCTCGCGTCTGACGCAACTGTGGAGCCGAACAAGATCGAGGAGATATGGAGAGCGGTGACAAGTGTCTCTCAGGCAATCCAGGACGGGGCCATCATCACGAAACAAGCGTGCTACGAGACGCAAATCAGAGAGCATGAGCAACAGGAGGAGACTGGGCCTCTGGTCGGGCCGTTGGATGTTGAAAGCCTTTGGCTTGCAACAGGGCTTGACGAGTGGGGCGTTCAAAACGGCCCTGCAGTTGGCCTTGTCATGAGCGAAATGATACTGAAGGGCAAGACCAGGAGTGCTGATGTTGAGTCGCTTGACCCAAAGCACTGGCTATGGTGTTTGAATATCGCTGGGAGGGAGTCATTTGCTACGATGTAGCTAGCGGAATGTGAGTTGAAAGTCTTCACCAACTGTCAGTTCAGAGTCCAGATTAAGCCTTATCATCCCGTCTAGAAGTCTCATACAGTTATAGCTCGCGCTTCCCGTTTCCCAAATTCGTGCCCTCTGTTCCTATAGTTTTCCCCTTTTGCCAGCCATTCCTACACGCCCCGTCCTTTTCACGAATCACATTTGACGTTTGTACAGGAGCCCTCATGCAATTAAGACTCGCACTTCCCGTTCTCCCGACTTGTAATCGCGGTCCAGCTTAGACCATCGTCTCCCCAACAGCCCGCTCCCTCTCCGGCAGCTATTGCAGTCGCCGGCCTCCTCTCTCTTCGCTGTTTACTTGGCGTAACCACCCGGCAAGCCATGTACTCAGGGCTAAGTTCGTACCAACACTACCTTACTCGCTTCGAAGCTCGAACCCGCATTCATCTTGCATTTCTGCGACAGCCAACGCTGATATTGGCGACAGTCACCCTGTGAGAGGCAAACAAGTCCAAGCCGTGGTTGATGGCCTCCTCGATGGTGGATATGATGCCAGTTTGCTAGGCCTCCATGTCAGCACTTTTTGGCCTTGTCCTTCTGGTTAAAGGTCGGTAAAGACGGGGAAAACGGATTACCTACCTAAGGTAGTTTAGGTGTTATACCACCCTAAAATCGACGACCACCATGCTCATAGTCACGTGACTCTTTGTCACGTTTAATCAGTCCAGATCAGCCCCGGCTCAGCTTCGGCTAATATCTACCCATTGAAACAGCACAGCCTTCCGAGAAGGTGCAGTTCGAGCCGAAGGGCCCAGAATTGGGACATTCGCACCCGCAATAGCCACCACCCAGAACTTCATGAACAATTCGTCCTGTCAGAAAGAAAGGAGTTCAGGGGCCCTGGGCTTCCGGTCAGCGAAGCTGACTGGATGCCTGGCACTGCCTGAACGCCAGCCAGCCTCAGCCATGGTGTTGACGAGGCTGAATCTTACGAAGTGGTCTATAAAGAAGGAGATTCTGGCTGAAACAGAACCTCAACAAGCAACCTTCTACAAGCAATACACTGTTCAGTTGAGATCTATTATTCGGAACCCCTGGATTTACGGCCTTCGTGACAGTGTGTTCACCTTATGAGTTGTGCTAGGCTTTACTTAGTCATCTTGCCCCTAACGTCTTTGACCGTCCTGGTCTACGGTCTGTCTTTACCAGGGTTACCTCGGTATACCTAACATTTTACCGGCAGAAATTTTATCTAAGACCTTACTCTTATTCTACCACGAAGAGTTATAAAATGTGTGGTTAGCTGTTAGTTCTCCCTGTAACGGCCTTAGTAACGATTTTAAAGCCTGTTTTAAGTCCCCTAGCTAAAGTATATTAACTTTTTTTCGTATTAGGTATATTTTTATTCTACTGGTAGAAAACTTTACGTAGCGTTTAGCTCTCATTCCTCTGTATTTTACACCTACTGGTAAAATATACGGTTGGCCATGACGGGCACATGCCCATCATTAATGCTGGCCACCTGCGCTTGGCCACGGTGATGCCTCTATCCGCAGCGTCGCTAGCCTCTCATCTGATGGCGAGATGGTGATGGCGGGGTGGTGATGGTCAGAGGGCTGTCCGTTCACGTCTGAGAAGATCTGGTGCCATGTTTCATGGCGTCGATACGACGATGGACAGGAGGTGGAACAACAAAGAAGAAGGTGCCCATGCTCCTCTGCAGAGAGAGGACATTCCGGACAGAGTGCTGCAGGAATGGATATGCTGTTTCAGTTTTTTGTCGAAGAGTATTTGTATTGAAATGCAACGCCGCGCCAACTCTGCGTGGCTTTCCCCCTCGAAGTTGTTGCCCAGATCCTACCACACCGCCTCTAGGCCTTTTCTTTCAAGGAGGTAGGCGTTTGCGTTACTGACCATTCTTGCGCTACGAACATCTATCATCTAAGCCCTCTCCCTCTTGCCGGAGAATGTCTCTCATTCGAGAGTAGAGCTTTTCGTCTTCCCGTTACTCTCTGATGGCAAGATCCAGGTCAATTAGCAGCGAAGGCCAGGAGGGATTATTGTCGTCCTCGTTGATCAAGAGGTTGTTAACTGAGATGTCTCGGTGGGTGATGCCGGCCTTGCGCAGGGATTCGTGCCCTTCGATGCAGCTCTCAAGCACGGTAAGCAGAGACGTTCGGGAGCTGGCCTTGTAGATATGATTTCCGTAGTCGCGAAGAATTACAAGACGCGGGCCTCGAACGGAACGGCTGTTCTCCTGAATGGCAGCCGCCGTTTCTTGAAGATCGGGGAGTCGGGCATCGTGAAGCAAATGCTGGCCTGGGCCGTCGACAGAAATTGGTGGTTGTGGACGTCGTCGAGATAGATGTAGGAAGTAAGTTGTCACAGTCGTCGCCCTTAAGAGGGAGGGGGGAAACCGCTCCTTTTATCGACGAAGCTCTAGAGGCACTGCACCGCCACGCTGATGGACAAACAGAAACACAGCCCCCAACCCCCGGTACGTCACGGGGAGCGACAAGCCCTAGGCGCGGCGTTATCCCGCGATCAGAAACCAGCAATCCCACTTTGCCTAATTCGAAAATTTCGCACCCGATGGTGATGGCAATGCCATCATAGAGTATGTATGCCAGGTAGATAAACGTCACCATATACTCTAGGCTGGCCGGTAGACGATGTCTCAAGAGCTCGAGAAAGCTGTAGATACCGTGTCGCCACATTTATGCAGGCATTGCCTTCAGCAAACACCGAAAGTGTCAGACAACCTTGAACTCCTTAACTTCAGCTTCTCGCTGCAGAGATCTCCACACCTTTTCTATGCCCCTGGACCAAAATGGCTTTAGCAACGAGTCTCTTAGCTGACCTAAGCCAAGCCTCTCCCAGGTCCCCTGCGTGCTCTTTGACCGCCATAGCAGGAGAAAGAATCTACTTCCCCCGTAGATTCTTCTCCCGTAGGAGCCTACCAGCACTATGTAGGACTCCTCGGAAGGGGTCCAGCGCCCCTGATTACACGCCTTATAACGAAGCGGATGTTCCTCTGATAAATCACCCCAGCAGTTGTAAAATCCCCAGCAGTCTTCGCAGTTGCAGCCGTCATGGGTTGGAAGAAAATCAACTGTCTGGTCCACGTCACATGTTACACTCAAAATCCATCCGCTATCCGTCCGCGCACCCGTTGTGGTCCTGTATCGCCCCTTGTTGCTATTTTCCCATGTCATCAAATGGACGGGTAAGGCAGGGCCTCGTAAAATTAGCTCGTCGCCCTGTTCAGTGCCACTTGTAGAAAGAACTTTGGCATTCGCAAGGACCATCTTATCGTCTTCTTGATAATAGATTATGTGGTTGTATGTGATAGGGCCATCAACAGCAGCCCAGGACCAGGTAGGGGCAGGAAGTGGGCAAGCTCGCATAGGGGAGTTGTCGCGTTCCTCAGTTGACCAAAGCAGATGACCTGGAAACGACGAGGTAAACATGCCAGCCACATATGTCGAACCTGTCGTATCAGGGGCGGTCATGCGAACCATACCAGCAAGCCCAGCAATAGCGACTAATTTGTCTGATTGGTCCGAAAGTTTGCGCGCTGAGTACGCGGCCACAAGTGCCATCCAGCCGCCGTAGAGGAGAGACTCGGATCCCATAGATTGCTGAATCATGGCAGTCTTTTCCATGCGTTCCATCCTGAGATCGGTATCATGGATATGGCCACATTCGCAAAAGTTATGTGTGTTACACTCCCAGACAAGCTCGTGGCCTGTAAGGTGCACAATCCTTGAAGGGAGAATAAGTTCTTGGAGGGTCCATCCGCGTCGCTGTAGGGCCGTTATACCGATGTGTTCGTTTTTGCCCAGCCGTACAATCATTTTTGTTTTGCTTACGCCTTTGGCCAGCTGCCCAAAGTCAGAAGCAAACTCACGATGAAATGGCCATTGAGAACGTATCTGGGTCCCGAGAAAGCCCTGATGGCAGGAATCAGCAAATTGTGCAGCAATAGTGATGTATGAGTTGGAGTATACCCTGCACATTTGACCGGATTCGTAATTCCAGTCGTCTTTGTCATCTTGGATAATGCAGAGAGCGTCTACCCAAAGATAACGGATGCTAAGCCCCGTGCATATAAGCGTCGCATCTTGAAAATTTTTGGGTAATAGCGAGATCGCGATGCCTAGTTGATGATTTGCTAGGCTAGCGTTTGTAGTTTTGATAATACCGTCGACGTTGGTCCACCAGCAGTAGCTGAGGCAGGCGTATGGTGCTGTTGGGCTTGTTCCAGAAACTGGAAAATTCACGAGAACCGCTCGTCCGTCTTGCTTGCTCGTTTTGAGATCGAGGAGTCGAGTTGGCATATAAAGGGTGCTCTGTTTGCACTTTTTGTGGTTTGTGACGCAGTGCGTCAGCCACGTGGAAATTCTTTGCAAGGACTGCTCCGACCCCGAGTGCCCAACGATGCCAGGGGCATGCTGAAATGGATTTTTGGGATGCTCCGGCAGCGGAAGCGCTGCTTTGGGGTCGTCTATTAAAGTAAATTAGTAGCTTTCTTCAAGGGGCCCGTTGTAGCTGGGATCATTATAATTAGTACCAACGGCAAAAAAGATTTCAAAGGATAGGTGCGAATAGTAGTCGTTGCATCTCAAATGAACTACTATGCCGCTACTAAAAGATCTGCTGAGCTTGATTCTGAAACATTTTTTCTGATCGCCAACCGGCCAGTCCGGAGAGAATGCCAGAATAGCGTCAAGCAAGAGAGCGCACACTCTGCACGCATTTCTCGCAGCAACGAGAGATGATGTGGGCATCCAGTTTGACAAATGATACCGCCTGTTTTGCAATGCCCGGTGTAACGGGCACCTCCAATAATGCAAATCCAAAGCGTTCATTGCATCCATGGGTGATATTGTCGTTTTCGCAGTCGGGAGCTTGTAAAATGCGTTAGGAAAGGAGGGCTGAGCAAAGCGGACGCCTAGATAGAGAAGTCAAGCGACAGGCGGGCCTAACCTAACGGTTGCGACCTAAGCAGCCGAGAGCGGTCATCATAACTCGCAACAAGCCGCTGTGGCCTGAGGCAACAATGCATAAAACCAATCGTTGGGCTAGGAGTGGAGCGGTCCAGAAGAGCCCACGTATATGTCACGACCCCACAATCGCAAGGATAAGCCACAGCGGCCGCTAAACGAGCCAATCATAGACGGAGGACCTGCACTGACAGGTGTGGCTTCCCAAGAATAAGCCAGGTCTCACATCAAGCCGCCGCGGGAGAACAACGTCTCTGAGGAGGTTAATTCAATGTATTACGTGAAGGATGGGCAGAATAAGACGGTCCTCACGATAGGGCGGGATGAAGAGGGGCCTTATTCAGCCCGTGTACTGGCAGGTGGGCAACATAAGTCGCAGCTCAAGCCAGAAAAAGCTGTCCAAGGACCTTCACAGGTGGGTGTACCCTCTATCCTTAAAGATAAGTAATGTATGTGACTGACAGTGGGGCAAAAAACCTCAGGTACGCTGCTAAATATCAGTGCCCGCGGGTTTACTGCTTCGACGGCGAGACACTCCTCTTTCAGTTCCAGGCTACCAGGGAAGTGGATATTGAGGACGAAAACCTGTCGGGTGGACTGCTGGGTGATCCCGCGCGAGAACAGTTACACTACGTTCCGCAAGGCGCTATATAGGCTGCTGGTCTAGAGCCTCAGGCGGCTACAGGGGAACCGCGCTCAGTAGCACCTCACGCTAGGGAGCTTTGCGTCGCCGCTACGCCGGTTCTATGATGGTCAGCCCGCTTGGAGGAAAGATATTGGTTAGCTTTTGGTGAGCATCCAGAGGGCTACTACCACGTGGTGACCGGGTGTATGAAGAGGATGTAGATTTCGCCGCGTGGGAGACTGAGGCCCACGGAACCCTCCTTGGCCTGTGCGCTGGGACATAATCAAATCGCCCAGGCAACACTGCCATTTCATGTTAGACAAACTTCTACAATCCTTCAAGCTGTCAGTACCAAGACGCTCCTGACTGAAGCTCAATCCCCAGTTCGCATGTTTGTGCACTGGGCCAGGGGTGGAAACACCCGAAGCTCCTACGATTCCCGGAATTATCCATTGTGGCTTCCTCTCAATGTCGGTTCTCTTGCTGCTGTACATGGTGGATTGGATTGTCAGCCTGAGGGCGGGCTCTCGGCGCTACGTGACATTCCCAACAAGATCGGCTCATGCCCCTGATGAGCACTTTGTATCGATTCTAGCCGACGTGCTTTACCTATCCGGCTGGTATGACTCCCTGGCCCAAAAACTCTCCAGACTATCCGAAATCAACCGTACCTGGCAACTACAGAGAGAATTCGCAAGGCTGGATCTCGGCCGCCACGACGGAAACGGACATGGATCATCTCGTCCCATCAAGGCCTGTCAGGCACTCCTCGACGTGGAATGCACCTGGTTGCTTCTCCGCCTTGAGCCGTATCCGCCGCTTTTCCCAAACATGCCAAGGCTCGTGTGGTTAGAAAAGATGTACCAGATCTACCGGGTGAACCAGAGATCGGTCTCCGCCGTTAATGTGTACCTCCACCTAGTAGTGGGGATGATAGATTTGGTACCAGGAGAGCGCGACGTCTCTGAAGTGGAGGAGAATGGGGACATGTTTTGGTGGTTTCCGGTGAAGACTATCGAACTCCCGATGAATGCGACGGCGGTACCTATATCGGAGCCGTTCTCTCTCTAATTAGGTCACCGGCCACTAATTGTCACGGCGAAGTCAGTTTTCTGCTGTGTGGGTTTGTGATTGGTCTGTAATGCCCTTATATGTTTGGGAAAGTCTCTGATACCGAGGTAGCCGTCTAGCATGGAAGTATTGGGAAAATACAAATTGTGCTTAACGGACACCTTCTCAGGCTGGCTGAGGCGCCCTTTTTCCAGCACCAGGGGCCACCCTAGCCCTGAGGAAACCCTCAACAGAGAAGTCTGACGTGGAACCTTGCCCGTGAGGGATAGGCACGTGAGCTTGTTGGCAGGCCCATGAACCTCAAAGCTCCTTCCGCAAGCTACCAAGCTCAAGGCATCCAAGAAGGGGCACGACCAAGAACTCCGGGTTTTCCTATCATCCGACAGCGCACTTGACGCGGCTGATGCAGCTGCCCACCTGGATCGAGTACCGATGCATGTTCCGGCCCACCGGTCGACATGCGACATGGTGGTTCTGCATGCATTTCTAAATGCATCTGTCTGCCTGCTTTCCTATTCGCTGCCTTGTCCAGGTTTGATTCAGCTGCCCGTTGCATCACCTCGCTTTTTCGGCGCCAAGAAAAGAAAAAGGTTGCGCAGGCTCTCGCCGTAAAGCCACACGCAGTCATGGAAGACGATAACTGGTACCGCGCAGGATAACATGCCCACGATTGGAAAGCAAGCATGCAGTTTAAGACGTGTGGCTTTGGGAAGCGCCTAAAAACTACGACGAGGCTTTGTAGGATCCTCGTTTCTTTGGCCCTTTGCTGACTTGAATGCAGTTGGGCCTGGCCGGTGGTAAGACATGCAGACAACCACAGCCTTTCGATTAGTGATGTTAGCCGAGTCTGGGATTGCGAAGTCATTTGTTTGGCCCCTTCCAGCGAGAGCCTGATGGCTGGGGCTGGCCAACGCATGGGCGCAGGCCGGGACTGTGTTGTCCTGAGACTGTCTTTGATGATCTTGGCCGAGTTTGGAGTTGGAAAGAGGCTCTTCAGCTGAAGGGGCGTCAAGGGCGGCAAGGGCGTCTAAACGTGAACAAGGCTGTGAGCCAATTCAGTTGGGGTCCATTGAGGCGTGATGGATCTCTATACCTATAAAAAGGGGGATCATCGCCCAGAGGTCCATTGATCTTCAGATCTCCAGCTCCACATTTATATAACATCAAACAGATCAGCCAGCCTCCTCATTCATTCTTGACCCATCTACCTACCTGCCAACACCAGACTTCCCAAGTCCGTCATCATGGTCTCATACAAGTTCATCATCGCCGCCCTGGCTTCGCACGTCTTCGTCGCTACAGGCGCCCCGGCCGCGATGAACTCACGTTCGCCGCAGGTCGACGTATTCATGTGCGACGGCACCGAGTTTCGCGGCGAATGCACAACACACACCGTCCAAGTGGGTGCCTGCAGTAAGGCTCCCTGAAGTCAACTCCTAGCACAAGCCAGCATGAACACAGTCGGAGTGCTAACTGCATCACTCCAGCAAATGTCCCCAGTTCCGAGTGGAATGACCGCATCAGCTCGATCGAGAACAAGGACAAGGACGACTTCAAGTGCACTTGGTTTTTGTATGTCTCACATCTATTAGATTTTTTCAAGGCCGTGAATGTTGTGCTGACTTATTATGTCAGGGATGCCGACTGCAAGGGTGAAACGTATACCAACCAGAAGGATGCCAACCTCGGGGATGGCAACGGCCAGTTTGACGAGTCCATCACCAGCTACATTTGCTTGCCCAAATAGGCATGTGGTGATAGCATGGGACGGCGGGTTCATGGTGGGATTATGAGATGTGATTGGTAAACGGGATGGGGTTGTGTTAGCATGGGAGTGTTATATGGGTAGGTCATATCCTAGTCGCAAGAAGAGTGTCTCGTTTGCACAAAGATTGTCAGGAATTCAGCACAAAATGCATCGCTCTTCAGCTCAAGTGTATCACGATGACTTCGACTCAGATTTCAGACGCTTAGAGAATCATCCTGGATAGATCTTCAGGCACAGATCCAGAATTTCCAACCTGTCTGCGGGCCTCCTCTCGCGGAGCTCGCGGAATTCGCAAATGCCGCCACTGGGGGCTCCAAAAAGATCACCGAGGAGTTCACGAAGCTCAATAGTCGCCTCGATCAATTACCTCATCCCAAGGCCTTGACTTTGATACCATAGCTTGACTGCATCGCATTTTCAAGAGGCTTTCTTGCATTCTTAAGAGGCCTATCCCAATACACCCAAGGTCTCTCACGATGTGGACAAGGCCTGTTATGTAGCTACCTAGGCCTTGCTGTTCTAGCCGTACGGTTGCCAATGGGACGGAGCACGCCTGGTGGTAGTGTGTGGGATGCCAATACCTAGTGTAAGTGAGACGAAGGTCAATGTGCAAGAAGACGTTCTCTTACGATGAGAAGGTCTATTTTCTCACAGCATCCGTCTACGTATACCGTAGTACTACAAAGTATCTGTGTGAAATGCGTTAGAGAAACAGTCGAACGCCATGTTTTGAAACAAAAAGGCATGAGTTATTACCCCAGAGGCCTGTTTCGCATTATCAAAGGCCTTAGTTACATTCGAATAAGCCGTTAGAGAATGCCAGACGGCCCCCCTTTAGATGTAATAAGGCCCTGCTGTAACAGTAGGAACACGTTTAGACATTGGGGGTACGGTACAACTAGATATTCTCCAAGAAAGATGTGTCTCCTCTGGCCGTGACCTTGCCACCCTCTCAAATCGACAACATCGGCAACCGTTTCGCCGCAAAATACAACCAATAATACACAGCGTTGTCTCGTGTCGGTCGCCCAACGATATCCTCCGCTAGCGCAGCCAACACCCAGTCAGAGTAAAAGGCAAAAAGCAGAGTTGTCACAAACAGCGAGGCCCCCAGCAGCACAAGAAATTGGTTAGTTGCCCTGGCCAGGAAGCTTCCGATACTGCGGCCACTGCTGTCATATTGAGATCGAGATCGGGATCGAGGCTGACGAGACCTCTGATATGCCGCCCAGTAGTAGATGCCAACGTCGGCAAGCACAAGTGCCAAAGCGACACCGCCAAATACACCCGTGATGATTTGCAGCTGGCGGTTGCTGGCCATGTTGTCTTTGACAAGCGCCATGATGCCAACGAAGCCGACGATGGCGCCGAGGGAATAGGGGATGCACCACCACCAGATCTGTTTGAATTGCCGCCCATAGTCAGGGCTTGTCGGGCGCTGTGTTCGGGAGACTTGGTAGTTATCTGACGGAGGCAGGTGGGTGTATTGCTCCCAGCTGTTTCGGCTTGGAGATCTCGAGTCGCGCGATGTCCTGGAGTCGCGGGATGTTCTCGATTCGCGCTGCTCTCCCCCGTGTCGGTTCGATGTCCCCGGGGCTAGCTGTCCCATGGGGTGCTGATTTTCGAGGAGACGGGCCTCGTCATCTGTGGCGGCGGTATTCGAGGTGATGACGGTTCGCGCCGCGTGGATGGCCATGACGGTCAAAGTGGTGGAGAATACTTGCTTCCAGACAGCGATGAGAATGAAGGACCACGTGTTGCGGCACCGCAGCATAGTGAGCACCGTCATGGGGAAGCTGATGCAGAAGCCGACGACGGCGATGGCGATGTCGAACCACTTGTGCCGCAGTGGCCGCCATGGCATGAGCGGGTCGCGCCCGAGTGAGAGGGCAACGACGGTTAGGTACGTCAATACATGGCTTGAGAACCCGATCGCGCCGTACGGTAGAGCGTAGCAGTTGATCTGCTCCTGGATTGTCCCTGTACCGTTGGCGTAGGGCGGGTTGTTGAGCCAGTCGTTAAGACTGAAGGCGTGGCCATATTCGGGGATGGCGGCGATAAGCAGAACGAGAGCAAATCTCATCATAAAACCCACCAAGAAAATGGTAATTGGGAGGAATAATATTTTCTCATTTCGGAGCCAATCGGCAACCTCTTCTCTTTATGATAACAAACGGTGTCGACGCCCGGTTGCCTCCCGGCGGCTAGTCGCCTTCTCGACACCGATTGTAGAGTTGGCCTCCAGCCCGGCCCCTCTCTGCCGCCGGTGCGCCCATTTGTCGCAACCTGGGGGCCGCAGCAGTCTGCGAATGAAAGGAAACAAAAGACACCTTGGAAGAAAAGGGTGGTGGTACAAGCAGCGGGAACGGCCGCTGTGGTCTCGGCCTGGTCGCGGTCAACCTTTCGGGTCCCAGGAAGCGGGCGGGCTTTCTGGGTTACACTTGCCCAATGAAGTTGGCGCCAAAGGCCATGCTCACAGCACTGCGCCGAGCTGGTCGGCAGTGCATTCCGTGCGAAAACAAAGCCACTGACAGGGCCGCAAGGCAGAAATATGGACAACTCCAACCCCAACCCTAGCCTACCCACCCTGGGGCTAGGGTTGGGGTTCTGAACGCTGCAGGTGAGCTCAGCCCGGGATTTATTTCTTCAAGCTCCCTTGAGTCTTGAGATTCATCGATTGCTATCGCACACAACCGCCAGCATCGGGCAGCGCAGAACTTCACCACGGCTTCTTGTCCTCAAATACCCATCACATTACTGCCCGAAAAATACCACCATGGCCGAAGCAGCTGAACACATGGAAGATTTCGCCGAGCAATTGCAAGACGTACCCCACGATGTGGCCCCACAAGCATCAACGTCACAGAACGCGCCCGAGAAGAAAAACAAGCGCAACGCCTTCGCCGAGCTTATGTCATCCAAGCTCAAGGCTCCAAAGTCAGATGCACCCGACAAAAAACCACACAGGTCACTGAAGAGCCTCTCACCGTGGAAAGGCGCGCTTCTCGACTACATCAAACACCCCGAGCGCTTCCCAGACCAGGTGATCCGATCGACGCCCAACGCCGTTCTCATCAAGGACAGCTTTCCCAAGGCAACAGTACATCTCTTACTCCTCCCGCGCTCTCCGGCGCACTACGACCTCCACCCTCACGATGCGTTCAAAGACCTCGAGTTCCTAGCCATGATGAAGGAAGAAGCAGCGAGCGCGGCGCAGATTGCTGCCGCCGAGCTGGGTCGCCGTACGTACTATCCCAGTCGGTCCCTCTCTTTGAACTTATGCCCCCGAAAAGGGGTTCCGCTCCCAAGCCCAAGGCATTCAACGCCCACATCTTTCTTGCGCTAACCAACACACCCTTAGAACTTTCTCCCTTTTCAGCACAAAGCAAAGCCCGCAACGACGCCATGGACGCAGGTACTCCCTATGACGACCTCTCTCCTGGCCGCGACTATCTCTCCGAGATCCGTATCGGAATCCATGCCCACCCTTCCATGGCACACCTCCACGTGCACATCATCTCGCGCGACATGCACTCGGATCGTCTCAAGCACCGCAAGCACTACAACAGCTTCAACACGTCGTTTTTCATCCCTGTTGCCGATTATCCGCTTGCCGAGGATGACGAGCGACGAAAGACGTCATTCCAGAACGCAAATCTGAGCAGAGACTTTGTGTGCTGGCGATGTGGGAAACTGTTCGGAAACAAATTTGCTGAGCTGAAGCGTCATCTCGACGACGAGTTCGACAGTTGGAAAAGAGAGTGATCGCCCGAGACAGAGCTGCCAGAAAGGAAGTCTTTTGTTTAATTACTTCGTACACTTGTCTCCACAACTAATTACCCACGGCAATAATCAAGTTACCAGCCGGGCACCAATTTAGAACGAATACCCACAGATATCAATACCCTTGTTCTCCCTCCCATACGACTTCTTGTACTGGTCGACATAAACCCAACCGATCCCATTATTTCCGCACTTGGAGTTGATCAACCGGTTCGCCTCGTTGGATTCGCTACTCCAGCAACGGTTCGAGTCGGCATAGTTGCACAGATAGGCGATGGTGCTTCCCGAACTGACGACCAAGCTGGTGTACGCCGCGTAGATCTCGGCCTTGTCGCAAATGCTATTAAAGGCGTTGAATGCGGCGCTGTAATCGCCGACGGTGAGAGTGCGGTTGTGGCAGTTCGTTTCGGGGCGAGGAAGAGCTGGAGCTTGACGGCGATTCAGCTTTGTCGTATCGGTCGGAATGCTTGCGAGAAACGTGGGCTCGCCAAGAGCATTGCCTTTGTCATCGATGGCAACGGAATAGACACCATCGGGACGATTGGCGGGAAATATGAAGCCCTGCGCCGCCAACGGCGCGGACAGGAGCGCGAGCAGCTTCATGTTACCGACTCGATGGATCGCTTCGAGCTGTGGTGTAACGCGATGCACAGACAGTACAACGTAGTGGATGCTGCGGTCGTGTTGTGGGTGGGATAGCACTGTCGAATTCGTCTACCTCTGTGGGACGCGTTCCAATGACAGCGGCTCCCCTTGCATTTATGTTGCATCGCATTTTTGCACATCGCAGACCCGAAATATTACCAGACTACTAACTATCACTTGACAACCCCCCCCCCCGGCCCGGCCAAGCGACGTGCCTTGTCCTTGCACATGAGCCGCCATTGCCTAACTGCCGTACCAGGAAAGATACCACCCTTCGGTGAAGCCATCGTCCCAGTCCGGCAATGATAGGCTTCGTTGACGCCCACGGGAGACTGAATCGGCAGTTTTCTCGAAGCGGCCACCGTGCCTATAGTCGATTGCAAGAAGCGCACCAATCTAATCAAGCCGCGCGGCTTGGAACTTCCCAGGTTCCCGGGAACAGAATTCATCCGCAATTAGATCTACCATCTGGATCTCGGGTGGCCGGGAAACCGGCCGTGCCGCTGTGGTTTGAGCCGCTTTTTGCGAGGCAAAACGTGGAAAACACGAGTACGGGCGAGTGCAAGGGAAAAGAAAGGGATGGACGGAACTTGCAAGGAAAAGAATCTCGGATAAGTTGTCCAGGGGATCTTTGCTGGCTCTGGACCTTGATGGACTTGGAGAAATAAGCTCGAGGGAGGGAGAGTGGCGGGGTTTGTTGATACCCGTAAGCGAGGGATAACAGAAGGGTAATTAGAGAGGGAGACAGGTTGTAATGGTGGTTTACGTATCTCTTGGAGGTTATATCTAAATTGCCCCAACTTGGGTCTTCCGTCCTCAACTCAGAATCGGAATATAGGATATTAGTTCACCCCATCTTCCCCCGGCTGATTACACCTCGCTGCTCCTTTGCTTTTCGAGATGGTCAAAGCATTTCCGCAAGCTCAGACACCGTGTGAAAGAAGGGCGAGTCTGAGTCTAAACAGCACCGCCGATGATGTAAAGATTCGGTATTGTTACATAAAAGCCAAGCAAAGCGTTTGCAATGCATGAAGGCTCCAGCCAAAGGAAAGGGGCCCGTTAGCCCCGCAAAGAAATCTCTTCTTACTTTGAAGGCCGCTCATGGTTTTCGTTATTACAAGCCATCTTCCATTCTGATTAAAAACAATTACTTGAATACTGAAAAGGCCTTGCTGCATTGTTAAAAGACCTTCTTATATTCTAGAAAGGTCTTCCTACACTTCAAAGAGGTCTTCCAGCATCACAAAAGGCATGCCTGCATGTTTAAAACGCCTGCGATGTGAGTACCAAAGGCTTTGCTGTTCCGGAACATGATTGCGTGAGGATTCAAAGACGCATTTCCGCACGGGAATAAGAGATCTGCGTATTTGGTCCAAGCCTTTGTAGCATTATATAGTTATCCCCCAAACCAAGCAATGGAGGCTTTGAGTCACGCGAGGAAAGCTGTAGGTAGTTTGTATATTGTCATATACGTCGGAGCTACACACCTAGATATCAGATTAAAGGACCTTATCCAATCAACCCTGCAATGTCATCATATCTTGATACAGTGGTAGAAGCACGTCCTTGATGAACTGCCGACGAAACGATTCGTTTTCAAAGCTGAAATCGTATTCTGTTGGAGAGCTTGATGGCGGGTTCATGCATTTGATGACGACTGACGCAAACCTAGCAGGAAAGGTCCGTTGATTGTTCTCCTTTTGGGCGAATAGCCTCATAAGGATCTGCCGATATTTCACCATCGCGACTCCTTTCAAGGCAAAAAGTAAAAAGTGAAATTCTCCTCACTAGGCTCTCATGGCAGCCCCAAAATTACTAAAGGGAGGGGCTTGAACGACATACCTCTCTTCTTCGTGTTTGCGGATAGATTTTGTCAGGCGTTTTGCCGTGATAAGCTGAGTCAGCCTATCATCTGCGTTCACCACGTTGGGCCCAAGATGAAAGTTAGATAATGGTGCCCCAAATGTGAGCTCGAGAAGCGCGACGGCAAGGCAGAATATGCTTTCATTGTCGACTACCTCCGCTTTTTCTGGGGGCTGGGTCGTAATAGACAAAGATTTGCTCTGTTTGGTGAAGACTTGTTTTCGATAGAGACGAGTCGGGTCGTCACGGTCCATGTACACATCGTCTAAGCTCCAACGTTCTGGCAGCCAGGGTGTATCGTACAAGAGGAGAAGGGACGATGCAAGAGATAGGGCAATGGACCGCCTAGAGCACAGGACTCTCCCTTTAGCCAATGACAGTATGTGAGGGGCGGGGTAACTGACCGTTGTCGAGTAGGGATGGGCTGCCCGTTCCTAAAGGTGGGTAGTATGCTTCGAAGTGGAATAAGTTCCCGGTCCCCGAGACGCTCGTCGTATAGAAGAATGTAGTCGCAGTGTCCACAAGAGAGAAGTCCCATTTTGTCTCCGTTTGTGAACTCCTGCTCAATTGTTTGGCAGATGTTGAACATCTCAGCTTCCAGATTTCTCTCGGGGATTCGGCAACATCGAGAGTGACTGTCACTCCCACATCAAGAAACCTGGCCCTTTTCTTTCCCTTGCGGTCTGCTCCAGTACTAACAGCACCTTTGTCTAATCTAGATCTAAAGTCCAAGTCAGCACATAACCTGAAGGGTGTATCTGTGGATAAGTAACTTACTGTGACATCACCACGACGTCTCGCCAAGAAGCCCCCGCCTCATTTTGGTTGTGGAGCAGGAAAGAGTAGCTGAAGCGAACCTGTTCATGATTCCCAATTGGTACACCTGCGGGACAGAGGCTGATACTGGCAGAATGTTGATTGACCGGGCAGTTGTACAACCATATATGCGAAAGCTTGTCCCACAGATTTTGTGTGTGGTCTCTGATGTGGAGATACGATGTTGCAAATTCAGTCGGCCCAATCAAATCAGTATTGGAAGCCTCTTGGGGTTCGCCATCCGTGCTCGGTGCAAAAGTGAAAAGGCGTTCGACACCCTCCCCTATTTTCCGGACAAGCCTTTCGTACTTGGATGCTTCGCATCCATTTTGGACCACTACCCACTTCGCGAGAAACTTATGGATAAGAGTTTCTTGGTCCCAGTCGTGCTCCATCTCAGCCTGCTCAAGGGCCGCTGTTAGAATCCGGGGACACGTGCAGCCTCGGCGGTGGTCTCTTACCAAAAAGTTATCTTTTATGGACAGTTTTCTCTTAAAATACCCCAGATTCTGCTCAAGAGCGTTGATAGTTTTCTTGAACCCAACCAAGTCGTCTTTGAGGTAAGCTCGCAGCTTTGCTTGTACTTGGAGATCCTCCCAGCTGGCATCCCGCTTCATGAGGGACTCGGCTTTCGGAATACAGGCTCTTTCGAGTATTTGCGTGTATGTTTCTTCGATCCTTAGCTTGCAAGATCCAAGGAGAAGAAGTGTTTTGTTGAAGTTGAAGACATGTCGCTCTGCCTGTGGTAAATCGCGAAGCTGCATGCATGTCCACGTCAGTTCATTGGCCGGAAGAAGAGAGAGTGAGGATACGAACATAGCTTCTACATTCCTCAAACATTTCCAAAAGCTGACGTATCTCAATAAGAACGGACCTCATCGATTTTCCCAGCCTAGTAAGTGGTTAGAAATCGCCAACTAGGTATCCAGAAACCAGCACCACATTCAGAGTTTCAGAACTCACGCAACTTCGTCTTGCCATTTCCTGAGCAAATGCAATACCTCGACGAATCCTCGGTCATTGTTTGAGCCGAATCTCACCATCTCCCGATGGTTGGCATGGACGCTGATGGCATTGTACTCGGGAATGGTAGCTGATTCTCTCGAAACGACCTTGCCCACCACTGATAGCGGCAATTCTTCGAAAAAACAAGTGATCTCAATTGGGGTTTCCGAGATGGTCATGCGTCGTAGTAAGCGTCCAAAGTCATCCTGTATCGACTCCAGCAGCTCCTCGTCCGGCCCCAGAGCCTTGAGTAATCGTCTGTTCAGTGACTTTACGACACCGAGTGCGGAGATGGGAATCTTGGCCCAGGCAGCCATCCACGAGCCTCGGTGCGGCGTCCCCATAAAGATGATGCCCTTTGTACATCGGAAGATACCTTGAAGGTAGTCTTCCCGGTTGTCCTGGGAGAGCAAGAGTGCCTTCTTGATGATGATGCCTCCAAGGCTGTGGACCACAAAGACGAGTGGGCGCGTCTCTGCGTTGTTGGAAATCGGGTTGGTGGTGAGTTCGCTGATGAGATTCCGCGCATGGTCGACTAGGCGGTTTCCGGAAGACACGCCCTCGGTTATGAAGTATGCATCGTAGCCGTAGGTCAGGATCCGGGCGTTGGGCAGCTCCGGGGGGAGCAGTACCTTGGGCCATGGATGTTGCTGGCCTGGTGCACTGGAAGTCCACGTGCGGTCGCGGTCACTGGTTAGACCGTGGATGAAGCAAACATCAATCGTTGCCTGCGGGTAGAATCAGCCGTCGGCGAGGCGAGTTACTGTGGGCATAAGAAGATCGGGGCGGGCAAGCTCGAGATGTCTGCAGGGGCTCAGCTGAAATCGTCGAGAAAGCGGGGTAGCATCCCTTGAACGGTCGGCGCCGGGCAGGAACCCCTCAAGATCCTAATCCAAACCTGCCTCCTCCCCCCCCGAATACCGCACCAGTTGATATGGTACAGGAGCACTGTTTGGCAGCATGGCCGTCCCCATCTTTGAAGAATACAAAATATGTCGGTCGCAGTTCCGATCCTCCTTGCGTTTCTGAAAAAGGACTCCCAGGGCACAGTCCACGACAGACTCAGCGATGAGTTCGACACAAGTTCTGCATCTGGGCAGATAGTGTCGGTACAGTGCATCCTCCCAGTTCGTCGCGTTCATTAGACCGCCGTCTCAGATTTTCTTCGCCATACAAGGAAGAAGTGAGTTGCATGGCCCGCCCGCATGCCCCTGGCCGGTGACTAACGTCCGCTTTGATCACGCGCATCCTCGATATCTTGGCGAGCCAGCTTGCTGATGGGCGTCAATGGCTCGAGAAAGCCCCTGAAGGACTCCCCATGGCCACCCTTGCAATAGGAGATGCGGAAACCGAGGACGCCGACTCGCCGTGGGAGGTTTCTTCCGACTCCGAGCCCGACTCTGAGTCGCAGCAGCAGCCTCTGCAAAAGCCCGACAACACGGCCATGAGTCCCCAGGCAAAACAGTTACTTGAAGCAACTCAACTAGCCGTCAAGTGTCTCTACATCCTCCCCTTGCGGAAGCCCGCTCCCTTGGATCGTTTGCATGACGAGTTTATGGAAGACAGAGAACCGTCACCGTTCGCCGAGTACGACTTGCGCTGCGTCCGGGATAAGTTCCCGGCCCTTGAGCCTCTAGCTCAAAGACGTCTGGCGAGGATGATAACTCGGCGTCGGCAGCTTCTGGTGTATCGTCGGGAGCATACCGACAGACTTGCCACCAAAGAGAAATCGGAATCCGACACGGAAGACTCACAGAATAGTGGCTCTGGTGCTAAGAAAAGAGAGAAGGATGGCGATCGTGGCCTCCCCCTCGATGTGAAAGCGGCCCGAGAACAACGAACCGGACCAGCAACACGATATACAAGGGCAACCACTGTTCTTATTGACCCGGCGGTACCATTTATCATGGAGAAAAACCTCGCACAACTCCATTCAGCAGCAGCCCCTTTTGTGGAGGATGATGCAAGAACCTCTGTGGCAGGCAGTCGGGCAACACGAGAGATTCATCTCGAAGTACCCCCTCGCCTAAAACGGTCCGACGGCACCCCTGTAACCCTCTTCAAGTGCAATTACTGCTCCATCCCCGTCCAGATCACCAACGATAGATCATGGCGGTACGTTCAGCCTACAGTTTAACACTTTGAGTTAACCTCCTAATTGTGTTGAGAAACAGAGAACATGTCCTCTCAGACCTTCAGCCATTTGTCTGTACTTATCCAGAATGCCATCTCGAGAACTACCTTTTCGATACTGCTGACGCATGGTTTGGCCACGAAATGCAAACTCATCGAGTGGAGCTCTGGTGTCAAACAGGCGGGCATACTCCTTTTAGCAGCCGGACAAAGTTCCTCGAGCACCTTGGCAAAGACCATACTTCGAGCCTCGGAAACTCTGCAGGGACTTACGAGTATTCCAACGACCGCTTAAATCACTGTATGGCAACTGCAACCTGTGCCTTGCTCGAACTAGCAATACAAAAAGGCACGTGTCCCGACATCTCCGTCAAATAGCATTATTTGCTCTTCCACGCGCCGATTACTACGCCGGAGACGATGAAGGAGACGAGAGCACCCAAGCCATGCACTACAGTGCAGCCGCATTATCGAATTGCTCAGATTCTGAAAGCGTCCTGCCAGCCACAGCTTCAGAATTCGCCAATAAGGACGAGGGATCGATGCCCGATCCAAATTCGGATGCGATGGACACGCTCAATGAGCCGCCCCCTGCATCGGAGCCGTCTTTTTGGGACGATATTCAAATATATGGCGTGCTACATGCGCGGCAGGGTCTCTCTGATCAGCCTCCAGATGTCTTGCCTTCATATGTCGATCCTCCAGACCAGGATCACTCTCACCCTGCGCCACAATCAAAAAAGCGCAGTGGCTTAAGGAGTTCCTCCCTTCTGCTGACAGGTGATTGACAACATTAACTCTTCTCCTTCCTAGTAGCAACTACTTTATTCCAGGTTCTAACATCTGCAACATCAGTGGTCGGGTGCAATGGCCTTATTAAACGAGACGTCTTCTGTACAGTTAGGTTCAGTCTTCAAATTCAGCATCACTTACTAACTACACTGAACAGCATACCCCAACCCGTTTGCGCTAGTCACTGGAACCGGCGAAAACACCCAGAGAACACCAATTGCAAAGAGAACGATTAATCCAACCTGGAACACGAAAATAGCCCTGTATGTCATCCGATCAAGCACCGAATAGTGTGAGATCTGATATTCCTGCAGGGATGCGAAAAACGACCATATGATAATGTCGAACTGCAGCGGCAGTTCTTGGCGCTCAGGCGCGCAGGGGCCTTTAGTCATGTGCTCTCCTCACACACAGGGAGCTTTCTTTTGTATTTAGTCTGGGAGCTTCACTCCCCCCCTTTTTACCTAATCAAGTCACTTTGCAACTGCACTTCCGTTGCTCCCATGAGCTCCGTACCCTCAATGAAATGTTCCACAGATAACTATCCAGATATTCGATCAAAAGAAGTTGAAGAAGGACCAGAGATTCCTCGGCGAAGTAAATTTCCGTGTTGTTGATGTTATAAATCTCGAATATTTTGATGCAAAGGGTATAAAGCTACCCTTTTCCCGACCTGGTGGGTTTAATGTGTAATCTCCGTGCTAATAAACTGTATCAAAGCCCAAACGATTACCCGAAACCTAATAGAGTCTACCGATGACTTATTAAAGGTAACGGGGACCATCACTCTCAAACTCTCATTACGCATCGACATCACAGTCGACAAGCCCTTCGAGGACCCTGATGGCAGGAGGCTTCTTCCCGGATGGGAGCGCAGACTTGATGGCGGTGAGAGAACACTCTATCTTGATCATAACACGCGAACAACGACTTGGAACTCGCCGTTACTTGTTGAAAAGACTTAGCGTAACGACGGGCTCATGGGTTTGAGAACGATTGCCGCGAACGTTGTGTAACATGGTTAGGTAGGTACTTTCCAATACTAATAACACGTACCTGATCAATTAATGAGCCACGAAACTACGTACCCGGTTAGGTATTCGAAGCAAAAGAAGGAAACTAATTACCTAGAGGCCTACAAACTGGAGCCCCAGTACCTTTTGTTTGGACTCAGTGCGTGACGCTGACTGAACTGGTGTGAAGTACACTAAAACAGATCACACCACAGAAAACCTCCAGACTAATTAACACACATACAGTAGAGAGGATAACATCGAGAACCTAGAATTCTAATAATCTCTTCTTGCACTCCCCCTTTTCCAAAAACAGCTATCCTCCTTGTCAACACGGGCAGGAGTCAAAGGGGTCTAAATACGGCCAATACAAGGTCGTCGTCTTCATTGAAGTCATCAATACCTAAATAGCAATCCAGCTACTCCCTGTTCGTGGTTTGCGATCCAATTCCCCGCCCTCAAAGTTCCAGAAACATGTGCCTGTCAACACGGAACTGTACTGTTTCCTGGCAGAGTTCCTGGTGCCTCTCTATAATCCACCCGGTCAAGATCCGCCTGGACCCGGAAGTCAAGGACAGGGGTGGCCACGTTCTGATTTTCAAGTATGAAGACTGCTCTGGCCGAAAGGGAAAAACATGAGGGGTATCTCTATTGTGAAAATGCCTAGGTATGTTGTCACAAACCTCACAGTCCTGTGCCGGGAACAGCAAGACCTGGGCTTACCACATTGCAGGCCCTGACTTCATAGTGTGACCCCTTTTTAGAATGCAGGTAGGCCGTTTCGGAATGCAAGAGGGCTTTTTTAGATCACAGCAAGGTATTTTTAGAATGCAGCAAAACCTTGAAAATCAGTACCGGAAGGCCTTTCCAGAATGCAGGCAAGCCCGATCAGAACTGGATACGACCCAGCATAACTAAAACTATGGGTAGTCTTAAGAGTAAGAAGACATCTTCCCCAACGGCTGAGGGGACCCTTTCTTTTGGCTTGAGGCTTCGTACACGCTTCTAGCTAGGTAGGTTGGTTTGGAGAAGTTGAGAAGACTGGGCTGGACAAGAAGTTGGAGTCTGGTCGCTGCCAGAGCAGCAATGGAATTACGAAGACTAGCAGGTCCTCGAGGACGAATGCGAAGTGCCCAGACATATTACAGACCATGCTGCACCTTACCCACATCTCGTGACCGGAACCATCGCATGGGCAATCTCAGATTGTCGGGGCTATACGTACTTGCTGCGAGTATTAATTTCATCACTGGTAGGGGGACAAAGCACGGGGCTGCTGTACTTTGCATCGAGAATTGTATCCTCCTGGTAGCACCGATTGTGTATGCCTGGCTGTTCAATGTTAGGCTGGGGAAAGAAGATGCATTCATCGGGCTGCTATATGCAATCGCCGGGTTGATTTTGGTGGTTGCAGCATTGTTGGTTGGGTTTAACGGGCGTCGTTTATCGAGGATGCGACAACTGTAGGTGATTGGTAGGAGGAAGACGCAGAGTGATGGTCTGAAGTCTGAGTCTGAAAATATCGTGACACCTCCGCTTGATCTTTTGCTTTAGAGCGTTTTGGAATCATACCGGATCGGATGTGTACGATAGGTACAGGTAACTTTGGATAAATCAGCTCTTCATTTTGGGTACTCGGGACTGTGGCGTTCCTACCTATGCTTCTACTCTCAAACACTGCCATTTAGAGGTGGTCTGTGGAATGTAATAGACTCTCTTCCGGTCCCTGCAAGCCCTGGGAAGTCCAGTGTGTCGCGTTCCGTGTCCCCAGGTTCCCGAGTTCCTCACGCGACTCTAAATAAAGGATCTCGATTCCGGATCAAACCCCGACCTCCCCACACGGACGTCATGCAGCAAAAGATACAAACGATCGTCGCCACCCTGTGTGTTTGCGTTCGTACGGGCATACGGCAGGGTGCGCGTCTCAGCTGGTTCGCCAGGCCGGGTTCATTTCAGGGGAATCCAACCACTCACATCACTCCTCCCACAAAAAGGAGGGGAAGCCGTCACATCCCCCCTGTCCGCAGAGCCGCAGTTCCGATGGACATGTCATCAGGCATGCGAATGGGGGCGGCAAACAGATCGTGGGAACCATTCATCTCAGGGCCTCATGTAACCTCGTCTCGATGAGCCAATGGGGGCCACGGTTTGACCTAGCCCCCAGATTGGGGCACAGTCCAGTCACCAATTGGGCCCGCCCCACGCCTGTGCCATGTTTCCCTCGTGGTGCCTGATGCAGCTCGAAGAATATGGTGCCCGCTGTTATTGGGCGGGAAATGTGACAGACACCGCATCATTGCCCGGATGACCTGGTCGCTGACTCGGAGTGAGGCGAGCTCATAACTCCCAATCAATGTGGATCTTCTTATCAAAGAGTTCTGCCTGGGCCCCGTGGTGTGAGAGATGAACGGTATCGAAGGAGGCTCGGTGGGGCCCGCAGCCTCAGTTTGGTGAATTCTTTCCGGGGATGTGGAAAAAAACTGGAGAGACCGCGGAGGTTGGAAGCTGGAAGCCGGGAGCCATCGAGAGACCGGAGAGATAAACACACAACGAGATCTCTTCTCCTCTGGGCTCCTTCGTTGCGTCATTGCCACGCCTAATCCCTTGTCAACCTCCCAGCATCTTCAAACATCATCGAACCCCTTCCCATCCCGAACAACAAACCAGCCCGACCCGCAATGTCCTGCCCCCTCCCAGCCGCGCCGGCGTCCCCGGCCGCAGAGAAACCCTCAGAGCCCATTATTCGCCCTGATATCGACTGGATCCCTTCATACAAAGTATACAAAGACCGCGTGGAGAGACTCGCGGCCCTCAATTTCGACCGTCCCACCACTGTCCCAGAGGGATGGCCGACCCATATCGATGCCGAGCGGTCGTGGTCGGGCTCCGACTTTGAATCCGAAGATGAATTCGTCATCAAATTCAGTGTCGATGATATCATTGAAATTGAGACCGGCCTGGCTTACTTCAAAGGCACGTCTCCAGTCCGGGGCAGAGTCCGCTGATGGCTGACGGCTGACCACGGTTTCACCAGTAGCTCTCCCTAGCGATCTCAGTTTCGACGACGTTAACCAAGCCACCTTCCCGCTTCCCGCCCTCGGGCACCATCTTAACGAAGTCTCCAAGACCATACACGAAGGTATAGGCTTCGCTGTCATACGTGGCCTCGAGCCAGATAAGTACTCCAACATCGACAATCTCCTTCTGTACCTTGGGATCACCAGCTACATTGCCGAAAGCCGTGGGATGCAGGACTTCGATGGCCGCATGATCTGTTCGTATTTCCCCTTCGACACTGTGAATAGCAGCACTGATTGCTGTCCAGTGCACATCCAAGCCGTTGCTGAAGATGGCAACAAACATGGGTCGCCCTATGTGGCCCGTGCACAGGTTCGCCCCTTACCCCTTTTCCTGTCAACAAAGCCAACCTGACCTCCCTTTCACAGCCCTTCCACACCGACCTATGCGACGTCCTCTCCCTATACGCCCTAGATGTTGCCGTCAAAGGGGGTGAATGCTTTCTCGCCTCGTCAGCCAAGATTTACAACGAGATTTCCCGCAACCGTCCAGACGTTATCCATGTGTTGGCTAAGGACGATTGGCCTTTCGACGAGTACGTTCCTCCAAAAGCCCTCCCGTTTCCGCATTTCATATCTCTTTCAACCCCTTCAGGCCGAAAACTCAGACTAACACAACCCCCAGATTCCACCAAAACGAATACCACACCCGCCCCCTCCTCCACCTCTTCCCCCGACATGGCCCAGGCTTCCAATTCTCCCGGCGCCCCCTCACTGGCTCCCACTTCTCCCCGCACCACCCCCTCGTTCCCTCAATGACCGAGATCCAAGCCGAAGCTCTGGACACGGTCTACTTCATCGCCAAGCAGCACGCACTCGAGATAACCCTCCGTAAGGGCGACATCCTGGTGCTCAACAACTTCGCCATGTTGCATGCCCGTAGCGGCTTTGTGGATAGCGCAACTTCGTCGAGACACATGTTACGTCTTTGGTTGCGGAATGAGGAGCGAAAATGGGCGACGCCGCAGGCGCTGGAGCGGTTGAGCTGGGAATGCTTTGGTGATCATGAGTATCGAAAGAATGCGATTTGGGATATCGAGCGGTCGCCGCTGGAGTTGCGGGTGAGCCACCGGAGGTCAAGCTGTGCTTAACATAGTAGGAGATGTTTAAATATGAAGAAAGCGGACTTGAATGAAAAATATGCGGTAGAGAGCGCGACATCTTCTTCGCATTGTGAAGCAAAACCCATTACAGCTTCCACAAGGCCCAAGTACCTAAGGGGTCCCTTTCCTGCGGCCCAAATCTCAGTTTTGCCGCCGCTCAAGTGTCCTCCTCCGGCCACTCGATGCTAGACTGGAAAACATCCGTTACATCGCAACCTGCTATTCCCTCCACCCCGGCATCCTGGCCACTGACGTCTTGACTACTAAGCCAGCTGGTAGATAATAGCGTTGACGGACTGACGGTCTCACCCATCGCTGCATCACCTGGACTCTACTCCATCTCAGTCCCGGACTCGTCGGCCAGTTTGACAATTAGAAGTGGTTCAGCCTCAATAGCGCTTTCATCCTGCACTTCGACTAGCGTTCCCCCAGCCGTCGATGATACAGTCCCAACCACGGAAGCACTGGAAGTGTCTACTTCTGTCGGCGCATCCGGCATGTGTAGCAACATCCGGCTCTTCTGCCACCGCCGCGCAATCGTGGTCAACCCGTCTGCAAGAACGTTCTCCCGAAACACAACAAGATCATGGTCGTGGTTGGTGATGTGCTCAAAGCTGACGCCTGCTTGACGCAGAACTTCCAAGATTATCCTTGGGCCTTCCACACGCTCAAAGTCCTGGTAGTGCTCGGTTTGAGCCACCAGCTCGGCATTGATATATGCGCTCGTCGGCTTTGGGGAATAGCCAGGAATAAAATGTCCAATATCTCAAACCACTGCCTCTCCGCCGGCGCGGTGGGCGATGCGCGCCGTCTCAACTGCGCTTTTTGATCAGTGGTCACACACGATATCGGTTCGTGGCTGGCAAGTCCGCTGCATGGTGTGAGTATCGCGGACACCTTCGTCGGGGAAGATTTCTTTGCAGACAGGGCAGTAGACGGGCAGTTGGTGGTTCCGCGAAAGATGCTGTTTCACACGTGAGATTGCGGAGAGGGTCATACGGTGACATCCGTTGTGCCCCACAGGGTCTTTCTTGTAGAAGGGACACGCTAGCCGCATTAGGCCCCGCTTGTCGCCATTGCGCGGCTTTTTGGCGTTCGCGGCCTTGGGATCCTGCTCGCTACTTCCACTCCCCAGACTGCCCTTTGAAACATTATCCCTTGCTCTCTTGTTCCGGGATTCGGATAGCTTCTGCCTGTATACCTGCGGATGGTTCCGAGCATCTGAAGCATCCTGCCCATGGCTTTTGTGAGCAGCCGGCTGTGGCCAGTCCGTGAAACGTTGAAAATGGATCCTCAAGACTTCATCCTTATATTGCATAAAAAGATGATCATCGCTCATGTAGGGAACATCCGGTGTGTAATCGGAATAATAACCGCCCTCATAACTGTCGGTATCTGATGTCTCGTCGACCTCGTCTCTCTTCGTGGCCAAGCCAGCTGGGGATAGTGCTGTCGATGGGGGGGCTATCGTTGCTTTCTTGTTGCTGTTTTTCGGAAACGGCCCCCATTAGGGTTTCGGGGGTTGTCGCTGTGGGAGGCTCGGTGTTCGAAGGGGGAGGCGGACCTGCTGCCAAGCTAGTCCTCTCAACCAAGTAGGAAGACAGAGTCATTGGGGGCTCGGTGTGTTTGACGGCTTCTTCATCCTTCATTGGTTGATCGGCGTAGATATGGGCAAAATGGCGGTGATTCTCAGCTTCGGAGGCCAAGAAGACCCTGACTTCGGGCTGCGTGAGATCGGTTGGGCTCATGCCCTGGGGTATTCGCTCATTTGGCTCCAGCCGACGTCCCATATCGTAGCCAGTGATGCTCTCGGTATCCTTTGTGGAGCCGGTGAAGAGCGAAGGGTAGGGATTTTGTTCCAAGTCTCGATCGCGGGCAAGTTGGAGCTCGGCAGGGTCGATCTGAGAACCGTGCAGTATTTCTCGGAGAAGAGATGTGGGCACACTGTGACCATGGCCGACATGTCTCGTAGGTCCACTGGGATCCCCGTCACCGATGACCATCTCGTTGGGGTAGTTGGGCCCGGTGCCGGATGCAATGAAGAATTCGTGCTGTGCGGGGCTTCTCCTATCCACTCTCGGCCACATATTGGAGGATGTCGGATTGGACGGCGGAATCGAGGTCTCAACACGAAGTCTCTCCGGGCTCTTGCCCGAATGATGCCGGTGGCCTGTCAATTCGGGCTCATCATCTGAAATGTCGAGTTCTTGGCCCCAGAGCTTTGCGTCAGCAATCGCCTCAGCCATATCCCTAAGGAATGGCTTCCCAAAGAGTAGATCGGAAGATGAGATGGCGGGAACGGTGATTGATGCGTTCATTTCGTCCTCGAGGAGTTGGGATGCTGAGGAATAGTGGATTGGCTCGGGAGCGCTAGTATCTTCTCTGCTGATGACCGACGAGCAGTCCTCGACAACCATAGACGATGAAATGCTCGCTGCATCTCCAGCGCCGACCTCTCGACACACGCTAACCAGCCATCATCGTCAATATTATAGCCGAAACAACGACTATTTGCCAAAACAATGTTCAGAAATTCATCTGCCATATTTTTTAGGTGCGCTTCTTGTCGGTCCGTGTTTTGGAGGATCGAGGAAGGAGTTGTTAATGGCTCCATGGGAAGGCATGGTCGACTTTCAACGAGCACCAGCCAATCCTCATCCCACCCCTTCCCAAACGGCGAACGCACGTTTGTGCGTTCGCATCTCAGCCGCCCGTGGCTTGCAGCAACCTGTCCGGGCGCCACACCTGTTCCCTAATGTCACACATCCGCGCTGTCGTTGAAGCCACGGGAGGCATGGAGTCAAAGCATCTTTTGAGCCGCAGTGGTACTGCGTTAGAAGATTATCAGATCGTTCCACACATAAATACCATATTACTCTGGAAGTTTGCAACTGTCAGGCTCAGAGCCAAACATTGAACGTGAGCTCAGTCGCTGTCATTAATTGCCAGTGTAACACCTTTCTAGTGAGCATCGTGGGATACCTTATCTGTGTTATTGCTTTGTTAACTAGCTACCTAGGCTACACATCAGAATAATGACGGGCTCGGCAGCTTTTGCAGCAACTAGCGATGACACCCCGTAAGTTGCGTGCGATTCTTACACTGCGGATGTGCTAGCTCACCGCACAACCCAATAGATCCAAGGATGCCACCGAGCTCATGCAGAAGAGATTGGAGACATTCGAAAATGCCGCCCTTTCCGACGCCCCGATCACCGAGCGGATGCATCACAGCATTACTGATGAAAACCAGAGATCCAGAGAGACTATGGAAAAGCTGGCCATCTGGGATCAGAAATGGGCTGCGTTGCAGGCGAAGGGGCCATGATTAGCTTACCTGTATAAACGGCAGGCGTGCCTGGCACGCATGCAATACTCGCCTCAATACCTAGCGGGCTCCTGGAGCGCCCACTTCCATCCAATTGTCGGCAGCAAGCCCGGCTAGCTCAATCGGTAGAGCGTGAGACTCTTATGGAGTATATCCGAAATCTCAAGGTTGTGGGTTCGACCCCCACGTCGGGCTCAATTCCCGTCTTCGTTGCTGTTTGCCTTAATTTTTGCAGCATTTTGTGCCGCCATACTTTTTTGCTCTATATCAACAGCCCTACGCCACTTCAATGACTCGCGCCGGGGAATCATCCCACTCCTTGGTAAAGAGCTGAGAGGACCAGTATAGTGATTCTCCGTATTTATGGCTCGTCCGGAGGTTCGCAATGTCATTTTCTAGAACAAGACGTCAGCAGCAGACTCAAACCTTGACAGAAGCGGCTCCCTACCTCTAGCTTTGATCAGAGCTTGCGTTTTCTTCATGAACGTAATTTGGTCAACCTCCAGTTTAGCCATAGACCGGACACTCGAGGAGTCCCAGTCGACGCACAAAGGTGCAGATCCGTTGCAGACAAAGTGGAACCGGGAAAGCACAACCTTCGCCGCATGAAAAACGTTGGTGAGAAACGGGACGTTAGAAAATCGTCCCTTTCTAGAATCAGCAGCTTATCATTCTCAAAAAAGGGACGGAAACATCCAACCACTTACCGGCATAGAATGAAGCTTAGCATGATAAGCAGAGTGTTGCGCCAGCCGCTCAATGTGATCGAGAACAATAAATGCGGTAAGATAAATATCGAACCAGTCCTCCGGCCTCAGCGGGGAGATCTTTGCCTCAAATTGGTCAAGGAGTTTCTTCCTCAGCGGATGCAGCACTTCGGTGATGACTATCCGATCCAGTTGGGTGTCCATCATGGGCGGTATGGGGATCTTCCTAAAGCGGGGGTTTGTGCGGTCGGTAACTCGGGAAACACCAAGCGTGTCAGGCCCGCACATCTCCCACTCAATCTCAATAATACGAGAGACTGCCCACAGGTCAAGTGCTAAGCTCACCAACGAACCCTAATACTGTTAGATATGATTGGTGGGACGGAAAAGTATCGCCTACCGCTTTAGCTTTCGCATACTGCATTGCCATTTTGACTGTCGTTGCCACCAGCTCGTTGTTACTTGCCAGAACATATGACTCCAGGTATGACTGTTTCGCAACAGCAATATACTGTAAGACCTGGGCGGTGATCTTCTGCATGTTGGTAAGACAGAACGGCGGCATGCGCATCTCGCGTTGGTTACCCTTCGCATCTTTCCACGTCAGTGACACTTTATCCTTTGGGAGTGGGACAAATTCGGAGGCATAAATCATGAGCTTATGGCCGACATGCTGTGTGAGCTGTAAGTTTCTCACTGGGACATCCGGTTTGGAAATGTCTTCGACGGTAAGACGTTTGAAACGCTCCGTGAAGAATGGCTCATTTGCCGCTGGCCCTTGAAGGATGTTAGTTGTATTCTCAACGCGACGGGCGCTAAACTGCCCAGAAAACAAAACAAATAGGGTACAGCCATGCACTGTCGGGGGGACCATTCTCGCATAAGAACAGTGTGGGGGGCATGTCGGGTTGAGGTACTCACCATCGCGAAAGAACATGGCATCCTTCAAGATGGACTTGAAGCAGGGCATTGGCGAAACGTTCTTGTAAAGTCGGCTTGTGGAGCACCGAGTACAAGGTACGTAAAGGCTTTGCTTGAGCGCGAGATCACACTTCGGGTTTGTCAGAAAAGTGCTCCAGCAAGAATTCGGGTGTATTTGAGACCGACCTTCCTCTTGGACCCTTGGCAACGGCTGCAGACCCCCTCCCTCCTGGCGAGCTTGGTTTCCAGCCTCTTTTGGGGCGTGAAGCGGGATCTGTAATGCTCGGGGTTGCCGAGCGTCATCATCGTGCCACGCATCTCGCCATTTTCGTCCTTGTATGTGACTTTCTTTAGTGTTCGGGGGGTAAGCCCAGCACTCCCTTCGCTGTCTCTGGCTCGCCGCTTTTTCGATCGATCCTCATCGGAGCCAGCATCCGGTTTGAACTGGATAATCTCCAGTGACGGAGGCGGAGGCGGGGGCTTGGGCTTGCTCTTCCTCTGCTGGCTGGCAGGCACTTGGCGCTCCGAGCTAAAGTCATGGAAAAGGGGTGCTGAAGGGGACGTTGAAGAATGTCCGGTGGCATGAAGGACAGAATTCGGCGGTGATGGGTCCTCCGTGAGCACTTTGATAGGGGCCGAGACGCCCGGGTCGATTAGTGGATCTAAGCCTCCATCGGACCAGGCGGTTAGAGGCACATCTGGGCCGAAGTGAAGGTCAAATCGTGCATCCAGCGTTTGTCCAAACGGAAAAGTTAGCTGCCCCTGGGCTGAATCTCGAGTCGAGTCCGTGATAGCGCCATACGGCGCTGCAATAGGCCCCACAGCAGCAGAGGTCAATGCCCAATCCACGGCTCCTACAGGTACGGAAACAGCTGTGGAGTACGTCGGTCCCATCCACGTTCCTTGAGATGATGGCATACGGATATATTCTGCATTCCTGAAGGTCAGTGGGATCTGTTGGGGAATAGTGTGCGCAGCCCACATCTCCGTCGCCGCCGCATCCCCTGCGGAGTGGTTGCGCGCTGCGATGCGCGGCCCATTCAATCGCTGCGTGGCCACATGGTTCCTGGGTGCGGAGAAGGCAGACCTCCCGGGGACGTGGGAAATGGCTTCGGGGTCGGGGTTAAAGATGGTCGAGAGACCCAAGCCCTGGCCGAGGAGGCCGAACGAGGGGTCCCAGCCCAGCTCGCCGACGTGCGCGGTGCCGTTTCCATCGCGGGAACCGGATGCGCTCCTGCCGGGCTGCTCCATGGCGTGGGGATCGACTATCGCAGATATGGCATCGCGAATTGGTGGAATGTTCAGGTGGCTTCAAAGGTTGATGTACCGCGTTTCCCGATGAATGCAGCGGTCCGTGGCAAGCGACCGACTTGGGGGGGAGGTGCGCCGGGGCGTCAGGGGGCTGTGCAATCGTCGTGGCTTCCCGCTCAGGCTGTGCCGCCCAGCTGTTTTCACCGATTTCCCGCTTCCGGGCTAGCCGAGGGATGCGTGCAGGTGCCGCGGGCATAATGTTCTTTTTGCCAAGATCCAATTGCTCCATGAGGCCCGATGATAGCGCTTTTCGCAACTGATCACAGCGCAGGCAAGAGGAGTGTGATGCTCCAAAGGTGCAAACTCGGTAAACGCAGCTGCCTATAGGCCGCCAATTTCGGCCTCCTTGATTGAGATACTCCGGTGGATCATGTGAGACTATATGATCCGAACAGGCCTATTGCTAAGCTCCCACAGCGAGGACGCTCTCATCCCATAGACACTCCCGATTTAGAGACCGGGTTTCGACACTTGCCAATGGTCCCCGCACATTTGATCTGATAAGAACGTAATACTGACCCACATACATTCCCTTAGGTACTAGCTGCCCCGGCGAGGGAAGGAGGTCTTAAATGACTGGCGCAATGCCCGAGAAGCAGAGCTTCTATTCGCAAACGCCAGACTGTTCCGCGGGCTTCGGGCGGCACAGCGGGGGTCTCAATAATCAGGGCCGTTCCCACCCAAGAGCGCCAAACGGCCAGGCAAACACCGTTGGCCAGCCTCTTCGCCCTCGATCTCGATCTTGTTGCCTTTTTTGCCTTGCCGTTCGCCCCGATTTTCGTTCGCTGCAATGAAGCCTCGGCTGGGATTGCCCGCTGACGCAGATTCTGTGACCGCCATTATCGTCGCAGCAATGCCCCTTGATCCACAGTGGGATTACCGCTTTCCCTACCGGCTGAAGTACCCCGAGGACCACTACAACTACACGCGGATGCTATTTGAGTATTTTCTCGACCCCACCTTTGACGATTGGGCTGTGATTGTCGTCGAGGATAGTCTTGGGCCTGACGATGAGCTAAAGATTGTGGCGTTTGGCGTCTACAACGTCTCATATCGGAATAAGAGATTATACGGTCCTGGATACCGGGACCAGGACCGCAAGTCTCACTTCTTCGTCCCGCACCTGGCAAACCCTGAAAGTACCGGCTAACATGCAGCAGCAATGGCGATGGTCGAGAAACGGGGAGGGAATCATCGCAGGGATGCCAACCGCGAACGGTTCGATGCCTTCGGGCGTGGCCAGGCCGAGGCTTACAAGAGATTCTTTGGGCCTATTGGCCCGGAGCAGATTCACCTCCAGATTCTCGCCACCTTGCCAGACTATCAACGACGCGGTCATGGGTCATCCATTTGCCAGTGGGCGATGAAATTGGCCCACAGGGAGACGCTCAAGGACATCTCGGTCATGGCCAGCCCGATGGGGTACGAGCTCTACACTTGGCTGGGGTTCAAAAGGGCAGGGTCGTTTTCCATACAAGTCCCAGGCGAGGACGAGAAGCTGACTTTGGAGGCCATGATGTATCGCCCTGGCGCATAAACAGGGCGGTCAAGCGAGGAGGAGGGCGCCAGGTTTGATTCTGATTGGTGTAAAGATCAGGGCGAACCTCCCCGCTGACCAGGCCGGGAACACCGAGGCAATATTCCGGCTCTACGGTGGCTACCAACCTCTTCGCCCTTCATATCATGGCATTGGTGTCCGAAATCCGGTTTGGGGTTAAGTCTGTGCGTGTCTGCAAACGAGGCCCAAATCACAGCACAGATTAGTACAAGAAACCAGTCAACCTCGAGCACCCCCACGACGTCGGCCTTGGAACAAGACGCCAGATTTCTTCACCGCCGAGTCATGGCGACGCATACGCGAGAACGGGTAGCGTCGGTTGCAGTGTTTGCCGATTCCGGGAGCCTCACCCGCCCGCCTTATTGCTCGAACGACCTGTCGTCTCGTCCGAATGTGGGAAAACGCCCCGCCGCACTTGCGACTAGGCGCCAGCCCCGAGCATGAACGGCGATTTCCGCTCTCTCGCAGCCGTCCCCGCGCCAAACCGAAAAGAGCACCGTGTGCTCTCACCAGCTGATAGGCCATAAGTCTCACTTTGAAATAACCCGGCATAAACCCAAGGCGTATTATCTGGTCTCATCAGTCGATAATGAGAGTGATGAACTCGCCGGCATCGGAGATATGCCCATCACATGCAGGCACGAGTCGTTCGAGATATGGCACGGTCGGAGCGCGTCCGGAAGAGCTATGGGAGACATAAAGACGGCGATGTCAGTCACGGACTTGAGTCGAGCTGGACAACACTCAGCAGAAAGACAGTAGAGCCAGACGAGAAATATGATGCCTTTCTCGATGTCAAACCGAGTCTCGTGGGCGCCCGCCACAGGCCAGCCTTCAGATCATGACGACGTCAGCACGTGCGAGTCGGACATGTTGGTCGAGCACTCCAGTGACGTCAAAGATGACCTGCCAGAGACAAACCAGTCTCTCCAGCTTGAAAAACAACACGTTTGCTTGGACTATCTCGCAAGAGAGTGAGCTAACTCTGTCTCGGTTTGAGGACTGAATGTTGATCACACCACTTACAAGGCACGATCCGAACTGGAAAACACTTGCCCTCCTCTACGAAAAGCCAGGATCGATGACTATCGCTCCCCTTCCCACCCACTCGCCTCCCCCTCAAACGACACCACGCAGACGCTCGACTTATCCTGTCTTCGGTGCAACGCATTACGTCTTCATCATCGCGATCGAAAACTCGTCTTCTCGCCGTTCGATGTGTCCAAGAGGGACATACAGCCCCTTGATGGAGCAGTGGTTGGACACAAGTATGCGACATGAGATGTGGTTTGAGTGCTACTAAGACGGGATGCGAATGGCTTTTCTCCTTCAAATGCCCCTTCTCTCTCTCTTTTACCTTTGACGGTTTTTCCTTTACCTCACATCTTTCTCAGTTCTCTTTATCCTCTTCTTAGTCACACTGTCCCTATATGTACACCTCTGGTTGGCGTTCACGGAGCAGGGAAATACCCTCAGATTGAATGGAGTTACGAAATGATGATCAATTTTATCAACCATCACTATCATAACCGTGACATATCATCTACCATGTAAACTCCTGAGCCATCACAAGTTCCAGTATACTGTGCTTCACAGCTTCCTGGTGTGGATACCAACGTGACATTGGCAGGTAACAACATTAAACGGCTCCGCCCATAATATGAAGCTAAACCCAGCTGAGGCCGCCCGACCAGCAGACGGGAAATTCAGAAATGAAAATGGGCGTTGCTGCTTGGCAACGGTGTGGAGATTCGCTAGTGCCAGGACTCAGCCCACACGAAAAGCTGAGGACGCGGAGGCAGGGTCACATCAAGCAATGTCTTGGCGGTCCCGACCTGGACTGACAGCGGGAGGCTCTGGGCTGCTGACGTCGCTGCATTGTTTACTGTTCACTGCTTACTGCTTGCTGCATTGCCTATCCCAACATCTGACTGCTGCACTTCTCAACGCGACATGAAAGACGCGTGTGTGTGAAGAGGGCTGTTGGTCAGATTTCACGTCAATGCAGATGACCGGGAGCCTCCGCTGTTTATGGTACCTATGTTGCACCGCAGCGACCTCGACCTCAGTGTCGGCCACTCGCACAACCTGGGCAGGCATCTTCAAATGCGTCGCAGCATGTGGTTGGTCTGGTCGGTAGCTTTCCATTCCTTCCATCCTTCCTCCAGCACTTCCTCCCACCGACTAGCGATTCTCTGCATCCGAAAAAGCGTATCACAACCTGATAGTTACCTACTGCAAGTACGTACTCACTCCATCATCGTCATCCAAAGCAAGCAGCATCGTCACGGAGTACCGCACAGCGCAATGAAACCAGTTCAACAAACCACCAATATTTCACCCGACATCACCGTTCCTGGCTGTAACCTCCAAAAACGGCTTGGAGCGCGAATCCCATGGTCCCTCCCCGCAAGAATTCCGTGACTGACCCCTCCGTTCATTTCCACCTCCAAACACCGTGCAGCCCTGCGGCTGACATCTGCACCCCTCCCTTGCCAAGCAACCAGCTCAGCTGTTCCCATCCCAACCAATTACGTCAAAGTAAGCCGTTCGTGGCGTGTACCATACCCCTGGTAATTCAGGGGGTTTTCCCCAACACGGGCTCCACACCAGGGGACCCAAAATTGCTTGTGGTGTCGTCTAGGGGTTTCGCACAGCATTCGCTGCAGCGGGTGGGCGGCTGACGGACGGCTGTGTGGGGATGGAATCGATGATCGGCAACAGCCGGGTTTTGTGAATATTTTTGGGTAATGCCGAACTGCGCCAGAGGATCGCCCCCTGCTGCCTTGGCACGAAGCGAAGGTGGGAAGGTCCTTTTCATATTAAATCCTCGGACCACCCTTTCGTATTCACATGGTGAGCTTGTCCAGTCTGTTCGGTTTCTTTTATCTCCAGCACCATTCCAGAACTTGCTTCCTCTCACTTCCTCAGCATCACCGCAGAACAAGCACTCAGCTCACCTCACACACACACACACACACACACAACCGCCAAGATGCTCTACAAGTCTACGGTCCTCGCCGGCCTCGCTTCCGTGGCATCGGCCCACATCTTTGCTAATCCCGTCGTCATCGCTCGAGGAATCGAAGCCCGCCAGACCGATGCCGCTGGCTCCAGCGCTTGCGCAAGTGCCGGCCTCTCCCTTATTACCGCCCTCCCCCTCCCTCCCGCCGATCTCATCAACTGGGTGCTCCAAAACCCCATCACCGACGCGTGCGACCTTTCCAAGATCCCCGCCTCGCTGTCTCCGGCAATCTCAAGCTACCAAACCGTTGCTCTCTCGTTCATCTCAGCGCACTCCAGCGAGCTGAGCTCGATTGCCTCGGCCTGCCCCGACGCTACCTCCCTGCTGGATGGACTCGACGTTGCCACCCTTACATGCGGCGCTGGCTCCACCGGGACTGGTGTGACCACGGCTACCAGCGGTGCTGGTGGCAGTGGTGCCACACCTACTAGCGGTGCTGGTGGTAGCGGTACCACTGGTACTACAGGCAGTGCTGGCGGTGCTGGCTCTGCGTCCTCAACCTCGAAGAGCACAGCCGGTGCTGCTCGCGAGACGGGCTTTGTTGCAGCAGCCGTTGCTGCCGCTGGGTTCCTCGGTGCCGTTGCTGCCCTTTAAGGAAGGAGAAACTCTGGGGCTCTAAGGAGAGGGGAGGAAAGGGAACCATTGCGATGTTGGGATAAACAAAAACAAACTTTAAACTTTGAGATGCAAGTCTTGTATTAGTTGGAAGGTCTGGCGTGGCCTTCTTTTTACCCGTAATATACCATTTTGGCATGGGATCCTGTCTAGTAGTTACCAAGGTGTAGCGCTTGGGAGCGAAGCCATTTTGGCCACGCACTTGTTTGCCAGTGCGGCCTTGGCCTCTTTGCTTGTTGAACTGACGCATGGCCTGCCAATGCTACCGTGAATACCGTCGCACACGATGATGGGAGGTCCGCCGCAGGGGCTGGTGACGTTGAAGTTCTTGAACTGGATGTTGGAGCAGATGGCGTTGGGGCTGCATGTCAGACGGGCGACTGCGCGGCCGTATTTGCCTGAAGTCGTGCCCGAGAAGTTCTCAAAGGTGATGTTGGTGATGTTGACTTGAGACGGGTAGGTGGAACAAGTTGTCGCGTCGATCTGCACGCACGCATGTAAGTCTCAGCCTTGCAGTACCCTCCCTCATGTCTGGATTGCGGGGTAGCGAATTGCACGTGGATTGTCACTTACATTGAAGTAGCAAGAGTCCAAGAAGGCGGTATACTCGTTGTTTGCGTTCCAAAAGTTCTTAAATGTGACGTTATCGATGAACCCATAGCCAACATTAGGTCCGGCCCACGACTTGAGGCGCGCAGCGTGCTGTCCGTTCAGCATCCACATGTTCTCAATGTGCACGTCGCGAATGAAGCTCTTCTCGCCGCCATACTGGCCAATAGAGCCCATCGAAGTTCCGTGAGTACCATTGCAGTACATAGTATTCAGGTACAGACCAGTGGCGTTGGATTTGGGGGAGAAACAGTCGTCTCCAATATTGACCCAGGCCCGTTCGATCCTGACGTGCTCGACGTTGAGCGAGTCGAAGAAATCCGTGTTCTTGGGTAATGCGGTAGCATTGTTGGACTCGGCAGTGCAGACAACATCTGTTAATGAGATATCCTTGGCTGAAGCTTGTCAGTCCATGTCTCCTGCACGAACAGGCAAAACATACAAGCCACGAAGAACGTAGTCCAGCAAGGCGAATCCTTGAAGTGGATGCCCTGCACGTCCAAGCCGGTGGCATTCTCGGCGTAGAACAAGATGGGGCGAAGGTAGGTATTAGTCGAGTCCAGAATCTCTCGGCCGGAGAACTCGTTCCACCACCGTTGGCCATTCCCGTTGAGGACACCATCGCCAAAGATTCTGATGTTCTTACCGCCCCATTTCCAAAACATAATGCTGTTTTGGAAGGGATGACGGAATGCGTTCTTCTGCCAGAACGGCGTGTCGTTGGTAAACTTGATCTCTCCGTCCAGCCGGACGTGAACGTTGTCGAGGAATGTCAAGTCTAGCGGCTTGCCAATGACGAATGTCTCTCCGCCGGGGAGGAAGAGAGTGCCGCCGTGGTTGGCGTCGTGGAGGGCCTTGAGGAAGGCATCCGACACGTCGTCCGTGTCGTTGTATGAGGGGCGGATAGTGATTAGCTGCCTACCGGGGGGGTTGTCCGCCCATGGCTGAATGGGATGTCTTTTCCTAAACTCATGAACGGAGCGAGGCACGCCTGCCGGTAGCTCGAGGCTAGCCAGCGCCCCAGTAGCAACGACCAATGCTGACAGCGCAAACAGCTTCATGTTGTGTGGTCAGACTGTATGAGAACTTATCCCAGAAGCAGTTCAAAAGTCGGGGGCATGTATCTCCTCTTTATCCACCGCCAACCCCATGGATCCGGGGCACAAGCAAGCCGGGGAGCTGGAGACAAGCTCATCTCGGGTCATTTTGGCGGCATTGGCACCCCTCAGCGGTACCGCGCAAGACGCAGAGGGTGCTGATAGTCGCGCTGCGTGGATGGCCTGCAATTAATTTCGTTGACGGACAATGCGGTATCATTGATGGAAAAGGAGATGCCGTCCGGGAAAATTCCACCTCCCGTTCCTGCATCTGCAGTCCACGCTCCCCCACATTCCCCACCGTTCAAGCATTGAGGCGTGCATGGGAGAATGGCCAATGAGTGGGGAAGTTGCGACTTACACAAGTGAAGGGAAGCAGCTTAGGGCTGCGAATCAGACTCATGGGCCAAATCTAATTTTTTTTTTCAGGGGCACAATGCTTCCTTGTTTTACAAAATGCGACCTGAAGCCTTCACTTGGGTCTCTCTTCCCCTTTACCTGATCATTCAGCCGCGACAGGGGAGTTTGCCAAAGACTCAACAGTGACGTCAAGCTAAACTCTACCAACAGCCCTTCATAGTAAGGTATGTTGACATATCTGTACCTATACCCAACTATCTCTCATAACCTACCCCCTTAACTTCAAATCCCGACGTTCCCAGCCGATAAACAACAACCAACCCCCTTCAACCCATCCAACATCAACCAAAAACCACCCCCCCCCACAAACAACACA
>Ga0247760_1000008_pt1 | contig 150777 bp, 169 predicted proteins | sample UWRJL171409R4_FD_179936 | JGI IMG/M metagenome (GOLD analysis project Ga0247760, IMG submission 179936) | Plant litter microbial communities from Arlington Agricultural Research Station in Wisconsin, United States - UWRJ-L171-409R-4 | ecosystem: Environmental > Terrestrial > Plant litter >...
CTGCTGCGGCGGATGTGGGGCAATAGCAGGGCTTTTTGATAGAATTCAGGGGCAATTTTTAGTTTAGCTGTGGTGGACTTTTGGTCGGAAAGACAGTTGGGCATATATGTACGGTGCTAGGGATGAGAACTGATTGATGATAATGCGGATACCCCTTTCTTGTAAACAACTGACCCCCCTCCACTTGAGCCTCAGGGAAGCTCGACTATGCCCTCACACCTAAACATTGTGAACAGAATTCTACCCATCCCGATGGTTGGGTGTACGGGGTGTACGGGGTGTACGGGCAGCCAGTTTAAAGTAGGTTTATTGCGTCGGTGTGTTCTGAAGTGTCTATAACCTGGAAATACGGTATCGTTACTGTAATCATATCTAACACTTGTCTTTGGTGGTATAATAACACAATGAAGTATGCAATGTGTCAAGACTAGAAGGACAAATGTGAGTTCACAAATCATGGCGACTCAACAATAAGAGTCTGAAGTGGTGCCAATGTGTGCAGTATGTCCAGCTTTAACTTTCAGCCATTTCCTTCCAAAATGAGAGATTTATAGCGGATACAACCTAGAAGTTAGCTTGACGGGCAGGTGAAGACATGAAGAGCATCACAGAAACTGTCTCAAGCCATTGTTGAGAACACCACCATTAAGAATGGATGCGCACCATTGGTGCACGAGAGTCTCTATTCATGATTCGTTCATCTATGCCTATTGTTCCAGTCCGGAACTGCACATTGGCTATCCACGTCTAAAGTCTAGCCTGCCTAATGCTGCCTCCTCCTCTAAACATAGGTATATGTAATACAAAAGCCTGCCTTTTCAGCTGGCAAAGCAACATTGGCAGATATTCCAAAATCCCTCTACGAAGAACTTGGTGAGTCAGTGAGCCCAGAAGGCTCACTCTTTGACTGAACCCTGCGCGAGTAACAGGGATGCTTGAGTGTTTCGTTGGACGCCGTAGTTGGTGGCTGTTCCTTGCTGCTGTCGTATACTGCCTCGGGTCGTTGGGCCTCATTGTGCAGGAAGTCGGTTGTTCGCCTTGCCGGTGTTGGCGCTGCGGGCTTAAAGACCGGGTATGTCGTTGGGACCATAAGAACCGGTGCAGCAAAGTACTGAACAGGGTGGATAGGGCTTCTGGTCCTCGTGTCAAAATAGCCACTACCTGTTGCTGCAAGATTTGCAGGACCCAAGACACCGATCGACACACCGGTGCCTCGAGACCGCGGTGTGAAAGTCGGGGCATCCGGATTGAGCCTCGAATCCTGGACACAAAGAGGTGGTTAGATAGCAAACTGGCAGAGATGTATAATAATAATTAACACATTCCTTGACAGAATCTATACCTCTTTCTTGTGTCCGGGGGCCACGAGTGTGTCCGTGCTGTCTTCAGAGTCCTCACTGCCCGAGGAGTCCTCGGATCCGCTCGCATCTGACCCGCTAGATGTGATCCTGCTTTGCGTGTTTTTAACCTTGGCAAGCTCCAGTTTGGCTGTCTCCGAGGGCAGATCATTGACAATGTTAGGTGCCTTGCGATTCTTAGTAACAGATTTGTCCTCAGCCGAGTCTTGCTTGTCCTGGGGCTTGACAAAGATCTGTTTCGACCACAGCTCTGCGTATTTCCCGTTGGCTTGGATCAACTCCTCGTGGCTACCCTCCTCGACAAGCTCACCGCCGGTGACGACCATAATCCGGTCAGCATTCATGATTGTCGACAGTCGGTGGCTAGGCAGGTGTGTCAGTTGGAAATGTATGTTGGGGATCAAGAAGACAGAAATATTACTCACGCGACGATGAAGGTTGTACGGCCCTCACAAAGTCGCCGCAGCGCTTCCTGGATTTTGTGCTCAGTTTCGGTATCGACCGCGCTCGTCGCCTCATCAAGCAGTACAATCGCAGGTCTCTTCAAAATTGCGCGTGCGATAGCTACACGCTGAAGCTCTCCGCCAGAGAGCTTAACGCCGCGCTCGCCGACACGGGTTTGGTAGCCTACCGGCATGGTTAGTCTTCGACACGTGCAAGGTTGTTCTTTCTGAAGCCATCACGTACCGTCTGCGAAGCCCAGAATTTGCTCATGGATACTAGCCGCCTTGCAAGCCTCGAATACTTCTTCATCTGTCGCATCCAGTTTGGCATACCGCACATTATTCATCACAGTGTCGTCGAAGAGGACTGGGGCTTGTGGGACAACTCCAATCTGATTTCGCAAGCTGCCAACAAACTGTGTGTCAGTGACTGCTCAGAGGGAATCATGGGGAAATACTGACCTAGAAAGGCTGACGTCTCGAATATCTTGTCCATCGATATAGATAGCCCCCTTTGTGGCGTCGTAGAAGCGGTCGAGTAATTTCAGGATAGTTGACTTCCCGGCACCAGTAGCACCGACGAATGCCATCGTCATCCCAGGGGTTGCTGTAAAGCTGACGTTCTTGAGAATTTCCTTTTTCTTGTCGTACGAGAAGCAAACGTTGTCAAAGCAAACGCGGCCGCCACCAAATTCCAGAGGTGGTGCTCCCTCCTTGTCGGTGATGGTCGGCTTTGTCTGCATAATCTCCAAAAGCTGCTCTGCGCCGATCAGGTCTCGGGAGACACTTCTTCCTAGGCCAGCGAAGAAATTGAGAGGCGCGACAAGCTGAGACCAGTATGTGAGGAGCATGATGAACTGGCCAGGTGTAGCGATGCCTCGTGTCACCTGATACACGGCAAGATGTGCTCCAGCTAGGAGGCCTGACAGGAGCACCAAGAACTGGAAAGCGTAAGACAGGATGTATCCAAGCTGGACAGTCTGAGATTTCGTGACGCGATTTCTGACAGCCTTGGAGTAACGCCTCTCCTCGTGCTCGGTCTGGTTGAAGCAGGCGACAGTGGTCCAGCCTTGAATTCCGGCTTGGCGAACATAATGTTCCTCGAACCAAGCACTCACCTCGCCTTTGCGAGCCAGCCTGAGTCTTGCGATCATGCTCGTTGCAATATACATAAATATCACTGATGTAGCAACGGTAATAAAGCCTTCGTATGGCCCAAATGTGATCGACAGGTACGTGAACGCCACGGCCATGTCGATGAGCATGGGTATCGCTCGGAAGCAAATCGAGTCGAGCATGTTGGAGATACTTTGGCCGGAGTTTATGGCCATCATAATGTCCGAGGAGCTCTTCGAGTCGTGGAAGTCGGACGAGAGGTTGAGGACATGCGAATATGCGGCTGTGCTGATGGCGTCGTAAGAATAGTATTCAACAGGGATCCAGAGCCATTGGCGTAACAGAGAAAGCCCTGCTTCGGATGCCACCAATTTCAGGCCACCGAAGAGCATTACCTGTACCCATGCGTTCTCGTTATTGGCGCCGGCAAGACTGTCTAGCAAAATTCCCATCTGTCGAGGAATAAGAAGGTTGACGAAATTCATGGTTAGTAGACAGATTGCGACAAGGCCGACCCGAATCTGAAGCGGGCGGTTGTTGACTGGCCAAATATATGGAAAGAAGATCTAGAAATCACTCGTCAGTAAATTTAAAACAGAAATGAATGATTCGGCAACTGTGCACACCATGAAGCTCCTGGCGTATGTAAACCAGTTTCCCTTCTCCTTCAATCGTTTCTCCATCTGCTCTCTAGCCTCTCGTTCGCGTCGTTCCCAGGGGGATTCGACTCTTTCGGTGGAAGGGGATATGTTGGCATCGTTAGACTCTTCCTCGGATGCCTCTGTCGTTGTGCCGTAGCCGGTTTGCTGTTCTCCTACTTCAACTTCGTCGCCGGAATCTTTATGGCCATCTAAGGTACCGCTCTCGGTGGGTTTGAGAAGACTTTGCCGCTCAGAGTCAGCGCCCTTTTCCCTCCGCGCGCTCCAACCACCCTCAAAGTACAAGGCGAATGCCAAAACGAAGGCGAGATAACGGGTTGCGATCGTCGACATCACGAAGAACTCCACGAAGCCAAGCGACTCGGACGGGAGAGAAGTCAACGACAGCACCGCGATGATCGGCTCGAATACCAATGCCATGGCCAGAGATCCCACAAAAGGGTACCATACTGGGTTTGGCGAATCCGATATCCCAGCGAACTCGACCCCGAAGACCAGGATACATGAGAGCAATCCAATGGTCAAGTCCTGTTCCAAAGGAAATCTACCCTGAGTGACCCCCTGGAGTATCAACGCGACAAGCTGCGCGAAGAATGCAAGAACACCGAACAGGAAAAGCCATTTGATAATATGTTGTCGTTTATGGCCTTCGTCCGAGGACTTCGTCTGCAGAGTGCAGACAGCAACAGCTGAGGAAGCAAGATAGTAGACGAAGACTGCTATTGGGTAGCCGTAGTGAAGGCTAGCGAGGGCCGACCCCGAAGCCTGGTTGGCCAGGCTAACGTAGTAGGGGTCGATCATGGCGGAAGCGGCCGAGCCCCTGTTGGTGGTATTGTTGGGGTGTCAATGGTCGGGCAACTTTCGCGTTCCTCGAGGTCTTGGTACTCAAAAACGGGTTTCCCTATCTCGATCGAGTCCAGCAGGGTTCTCGGCCAAGATCAAATATTCTTGGGGAAAACGTCGGTTTTATGCTGACTCAAGTGGCTGACCACCTTTGTCTGTGGTGAACGAATTGGGCGTTGTAGCTGCGTCAGTTACCTCCCATAAACCGCCTGTCCTGGTGGCTGCCTCTTGCTGAGGTGTGCGGCCTCCCCTGGAAACCGGGTTCCTGGACGTGAGACTTAGGAGGAACGCCAGCCCGCGGCGGTGCAACAGGGCAAATTGATCCTTCCCAGAACCTCGGGCCACACCGACCTATGCCTATCGCCTCCCTCCAACTCGGGCAAGAAACGACCCCCTTGCGCCCTGCACCAAAAGGCTGCCGCGTGCCTTAATAGAAGGAACTTGCTGCAGCAGGAGAAGAAAGCCAGCTCCCACACACACGATCGCCAAACGAGCGTGGAACCGGGTACGGTCAATTGCGATGCTCTGCGTTCGGGAAGAATCAGAACGTCGGAGAATGGTCTCCAGATCTGAGTAGAAGCCAATTCTACCTCGGCAAGAAGCGTACAAATCGGCCTAGAAGCGGCGAAGAAGCGCGGAGTTTGGTGCGACCTTGAGGCGCGTTTGTGATCCCCCTCACACTCTCATCCCTTGGCAAGTATCAACTGCCTGTCTGAGATGCAACGGGATACATCCAGCCCGTCCCCCTGGCAGTCGGAAAGCTTCGGTTTTGGCGACAGATGAGCCCGAATATCGAGGACCGAGTTGCTTTTGGCCTACGTATGTTAGCGGGCACGACTTGAACTTGCGCAGGCAAGCGGTCAGAAGGCTGGCAGTGGGCTGTACCACAAAGCCCGCGTGACCGTGATCTGGAATTTCCTTCCGGGCTTCAGATATTCCAAGGCAACACCTAGGTTCCCAGCACACTGCTCAAGGTGCGGCCAGGCTAGCAACTGACAGTCGCAGCGATTGCGCGGGGAGTCTCGCCAGGAAGGGTGAAAATGGGTGACCAACAAGCTCAGGGCAAGAACCAGGAGGTTGGAAGCGCTCGGAGCCGGACAAGGCGGGCGGGTTGGGACCAGATATTGAGGAAAGAGCAATCGCCCAGAGGTCCGAGATGGAGCAGAAGGTGCGAAGATAACTTAAATGCTGGCTGGTTACCTACCAAGCCCCACGGAGTGTTCTCACGGGGTATTCTGCCAATAGCCCCGCAAACAGATGGGATAAGAGGGCAGACTGGAAAGTGGGAGTGCCAGTGATGAAGTGTAGGCGAGCTGGTTGGAGCTGAGAAGCGGTGATCAGTCACACAGAGAAATAAGACACACCAGGGCTCGGCCACGTCGATGGTCATGAAATATGTCTTGCAGGAAGAAGCAATAGCTCATGTTAGGAAGGAGGGTTGAAGATGAAGGAAATGCAGCCGCAAAGGTACCCCCCCCTCCCCCCCCTAGATGGGAGATACCTCGTCCGGGCATCTCTGCCCAGACAGCTCGACCGGATTGCGGCGACCGAATCAAGCAGGGTCCGACTTGACAGGCAAACCAGGAACGCCAGGACCCAGGGAAAAGCAGCCTCTGCGGTTCTCGTGATCCTTGTCTCTGAAAGACGGTGTGAGTGCGAATCTACGCTAGTTGTTAGACTGCTTACAGTGCTAATTGTGTTCTAGTTTTCCTGGGTATCTCCAGCCCCGCTCCACCTTAGCCAAGCAAACGAGGCCACAGGCGGCCTTCCAGCGACTTTGAACCGCCACAACCACATATCAAGGTGCTCAACCAGCCGGCAGGGCCACAAGTCCACATCTCGACCGGCGGACCGGCGGGCCCCTTTATTATGGGATAAATGATGATGTTCGAACTCGGCGAGTCTTTACCTCGGAGCCGTCCCACGTCAAAGCCCCAGGGCCATGTGAGGTTACCGCGCAAGCACCTCAGGCTAGGCCCGGTGCGTTGCCACAGGAAAAGCAATGAGAGGACAGGGAAAAAGCAACGAGCGTCCGAAACAGGAATGATGGATCGATGATGAATCCTTTAACGGCATGTTTAACAGCGGTGTGCATTGCGCTGGCCGGTTCGACGGCGAGGGTCTCTTGCATCAATCCCACTGGTTCCTCGCTGTCGTCGCCATCGAATAGGTGGTACCATCCTCGCGGATTACCGCCGCAGCCGAGAACCTGTGGTGGCAACAGCTGTTTCGACAACGGCAGTCGCGTCCTGCTTGGGGGAAGCGCCCAGCTGTTACGCATCATAAGCAATATCGGGCTCCAGCACGAGAGCACGACCCCGGACACCAGCCGCGAAGCCTCACAGTCACACACACACTCACACCACATCGGCCCCAGCTCCGGAGCTAGCTCCCTGACCACATACACCTGCCGGCCGGCTGGATGCTTGTACGACGCCAACCTCTCCCCTAAACTAAGCAGGGCAATAGGCGAAGCGTTCTGTTGGCGGCGCTGGGCTGTAGAAAGGGCCGACGGCTGAAGAAACAAAAACCCATGTTTCTCTTGGCATACTGTATCTCACATTTGCTGTACATTAGGCGGATCGGATCAATCGAGGTCGTGTAACAATGCTGCGAGCGAGCTTCGATATCATGGAGCCGATGGGACCGGAGGTTGAGGTTGGGACGACGGTTTCGGGCCCTGCAGTTCGCCCCCAACTGGGTGCGGGCCCCAAAGGCAATAATACCCGGTGTGGTTAGAGGGCGTGGAGGGTCAGCCACTTACACGATTGCGGCAACATGTGCCATTGCGACGGGTGTCTGAACCGGGATCATCACAAAAACTATCGGGAACACCCCGGTTCCGACACCAACCACTCCAACCCCCCTTCTCGTCGCAACCGGCGGCGACTTGTAAGCGACCCGTTCACCTGGAATTACCAGTGGCTCCCCCGTGCCGCTCGTCATGCGATTCGCTCCGGAGCTGGTTTCGCTGTGGAAGGGTTGTTTGTTGTTGGCGACAAAGCCGGGTTTCCTGATCGGACCGGGCGCAGCGGTGGGCGTCGGGATCGAGATTGCGCGGCCTGTCAGAAACAGAGAAGTGACAGTGTCGCATCCGCTGTACGACGGCATGCAAGACACCGAAAGGCGTGAACGGCCAATGGCGCGTCTAGCGCTACCTGCGATGGGATGGATGTTCTGTGCATTAGAGGACTAGCCTGCGGGCAGCGGGATGTCGAAATCTGGGTCTAGTATCGTCGTTCCACGCGGTTGGGACTGAAAGTCTGGAACATCGAAGGAGAGGTCAAGACCACCTGCTTCCGTCCTGCGGGCTCCGTCTCTCTCACAGGCTCGTGCTACCCGACCCCCCCGCGAGGATGCCGCGAGGATGCCACGAGTGGGCATGTGGTCGCTGCAAGGGAGCCCGATTGCTGACTGACGGGTTGCGTTCGATTGCTTGGCTCTTTTGCTGATGCCAAACTTGTGACCTCATAAGGGGAACCAGCACTTGCAGGTCACTATCCTCAAGCGCCTCAGGCGCCGCCACGAGTTGCCACTACCCTGATTTGAAGCCATTCCCACAGATGAGCTACCAGCCTAAAGGAGTGGCGGTGACGCCAAACACGGAATCGGCGACAACTTGGGACTCTCTCAAGCTCGCGGCGCTACTAGCGTCTGCGTAGGCAAAGTAAACTCCGTCGTGGCATTTTCCGGACATTTTGCCAGCCTCTGGCGATCTGCTGCCCGGATCACTCCGATCTTTGCAGCTGCTGCGTGGGGATGGATGCGGTCCTGAGGTTTGCAGTACGTACGTACCCGTCTGGGAGGGGACATTGCAACCCTACCTACCTACCTTGGGTACCTTACCTCGCCCACTGCATCTGGCCTTACCTGACAAACGCAGATGGACCTGACATCTATACGTCATGGCATGTACTTAACCAACACAATGGTTTTCCAAGACCAAGCAGACCTCTCATGTGACCAGTACGGACTCCTGTAGTTGAGTGTATTTGTATGCGTTGTTGAGCTCTGTGAGAGAATGCGGCAACCGACAGGTATTACGAGGTTGGGAGTGCTGCAGGTGGAATAGGAATACAATTTCGAAGTATGTGAGCTCCAAGCACAGCAGACAAGTCCCTTGACCTGCAGTTTGGTCATGATGCGGAGGTCGAGCACGCACAGTGGAGTATGGGTGCATGGTCAGGTACTTCGTACATGTAGGCATGAGGTTGCTCAGCCTCGGATCGGCGACCAATGGAATGACACGGGTGCACTTTCTCCAGACTCGTCCACTGGCAAGGAGCCAGTGAGGGCCGAACACAGCCTCGTTAATGGGCTGAAACTCAACTCGCGTCTTGGTCAGTCTCCATTGGACTTGCCGCAACTGAATCCCCTGCGGCCAGAACGGCTTCATAAATCCAGTTAGACCATCACGCAGGCGGCCTGACTCACAGGTATCTGAGAACTCACTCGTAGCCGCACTCGAACTCAAGAAATTGGACATATAGGGGCGACGATGCGACAAACTTTTGGATAACCACATCGTCTCTATCTCGCTCGGTTTTGAACCCTCCAAGGCAGAGTTGCATTACTTTCACAATGCCGGCGACAAGATCAAGCAACCAGCGGACCAGTTCTAAGGGTGCTGTCAAAAAAAGCAAGACTTCGCCGAAGGCAACCCCGACAGCAGCAATCGCCTCTTCGTCGCCCTCCCCTCCAAGCCCCCCAGCATTGTTTTTTTGGCGTGAAAGTACACCAGAAACGGGGTGGCTCTCTCAGTGGTATCAATGTGATTTCACGTGTGTTTTTTCCCCCTTTTGTCCTTTCCCCTCTTGTCTTGGGTGCCCCGAGGCAGTCCCCCCCCCCCTTAGACAGAAATAGAAATCCGTATTGGAACGGGGAATATTCGCTGATATACGCACCTTAAATTACAGAGACACCGACGGAATAGTCTATAAATCCGCAGAGCAGTGGGCCTCCCAACCCTACTGGCTCTGTCCCCCTCCCTCTAAACTGACCCCCTTTATTTAGTTACATGATGTATCAGAAAGCGATGCTCTTTTCCGACCCCGAGACCGCCGCCCTCGTTCTGAACGAGTTCAGCCCGCGCCAAGTGCGATCCCTCGGTCGCCAAGTCGCCAACTTTGATGACTCTACCTGGCACGCCAACCGCGAGCGCATCGTCACTGCGGGAACGCGCCTCAAATTCACGCGCGCTGTGAATGAGGAGGGGCTGAGGCGCGGAGAGGCGGCTGAGGCGCCGTTGGTTGCGCCGCTGACGCTGAGGGGCTTGTTGCTTAGTACTGGGGAGAGAGAGATTGTGGAGGCGAGTCCGATGGATAGGATTTGGGGAGTGGGCTTTGGGGCGGCTAAGGCAGAGGGGAATCGGGCGAGATGGGGTCTGAATTTGCTGGGAAAGGCGCTGATGGTGGTGAGAGAGGAGTTTAGAAGGGAGGATGAGGGGGGGGCAGAGGCCCGGGAAGAGAAGTGAGAGTTGGGAGTTGCGTTTCAGTAAGTGTTAAGTATTAAGGGGGTGTTATCTCTTATGGTTAGTGTGTTGGTGGATAAGTCTGTTCGTTCAAGTGGGTGAGGTGGCCACCTAAGTTGATGGTCACAATGCAGCCTGGATAAACACTGAATACCTAGCGGGAGAAAAAGGGGTTATATGGTGATTCAGTCCGGAATGTGCCGGGTAACGCAGCTGGGAATGAACGGGCTACAAACTTATTTTTGTTTGAGTTGCGAAGGAAAATGTCCCTGGAAGGATCAGTATTTCCAGAGGGTTTAGTCGGGGTTGCACTGGGAAACAGAAGGGGTTATGTCTTATTCGTTAATGGTTTCCATTGGGTAACACGAGTGAGAACGACCGGGGACGGCGGTGTTTAAAGGAGGCTGTTCCTTATTACACGAGGAAACAAGGATATACGTCAAAACTAAAGTATTATCACCTCCCTTGCAAAACTGAATCCGAAGGGAAGCGTTGGTGTCTGGATAGGGGTTGCTTTGAGTTATGATTGTGAAGGGAACAAAAAACGTTCAGGTTTGAATCAGGTTTCTTTCAGATCACCAAACAGCTGCCTGGGTAGCCAGTTTAACATTCTACGCTTTTATGATATGGAATCGCGACAGTAGTATTAGGTTAGTCCGTTGTGGTTGTCGCTGCTTCTTCGCTAGTATGTCTTCAACAGTAGCGGCGAGGTGTAGAATCCCACACCTTTTTATGATCTATTGTACAGTGGCACACCCGTCCCTGCCCATCGCTCAACCAGAGTGGTGTTTAAATGGCGGAAATGCTCAATGGCGCCGGCTCCCGAGCCTCTATGTACACCAAACCGCCCAAACTCCCAACCATCTCGGGTAACCGAAAGACCCCGAGCGTAATATACATTTTCCCATACCTAGTCAAACATAATGAACTTGAACAGGTGGTAAAATTTAAACAACAGTGCTGCCTCATGGGAATTAGCAAGCACCTTGGCTTCCGCAACCGAATTAGATCCAGTCGCGGCCGCTCTTTTGCATCTCGATCAACCTCCACCCTCCTGTTTCGGGGTTGGTAACATCCTCAGCGATTCGGGTGATGCCGATCGCGTATGTGACAAGCTGGACCTTGTCTTCCATGCCCGCCGCAAGCTTATTCGTCTTGGCGTTGCGATAGACATGGACCTCTTGCGTTCTGCAGGTGATGATGAAGACCGGGACTTCACCGGGGTCGAGCATGCGAGCCTTGAGGATATCCACGCCTCGGATGTCGAGAATGCGCCCATCTGATTTGAGCCCCGCCTGAAGATATTGCTTGGTCAATGCCTCATAGACCGAGTACTGGGCTTCCGACAGCCAGAGCTTGAGAGTTGCGATGTCACCTTTGACGTATGCGTCGAGGACCTCCGGTAGGATGTACTCGCGGAGCTCCTTCAAGAAGGGCTCGATCTGGAAATTAGGATCCATAGACCGGACCCTTTTGATGACCTGGGCAGTCTCGTTCTCGGCGAAAAAACCAGCAACGCGATCGGTAATGCTTCTCGCTGTGGAAATCAAGGGGTTCTCGGATTCTTGGTAGACGTTCTTCATGCCAAAAACGCCCTGGACGAATTTATTTTGATCTCTGAAATCCCTCCAGGCCTCCTTCCAGGCCGCGTCCTTGTGTAGGGTGACATTGGTTCCGGCTCTGCGAATTGTTAGTTACTGTCACTTCAAAGTTCAATATTGAGCTTACTCGGGGTCCTCTTGAAGGATTTCTCTCTTCCCAAATTCCTTCTCCAGTTGCTCTCGCCGCCTCTTGCGCTCTTCCTTGTCCACCCATCCGCCGTACCGGGAGCTGCTCCCGTCGTCAATGACGTTCTTGACGTTCTGGAAGGCCTCCGTTTCGCGAATAGGTTTCGTAGCCTTGTCCAGAGCCTCTCCCGTAATGTTGGCGCCCTTCCGCACGCCCTTCACCACGGGGGTCTCCCAGGTCCACTGAGCACCCTTGCCGATAGCGCCGGCTGTGGTCTTCACTACCTTTCCGGCTGTCTCCGAGACAACGCCAGATGTGGCCTCGTATGCTTGCCGAGCCTTTTTGACCGATTCGCTCTCGGCGATCTGGTTCGCTGAGGATGCCAGAGCTTTAGTTGACTCGTTCCACTCCTGGGACTGCTTGAACTCGGATTGCATAGTCTCTCTGAAAACCTGCCACGGGGTCTTGTCTCCATGGGGAGGAGGAGGCGGAAGGTCCTCCTTCTTTTCCTTCTTCTTCTCCGACTTCTCCTGGCCTTCTTCTTTCCCCTCGGCGTCCTCGCCCTCCGCCTTTGTTTTGACGTCTGGGCTTTCCTTGGATTCAGCCTTGTCTGCTGCCTCAGGCGGTGCTTTGTCGTCCTTTGCCTCGGTTTGCTGCTTTTGTCTGGCTGAGGAAGAGATATGGAAGGAGCGCGTGTTCGGTCTCGATATGTTCTCGATGGTTATTGTGCTTGGGAGGAAGAGAGACCGCAGAGGTGTTTTCTCTCGGAGCAAAATAGATGAAGACGCTGATTGAGTATTGGTGCCATTGAGACGAGCGGTCTGGGTCCATAGGAGCCGGGCGTGTGCTGTCGATCTGGCAGAGCCGGTGGCATTGCGAAGAAGTGAATCCCGCAACGGAGCGCCCGGCGCTGTGCGAATATGCCTTAAAGAGTTCATTGTTATCTCTATATTAGGGCGCCTTCCGCCGGCAACGCAGCGGTGAGTCCTAAACGGGTGCGGCGGACAGAGAAATCTGCGTCGAAGATTTCCCGCTCGATTTCTCGATTTTGGGTTTTGCGGAGAATGGAAAATGAAGCCCGGTCGGCGCGCGGCGAAGTCTGGGATTTTCGTCGCGCCTCGGCAGGGACCGAGGGTTAGGGTTGACATTCGGGCCAAAAATTTCCCAACAAGCCAGGATCCGTGCCATCGCCTCAGTGCCAGAAAACCACGCCGCCGACCCCAGCCAGTCTTTCCCATTACCACTAGAGCCGCCGACCGGAGATGAGTCGCTTCTTGCCTAGCCGCCTGCTGGCGCAGAACGCCCTCCAAACCGCCTCCAAACCTCGGTTTGTGGCCCCAAGTGTACCACGATGGACGCGACTCTTCTCCCAGTCACCCGCCCGACCGAACCTGCCCGAGAGGCCCACGATGGAGCAGCTTGCGCGAACCGTTGCCACCAACTCCTCTGAGGGAGGGAACAATGCAGGCATCAAGTCGGATATCGGCTCCACGTTGCAAGTCGATCTCGACATCGAAGACGAGCCCCACCACTTCCACATCTTCAGCATGAGGCACAACACACATGTCACGGTCACGAAGCCCAACCGCGACGCTATTATCTCAATATCTAGCGGAAATCTGGGGTTCAAGAATTCAGCCCGCGGAACCTACGACGCAGCATATCAGGTCGGCGCCTATGTTATCGACAAGCTTCACCAGATGGGCGAGGTTAAGAACATTCACAAGTTGGAGGTCGTCTTGAGAGGATTTGGCCAAGGGAGAGAAGCTGTGGTAAAAGTTTTGTTGGGCAATGAGGGCAAGGCGTTGCGGGACAAGATTATTCGAGTTGCGGACTCTACGAGACTTAAGATCGGCGGAACCAGGAGTAAGAACCCAAGGCGACTTTGAAGAGGAGAACCTTTGGTGCCTGCTTTGGCTCTGCAGGCAGGGGAGAGCCACACATACTGCTGGCTATGTACATGTACATGTCTGTATAATATGATTCTGCGTCGTCCAAAAGCACCCTGATATTGCTAGGGCGGCCATTGCCCCATCACAACCCTTGCACAAGAATTTGACCGTGTGATTTTGCGAAGAAACAAATTCCAAACATCCTCCACTCTCACATCAGGTTTTATTTCAAAACTGACTTACGGTACAAGTCAAGGATGCCTCGATGTTGACGGTTGATGAGATGCCCTGCTGGGATGCCAGAGCCCCACTAAAATTTTGTTCACAATGCCGAGCATCGTCACTGGCTCTTGCTCTCCAGCCGTCTCTCACGCACCTCAAAGCTATGTAATGGCAACCGACCATGTCGACAGATCCCACAACTTCGCTGGCAACAACACCGCCCTCCCCTCTTAACTTCGATGCGCTCTTCGGAAACCCGGTCTTTGCCGGTGGCATCGGGCTTGCAGGGCTCGGCGCGGCCGCGGCGTTTGGGCGGCGCGCCATCATCAGCGGCGCCTCCTTTATCCGCCGCCAGATGCTGGTGAACGTTGAGATCAGCAAGCGCGATCCGTCGTATAGCTGGGTACTACAATGGCTTGCGCAGCCCCGGGATAACTCAGGCTTTCTTGCACGGCGTTTGACGCGCCTGCGTAACCTCGCCGTTAGCACTACAACCAAGTCTATCAACCCCGGCGGACATGCCACCGAGGGACGCACCCACGCCAACTTCCGCGTGCAGCCAGGCTATGGCCGCCATATCATCCGTCACCGCCCGGGAGTTTATATCGCCGTCAACCGAGAGAAGGCCAGCACCACCAATACCAGCACTGGCGAGCCGCATGAGACGCTCACGTTGACGCTGCTCTGGCCACACCGCCACATGCTGAGCGATGTATTCACCGAGGCTCATGCGCTAGCTCAGCGCTTCCACGAGGGCAAGACCGTCGTTTACGCCGCGAGGCGTATGGAATGGGTGCCGCTGGGGAAGCCCCGGCTCAAACGGAAACTTGGCAGCGTCATCTTGGACGAGGGGGTGAAGGAGCGTATTGTCGGTGACGTGAAGGAGTTCATGGCTGCGCAACAATGGTACACTGACCGGGGTGTGCCATATCGCCGAGGATACCTGCTATACGGCCCGCCAGGAACCGGCAAGACCTCTTTTATTCAAGCGCTGGCCGGCGAGTTGGATTACAGCGTCGCCATGATCAATCTTAGCGAGGTGGGCATCACAGACGACTTGCTGGCGCAGCTCCTGACTCAACTGCCGGAAAAGAGCCTCTTACTTCTGGAGGATGTTGATGCCGCTTTTAGCAACCGGAGGCAGAGGGCTGCTGATGGGTATACTGGCCCTACCGTGACGTTCTCGGGTCTGCTTAACGCGCTCGACGGTTTGGCTGCCGGAGAGGACAGGATAGTGTTTCTAACGACGAATCACGTTGATCGGTTAGACCCGGCGCTCATACGGCCTGGCCGAGTGGACATGATGACACGCATTGGGGAAGCCACGCGGTACCAAGCGACGGAGATGTGGAATCGTTACTACGGAGACATTGATCAGGATGGGACTGGCTGCCAGAGGTTTCTCAACAGACTTGAAGGGCTTGGATTGTTTGGACAGAGCACAGATCTAAGCGTGCCAGCCCGGCACACCTCCACTGCTGCCATTCAAGGCTTATTCCAGTTCAACAAGGGTGACATGGAGGGTGCCATTAAGATGGCTGACGCGCTCATACCGCGGACCTTTGAGCCCGAGATGCCAGAGGGTGCCGTGAAGTCTCTAGCATGAGCAGGGAGCTTCTATGCCCATGTATATTTTGTATGGACGGCGCATACCGTGATGATAGACACTGATACCCAATGCATCGCAAATTTCAGCCCCTGGGGATTCCCTGGCTGCTAGTTACAAAATCTTGCTTTGCTTCATGTATGCTTTCGGACACCAGGTTTTAGAAAGGGTGGTTGTGTTCGATCACCTAGCAGTCCAGGTCATATTTCATACCTTGGGATCCTGCAACTATTTGGGTATTTTACTAGCACTCGCCATAACGGGAGAAGGGGGCTATTATATCCGAATCCCCAACTCCTAAAATTTATGCCTCCCCAGCGCCGTGACTCAGAATTAGCCCCTTGATATACATCCCAAAACTTAGTAGTGGAATAAGATGGTTGAACAGAGTTTCCATACCACTCTGCCAAACTTCCATCACAGCTCGAGATCCTAGTAATATATAGAGCGGTGTCCAGTCCGACGGCTGGGGACATTTCTCTCCGCAGATATTTGTCGGTAATGGAGAATTAATGTGAAAGATCCCATGATCTCCGACAACGTCTTTCTCCTCTTCCATATCATCTTAAGATCATCCCTCGTGCTTCTACGGGGTTGAAGAAGCAAGGACAAAGTCGAGTGCGTCTCATCTAGATCATTCCGTCCTGGGCGTTGAAATTCCCGGGAGGATAGCCCATGGAACATAGCTGGTAGTAAGTTTCACCGAGAAGTCCGATCTCCTCAGCTCGAGGACAGCTCCTTTGCTTCCTTTTTGGCTCCTGCGGCCTTTGGCTCCCCCTCAGCATCGAAGCCCAGAGCATCTAGTTCACGGATAAGCTCGTTGATCTTGATCACCTTGGCGATTTGCTCCGGCAGCAGCGATTCGCCACCGTCCTTCTTGTCTTGGAGGTCCTTCGCTTGACGTAACTTCTTCTTGAGATTGCGGGCCTTTTTCTCTCTCTCTACTTCGGAATCTATCTCCTCTGTAGCCGCGGGAGCGGTTGCGGCCTTATCATTCTCATCTTGCCCCTCCCCAACTGCCTTGGCTTTCTTACGTGCCTCGCGTCGCTTGGCGTTCTTATTGGCAGCGGCCGCGGTTGATTCGGGCTTATCGTCCGTCAGACCCTCGGCGCCGGGCACGGGTCCCTTGCCACGGCTGCGAAAGGTCTCTGCGGTACGGTTTTTGTAAACTTCGACGTCCTCCGGCGGGCGGTATCCGGGCCGAATCTTGATCGCCTTTCTCTTGGTACCGTCTGGGCGAACCGACTCGGGGATCTTGCGCTCGCCGCTATCGTCGGTGATGATACCCGAGTTCGAGGGTTGGGTCGCCATCCTTGGTGTGATTTCGTGTGGGGATTATTGGGGGTGAGATTTGAAGGACTGAGGCGCAGGCGCGCTGAATTAAATCGAAAGTTGGGAGGAAAGTTTGTAGCTGCTTCCTCCCACTTCGCATCGGTGGGAGGACGATTGCTCAACAGCTTGGAAAGCCTGACAATAGAGTTGTTTGTATTGGTGCAAGTGTGCAAGTAACTTGCGGGGTGCAACCGGTTGAGGCCCCTCCATGGAAGCTTTGGCCAATCAAGGGGTCATCCGGCAGCTTCCGCAATTGCAGGCCTTCGGGCCCGGACAGTTTTGCTCAAGTCACTCACTTCAATCGCGAACCGAAAACATCGTGATCCCGCAAGACGCCGTCTCTCCACCCACATCGCCCTCAATTGACTCCGTTAGGGGACTGATAATCTGTCACAATGGCGGTAAGTTTTTCCAGGCGTGAAGGCCATAGTGACCACGTGGACTAATCGCTCGTGCCGCAGAACATCGCTAGCTCAGCCCTCTATAAGCAGGTTCTCTCCGCCACGACGATCGCTGAACTCCCAAGCTGACCTACTACTTTAGCACCTTCTTCCGGAAGAACTACGCCATGCTGGGCGCTGTTTTTGCTGGTGCTTTTGCTTTCGAGATGTACGCTACATCGACATCCGTAACCGCGGGGCGTCATTTTAGGAGGTGATGCTGAACGTTACGACAGGTTCTTTGACACGAGGATGAACAAGGTCTGGGACAACCTCAACCGAGGGGTATGAATGAAACTTCTATGCACGAACCTACCGAAATGGTTGCTGACTGTGAGCATAGCGCCAATGGAAGGACATTCGGGCGAAGTACGCGGCGGAGGAAGAGTAGGAGCACTGGCCGTGGTCGTGAGATTGCGTTGCAGAAACAAGAAGACCTGCCTCAACCTGGTCCGGCCCCAAATGGCATCCGCCGTGTATATTCTAGTCCAGTGGGGTTTCTGGCGGTGTATAGAGGGATAGAGCATTATTTGGTTCCATTGTGAATAGGGAGTTGGATGCAGCAGAGCACTCCAGCTCGGTTCATTTAGCTTTCGAGCCGGTCTAAACTTCCTACTCTCCCTTCTGTCTTTTCCGAACAGATGTTGATATGACCTTACCATTGTCGAATTTCCGTGGACAATTGGATCACACCTACGATCCAATAGGCATCCACGGATAGGGCCTGACCAAATATTTGGATGAGGGCTTTGTCTCTGATCTGATCAGTGATGTGCCGCCATCGGCGCTAAAACAAACCCCTGGTCTGGTGAGTCTGGAGACTGCTCAGGCCTCTCCCTGCCCGCTGTGAGTAGTAATCACCGCCCAAACTCCTCAATGATCCAACAGTGAAAGGCACCCAGGCCGCTCAGCATAAATTCCTCAGGTTCCAGGTTGAACTGCGACTTCCATTCCTGACGGAAATATTTCCAAAGCCCCCCAAAACAGGACGGGGATTGTTTGCATTGAAGTACAGCGTCTCGACCAGTATCTGAGATCGCCGCCATTTCGAGGCGAATCCTGACAGTCATACCGCACCGCAACCCCACGATAACCCCTCCACCGCCAGCTTTGGGTCACGCAGCTACCCATCCAACTTCCGTCGACTGCCGACTGCCGACCGCTGACGACGCCTGGCCGACTCGCGCTATACCGACAGTACCCAACGTATGACACTCAAGTTCACCGACACAGCTTGGGACGATTTAACATTCTCTCGGCGATGGCTGCGTCCATGTCGACGCAAGAGCAGCAGCTCTGTCAGGTTCTGATGGAGCTGCCGTCTCGTCACAGATATCGCTACTCCGAGGAAGCCGCACGCGAGCTCCTGAGTGACCTCTTCTGGTCTATGGCCGCTGGGAAGCCTGAATACATGAGCCTATTTTTTCCTTCCGGCTTCCCATCTCGAGGAGGCGCCCTGAAACTCAAGGACGCGCAAGGTGCCGTCGAGGGCGCCGAATACACCGAAGGCGCGCGGGGCAAGGCCTGTGGACACATTTTCAAGCCGGGCGAGGCTTCGTATGCCTGCCGAACATGCAGCGCTGACGACACTTGCTGCCTCTGCAGCAAGTGCTTCGAGGCCACAGACCACACTGGCCACATGGTTAGGATCTCGGTCTCGCCAGGGAATAGCGGCTGCTGCGACTGCGGAGACCCTGAAGCCTGGAAGCGGCCCATGTTCTGCACCATACACTCCATGTGGGAAGGCGAATCCGAAGGCAAGGGCAAAGGGAAGGCCGCAGCCCTACCCGACGATCTAGTGACCAGCATCTCGATGACTATTGGCAGGGTTTTTGACTACATGTGCGACGTGATATCATGCTCCCCCGAGCAGCTCCGGCAGACAAAGACGATCGAGTCCATAGAGCAGGACGAGCGCATGTCCCGGTTATCCTCTACCTACTGCGGTGGTGATACAGAGTCTCCGGGAGAATGGGCAGTGCTGCTCTGGAACGACGAGAAGCACACGGTGATTGATGTTCGAGATCAGGTGGCGCGGGCCTGCAGCAAAACGCTTGCGAGCGGCCTTGCCAAGGCTTATGAGATAGACGCCATCGGCAGGAGCATCTTGATGTACGACAAGAGCGTAGAAAAGCTCCTCGAAGTCGCCGAAGTCCTCGAACGGATCCGGGTTACGGTCACGATCCGCTCTGCGCGAGACACCTTTAGGGAACAGATGTGCGGCACTATCATCGAATGGCTCAGAGACATTTCGGGCTGCAACGTTGGTGATGATAGCCAGATCTTGAGAAACATCGTGTGCGAGGAAATGCTCAAGCCATGGAGGAAAGGGAGCCCTGGAACGCACGCCATTGTCGGCCGAGACGGTATCGATGACGAAGACCTTATTGATCGTGAGGAGAGCGAGAGTAATAGCTTTTATGAACAACAAAACAGGCTGTTACGGCAAGCTCGCGAGGCAGCCCGTCGAGAAGCCCAAGCTGAGGACGTTAGTGATGATGACGGTGATGGCGGAAACGGAGATCACACACCTGATAGTGGCGACGCAGACGGAGACGACGACGACGTCATCATGGTTGACGGGGGTGAAGAAGAGGAAGAGCGGCAAGAACAGTTTTTGGCCGAGATGTACGAAAACCAACAAATAGAGCTGGACGCAGAGGCAGAAGCAGCAGACGGATACCCGCCGCCGCCGCCGCCTCCGGCCCCACGCCGTAATCCCCGAGACCGCGAGCTAACCCCTTCCGATTCCGACACGGCAGAGCCGCTTATCGCCCCGACTGTTTACGCGAAAGCACACCTTGAAATCCCCAAGACACCAGGTCTTTCCAAAGGAGAGAGCGCTAATCCCCCGAACCCCGGACAGTACTGGCTTCATACGCCGCTTGGGTACGTGGAGCAGCACGACATTCCAGTTGCCGAGGATGTCTTTGAGCGAGTCCGCCTCGACTGGATGATTTTGTTCGATCTAAGGATGTGGAAGAAGGTCCGCAATGACCTTCGTTCGCTCTATATCTCAACCGTGGTCACCATCCCCGAATTCAAGCGCGTCCTGGGCCTGCGATTTGCTGGTCTTTATACAACCCTCGCTCAGCTATATTTGATTGGAGACCGGGAGCCTGATCACTCCATCATTAATATATCCCTTCAGATGCTCACCACACCATCGATCACTGCCGAGATCGTCGAGCGAGGAAACTTTCTAACTAGCCTCATGGCCATCCTGTACACGTTTCTGACCACTCGTCAGGTTGGACACCCCTGGGACGTAGCATCGAACGCCGTCTTAGCGTTCGACACAGGCTCGGTGACCAACCGACGGATGTATCACTTCTTTCTCGACCTCAAGTACCTCTTCGGCTCGCCTCATGTCCAAGAGCGTCTCCGGACTGAAGATCGGTACATGCTGCAGTTCCTGGACCTTGTCAAGCTCCACCAGGGCATCTGCCCGAATTTGCGGGCAGTGGGCGAGCATGTCGAGTATGAGACAGACAGTTGGATCAGCGCCTCTCTTGTGACACGCGAAATCAACAGGCTCTGCAGGCAGTTTGCCGAGTCATTCCGCAACGTGAGGGAGGAAGATTCCATCCACGTCTCGACGGCGATACGGCTGGCGGCCAAAAACGTCATTATCAATTCCATCGGCGCCGAGCGTGGCAGGTTCACCCAGTCCGAGATCCGAGATTATGTCAAGTTCAAAACTCTTGAGGACTTTGAATTTGAGCCCCAAGGCCGCGAGTTCCAGGTCGTGAAGTTCGTGGTAGAGGAGAGCCACATCAGTTTCCACCACGCTCTCCACTATACTTTATCGTGGCTAATCGAGTGCGGCAAGGAGATGTCGGTTGAGCAGCTCAGAGCCCTGCTTTCCTTCTCAGAGCCAGAGCTCCGGATGCGGCCACGCTCCATGGGGAAGAAATTCTACCCCAGGGGTAGTTTCAGCGCAGAGGACTACCTGATGGCGGCATTCGACTATCCGCTCCGTGTCTGCGCATGGCTCGCACAAATGAAGGCGGGTATGTGGGTTAGAAACGGCCTGAGTCTCCGCCACCAAGCAGGGACATATCGAGGTGTCACGCAGCGGGATGTCTCCCATCACCGGGATATCTTCCTTTTACAGACAGCCTTGGTCGTTTGCGACCCAAGCCGTGTTCTTGCGTCGATGGTAGACCGCTTCGGCATGGAGAAATGGGTAAAGGGTATTTTCGAGCAGAAGGCCAGGGCCCAGGACGACATCCAGCACTTGGACGTCGTGGAAGACATGATCCACCTGCTCATCGTCCTCCTCAGTGACCGCACTTCGCTCATGAAGAACGAAAGCAATGTCGGCTCTCATGTTCCGTCCATGCGCCGGGATCTCACTCATGTCTTGTGTTTTAAGCCTATGTCCTTCTCGGATATCTGCAATAAACTGCCGGATAAGTTCCAAGAGCAGGAGGAGTTCCACAAACTGCTCGACGAGATGACGACGTTCAAGTCTCCCGAGGGCCTTACTGATATTGGGACGTTTGAGTTGAAGCCTGAGTACCTGGAGGACGTCGATCCCTATATTGCTCACTATAACAAGAACCAGCGCGAGGAAGCAGAGACTGCCTGGCGGAAGTGGATGGCCAAAAAGACTGGAAAACCAATCGAGGACATTGTGTACGAGCCCAAATTGCGTCCCATCACGTCCCAGGTCTTCTTTGGTCTTTCCCACTTCACTGGCACTGGCATGTTTGCTCAGATTATTTATTACTCGCTGCTCTACACCCTTTTTGCTCACCAGTACACGGCCCAGGTGCCGTCCACCCGCGTGGAGACATTCTTGCAAGTTGTACTGCACCTGATTCTCGTCGCTATCGCTGAGGACAACGCCGACGAAGAGAATCTGTCGCAGTCCTCTTTCATCTCTAGTGCACTCACCCACCAGGCGCGGAGTAACTTCATGCCCGACGCCTCTCATGCTAAGACTATCGTGTCCTTGCTGAACATGATCTACTCCAAGGAGGAGTTCAAAATCTGCCACCCCAAAGTCGCATTAATCCTTAAGAGGATGAAGCAAAAGAGGCCGAGGAGTTTCGAGAGCGCCTTCCATCGACTCGGATTATCGGTGGATCGCATCAATACAGCATCGCCCGCTAGCACCGGCAACGATGAAGACAGGGAGAAGAAAAAGCGCGCTGCGCTGGACCGTCAAGCCAAGGTGATGGCGCAGTTTCAGGCACAGCAGAAGAGCTTCATGGAAAACCAGGGTGACATCAACTGGGGAGAAGTGGATGATCTTGAAGACGAAGAGGCGCCTCAGGTAGAGGAGCATCGGAACTTTTGGAAGTATCCGGCAGGAACCTGCATTCTGTGCCAGGAGGATACGGATGACCGCAGGCTCTACGGAACTTTTGCTTTCTTCACAGAGAGCCAGATTCTCCGGCAAACGGATTTCCAAGATCCCGACTTTGTACGAGAGGCTTTCAACACACCTGAGGACCTTGACCGATCGGCGGAAGAGATACGGCCCTTCGGTGTTGCGCATGAAAATAGGCAGGTGGTGCAAAAGGTTAACAAAAACCAAGAGGTCTTCGAGGCAGAACGCCAGACCATCGGTAAGGGGTTCCCATCGAATCTATGCCGGCCGGGCCCTGTAGCAATCGGCTGCGGCCACATCATGCACTACAGTTGCTTCGAGGCCTATTTTGACGCCACGGTTCGGCGGCATAACCAGCAGATAGCACGCCACGCCCCTGAAGATACCGGGAGATTGGAGTTTGTCTGCCCACTCTGCAAAGCGCTCGGCAACGCCTTCCTGCCTATCATCTGGAAGGGGCAAGAAGAAGCCTACCCCGGCTCCCTAGTCACGACAACCTCGTTCTCAGATTTCATCCGCACGCAAATGCATTCGGCTTATTATACTCTGGGAGCGTCGCGACCCCCGGACCAAATACAGAATGGCTTCGCGTCATATACTGCGAGTATGATGGTCAACAACCTTGCAGAAAGGTCATCGCAGCTGTTGGATGATGCTTGGGTTGATATTGGAGGTCGCTCTATATCCACTGGCACGCCATATAGCGAGACTTTCTCTATTATCTCAGCCCCAGATGCCACAAGTCGCGGCTCCACCCCTGATACGAACAGTATGATGCGTGAGCTTGTCAGCGTCTACCGCCGACTCAGGGATACACTTCGAAAGAACGGCATCGATTCGAAGCATACTCTGAGTCTCGCCGCACCCGACACCAATGAGTTGTATGGGAGTGATGCTCTCGCCTCCTCTGTGGGCTATTCAATCTCTGCTGTAGAGATTCAACATCGAGGTATCGAGGCCGACTACGCGATGACCTTCTTGGAGAAGATACCCGACCAGATCCTCACACAACTACGGATCCTCAGCGAGACGGTGACGTCTTTCATATCCGTGGGCGGTCTTAGGGACGCGGGGGAGAACAAGATTGAGACTGAGTACCGGAAAGATAGTGAACGTCAGCATTGTCAACTATTCATGGCCCAGTACATCGGCGAAGAAACCGACAACACGAATTCCCCGGTACATAGCTACCCACCCCTCTTGGGACAGGACACCTTCGTGTTCCTATGTGAAAGTGTCTTCGGCGTCACCACGGCGCAGAGCTTTGACATCGCCCACCTTGTGCGTCTTTGCTACCTCGCCGAACTCACAAAAGTCACATATCATCTTGGCCGCAACATGCCCGCGACGCTGTGGCTGGAGAACATTGTTAATCGCAAGGCGGACATGAACCCTGCACTGGCCAACTTTGCCATGTTCTGCGAAGGGCTGGTTCAGATAGACCTTGCATTCACGGTGAAGCATGCTAGGACCATGGATAAGCCGATGGGAGATAACAACGGGTTCACCCAACCCGGGCTTGATAATCTGGAGGCATGGTACCAGCTTGTACGCAAGTACGCGCTGACCTTCCTCCGGAAGTGTGTCCTTCTCCTGCACGTCAAGTTTGGAGTCGACTTCAACAGCCACATCTCGCCAAATCCCGAGCAGAAAGAGCTCGAACGTCTCACTGAGGCGCTCCGCTTGCCGTCGTTTGACGAGATGCTCACTGCGCTGACACCTCTAGGTGCCCAGTGCGGGTGGCCGCACGACACGTCACGCCTAGTGGCTGGCTGGGTGAACCACCAAGCCATGTGGGCCGAAGACCACACTCCTTACGAGGAGACCACACTTCCGCCATCGGCGGTGGTCAGCCACCCCGGTATCTTCGAGCTTGTGGGGCTTCCAAAGAACTACGATACGCTGATCGAAGAGTGCACGCGGAGGAAGTGTCCTACCAAGGGCAAGGATATAACAGATCCAACCATCTGCTTATTCTGCGGCGACTTGTTCTGCAGTCAAGCTGTCTGCTGTACGAAGGAGCTCAAAGAAGGTCGGAACAAGGTGATCCAACTTGGTGGGGCGCAGCAGCATATGCGGAAGTATGTCTCTATCCTCTTTCTATCTTGCTACTGATGTCTTTGCTAATCGCGGTTTACTACAACAGGTGCCAGAAGAACATCGGTCTCTTCATCAACATCCGTAAATGCTGTGTCTTCTATCTGCATCGCATGTCGGGCTCGTTTACCAACGCCCCATACATTGACAAATACGGCGAGTCGGACATGGGTCTTCGCCATGGAAGACAGCTGTTTTTGCACCAGAAACGCTACGATTCGATGCTCAGGAATTTGTGGCTTAGCCATGGCGTGCCAAGCTCCATCAGCCGAAGGCTGGAGGCAGATATCAACAACGGCGGTTGGGAGACGATTTGAGACCTGAAGGATAGGCACATAGGGTCAACGGGAGGACGTTAGCAACGCTGACTTGAAAAGCGAAGTAGGATGATACATAAACAGCGGATATGACTGAGGCTGTGACACGGCATGGCTGGCAGATTATGGGTAGGTGGGCGGATTTATAGGCTAGGGCATTCTTGGGAGGGGTTTAACGACGTTGCCTTCGCTTTTTCTTTTTATAACTCTCCCTCACTTTCGTGTATAGGTTGGGCCAGCAACAGGAAAATGCTTGCCTTTGCTTAGTGCTTGCTGAGTGTGTGTGATACATTTTGCAGGACCGATTTACAGCGTGGCTGTTGGTGCGTGTGTTGCACTTAATATCTGTTCTTCTTGAATTGATCTGGCATTTGCAATGGCAAGACTGTGACTGGCTAGTACTTGGCGTCCTCAGTGAAGTCTTATCCAGAGTGTGCCTACCGAGACCAACAGGATAGAGTTCGCAACATTTGCTCTGTTAGCCCTGTATCTCCAGGTGGGGTTGAGGACCAACGCCGATTTCTCAACGGGGTATATCGTAGCCCTTGAATAAGATCTCCCCAAAAGCATGATGCTCAGCAATAACCACATCCACTAGGTTCCGGGATACATCAGCGGACTACTTGTTATTGTGTCCGCCTCTTGGTTCATCATCCAGACCAAGGCCCTTCTCAACCAACACATCCGAACTAAATGTGTAGTGAGAGGGCTAATGGGTATTAGCAGAGCCACGCCAATGCACATACCGGCCTAGGCGTCGAGCAGCTGACAATGAGCAGTATGTACTAGCTCTCGGTACTTTTACCGTTCTCACTCTGTAGGTTGTTTCAGACCACCTTCTCAAATAGCTTTTGGATGGGTTTCGCCGCCTGTTATACTCTATTAGTCGAACACCGCCACAAGAGCTGAATAGTAATGCTCACATCGATAAACTTTTCGAGGTCCTTGTCCAGATTCGCAAGATCGTCCCGCCGTTTCTTATTGTCGGCAATTAACTTTTGCTTGCGCTTCTGCAACTCAAGGCGCTGCTGCTCTAGCGTCTCCCGCTCTTTTCTCTCGTGGGTAATGCGCGCTTCCATGAGCGCATCCTCATCGGCATCTGCATGCTCCGGGTGTGCGGCAAGAAATTCATCCACGGGGATCAATGGGAGAGATTGATATGTGTGGCTATACCCAGACCTGCGTTAGCCATCCGTATGCCTCAAAGGATGCACGTGTGTGAAGCGGGGAAAAGGGGTGGGGGGTCCGCACTCGAATGATTCGCAGGCAGAGATCTCGCCCTCAAGGTGGCGCTGCTCATAATACAGGTTCTGTAGCTGGAGATGGAGCACATCGACCTCATGACGGGCCTCGGCTGTCTGGCCTTTGGTCTCGCGGGCGCGGAAGTGGGCAGAGCGGTGCAGACCGCGCAAATGGGCGATGTTGGTGTTGAGTAGCTTCTGCTGCTTGGAGATTTCAGTGAGGGCATCGGCGGGGAGGGGTGTGTTCTCGGCAGCGGCGCTGGCTTGGGCGACGAGGCCGACAACGGCCAGGGCCTGCTCGCGGGACGCGCGTGACGTCTCGAGCGCGGCGACGAGCGCCGGATCGGTAATGTGGGTATCGACGGCCATGACGGTGCGATGTGTGAACTCGGTTGCAAGCCGGTTATTTTACGCGGTAGGCGTAGAATGGGATATGCGGCAAGTCGGCGTCTCCACCGTGAATTTGTAACGCTCGGCGCGGCTTTGCGATGTCGTCAATCAATAGCTCGCCTGAATTGGGCATTTCAGGTTGCCTCGGGATGCATGTGACCTTTGTATTGGCGCCTGAGCGCTTATTGGCCATGGGGCGGTCATCAAGTCGTTAGTGGCCCCCTATGTGGAGCGCCAAGTTTAAGGGGATAAACCCGTTGGGCTCGACATCATTTCTTTTCTCAAACAAAGGCGGGAGTCATTCACCCTAAATACACTCCTTCGTGTTCCCTGGGCAGTACAAGAACTCTAGACCCGCGAACCATACATCGATGGACTTCTCAATTGACTGTCCGCCGACCTCAGAAAGTGCGAAACTCTAGCCCGTAACGTTACACGGTCACTTCCGACGCGCGCCGTACCGATCGCCACCCGTTTGCTCTGGGAATTGAGTACGCCCAACAGGTCGCATAAGCAAACCCTCCTGCCGGCCGCCGTTTCCTTGATCCTCCGGTCCCTTCGTGCCCACTTCCCGCCTGCCTGGTCACACCGAACCCCAGGCCTGTGTCCCGCAACATGGCGTGTGCTTCGGGGCCCTTTTCTCTCGCCTCCTGTGAGGATGAGCAACCGGATGCTGCGTCATCTGGGGCCCAGACCGAGGACCGACCCCCGGTTCGGCGAAGAAGGCACTCCCACTTTATGCCCAGGAGGAAGTCTATCGTCAATCAGATTATCGAGAGCGAGGAAGGCTTGTTGCTGAAGATGGACCTTGTTCTTTCGGAACTCGAGCGGCGTTTGGAATACTGGGAGAGCTACGGGGAGTTGAAACTTGACTCAAGCTTATCGGCAGCCATGGCAACATTGCAGGCCGTCCGGTCACGATGTTCACAGGCGTCGGAGGATGTTATGGGTGCAGGTCGTCGGAGATTGCATCTAATGGTGGAAACCCTGGAATCCGGCTATCAAGAGGCAATGGCCGCCGCCGGGTCATTGAACGAGAAGGCCAAGGTGGGAATCGAGCTGCTTGATTCTATGCTGCAGGATATCGAAACCCAGGCCGCAAAGCTGCGGGAGAAGGGTTTAGCCAACGCAGCAGGCACCTTGATGGATGAGGGTTTCCGGGTGATGGACGAAGGAATCGAGAGAGCCATCCGTGCCGCCGAGTCGCTGGAGGATAGTGTCCAACGTGCTATCACTCGCGCCAGGGAGCACGGCTTGCTCCGCTACGAAGACCTCCCCATTCCGTGGAGAGTCAACCCGCACATCGTCAAGGGCTACCGCTTCTCCGAGACCAAGGCTGCGTGTGTGCGGTCTGCGTTCCGATTCTCCAATGAGCTAGTCAACATATGGTCCCACGCACTCGGTCTTCTCCTCGTCCTGGCTATTGCCTTCTATTTCTACCCTACGAGCGCCAACTTTTCCCTCAGTACAAAAAGCGACATCTTCGTTGCCGCCGTCTTCTTTTTTGCCGCCTGCCAGTGTTTGGTCTGCAGTACCATATGGCACACAATGAATTCGGTTGCAGACGTCAACCTGGTGTCCATGTTTGCTTGCGTTGACTACACGGGGATCTCGCTCCTCATCGCCGCGTCTATCATGACAACAGAATACACAGCATTTTACTGCGAGCCTGTAAGCCGCTGGGGGTACATGATCACCACAGCCATTCTGGGTGTCGGAGGCGTCGTCCTACCGTGGCACCCGAGATTCAACGGACAGCATATGGCTTGGGCAAGAGTCGCCTTCTATGTCGGTCTTGGGGCTACCGGGTTTCTTCCCATCCTCCAAATCTGGTATACTCGGGGGGCTGAGTCTGTGTGGGCTTCCTACTCTCCGATTTTGGAGTCCATCCTGGTCTACCTCTGTGGTGCATTCGTCTACGCGAGTAAAGTCCCGGAGAGATGGTGTCCTGGCATGTTCGACTACGTTGGTGGCAGCCACAACCTCTGGCATATCGCGGTTCTGGGTGGCATCTTGTTCCACTACTCGGCCATGCAGGAATTCTTTTCACATGCATTTCTGCGCGCCCAAGATGGATGCCCGACGTATTGAGTCAACGGATCATTTTTGGGGATATCTGGTTGAAGAATGCCAGTTCTAGCATTACTATGTTGGCGTCTACGCCCAACGGGACTTCATTACCACGACCATTATCTCGCCACGACTATCTGTTCCGCAGCAGCATCGCCGGAACACCGACTCAACATCTCTCCGGTATCGGCTATTTCGGATATGACATCAATCCTCCTTCAACAAGAAAACATGAACAGTCCAACAGCCACAATTCCAGCGCTCATCCAAGCCAGCGTCCCGCTATCCTTTCTCGCCACTGATACTTGGATATGAGGGCTGTAGGCGCCTGTGGTACTCTGAGTTTCCCCGCCGACGAAGCTCGAGTTGGTAAACAACGTTGTGGAGTTGCTGAAGCCGCCGACACGAAAGGGGCGTTGCACGCTTACTGGCACCCGCGACTCGGATATTGGAGATGTGACTGCACCCGTCAGCAGCTCAAACCCTGCGTTCCTAGCACAGGATGCCAAATCTTCGTCCTAGGCATCATTAGCCGGAATTTCATTGAAAGCGAGGAGCTTGTCATACATCTGAACAGCAGTGTCCAGCCACTGGAGCACAATGTGTACCGGCATCACAATAGCCACTGTCGATATCGCAACAGGACTGAGCTGTGTCAGCAAGGATTCAGCAAACAGAGGATGGAGGCGCTCTATCACGGACTTGACCAAGCTCGGGGTTGTAGCAAAATCTGCTGCCCTTTTTAAGTCACATCTGTCAGCTTCATGGCGGGGCTCGACGAGCTCTGTCTACATACCTCACTTCCGCACGGGACCCAGCTCTCGCCATATGTTTCCTCGCACGACATGAACTGCCTCCGAATATTGCGAGCCGTTTTGCCCAGATATTTTTGCTCCGTCTCCGCCCGGGCTACCAGCACGCCACCAACCAGGAGTATCGCCAAGAACGACTGCATTTCTGTTGTTTGCAACGGCCGCGGATATTGTGAAGGAGTTGGTAGGATTTCCGAATTGCATTAGATATTAAGTCGACCTCGCGACCTCTTTATATCACAGGTCGAGGCCGCGTGCTCCTACGTCGTCCTAGACCTTTGACGCTGTCGCGGGTGGAAGGGGAATGTAAAAATCTATAGAGGGTGCATATATAGCATGGTTGACAGGCAGCATAAGTTCGGCGGGGAAGACAGGATAGAGAAAGAAGAATCTTTGTATAATAATTAATTGAACGTTGCTGTGTTTTCTCATCTGCCCTCTGTAGTCGTGACAAGAAACGGAGGGAGGAAGAGCTGTGAGGTCACATCGGATCAGATCAGACCAAGGCTGTATGAGATAGGCAAAGTGGGGGATGGCGGGATGTGATGCGATTGCGATATATTGTTCTTATCCATACCAATATCAGGCCATGCAAGCCGCCTGGCGGTATTGTACCCGACCCGACCCCCAATATGGAAAGGATGCGAGGTGTGTTGTATTGAATGTACACCTGCAGGAACAAGAAAACAAGAATTCCTACATGTGCCCATCCGTCCCTTCTGATGCCGAAGCGAGAAGCATTTTAATCTGTGATACCTTGGAGACCACGATCCACTGGTACGTTCGTCATCCAGCGTTTTTGTGTGCCGATAGACGCGCGCTCGCTGTAAGGCCAGCAGCGAAGAAGGGAGGTTCACAACGAACGGCATGGCATAGCTGAGTAAGTAGGAGAGTATGGCATGGAATGGCATGAACGTGGGTTGATAGATCAGCGCATACACGTTGATATGGAAGGGAGAACAGTAGAGCCGCGGCTAATTTGCCCGTTATGGATGTTCGTCGCGCGGCGCCTCGAGCGCCTCAGTTACGATCATGATTATCATATGTCCTGCTCAACAAGAGTATGCTATTTAAGAGGGCAGAGTCACGAATACAGAGATGTTGATGATTCAATGAGCAGGGATTTGCTAGACTTGTGTCAAGGACGAATATAGTTGATCGTTTGGTAAAAGACAAGTGCTCAAGAACCATGCAAGGGGCGTGCACCGCTGCAGAAGCCGCCATGGGAGGGGGGCGTTGAAGACCCGAGAAAGGCAGGTGGGGTGAGTGATGGTTTGTGTTGTGACGACATCGCGACAGAAGCCGAAGTGGCTCCTGGAGCTCAGCGACATGCCACCAGGAAGACGCAAGCTCAGTCCAAATAGCTCCCAAGAAAATTACACCGGAATGATCCTGTCATCACGTTTGTGAAAACCCAGGGAGATACTCCCCCTGGCGGCCACATGCAATCCAATGAATAGTGAATAATCCCTTCCAATCCAGCCTGCTCGGAATGTAGATGATGCGATACGGAACTCAATATCTTCTGGTTCCCGATCTAGTTCCCCCCTTCCTTTTCATTTCACAGGTTCGTTTTCTTTATTCTTCTCACCAGTCGCAAAACGCCAAAGCCATTCCCATTCGTCATATCGTCGTGATCACATCAATCCACCAACCAGATAGGAAGAAAACCCTCAAAATATCGTCGTGTTCCCCTAGCTACTGTGCCACAAAAATTCGAATCGGCGACACCGGTGGCGTCCTCGTTTCCGTTTCTCTCGAACATGGACAGGCAAAAGGGCCGAGTTGCCCTTCACCCACGATCCTCACTGTCCTGCGGCTAAACTCCCCGGAATACCTACCCGCAGTTGTCAACGAGCGGCAGCCTTTTCGACTACCAAATGCCGTTCTTGGCGCGTCTCCTCGTTCGGCTTTTGTCGCCCTCGGTGCCCTTGGCTGAATCAGCTTCCTGGGTTCGTGGCTTTGCCTGTCCAACCTGGCTTGACGAAACGGATGGGGCAGACGTGGGGGGAAAATTGGCCGTTAAGAACAACAATAACAACGACAAGTCCGGGTTCGACTCGTCGTCCCCAAACGGCCAGCACAGCCACAGTATGCGACAGCCCGGGGAGTTCTGGCGATAAGGTCGCTATTTTGGAGGCCGGTGACTGCCCGTTGGGCATAGAACACGGGCTGGATGCTGATGTCGTAGCCAGGAGGGTATCGTGATACATATCCCTCACAGTTTTAAGAATCTGAGAACCGTGGCTGGCTCATGCCCATGTCTACCGAGCATGAGCGACAATCTCGGCGTACACGTCGTCAGGGATCATCCTGATAATAGTTAAGGTAGTCCCCTTGATTTGGTCAGCCTGCAATGCAGGAAAGGACCGAAGGAGTTTATTCGGGCTGTTGGAGCGATTAGTTTCCTATGTTATCTCCGACACATGTAAGGGATGGGCTTACCTTGGTGACTCCATGATCTTTGTCCGAATGAGGACGAGCTGCGCAACAATACACAGGATGTTGATATGCGGCCCGTAGGCAAAGAGAAAATCCCACAACCGGAGGACTTCAGGCAACGGTGGCGTGCAGGCGCACAGCGTCAACACGGACGGAAACGCATAGATCTCAGCAGACAGGCTTTTAGACAGCAGATACAGGCTCAGCTTGGGGTCGACGATGGCCAAGACCTTGTCAACCAGGGCAAGACCCTTGTGCACGCCGTCCATGGCACCCCGAATGTAACCCGGCAGTTCCTGCGTCAGAAGCTGGTGGAAGCCGATGAAGGCCTCGGCCTCGCTGCGCGCGGCGTACAGAAAAGGCGCCGCCAGAACGTTCATGCCTTGCACGTACGTTCCAGGTTCGGCGGCTGCAACCCCATTCTCGGAACCCTCGGTCGTTAGCGTCAAGGCCCGCGCACGACTCCTAGCCGCGGGCGATGATGTCGCGTGCGACGGCCCGCTCCCGCTGTCGTAGCCAGTCCCGGGACGGCTCGATTCCGCCGGCAAGGACTGGCGGGATCCGCTGCTCACGCTCGGATACTGGCGATGCTGGACGAATGCATGATCTTTCGCGCGCTCCTCGCGTGCATCGTACAGCCTCCATGCGATGGCATTCAGCAGGCGGATGAGGCTCGCCTCACTCACGCGACGGCGGAACAGCGGGTCGGTAGTCAGGGTTCTGAATGTGTCGTTGCGGATCTTGGAGTAGGCGGGCGAGGCACCGCGGTGGATCAGGGCCAGGTAGGCATCGGTCTCGAGAACAGGGGCGTTGAGCAGGATCAGCCAGACGTAGATGCGCAGATTAGACATGCCGTCGCTGTCGGTCTTGATGCCCTGGTCGAGAACTTTGTACCGCGTGCTCTCCAGCGCGCCCTCGACATCGCCGCTGGGTGGCCCGTCGCGGAGTAACCTCTCGAGCGACATGGAGTCGGCAGCTAGTGAACGGCGGCTGAGGACCGACGAGCGCCTGCTTCCCGTTGGTGGTATGGCGCCGAACTGCATCATGGGAGCGTCGCTGTTGGCGCGACCCCTCTGCGGCGAGCGGTTCGTGCTCGCATGGCGGCGGGGCGGTGATGCTGGTCGCGCCTGCTGCTGCTGTTGTTGTTGGTAGGCTTGGTGCTGCTGTTGTATCTGCTGCTGTTGCTGCTGAAGCCTCTGTTGGGATATGAGCGACGATGGCTGGTACGCCGCTTTTGCGCCTAGGCTGTGGGCCGACTGCAACCTCCTGAGCGCGCGGTGGGTGCTCGGCGAGGGCGGCGGAAAGAGCGTGACCGAGTCTTTCGTTGGGCTCGGCATCGTGCGGTTCAATCTCCGGACAGAGGCGTAGATGCGATCTTTGTCGATGCCAGGTGAAGTCTGCGGGGAAGCCGACGCGCTTTGCGACCTGTCTGGGGCGCGTTTTCGCGTTGGTGGGAGTTCTTTCCCGATCCCGATTGGCTAAATGCAGCGCCCTTCCTCCGAGTGTACACCAGCTCGCAACGACCTCTCTCATTTGTGCCAAGAGCAAAAATATTCACATTCAAAGCCTTTTAGACGATTTCTTGCTTTGTTCGGTCGCGTTTCCTTGATCCACAACTTGAAGGGATCATTTTTGCCCAGCGAGCCCAGGTCAGAAGAGCAAGGGTTAGGGTATGCCGACCTCCACCCACGAGAAGCGGAAAAAGTGATGTTTTGCCGTCCTGGGTGCCAATTCTGGCTAGCCTCGACCACTCTCCGTCCAAACAAAAATAAAGGCACTCCAAAAGAATTGTCAACTTCAGGCTACACTTCAGCAACAACCGAAAAGCAGAATATTTCCGAATAGATTTGAGTCACTCTTCAAGTTCATGCCAATCCCCAGAACACTTCAGGGTTATAGTCAGATGGATATTGGGCCTGTGGTTGTGGAGAAATGTATTGAATGTATGCCGATCACTTATTTGTGAGTGCCTTTTATTTTGTCGGGAGGGGAGCCACTTCCAGAGGTACCCGGAGCTTGGGTCACCGGGTACCTGCCAATGTCACTTCACAGCGCAGGAACTCCACCCTGAGTGTCTGTGCCGCTGTTTGGAGTCGTTTTTGGCAGCTTGGACACGCCAACCTCAGCAGCCCAAAACACCCTCCCGTCTTACTCTTCAGTGATAGAGAGGAGAATCTTGTCCTGCTTGCTGAAGAGGAGAGGGTTTTGAGATCGGAGGAATTTGGGAAAAGGTGAGCCATGTTGGAAATTTTCTGGTCTGGCGTACTGGATGCGGATCAATTCATGCGGGTCTTGGCTGGACGCTATTGCCGTGCAATATTGACGCGTGATGTTGACGTTCAGCGTGGTGTTGGCGGAGGTGGCGGATTGGGCGCGCAGTGTTAGTCGGCAAGTGGTTTACATCACTCCACATACCATAGACAGCGTGTGCTACCACAAGTATGTAGCGCAGGGTCTGTGCCTCTCAGTGGTGCCATTACCTAATTGGGACTAGCGTGGGTGGAACGTGTGCTCCAGAATTATCTTGGGCGCAGGCCGCGGCTCCTTACAGATTAAAACAATCAACCATCCTTCACACTCGTTTTACAAGTACCAGTCCTAAGCACAGTGAAGAGGCCTATCTGTAATTAATCTGCCCTTACTTACCCCTAAATAACTACAGGAAAGCAGACGTTCACTCAAGGGAAAAGCTACAAGTAACACATCCCATGCTCCCTCCCTCTCACACATATCTTTATCCCTTTATACCTACTTTTAATCACAAATCATAAAGCAGAAGAAAGACCCCCTTATTTCAATGCGGCTGGCCGGCATGGCCTCGAGGCTAGGCAGCGCTCCTGCTCGATCGTACGGAGTCTGTTAGGCGGCAGTTCGCGTGACCTGCCTCGATCACGATCATGGAATTGAGGTGCTTGCCTCCTGCTCGCTGAGAAGCCAGCTTTCTACCCACACTGGTCCGTAGATCACCGACTTAGATTAAGCGTATGTCCTGACGTAGCGAACCGGGGAGTTGCGAATCGAACATGAGATAGGCTTTGGCTCCTGGCCAGGACTCGTGTCCACGAAAGCTGATCCGATCCCTCGAATGCCAGCGTCGAAGGTGGCGTGTCCTGTGCGTTGCGTTTCATTGCGCGTCTAAGCTTAAGTGCGGCAATTTTACCATTAGTTAGGATATGCAACCGAAGCCAAAGGAAGCGAAAGGAATAAAGGAGGAAAGGCAGAATCGTCGTGAGAGGCCGAGGGTTCAAGGGTATGAAAGTATTTATCGTGAAGAGTTTCCTCGCGATCTAGCAACTGGTATTCAGTCCACGGGGACAAATTTTAGGTCCATGCGCTGAACTATGATTGGCAGATGCCGCGGCCAGGCGAACCGCGGCCCACAATTCAGAAAACGGAAGCCTCGACGGCAACACATGGATTACATGGTATGCCAAGTTCCTCCCACATCAACTAGAATACATGAAAGAAATGGCGCAACTCTCAAGGAAGAGACCAGCCGCCAAATTCAATCAGTCCCCATCCCATTGAACTACCAACTAGCGTGGCGACAACCACGTCGACGATCAACATCACGATAGACAACAGCGGGCCACTTCAGGCTGTCCGTGGCCGGCGACGACGTTGAACTAGGACGCCAACAACCCAAATGCACGCAGATCACTTCGTTGACCCCACACAAGTCACAGCGAAATATAGCGATGTTTCTAAAACGGCTGTGTAAAAGGGAATTTCTAGCTGGGAGGTCAGCCTGCCGGGATACCCTAATAGGTAATCTGCAGTATCAACACCAAATACCTAACAACTACCTCGGATAGCCCGTGGTCCCATGTACGAGACACACAGCCAACAGAAGCCCACGTCGTGTGCTTTGGCCTAGATCCGTTACCTACTCTCTGGTATAGTATATACCTTCGACTTGATGAAGGATTACCGATAAGCCTCCGATTTTTGCCACGGTACCTATGTCCGGCTCAGCAGAGCTGTTTGAATTTCAGACTCGATCTATTGACCTCCGACTGGTTTCAGACAATGATACAACTGAGGGTATCTTCCTGCATGTCAGCTATGCCAATGATTCATCTCGGCTGCCCGATATTGGCAGCCGGGCGTTGGTTTGATTCGTTGTGCCAAACCCCCTTTCTTTACCGATCAAGAGTCTCAGCTTTGATTGGTAGTCCGATGCAATCCAACCACGCCGGTTGCCAGTCGCTTTGAGCTCCCCACACGAGCCTGAGCCCCGTGATCGACGATTAGTAGCTAACGGACGAGGGCCTGGCGAAAAGTAGGGCTTCTATCCGCCTTGACAACGCTTGGGAGCGAAGAGATCATCCCGCAGGGGGACGTTGGGCAAGCGCCCACAACAGAGATAACCCTACCCTCCATCTGAGGTTCCAGCTTTGCTGGTTTGCTCCGCGGATGATGTGCCAACTTTGTGTACACGACCACAGCAAGACTCTTCCGGGTCACTCAGTGTTGTATGTGCACCGTCAACTCAACGACGACAAACACAGCCCCCCTCCAGCCTCGTATCGAGATGGAGGGAGGAGTTCAGCCCAACCCCCTTGGAGTTGACAGCCTTGCAACACATCCGTACGCATTCCGACCCCGTTGCCGCTTGGGCAGACCGGTGTAGAGAGTAGACAGGTGCCATCGCCCGTGCAGCTAGCAAATAGGCAAGAAAAGGATGAATGAGTTTGACCCGTGGTCTCCAATGGTTACACGGCATCCTGGTGATGTAAACTAAACGTCACTTCCGCCATAACCGCGACACCGTGATGGGAACTTTCGCCTGCGATTTGCGGAAACTGTGTTGATACCCGCGACTGACCCTTTGCCAACTGGCGAATGGAATGCATGTCGCACAAGCAGCCAATGCAAACGAAAACTAGCCACGGCCATGTCACAAACTGCCCGGACGGAATGTGGGGCTTGCACGACCATAACACGCATGACGAGTTCCTCCCCTCGACCTGCCCGGGAACTACCGCCTTCGGTGCAAAGAGTGTGGGCAAACCAGGCGCGGGGCAGGGGTTCTTGGTGCACGTCGGAAGATGGTGATCGTCTTACCGCGTAGGTCTGCTTCGACCTCAAGCCTCAATGTTGTGAGGCTGCATGCTGCCGATGTCCCGGACCAGCTGCTCTCGATTTGCCCGGTGTTCAGAACCAGCTGGACCAGCCCAGCCACCCACACCCCAATTCCATCATCTCGTGAACTCACTCGGCAATGTGCTGGTCCCGCATGTCCGTTCGTGGGGTAGATTACCAATGAAAAAGGGAGTTCGAGACCACTCAGTGCCCTCGTCAGCCACGTGGCCGTTCTCCGCATAGCCAGCTTCAAATTCCATCCAGATCGGTTTGGGGGACTTGCGGAGTGCAAGTGAGCCAAGCTGGTCTCCTGCAGATGGCGGGGGAAAAGCTGCTGCCACACTGGACCGAGGTGCTAAAGAGGTGTGCAGCCGCGTTCTTTTTGGGAGGGAAGGTGCGCGGGTGCGTCGAGAACCGGCTGTCAGATTTCTTGATCCCGCGCAGACTGGAGGGGCATGCGGTCCACAGTGAACTCGTCACAAGTGTCCCGGATGTTTCCTTGCGCTGACTTTCTGCGGATCATGTATGTTTTCGTTCGAGCCCCTACAACCACCCCGTGTTCATCTGGCGAAATCTATCGCCGAAGAGGGTTCTTGCATGCAAGAAGATGGCTGAACGAGGGTTTCCAGCTAAACATATGTCTATATTCGCGGCATGCTTTGCTCGCGACGACCTTCGACGCGGCTCTTGTCGGCATACATGAAGCGGCTCAGTTAGAGACACAAGGGAAACTCCGGCCGAGAAAGGGGGAATGCCCATTGGTGACAGACGGGGTTCAAGGGTGACGACAGCTCGCGGTATATCCTCGCTGCCTCATACGACCCACTGATGGGGATCGAGCCGGCGCAACGGTGAGAAAAGGATGGGCTGGGAAAAGGATGGGCTGGGAAAAGTAACAGCTAACGCCTTTCACAGCCCAAAAGTCGAGACATGCCCACAAATGAGCTGAACATGGCATAAAAAAAAAGGGACAGTTGGCCGCATTCTTCTTGCTGCGGGGAGCGAGCGGTTGAGGCGGCGCGGAGTGGCGCTGGACAATATGTGCTAGGGACGTATTCGAGCTGGCGAGGTTGGGCTGGAAATGCAAATTATCAAAGCTAAGTTGAGGTGATATCAATGAGCAACTGGCATTGGCCGCCAGACCGCAGACCGTCGAGTCCGGCTTCGGAGAGGAAGGGCCCGGGAAGGGATCCCGCATCGAGCGGTGTGATTGATGGCATGAGCTGCTTGCAGTGTTTATCAGCTAGCCGGGGCTAACTACTTTGAAGTTTGATCGGTGATCGGGATTACTCTGAATCCTTGCATCCTTGAAGACTTTTGATCCCAGCTGCGTGTGACATCTCGGGCCGAGCCCTCAAATCGAGGAATACGGTGTCGATGTTCATCCTTCCTATAACCACAACCGCGGGACGAGATCCGCATGTGTGTTTTGTACCAGGGGCGCCAAGTTCAGCACACTGTGCAAGACACCGCCGTGTATCTTCACTGGATTGTGATCCATTCGAATCTGTAACAGAACACCCGAGAAGACGCCAGCCATTGATTACGAACAGGAAAGACAGGGATGACCGTTGCAGATTCAGGGTGGCCTCCCCTCGCTCTTTAGCAAGAGCTTCCTTCCCACAACTGACAGGCCCCTCTCAATGCCCCAATCAGTGCATCGTGATGGGGAACATGAGTGTCCGGAGGCTCGTCGGCACCCGGAGTTTCTCCCGAGACTTTTGATTCGACCTCAAGGCGTAAGTCGGGGCCTAGGCAGCTAGCCGCGCACTGACAAGGGAGTACCCAAGCGCATCGACGAGACTGGGGTTCCATCGTGTTCTCGCCTGCCCTGGAAGTGTACGACCAACAGAACAGAGTGGCGATAGTTTATTTTGACGTCGTCGCTCACAAGCGCCAAGTCTGGGCCAGCCTCGCTCTGTTTGCGGATGATGTTCGGGGCACTGTAACTGAAATGTGCTCAGTCATCCCGCCATCACCTCAAGAAAATACCTAACCAAGAAGGTGGTCTTGGCCTATCGGGCTCGAGATTGTTCTCTCCGACATCATCTGGTGTAATAAATGGTGAGGTGAATCCTTGCCCAGCATGCAGTCCGCATTCTCGGGCGCAGTTCGTCCGATCCATACCCGCAGCCGGTGGCGTCTGCAATCCTTTGAGCAATAATTGCGCGTGCGTAGTGTATTTGGGACAACAATCGGCTTTTCCTCGTATGACCAAGGCTGCATTGCGCTGCCACAAACGCGATCCACCACAATTTCACATCGACTCCGCTGACTAGCACCTAGTACTTAATGCGCCTGGGACCGAAGCAGGGAACGCGTTTACTGCCGGATCCTCGCGATGCTATCGATATCACCGCGTCTAGCCACTTCAAGTCCCACCTGCAGGTGACTTCCTACTTGTTTGGTGGGGAGGTTGTCGGAAGGAAGTTTACCGCAATGGATATCTGAGAACTGACGCATCTCTGCTCCCTTCTGTGGCTGTGACCTAAACAGGCGACGACCTCGTCATGCATCGAAACTACGAGAGTTTGGCCATGTCGCGACTGAAGGAAGATGCCAAGGAGTTGATTATCAGAGCTCTTTGGCCTATCGCCCTGGTCATCCACAGTTCGGTTCTTGCACCTGAAAGTCAGCTCCTCCATCCAGGTGCCACGACAGCGGTCGGTGATGCGACAACCTGCAGCTGCCCAAGATTCGACTTGCCCCTAAACCAGAATCGTTCGTTCGACGTTCCCTCAAGCAGTCCTGCTCCGGGTAGCCGGGGAGGGGCGTGGTGTTAGGATCGGGGCCCTGTCAAGGGGCGTTGGTGTCGTCCAGCCTGAGTGTATTGTTACACTGCACATGCATACGAACGTGCAGACACTCTGCAGGCGCCATAAGCCACATGTGGGCCAGTCCGACCCCATGGTCGTCGGTTCTGGCTGGCCGTTTCTACTCGTAGGACTAACGTGAGTACGATTGGCGAACCTGAAACAAAAGACAGGAGCCCGCCCGACAACGGCGCTGTTTGTGAAGCGAATCACAGCTCCCTTCACATAGCAGCAACATTAGCTGCCGGTAGATTGATGTCTATTGGGCCGTTGTCGAGAGGAAGAGATGCATGATCGCGATGCAGAGGTTGACACCCGGGCTTGATGTTTGACGGTTTCATAGACTTTTACTGAGTAAGTAACTGGTAGTGTAGATGTCCCTTCGACCTCCAATAATGGTAATTCCTGCGCTTTTCAAGGAATAGAATGCAGATCCGAGACAACGGTGTCATTTTCCCACCCCTTTCCTGTCGCCCATCCAAAAGTATTTCGACACAGACAGCGTAGAAGAGTGACACAAGGAACATGTCTTTTTTGTAAAGAGAGAAAGAGAATATATGCCCAACCGTGCAGGTTCCTCAGTTAGGGTGCCGGCGCAACGGGAAAAAGAAAGAAGGCATCGGCTCCAGGTGCCAGTGTTTGCAGCCGTTGTGGTTGAATGCTTCGTCCCAGCTGGGCTGTAAAGCCTCGGGGATTGACCAGCCGAGCTCAGTGCTACGGAGGCGCATACGCACCAAGTGGCGCTTTTCACTGCGGGATTCGCCGTTGACGAAGCCCTCGCGCCGGTGAAGAACCGTGAGGTTGTTGATAAAGTGCATATCTCCTGCCTGTGTCTGTATCTCTAACTGTGTGGCTCGTGCGATGGCCTCGATAGCATCGAGAGCCTCAGTTTGGCGATAGTTCAGCACGGGCAGGTGGCTGGGGCGCGGATGTGCCTCGTTTCCCAGCAGAGCAGCTCGACCAAAGTTCATGATGAGCCTCGAATTTTGGTAGAAAATGACTGGCCTGCACTGGAATCGTGGCCTAATGTGCTTGTTAGGCTTTGGGATGCTGTACCCGGGATGGGCGAAGAACCCCTGCAACCTGGAGACTCACAAGGCAAATGGCCAATCAGATCGTGCGAGGATCCGAACGACATCAGGACGAGTGGCGGCTAAAACGTTGTAGATTGTGTAAGCCGAGGAAACGATGCACTTGCCGCCGGCTGCAGCGGTGCTGCGAGTCAGCCAACTGACAACATCGCCTGACTCCTCGTTGTGGAAGGTCTGGCGGACCTGGTCAGCTTGCGGGCTTAGCGAACAGAGGCCGCGAGATGGGTAGACATACTATCGGCTTGGTCGAGTGCCGGTGATGTTCGGCCGCCTGTTTGGTACTGTTATCCGCAACGATATGGACTTTCCTAGCTGTTAGTCTTGCGCTTTTTACAACGTGGCGATCACTAACCAAGCATATTGCCACGCCTGTCTTGGCAACCGCGTTGTTCGGCGATGTATGACTGGATCCCGAGGTAAACCAGAGTCAGATCCTCGACGGAGTACATAGCCGGGTTAACGCCTCGAACAAGGCCGATGCCTATACCATCATGAATATCATCGCGCAAGGCATATAGCTTCGGCCCTAGAGTAGGGAGCGGGAACGATCTGGGCTCTACCAAGTCACCATCCTGGCCGAGAGCTGGGAGTTGTTAGTGGAAGAATAGGACCGGATATTGGGAACGGGAATATGACAACTTGCATTTGTAATACTCGACTGCCGCCTTCACCTCGACACTGTCCGTTTCGTTGAGCACGAGGGTGTATTCAGACGGGTCTTGGAAACTGTTCCCGGTCCAGGCCATCTTGGCCCTCAGCTCCGTTGGAAAGCCAGGAGGAAGGGATGGGGCCTCGGCGTTGGCCCGAACAGCTAGGCCATTGCTGGAAGCGTCTGCGATTGGCGTGATTGCGATAACGGGGCCGGAGTTGGAAGCGGGCATCTTTACCGTGAGTTCGACTGGCTCTTCTGCCTGCTGCGGCTCAACAACCTGCGTCAGGGTCACATTGTCCTCAGAAAATCGGGATGCATCACATCCCCACCCCTCCAATTAGCGGCAACATACCTCAGTGGGAGAATGGTATTGTTGGCAGGGGCCAGAGGAGGTCCGGTGTGTAGGATACAGCACAATGCACCAAGAAAAAGGCAGGCAGGGACTGGGTAACGAGCCAGAATACCCAGGTGGGAGTTCAGACCGGAGCGTTGAGAGATGTGCGAGAGGTGGAGAGCAAGAGCAGGGAGAGTTGCCACCAGGTGGGCGGTGCAATCGAGGACGGAAGTTGATGTTGCTGCTGATGTGAGCTAGGCGATGATGAACGCGATGTCTATGAGAACATGTTTGGGCAGCGCCTTGTGCGTCTTGTCGGTAGATATAAGGACCCTCTTCGATCGAGGCGGAGGTCAGACACCGAAAGGAGTAATTTTGCGCCCCCGTTTTCCTCTCTTCCGTTGAGAGAAGGGCCGTGAAGGAGATGTGCCCAAGTCCAACGGAAGCACAGCAGCTGGACGATGTCGGGGATACCAACTGAATGTGCGGTTTAGGGCGCCTCGTTGGATCACCGGAGTGTGGGCGGCGACTAGAAACAAAACCCGGGCACATGGTTTGGTACCTCCTAACTGCGCGCCCTGTAGGGTCCCTAGACTAATAGGGTACGGTGGGCAAGGCTATGCCAAGTGTCCGCATCGACGACCCTCTGCTACCACGACCGAGCAGTGGCCGAGCAATAGCCGGGGAATGGCTAGGGTTCTCGTACGTTGAGCCCGCGCAACAATGTGAGAAGAGGAGGGTCTTCCATCTTCGCTGCGATCAGTAGGCATCCTCGGAAAAGGAGTGTGGGTTGACGAGGTACCATACATGCCACCCTGTCTTGATCGATGTCCCAGGTAGGTAAAGACGCTTCAGGTGCTGCTCCATGACAACGACACCCCCTCCCGTTTTCGTGCGGATAGGTACCTACCAAAGCCGGGCCACCTTGCTCTAGTACGGCGACTACGGATCGAGAAAAGTGAGACTGGGCCTCCGCCGAGAAGGATGCGCCTGCACAGCGGCAGCCGTGGCCGACAGGGGCACAGGCGGCAATGGGGTACCCCTTAGCGAGAAGTGACGAGGTGATGGCGAGATATTACTACACCTCCACTGTCGGCATGGCAGCCAATGCGGTGGACGTGGCGCCGTCGGACCAGCATGAGCCTCCATGCTGTGGCCCGTCGAGATCGAGAGTGACCGCCCACAGCAGACGAGACGCGGGACAGGGCAGGATGTTGAATGTCTGACATACCCCAGGGAGTGGGAAGACTGCGCGGATAGGTGGATGGCTCCATACCTGGCAAAAGCTGCTGCGGAGAGGGGGGAGTGCACACCTCGACACCCGCGGGGCGATGGCCGGCGAACTCCCGTCGGGAGGTGGAGTGATGGATGGGCATGGTGCCTGGACAGCCCGTCTCTCACGAAGGTGTCGGTTGAGAGTTGGCGTGGGGTCCAGCTCTGGACGCAGTTGGGTCGATGGATGTTGAAGCATGCAAAGCATCGCTTGCATTCCTCCAGCAGCCCTCAGGCTGCCAGAAGAAAGGCAGGCACAGCCCAAACGGATGGCGGAAGGAGCGACGGGATGATGTTGTGTCACACAACCTGTGTGACCCTCGGACGGGTCGAGACGGCGGGCGCAAAAATCCACACGACAGATTACGTGAAGACTGACCAGGCGGGTGGCCCTTGCCTTGCTGAGCGTGGGGACTCAGCGGACCGGCGCACGGCATATCACTGGTCATGAAAGAGGCCGGGGATATGGGAAAACGGGAGGTACCGGGATGAGCGCAACCCTCGATTCTTTGGGGTGTGGAGGACAGAGAAAAAGAATTTACGCCTGGCTGCCTGGGCCTGGGCATCCGGTATCAATCCAGGTACGAAGTACCGCCCTCCCAAGCTGTTGGTTTGCGGCTGGCTGACGAAGAAACATGGGGACACACCGACCTCGGCTCCGGCCCTGCACAAGACAGGTAGTTGACCCGATTCCAGGTTTTTCAGTACCCATGGATCCCATGTCGACGATGGCGTTGGTCTTGCCCATGGGTACGGATTGCGAGATGCACATCTCTCACTCACGCACAAATGCAGTTGCTCCCGGAAAGGGCAGCTACCACATGGCCAAGCACGCTGGCCACCGCTCAGCGCCTCGAATCCACAGTTGGCACGTATCCACCCAGTCTCTGGAGACACGAGGCCGAGATCCATGCCCGACAGCCCAACGGTTCGATGTCAGTGAAGGAGGATGGAAATCGGCCGTTGTGGTTGCATCTCTGAGCTCTTGGAAGATTCGCATGACATACCAAGCATGTGTGGGCCGGTGCAGGAAGAGAGGGAGTGAGACCGGGGAAGCAGGGCCAACAGGCCAGCGCCCGTGCATTGAAGGGTCCAGCATAAGCAGACAGAAGGAGCTGAACCTAGAAGGGAGGAGCCTCAAATCTGCTGGGACGATTGGGACGATGGGGACGATGGGGACGATGGGCGGTTGGGACGGTTGGGACGATTGGGTCAGTCAGAGTGGGGTAGGCGAAGCGGCGATCTGCAGTGCGATGCCCTTTTAGCAGCTTTGCCGCCTCCAGTTAGCCCGTACTGCGTCGGCTACACACCATGGGCCGGCCTTGGGTCTCGATGCGATGCGAGCCAGCAGTTCCGCAGCAGCGTGCAGAAGGCGCCAGCTTAGCGTTGCGCAAGCAGAAAGATCACCGATTACAGATCCTGCGACAGTGCCAGGGAATATCTGTCAGCTCCTTCAACACAACAGACTTGAACGCATCTCGACCCCCTCCACCTTGAAGCGCCACTCGTGTCCTGATTCGCTGGGTTAGAAGAGCGGCAACGCCTCTTATGCTATCGAATAATGATAGCTTTGGCACTCTTGGTGGGCATGTTCAACCTTGCATCTCGCATGTTTCTGCGGGGTGTATAAGACAGACTGGGGGAAGAAGACACGAGACTATTTAGGACAACATCATATTGTATCTGTAGCTTGTTCTTTTGTTCTCCTCTATCGTTATTACATAGCTGCACCACTCGTTGGCGAGTCTCTGTTAAGGGATGCTTCTTCCCGAAGCGATACCATTTGAGTATCATGCATGTGGCGAGCCAACCACTGTTCCGCCTCGGCTGGAGATGCAGTTGCTCCACGTCGCACCTCATAAGCTCGTCTCTTTTGGTCCACTTGCAGCAAGCTATCTGCATTGCACAAGACTGCCGCGTGCCCAAGTCACCAATTACATGGTACGGGGCTGCCAATTCTGCTCAAAGAGTTGGCTTACATAGTAGTATTCGTTTTCATATTCCTCCTCGTGCCAGATGTCTTCCCACTGTCGATCTGCAAACGAGAAAACATGGGTTAGCGCTGCACCGGTGTGTTTAGGCTGCATGCTCAGCGTGGTCTGCTCACTGTAATCTGAGGCAAACTGTCTGGTATATTTGACAAATGTCATTGCCTCATCATCAAGCTCTGCCAAGCTTTGAAGGTCTTGATCCTTGCATTCGCCAGAGAAGGGATATATGCCCTTGTTGCAGTAGTGGAAGTACGCCAGGAGAGTGTTTGCACCTGTTTCTCTGTCAGCCAGGTGGGAATCGACATTGATGAGGCAGCCTCATTAGGTCACCCATTGGGGCTCTCTCTCACCAAGGTTGTATTCCTTGACGTTATCCTCTCTCGCAAACCGTCTCTGTAACGAGCATTTATCAGCATTGCCCTCGTCTTTCCAACCATTCAAAATACATTCTTCCTACCCCGGCAGGGCGCGCATGTGAACCTACCTTGATACCATGCTTCCTAGCATAATCTGCATCGTGTTTGGTGATCAAGGCGATGTTGTGTAACAGGATAAAGGTCACAAGGTAAGTAGTCAGCCATGTCTTTTGCTTCTTGTCCTGTGTCATCTTCTGAAGCTCTTCGAGTGTCCTTCGGCGCAGCTGGGGCTGAATTTGGTGTATCAGGACCGAGTCAATCTGCGCTCCCATCACTGGTGGAAGCGGGATTTTCCCATGAAGTGGGTTGCTCTCGTCCTGTATCAAATCCTGGGGCATATCTAGAGTTTCCCCTCCAACGATCTCAAAGGACTTTGTTGTTAATCGGACTGACATCCAGAGATCGAGAGTGCTGACAAGCAGCCTCCTCTCTGATTCGTTCGTGGACGGGCTCCCCATTATCTTGATGGCGAGAGCATACGTCTGCCAGAGCAGCTTCTCCGGGCCAAGCAAAAGCTTGCAGCAATCGAGCAGGCCATTCTTGATGTATTCGTCAAACGAAGATTTGGCCGACTCCATATCGACAATGGCGAATGGCGGGATTTTGACAGACTTCTTGATACCTTCAGACACCCAAGACCTGTCCAACTTGTCGCCATCCTGCGGCTGAAACCGTCGGACTTGAAGACGAACCGATCGACCAGTGTAGCCTTCCGTGACATGGATGACCCTCGAGTCCGCAGATTCCCAGGTTCCAATATCATCAACCACGGTACCCTTCCATCGGTTCGTCCATTCATGGCCTATGACTTGCCCAGGCTTGAAGAGCTTCACGTCGGTGATCTTCCAACGAAGACAGTTTAGCCGGTACACCTTGCTGTTAGCGGCAATCTTCTTGCAAGATATGCACGGCCCGTTTTCGTCTTCTGGATCGAGATTGCACTGCGACCAGATGTTAGCTTACGTTGGTGCAGGGTAGGAATCCCGCGATGGGTGTTCCACGCTGAAAGGACCGGCTTACTCGGATCCGCTGCATTCTGCATCGGATACAGCTGCCTATCTTCCTGGTGCGGGCTGTCAACTCTCGCTGGCCGCTGTCTTTAAAGGGCCCACGCCTGGCAGGCAGTGTCCTAGGGTGCGGAAAGAGATCGAACGTGGCGGATCTTCCTTGCCCGTCCAAGCCATCCGGATCATCCTTGACCTCGAACCCTTGAAGGGAGGAGTAGCGTGGGGGTGCGCGCACATAGCTGCTATGTCTGCTGAAGGAATGCTGGCTAGGATCGGTAGAGTAAGGGTCCTGTACGGCATTGGGCCCCATGGGGGTGTTCATGAGGTGAGGTTGACTATGTATTCCGAGGCCTGCGGTAGTGCCGCTATCCTCTGGGCTACTGTTGTACTTTCCCGTTGATGACGCGCCAGGATAAATCATCTCCTCCCTGCTCGAAGAGGGCTGCACAGACATGACGCGGCCAGGTTGTAGTGGCGGATAGCTTGCAAGATACTGAGCCATCAGTGCAGAATCATCGCAGGCGAACAGGGCTGCCTGATCAGAGGCCATCGGCGTCGGGTCTAAAGGTGGCTGACTATGTGGCTGCATGGGTACCAAAGGGTCATCCATAGTTTGCCTCGCATTGTCGTAGTCATACGGAGCTGTTGCCGGAATTTGTTGGTATGCTGCACGACATGTTTTAGTCGCTCTCTCTTCGTGATTCTCAAGGACCTAGATGACATACCAGAGGGTGTTTCATAAGTAGAGCAGGGCGGGCACATGGGGAAGTTCGCTAAACAATCTGCTATGCGCGAGCCGGTCCAACCTGATGGAAAGCCATCTGAGAAGGCGGCAAAGGACTTGCGGGCACTGCTGTTGGCGCGGCCCGGTGGGCCAAAAAGCGGCGACTTTTCCTGGCCATCATGAAGGGTGGGGTCGTCCGAATAGGGGGTCGACATGGGAGTACTTGGGTTGAGGCGGGACCTCTTGTGAAGATGGTGTTGCCGACTGCTCAGCTCCAGGAGGACGGGTAATGGCACGTCGAGGGCCACGGCGGCTTGTTCCAGGAGAAAGTGCTGGTGTTCTTGACGGTTCAGGTCCAGGAGCTTGGAGAGGGGCACAGTTATCCTCACAGGAGTTGCGGGAGCTTGCTCCAGTATATATCGGTAGTTGACAGACAGGGATTGGGTGTCGAGGGTCGATGAGGGGTGGGTGAGCTCCTGGAGCACTGGCTCTGCAGGGGAGTCCTCATGGCAATAAGCCTGTCGTCTCTTGAGATTATTCTAGTCAAGCATCATCAACTTCACCGCACCTTGGGAAACTAAAAGGGGGCGGCTAATAAGAGACCGGGCGTCGGGGAGGGAGGCGCGACAGGACCGGTGAAGCCAGGCCGCTGCCAACAAGGCATGGATGGAAAGAAGAAGGGGCTGATGTAGGGGGCAAAAGTGTATAAGTGACAGATGGAAGGAGGGAAGGGGGGTGTGCGAGAGGATGGGAGTGGAGGGTCAACGACATGGCTTGGCCAGGAACAGAACGAGCAACCATGGGGAAGATCAGTCATTCTGACCATGCAGCTTGCCGCAGGCCGGGGAAGAAGAGGTAAAGGGTAGTTCCTTACCATGATGAGAGACAATGGGTCCGTTGGACAAGGTCGGAAAAAAACATGTAGGTATGTACAGACCGGGAATGTACTTTTTTGTCGGTCACGGCTGCCCTGGGAGATACCACGGGCGACAGCACAAGTCGGCGAGGTCCCCGGGGCGCGATGCGGGGCAGCTTGTGACGAGCAGCCGAACAGCAAGCGGCCAGGCGCTCAGAAGGCAAAATGCTCCTTGGGGCAAAAGGGGGAGGGGTGCAGAGAGGAGAGCATCTCACAAGAGCGCCATCGCCACGAGGCGGCAGCCCGCGCAATGGGGTGGGGAGAGAAGGGCTGCAGCGCGAGTGACTGGAACCGGTAGCCGGTGCAGCTGCGGGCGTTGAGACCGGTCGGGAGTGCGACCGGGTGAGCGGGGTGGAAGACGAGCCAACCTGAAGATCAAGGGAGGCTGCCAGCAGACAAGTCGCACAAAGTTAGCGTTATGTCCAACTCCGCTGCCACCACCCTTGGCCCAGGCGAGGTGGTTCCAGCGTCAGTGTCGGGAAGGCTCTCGGTGTCCGGCTTCCGCCCAAGGATCCGGGCGGCGAGCACTGTTTGGACTCGCTGAGGGCCAAAAGGGGAGCTGGACCGCGTGGCGGGTGCGGCACCGAACCGGTGCGTGGCGCTCCAACCGATGCAAATAGAGTGCTCTGGGCAGATTCCGGCCTGCGACACCGAGAAACGAGGGAACCCGGAGAGGGTCAAGTCGGTGAGCGACTAGAGCGCGCGTGTGCGCTGCCGGCCCCCCTTCGATGGTGGCTGGGAGATTCGCGGACCGCTCGGTGAGCGCGCAACCAGCCGGTCGACGCGCAGTCAGGCAACCGAGGAGCGAATGTATACTGTGCGCGGACCCGATGGAGACAGGTGGGCACGCCGTCCAGGAGGTCCAGTGGGATCCAATGTGATGTGTGACGGACTGGGGATTGGAATAATGTGTCGGTCGGCGAGGTGGAGACGAGTGGACGTGGTGGTCCAGTATCGCTGGCAGCGAAGAATCGGTGAAGGTACGAGAGGCGCCCGTGAGATGAAGGAAGAGAAAATGGATTGACCGGTCGTTGATGGGGGGCGTAACCTGGCCGCGCAGGGCTTCTTTTTTTTGAAATGCAGAATGCATGGAAGCAACCCGTCGCGGGTCTCAGTCATCAGTTAGCAAGGGGAAGGAGCGGCCGGGCGCAACGCTCGACCCCGGCCTTCCTCCGCGGCAAGAACCACACTTCCATCCTGTTCTTTGCTCTTGCTCTGCATGCTCACAGACCTCACCCGGTCCGTCCCATTCGGGCCAAGTATTCTCGGCTCATTGCTGATTGATCGTTGGGGGCGTTATAGCCCCCCAACTATACCCCCTCCACGCACATCCCTCCCGTGCTCCCGCCGCCCCGACAGAAAACGACCGAGCCGGCCGTCACAAGCAGCACATCCACGATGGCAAACGAAGCCCTTGGCCTGTCGCCATGCTCTCAGGATCGTGGGCAGGAAGAAGCACAATGGGAAGCTCTGCACCGTCAACACTTGAGACGTTAGTCTCCGGGCTGGCACGAGACGCGCTCGGGTGCTGCCGACGCCAGACATCCGCATGGATATATTGGCCTCTCACAATCCTGATTTGAAGACTGGTCCATTTTTATGTAGCCACGGACGGAGCCACGCCACGCCCAACCCATGGCCTTCTGGAGACCCCACCGTCAATATGGCGTGCATTATCATCCGCCAACACCAACCGCTCCGACCCTGCGTAAAGCTGAATTGCCCGAGCAAAAGCACGCGAAGTACCGGTAGTCTCCACTGCCGCTGACCGACCTGGTATTTGAGGATGGGGCAGGTTTCGACCGAAGCGAGGTTGGATTCTGGGCAGTTGTCCGCCAACCCAACTGAGCTGACTATCGGGAACCAGAAAAGGACTGGCTTTGGTACTGGACACACCCAAAGCGGCGCAGCATTGAAACCTTTCAACCGAGCACGACTCCCGCGTCCCAGTTCCACCTCAAGGATTGGCTTCCCTGCAGTTGGATATCTGATATCTGACACTCTCTTCCCCCGCCTTTTCTGGTGTTGGACACTGGACAGCCAGGCAACTCAAGAGGGGACGTCTCACGTGGCCCCGGATCACGGACTACCTCCATTTTACACGTGTCCTTGCTCATTTCCCCCAGACGCCAGGCCCACCCCTGCCCCGCTATGGTCAAACCGGGTTTGATCCGTCGCTCGGGCTCAAGCTTGAGTGCACGGTATGCCCTTTGAAAATCAGCACGATGCCCTTTATGGAATAGCAACCCAACTGAAGTGCGAGTCCCATAATAAGGGCAGTGCTCACAGCTTTCCTAGCGGAGATGAGCCGTCTCGTCCCTCATGGCACGGATACCTCTAGTGTAGGTACTGTCCGAGCTTCCAGAAATGAGGCAAGCTGCGGGGTGGTGGTGTGAAGAGCAGCGGCAGGTCGCCCGATTCGCTCCGGCTCAGGAACATGTTCCCAGAGGGACGATTCGTTCTCCACATCAGTGTCAGCAAGCAACGCGGCGCCAGATTGCCGTGTTCAACGCCCAGCCATCATGCCACTCCCTGCACGGTGCAGCACGCAATATACTACACTACACAAATGGTGTTCAAGCTCGAGAGGCGGCTCTCAACCAGGCATCACCTACGGATGGGCTGGGCAGGAACTGTCACCAGAGCAAGGTTGTTGGTCCTATCCGTTGGTAGGTCGGCTTACAACCGTCCAAGCTTCCCCTCATGACGTCGCGAGCAATCAACTCGATAAAAGAGAGCTGAAACGAAGTCGTTAACCCCCCCCCCGCAATCCGCCATACTTCCGTAGCTTGAGGTCGCTATGGTAAAGCGACGTAAACCGCTCTGCTCTGGCCCCAGGTCGGGCCCACGATGCCGACCACTGATGACTGCCCCGAGATAACCAGATCTTGTGCATTTTTGTGTCAACTTTCGGATGACGGTTGCTGGGCTTCGGGGTGGTGTGTGCCCCCCACCGACACGGAAAAGTGTGAGACGCTCTGTGGGTGAAACGGCCAAGAACGGATGGCATAAAATCTCAACTCTTCTCTATCAACCAGTGTAGATGGCACTTTCTGCCCCCCCCCGCCAAAGTGGTGGGCATGAAGCTACAGTCTTTCGCCATTGGCGGCGGCGTGGATGGCATCCAAGCGCGGAACCGGAGCACGTCGCAGAGGGCACCCGCCTCCTCTCATTAACTGACTATCTTCCTGCGGATGCGGAAGCACCGGTGTTTGTTCCGCTCGCCAAACTCCCCTTGGTGCTCACCCCAGCAGTGAACAGACGGGAAGGACCCGGCAGTGTCGGGATCCCCACGTCGGCAACCCAGCACGAGACGCGGGGGTCAGGGGCGGTGAGCGCATTCACCTGGCTGGGATCTTAGCTCTTGATCCTCTCTTCAAGTCCCGGTTCCGGCTTTGAACCGGAAGGGAAACTGGCCAGGGGATCTGCCCCGAAGCGCCTAGGTTCTCCAACCTTCTCTCACAGAGAGATTTTGACAGCCGACTTGGATCGTTGAAAGCAAATATGGAGACGCGATAGCCGCCCTAGGCGTTCACCAGCCATAGCCAAGGTACGCCATGCTCACCACACATGGGAGAAGCAGCCCTGCCTCAGGCCCGCTCTTAATTACACTGCTTGAGGTGGAGGGAGTTCAAACACACCAGGCCGGGCGACGCCTTCGGAGCATAAACCCGGAGATGCTCTGTGTCGTCGCTAACTTCGGTGCGTGACCGGAACATCAAATGGCCAATGTCGAGATAGTGATTTAGGCCTCATGAACTGCCAGATCGAACTCATACCGGTTTCCGTCGAAGGGGGGGTTGCGAAATCACGGATGACCAGCTCGCCTTGTGACCTATGCTCAGGCGTCAAACCGTTCAAATCCCTTGGGTTAGCTGCCCACATCTGCGGTGTGAGAGAGATGCCGGACCCCCCCTTTCCTCATCGCCAGGAGAACTTCGTCCTCGCGCGGCATGGAATTTTGGAGGTCTCGGGCTCCCGGAATTATACTCCATTCGCCGGCCATCAGCGAGTGACCCTTCGATTTCCTCCTCTGGCCGTAGCCGCAACTACCAGCGAGCTCCAGCTGGAGAGCACATCTCGGCGGCTCACGTCCACCTGCCGATGGCGACAGAAGCACCAAGTTCCTCGAGGTGTCCTGGTCTTATGCCTAGGTCTCGCTGCTGGTCTGGGTTGGGCAGCCGAACGGGTGTAGCTGAGACAAACTGAACATACATGGCGAGGTCCTCCCAGATCCTCCCGCAACGTCCATCAGACTAAACACAAGTTCCAGGTTCTTCATATGTCTCGCTCGCCGTGGGTAGAGCGAGGGCTCAGTTTAGGTCCTGTGCGTTCGGCCCTTGGTTGTTACCTGAAGCATGAAGTCTGAGAGAGTTCAGCGACGAGTTGCCAAAATACCGCACCCCACAATGCATACCGAACTGCAGATTTGCTCCCCATCATGACCTCCCATGCGCCCGACGGCGCCGATCGCCGCAGTGGCTTCGGGATGACCGACATGGACGGGACGTCGCAGTACAAACCACGGATGCCGTGCGTACCGGCGAGATCGGGGAGCAAGCGGATCGAGCTTGAGTTGCCAGTACATTTTGGGTCACCCCTAGGTTCCGCCTCCGCTCCCTCGAGCCCGCTCGGGTGTGGACCTAGGGAGGAGGTACAAGGCGAACAAACCCGCGCTACCTACAGTATCCGAGACGCCCCAGGGCTCTATGCTGGCACTACTGCACGGTTCTATACCCGCCTGCTGCTTCGATCGTGGGCGTTCCTCGATGCTGAGACACGCTGCCTCCTTGGCCCAGGTCTCGTTCGCCTTGCACTCTCTCCAGACCTCAGAAAAAAACCAATATGACGAGCCAATCAGATTAGGCACGCGGGACGCAAAGCTGGGCTGCTTCGAACTCGCCCCCAAAAAATCCCTTTCTCCTGCCCTCGACCTGAAGCGCAAGCCCCTCAAATCCTGAGTGCTGCGCTGCGCAGCTCTGCGCCGCCAACCAAGAGAAACAGGCCCGACCTGACAATCAAGCAGAAGCAGTCCAGCCTGATAGGCCCCTCGGTGTTACCCCCGGACGGAGGCGAGCGTGGCTTCTGCTGACGCGAGAGCGCGGGAAACTCGCTTGCAGACCGGCTTCATCCATGATTCACGGCTGACAACAGGCCGCAGCCGGTGAGTGCCCAAAGCCAAGCGGGGTCCGGGGCGATGCGGCCCCGGGGCGATCTGGCCCACACCTCATCCGAGCCGCCGTGACCGTGCCGCCACCGTCAACGAAGGCTCATTTTTATGGTGTCCGCCCAATTCCCTGCAACGGTGTGGAATTTCCGGCGTTGTTGTCCCTCCCGCCAGCCGTCGCCACCATGGAGCTCAACTCGACCTCAATCCACGATATTATCCACCCCACAGCCGCTTTCTCGCGGAGCCAGGTGCAGCCACAGGGCCCCGCAACTGAGCCGAGCCCCTGGACCGGATCCCAGCTCAACCCCAAGAACCGCATCGACAGTCTGGACCCTCCCCAGAAGCCCCTGTGGAGGGTCGATGGCTGCACGGGCCTGGGGACCCAGTACTATGCCGTGCCGCTCTTCCTGAGAGACATACCCCCAGTGCGCTTTGATGTCTTCATCCCCGAAGAGGCATGCAAATGCCTGCTCCTGCGCCAGTTACTGGATCTAAACGTCGCGTTTCACACCAAAGACGCCGTCCGTGTCCGCCGCCTCGCCATCGCAGTGCATATCCTCAGGACGCTGCAACTGTGGACGGCACAGAGAAATAGCAGCGGGGCGGAATCGCTATCCGACATGCACAAAAACCATCCTTTCGGGTCCCGCATCATATTTGAGAATCTGGATCTTGACGTCCGAAAGATCAAGATCACTATCGCTCCCACATACTATCTTGAAAAGCAGCTGCTCAGCCTTTCACGACTGCCGTCCACTCTTAAGATTTCCCCCGATATCCTCCCCGCTACTGTTGACATCTTCAACTTGAGCACCGTTCAACAGCTGCACGATAGTGTGTGTCTAGTACGCATTCGATCCAACAACGGACATCAGACACAGCCTCACGCGCAGGATCCGGAGAAGCTATGGATCCTCAAGGCCTTGACCAGCGGGACAAAGTACCTATACGCTGAGTTGCGCAATCTCCTACAGCTAGACCCGCACCCACACATCATCTGTCGCCCGGAATACCTGGTTACCAAGTACTGCCGCTTCGGAGGGAAGACCGGGGTTGTCGGCTTTCTGATCCCCTACCACCCGCGTGGCAGTCTCCGAGATATCTTACCGCTGCTCCGCATCCACGGCCAGCTCAAACTCGAAACCCAGCTAAAGTGGGCTGCCCAACTTGCGTCAGCAGTGCTGCACGTCAGAGAGCGTGGCCGCATCTTCTATCCCGATCTTCGCCTGGACAATGTCCTACTATCCGACACAGATGACATCATGATGGTTGATTTCGAGCAGCGTGGGGTATGGTGTGAGTTCGCCGCCCCCGAAGTGAACGCTCTCGAGTACACGCGAATTCTGGCGAGCGACGACGCTCTTAGCCAAGACTCGGAACCTACCATCTCGGAGGATACCCGGAACCACTACGCAGAGCACCTCTCCCGCATGCTCCCTGGCTGGGAGGCTCTACAAGACAGCGAAGAGTACTCAGAACTACCCCACGGCTACGACAGCTACAACGTCCCGTGGCAGTGCCTCGATGCCGTGGAGCAAGAGGCCGCCGAGGTCTACATGCTGGGGCGGGTGCTGTGGTGCATATTCGAAGGCCAGAGCGCCCCCCAGTATGCTGCCGTATGGCAGTCGTACAAACGGGAGCCCGACTTTGAGTTTCCCGAATTCCGCCGCACCCCACCGGCGCTTCGTGACCTAATCAACCGCTGCACCAGAGGGAGGCGAGATGTCCTCTCGCATCTCATCACCAGACGGGGCAGCAAGCTGGTGCTGCGTGCCAGCCCGCCAGGGGAGATGGGGGATGCGGCCGAAGTCCTTCGTGTCGCACGCGAGTGGTGGCTTAACGAGGTGAAGGCCTCCGACGCCTTCCTTCAGATGCGGGACGAGATGAAAGAGGGTGGGCAGTGGAGTGGAAACTACTTCGAACGCCCTAGTTTGAAGGAAGTTGCGGCGTCTCTGGAGGAAATACGAGCGAGTATCGTCGCTTGAGAGAGGCCAGCCGGGGGGGCTGTTGGTTTGGGAACTTGGTTCTGGAATAGGAACCTGCTATTTGAGACACTGTGGTTCCATGTTTTCGTCATTCATTGCAAGGTTGCACGCTGGAAACGCGTTTGGCTACCAGCTGCTAGGATGCGAGTGGCCACCTTTCGGCGTGTGTGATATCAGGTGCTGCATTTCAACAGTACCTTGATACCTTGGTACAACAAGTATCGTATCACCTCACCAAGGGATTCGGTAGGGGAAAAGGCCGGGGAAAATAGCGTTCGTGCAGTAAAATAGGAGGTATATTAGAGCTATGAAGAGAGGACTGCCCTCTGATGAGGGAATGCGTAGAGCAGCCCAGGATGATCGGTAGCTTCTATGTAGCTGGTAGAATATAATGTTTAGGCGGTCAGAGAGGAAAGAAATAAACACAGGTCCTGACCTATGGGTAGTAAAGAGAAAGGTCACGCTAAAGCTGCCGATGTACCAGGCTTGCACGTCTAAACGCCTTCAGCGGGACCGTTTGGAGCCCCGGTCACTGGTTCCAGAGATAGACCGTTTGGAGCCGACCGTGCTCGAGCTGTCGGTCTGGCCGGAGCCACTGCCACGGCCGCCCCTATTAGGTCTGCCGCGAGTCCTTGATGCACTGGCAGGCGCCTCCGGAATAAGAAATTGCCCATCACTGGAGCTTGAAGGTCGTACCAAAGTCCCGTCCAGGTCCGAACCACTCGGCAACCCTTCAAAAGGTGGTGTTGCACTCCGTGGTACACTGGGTCCGGTTGTAACGCTGGAGCGTCGGCTTCCTTCGCCTGTATGGCTGCGCATGCGTGTAATGAGACGGCGCATGTTCAATGCATAGGACTCCGGAGCGCCAAACCGGCCAATCAGTTCCATGATGGCTTCGAGCTCTTCGACAAACTGACTTTGGTCGACAAGCGTGTCAAGGGCAGAGTAAACGAAGCCATTGTCACGGTTTCCAACCAGTGACATATAGAGGCTCCTGTCTTCGACTTTGCCGCCCTTCGTCCCTTCGTCAACGTTGTGGCCCACAACCGACTTCAGAATCCCTACGAGGGCGCGCGCGGCGGACGCCCTCTGAGAGCCGGAAAGTGGGCGAGAGCCGCGAGATACGGAATTCTTGATGCGGGCCACACAATTGCGGATCTCTTCGGAGGCCCTGTGGCAAATATCAGCTTATATTCTCCATTTAAGGAAATTTCTTGTGCCTGGGGAGCAGAAACTCTCTCTTGACTCCTGAGACAACAAGAAATGGACCGAAAGGGGAAAAAACCACTCCAATTTGCACCTACCAGCCGACATCTCGCGGCCCCTCTGCCTCTTTGCCTTCGAACCTACGAGCTGCAGCCAGATCTGGGTCATGGAGAGAGGAAGTGTAGGCGTCGAGCTCAGAGATGATGCGTAATGCGTGTTGATGGAGAGCCCTGAAAGGGTCGACAGCAGGATCAGGTGGTTTGAGGGCCCCCCGAACGTAGGCAGCGAGAGAGTGGGACGCTAGGAGGAGAGAGAAGAGCGTAGCTTCAAGATCGCCATGCCGGATAAGGGTATTGCTTCTATATGAAGTCTCAAGGTCGAGTCTGAACGTGTCAACCTCTCTTGGCTGTATTCCCGACAATGTGGCAACCATCTCTCTGGCCTCCCGGATCCGGGAACGGTTGGGGGTTGTGTCGCTGTTCGGGGTGGTTGTGTCACAGTGAAGACCGTCGGCCAGAATATCGAGGCGAAGGTTGGATATTTGGTAGAAGGGATCGCCCAACTCTTCGGGGTAACCAAGCTCAGCCATGGTGAGCGCAGAGTCAGGGTCATCGTCGACCAGGACCTGCTTCGAAATTCTGTCAAAAAGCCACACGAGATGTTTGCAAGGGCGCTTCCGTCGGTATCTGGCGTCTGCACACGTGCACTTTGGGACCGACCACTGTGTGCTGGAGCGGCAGCCTATCCTAACAGAGCATGGGACGATCTCTTGCATCTGGAAAGCGTAAAACGCCTTGCTGTCCTGGGAATCCTCTTCCCTGACTCCACACGATTCGAGGTATATCTGAGGCGTCTCTTGGTCGTTGAATAGCCCTCGTACCACCTTCTGTGTCTTGGGCGAAAGGTGGCCGATGTTATAGCGAAAACCGGTCGACTTCGAAGAGACACAATCTCCAGCGTCGTCATCGTCTTCCCACTCGCTCTCATCTTCGTCCGAGGAGAGGGCCGAGTGGTGCGGTGAGAGGCTCTTCGACATGGATTGCATAGAATTGTCAGACTGGATGGGAGATGGTGTTGCCTGTAGCGAAAGCCTACTCAGATACGCCGCCGGGGACTGCGACATTGGGGCCAAGAGCTGGTGGTAGAGAGAGGAGAGGGTGGGGGGTCGAGAAGTGTTGATATCAGGTTGTAGCGTCCTGCCCGATGAGTACGAAACATAGTCTTTATAGGGCTGACCGACGTTAACGTCGAGGCCTGTTTTCGCGGCCTGGTCAATATCCGTTGGAGGTACCTATGCTGTTGGCGGTGTTGTCCAGGGGCTCGGCAACCGGGGACTAGAGCAGGTCAAAGCAGGGCTGAAGGAGGCAAGCAAGTCGGATAGGCCTGTTTGGTATGGCCTGTTGCCCCGGCCACTGCACTCGACAGCTGGCTCAACTGATACCTAGTCCTCAACCTGCTTGTCGACTGCCAGCCGATAGCGCTTCGATCCGAGAGGCTAGAGCTCGATGTTGTTTGCTAGGTGACGGCCGAGGCTTCCCGTCGCCGGTCGCCAAGATTCCCGTAGCCCCCGCGGTGCATGGCTTTAGTACCGACTGGAAAGGTGACGGTATATGGCATATGATGCTGCATGCAATGCATCATCCGTCACACGGGATTGATGACGGCGGTGATCGGTGTTGTTCCTTCCTTCGGTCCTTCATTCCTCTGGGTGGATTTCTTGCCGGGCTGTTCTGCCGCCAAAAGGATAGACCCGTATGGAAACCGCATATTGCAGTAGCGATGAACCAACAGCGCCTACAAAAATGGAAGGAGCCGTTGCGTCCAGGACACCCGGTGAGTTGGTGGATCTTCCCAAGTTTGAAAGCTCATGGGTGCTGATTGGCCACGGGTTGGCCGTTTGCCGAGAGAGAGACTTCTTGCAGCCTCATGATTGTCTTGCCCTAGGTTCTTCTCTTCCATTGCGTATAGAAACTCGGGGGACCTGGCCGCTTTTTCTGCGGCCAGGTGGGCAGCCCCTTTCCCGGCATGATGGCCGCCTAGACAGCCCGCTCAATGAGTCCCAACTGCTCTTGGTTGGGCTTGGCTTGTGATCGCCGGCCTCGAAGTTCGCCCGTCTCTGCTATCTTAGGTCCTCCAGTCCATTCTCCCGAGTCAGCCTGTCGAGGCCTCTTCTTCGGGGGCCAATGCATCCCATGCATCCCATCGCGTCATGATTAATGCCATCCATCCTTCGACGGGTTCCATTTTTAAATCGCAGCCCTCGGCTGTCAAGTGACTTACGGCCCTGCTACGTCCCGCACAGCTAGTGCATTAGGGGCAAGAGGGGAGGATACAGGCTAGTGTACCTTGATAGAAAGCCGGATCCGATGGATTAGGTTGGAGGTCTAAGGTACCTTAGGTGTAGGGCTTGTGTAACCCGGTAAGCACCCAGCGTTGGTCGTTACACAGTCCACACCAACGGGTATGGCCACTCCAAATCTGGCGGAATGCCGTCCTCATCCTTATTCTTCTCGCGTATCTTCTGCAGCACGTGCTCCGGCAGTTTTGACGGGCAGTTGGGTAACATACGACAAGAAGATTCTCCAGGCCGCTTCTCGAGAAGTAGCCGACATGGAGTCATTGAAACATTTTAGCCCGGAGTCACTAAAACATGGCGGAAGCCGTTTCGAAGGGGACACAAGGCTGAAATGGTTGCAAGAGGGTACGGGCAATTGGCCTCCACCAAACAGACACCGTTTCTTGCACGATCCTGGCGTCCTCCAACAAGGCTCCACTGCTGCCATTTACAGAATCGCGTCGCTGATTGGCCGGAGTCCCGTCCTCCCGTTGTCCCGGGTCAGGAGCCACAGAACAGTCATCGCTTCCCCCACTTCGTTCCTTCGCAGATGCAGATCTAAAATTTACACCCTCAGAAGAAGGCGAACCAAGCTCTCAAGCTACTCCTTACGCAATCTTGAATGTTTCCTCCGCTGAATTTTTGGGCATTGGCCGGTGTCCGAGAGGCAACCTATCACGGGATACACACAATCTGGTTTGCCGGACTGACAAGTATTTGGGTCAACCCAAAGCGACATCAGACTTCCACCCCAGGTATCAGAGTCGTTCAAGATACGGAATAGGGTGAGCCCCCTACCACCGCATACCTCTCCTATCCTCTCGGCCCGCTGAAGACTCCGCATCCCAATGGAGTCCCATCCAAGCCAGCCAACGTGCAAATTCTAATCCGTAGATAGAATCCCAAACTATCAAATTTCCGAACCCCAATACACCTCTACGATACTAACAAGGTTCTGATTCGTCCTGATTTCGCAGCAAAGATCCCATCTTAGGACCTCAGCTTCGGATCTTTCGTTCTCTCCCACCGCGAACCATTCCTTTTCCTCAATGTGAAACTGAGGGTCGGCGCCACTCCGGATTAGTCGTTTCCTCAAATAAGCTACATTCTTACTTGGACCTCTGGAACCTTACTAAGTACCGTACATGATGACATCTGCATGGTTCTTCCGGACAGGTAAGAAGCCTTTCAGCCTTTTGGCGAGCTGGCAAATGAAGCATCTCTATTTGAAAGCCGCAGAATGGCGAATCATGATGTTTTCTCCTTTTTGACCGGGTATTGCCCTACTTACACAAAAACTGGACGCTCCAGAACAGTGAAAACCATGGAACAGTAAGCAAATTGGAGATATTCATTTAGAGTGTTTTTGGTATTACTGCCTCAGTAAGAAAGCAATGGCGAGACTAGCCGAGACTATTCGGTGCCCAGAGATGTGGATGTTATCCAGACAAAACCCTCGACAAGAGAGTCTACGTAATGAAGCAGAGGAATCACCCCCTTTCTCCAAGCAGCCCCTTCATCCTTCCCATCAGCTTGTAGTCCAACCCAAGACCTGCTTGCTCTCCCTCCCCTTCGATGCCTGTAAACAAAAGTACAAAGGTACACACAAAGCAGAACGACAAAACCCAAAGCAAACATATGCAAAGACACGCGCCGTAACCGAATCGCCTCCTCAACTCCAACAAGAAAATATACTAAACAACAGAGGAATGATCACGGTCTAACCGCCGCCCGAGATTATGCCCCTATAGCATCGGGCAGTGCCTGGATGTATGTTTGGAAGGAGGCGGTGGCGACAAGGTTTGATATGCCAAAGTAAGTTGAAGGGCGTGTAGCGTAATGTTGATCGGCTATGCAGCGAATAACATAATGTTGTAGCCTGTTTGGTGATAAAATAGAACCAGCCAAGAGGACCCAAAACTCCGCCGTCCGGCTTGTCTCGCACCCGCCCGCTCAAGACATGAAAACGCCAGGGTTATGCATTGTCCAAGACAACATAGTGTTGGGATATATCCGTTTCCCCCAAAAACGAACAACTGATACCGCAAAGAGAAACGATCAACTGCTCGAGGACGTATAGAACGGAGAGTCGTGTCGTCATAAATCGTCAATTTCGCATCCGTCGCTGAACAGTGATGGCATTAGGTTCGTTTGTCGTGGTAAGTGCTGGATGACCGCAGGAATCCGATCACGCTGCTCAGATGCCGCTGATCTTCCGTATAGTTGTTGCTGCTGCACTGGTTGCTGCACCACTGATGCTGCCAATGCGCCCACTTGTCTTTCGCACACCAGCTTCTCGAACGCTGCCTGCCGCACGCTTGACACTGTTGCTTCCCCGAACTTTGGTCAATACCCCAGATGCGGAGCTAGCACGCTGTGCTTGGTCGTATGACTTGGTCCGTGCTGCCGCAGTGCCGATATTCTCGATGTCGTTTGATGCGTCGTTATCAATGACTTGATAGACAGTGGTTGTGGTTGTCATCGTAGTTTGGTGGCTGACCGACCGGTCCCGTCGGTGCTCGGGAGAAAGCGAAGCGGACGCCTTGCGATGCGTCCGCATGCGGAGGTGCAATTCTTCTTCCGACTCGTTGCCCTGGGATGCGCGGTGCATGGAGATTACCTCAGTAGCAGTCTCACTTTGAGCGGTGGATTCTTCCTCGACAGTCTCGTGAATGGGGTTGCTGCCACGTGTGTATGGATGATGTCTTTCAGAACCCAGTCGCTGGGTCTTCCTTGGCTGACCTGGCGTCGGAGCAGGAAGGTAGTCCTCTTTGTTATCGCGTGTGTGTTCTTGATCCATCTCGCCGAGCGGCGTCCGGTTGGATCCCCGATTAGGAGGTGTTGCTATGCCGTTCTTGCTAGTGCTACGGCCTAGACTCGCCTTCTGCATCGCGCGGATCGGTGTGCTTGGCTGGAGGTTACCGTTGGCCTGCGCAGCCACTGCTGCAAGAGCAGCCTCCTTGCGCAACTTGCGCTCGATTCGTTCCTCAACCCACCACTCCCGGAAGATCCCCTGATTCAGATGCAGCCAGTGCTGTTGAGGGCCGACAACCATACCCGGGCGCATGAAGCGCATGTAGGCAATGATCTCATTTGCAGTAAAGCCGTGCCTGTAGATCAGGTACGCGCCAATCAAGCACCCTGTTCTGCCCAGCCCAGCTTTGCAGTGCACCGCGATGCCCTTCTTCTTGACCGTGATAGTCTCGTGTGCCAGACGGATAAACTTCCTCACCGTCGACAAAGGTGGGCAAGTTCCATCTTCGAAGATCATGTCGAGATGCTGGATCCCCAAAGCCTCAAAATAGGAGGAGTTGTAAAGCACCGAGTTCAGTCGTACCACCAGCCCGATGTTTCGCTCAGTGAAGTGCTTCAGAACGTTCTTGAAGGGCTGTGGTAGCGTAGGGTGAGCATCGATCGCCGAGAAGCTCTTTGGCAGGCTGGCCCATTGCTCTGTTCCCTCCGGGGTGCGGGTGGAAGGACTGCTCTGCGGCGACGCAAACGCAAGGAAATGGGGTGTGATCCAGTTGAAATCGCCGTGCTCTACTCTCTCGAACCTCTCGTACTCATCCAGGTCGAAGGTTTCCAAGACGCAGCAGCCCTCCTCCTTTGCCTTCCATACGCCGTAGACAACGTCCTGCACCATAATGCCATAGTCTGCCTGGCTGTATCCGGCATCCCTGAAGGGCATGAGTGGGGGGTCTACTTGCGCCATGGGTGCAAGAGCAAGATGTGGTGGCCATGACTGGATCAGGACCATATAGCAAGCTAACAAGCAAGAAGCATTGGCACGACCTGATGGTAATGCTGTTAGCACCCTTTCTCAGCAACCATGATGGAATGAACATACTGCGCGGGTCCGCTCTACTCCAGAATACAACTGGTCTGTCCTTGTTCTCCTTCGCGCCCAAGATCTCGTGGAACTGTAGCGCAAAGCGGTACAGGTGGCCAATGTGGAGCGGGCCAAAATCGTGATGGAAGGCGTTGTACAGAAGGGTGTCGTCTACTGTGAAGTAAAATGGCTGTTTCTGATTGCCATGGGCTGGGGTCGGGCCGTCGACGGCTCTTTGCGAACGCTTGCTCGGGGAGCGTGGAGCGGGATCAGGGTAGGGGAACAACGTGTTCTCGTTGGGAGCTTCGAGATATGATGCGAGATATAGCCGGTCTGTAATGGTCAGCAAAGCAATGGGATGAAGTAGGCGCACAAGGGAAGTGTTGCGAAAAGACCAGGACGCCCCTGTCTCGAAGATGGACCTGTGGCGCCCCATCTTCCGAAAGGGAGGGTGGGAAAGGCAAATGTATATACTACGACGAGCAATGGATGTCCAACATTGTGATCCCTGAGGCACACTGCGCACATACCTGGAATATATTCGATAACCTGCCCCAGGTTGCTGGAGTACTTAGAGGAAGGAGCCATGCTTCCTGTGGCCCTGCGCGATGCGGGAGGTATTTATCGAACGTGCGAGGGCATGCAGCTGTTGCTAAACAATACTGTAAGAAATACCGAATGGAGCTGTCCTGGATTTGCGCGACGAAGATCGACAGTGCGTGATTGCAAATGCGGAAGTGCGCAGAGTCGGTTGCCGGCGAATGCAGTTGTTTACAATAGGAAGCTACCCGATGCGACAGGCCTAGACCAAGAAAGCGCAATCGCAAGCCCCAAGATCGAAGAAGGGAGACTGAGGTTTGGAGATGTTGTTGGTGGAAGGAGAACATGCGACCGTTTTTTTGTACATGGGCTTTTAATGAGAGGTCTGTTATGTTATTATTTGCCAGGGTCGGCGTTGTCAACGACAAAACCAGCTGCCCGCCCCGCGTCTCCCCAGCAACGCAGGCGAATTTCAACCCCTTGCGTGCCCCACCATCCCCACTGGCACCAAAACGTTGGACCCGGGAGGGGCTCAAGTTTGTGTCGCAAAGCGGGAGAGCTCAACTCCAATCATCAGATCTCACTACCGCCGCCATGGCGACCGACTTCCCGGCCTCCCTGTACGTCTCAATCCGCTAAAACCAAATCCGCCGCCGTTGATTTACCCGGCGCATCTTTGGCTGACTCCTCCCCGTTGCGCAGAACTCTTGACATACCCTTCCCCGATCCCCGCCTCGCAACCGTCGCCCTGCGCGCCCTCGCTGTCGATAAAGAGCTTTCGCCTCTTGTACACCGGGATTTCTCCACAGTTCCTAGTCCGGACTCCTACTCCGGCAGTGCGAGCGGGGAGTCTATTCTCCGGGTTGAGTACAAGGCAATCACAAACCGCATGCTACGCGTCGCCGTCAACTCCTTCCTGGACAGTCTTGCCCTGGTCATTGAGGTCATGGGAGAGCTGGACGTGGATGTGCTGGAGTCTCAGAAGAAAAACAGTGGTATTTGAGAGAGTTATGCTCGCTCTATGCGACGGATGCATCGTGGTACTCGTTACCTAACAGCCGGAGATATTCACACAAGCACAGCTGTTGAAGATTCATGAAGCCGGGCCAGCTAGATGAGTTGATTCAGGGTCAGGCTCGGCCATGAGGTTGGACGCATGTCAAGCATGGGATCAAACAACTATAGCAGCGGGGTGATGCTTCGATCTGAAAGTCACATGAGGCGCGAAGACCAAGGCCATTGGGCGTCAGAGAAAATAATTCTTGGGGTATTGTTTCCGGCTGGAAACGAATAGGGGAAAAAACGAGCCCCTCCGAACTCGGCGCTGCTTTAAAGCTGTTCCTCCTTGACTTGTAGTAGCGGTGATCCTGAGTCCTCCTCAATCTGACGCTGCAACTCATGATCTGCCACAGCAGCCGCATTGGGAGTAATACTACCTTCTTTGTCGCCAGCATGGCCGGCCAGTCCGTTTATCTCACCGACCACGTCATTCCCCAGCTCAGGTAAAGCCGAGACATGCCTGTAGACCTCGATAGTACCGTCCTGCCCGGCGCTGACTAGGGTGCGACCGTGAACGTCGACCCAGAAACAAACGCCACTATGCGCTCTGGTAATCCGCTGTACTACCTCCTTTGTTACGACATCCCAGAGAACGATATCGCCATCCTCACTGGCCGAGGCGATAAATGCAAGAGATCGTTCATTGCTAAGACCGTCGGCACGTTCTTCGCTCCCGCCGCTGCCCTCTCTCAGCAAGCCAAAACAGCCACCAATAGAGAACCCCCGGTTCTTGTGGCCTTGGTATGTTTTTTTGACTGCTCCGGAGACGTAGTCCCATAAGCGGATGCTGCTATCGAGACTGAAAGCCAGGACGAAGCGGCCGTTAGGGCTGAAGCACACGTTGGTGACAGCTGGGTTGTCTTCGTGAACTAGCGTTCGGAGACATTGGCCTGTTGAGGTATCCCATATTCGGCTGGGAGAACGCAGATCATTAGCAATAGCCCGCAGTCAGGTTATTGACAATGACTCACATTAATCCGTCTGTCGAGCAGCTGACCACCAGCGTCCCATCTCGGCAGAAGTCAATACCGCTGACCGGATCACTGTGTGCTGGCAGACTACGCATCAAGCGCCCTGCCCTCACATCCCACAGAAAGACGGCCTCGTCATAGCTGCCACTGGCCAAGATGTTCCCCTTCGGCGAGAATGCTAGACAATAGACATAGTTGTGGTGCCCTAGCAGCGGGCGGCTACCAGTCATACCTCCACGGGTCTCCGCCTTCTTACGGCGGATCTCCGTCCTCCCGGTACGAGTATCCTTCCTTACTTTCCCGTCTTCTGCCCCACCGTAGGCCCGTCCACCATCCCCGCATGCGTGAGCAGGGTCCGCTGTGACCCTATCCCATAGTCGGATTGCCTTGTCATCGGATCCCGTGGCCAAAGAGTTGCTGTCAGGGGCCCAAGCGACACACGAGACACCCGCCATGTGGCCGACGAGTGTATCCAGATTCTCGCCAGTCTCGACATCCCAGATCTTAGCGGTGCCGTCGGCGGAGGCAGAGGCAATCCATCTCCCATCGGGTGAGATGCGCACTTGGCTGACAGCGGCGGTGTGGCCTGTGAGCGCCACTCGTCGTCGGTACTGTGGTATTATAGGTTGGCGCGTCGCAGGGGATAGAGCGGGTGGTTGTGAGCCTGATTGTGATATGCGGCGCGATCCTCCGTCCTGGGAGCGCGGACTGCGCCGGCGAGAAGAGGACGAAGAGGAGGAGCGTGAGCGAGTGCGAGAGCGGCTGCGTGAGCTTGATGTGGAGGATCGGGATGGAGAAGGGGACCGAGATCGCGTCGCAGACCGGCGCGAACGCGGCGACCGGGATTGCGAAGCTGAATACATTTGGGTTCTGGATAGTCTTAGAGGTCGTGATGGCGTTTGGGATCTTGACCGTGAGCTATACCGATTTCGTTGGTCGTCGGTTCCGGAGGCGGCACCGTTCTTCAGCCCCCCCGGCGCGCGGCGGATTGACAGGTTCTGCGCGTTGAGAGGCGCATCGGGGGAACCATACCGTGGGGTGGAATCGACACTATCATCATGTACTCTGCGGCGCTTCGAAGGGGGTTCCGCAATGGGGATACCTGCTACAGGTTCGCGCTCCGACATGTTGGAACAATTTGGCGGCGACATCAACTGAAGGTTGCGTGAATGCCTGCCGCGAAAGTTGCCCAAACCGCGTTCCCTGTGGGGCGTATGGGGCTGCCGGGGTCTGCACGCAGCCCCTGAAGAAAGTGATATGATTGGGGAGTTCTCGACATCACAATCTGGGGGCGCTCCACACTCCAAGGGTGTCTTGGCAAACTAACCCTTTTTCTAGCAAATCCACTAGAGAAAGCAGAGAGAGCTTCGATCGAATCTCACGAGTCCCCCTCTTCGGACGCGACTCTAATCCCTTGCACCGCGTAACTGTTCAAGGGATTCGTAATTTTATGTTCAAAAGATCTCTGAAACCAGCGCTACGGTACTTGCGCCCCTGCCTCGTACCTTACCTTACCATATCAAGCAATTGCTTCATGTCCATCATCTAACCATATCTGCATTAAATCTCAGGTTGCTCAGCTCCCTGACACCGAGTGAGAGGAAGATGGGCGCCGGCCAAGCACAGTGTTGAGGAATATCTGTCGCAATGGAGGAACTGCCCGCCGAAATCTCGGTCCTCACGCTCAACTGCTGGGGACTCAAGTACATCTCCAAGCTGCGTCGCGAGCGCATGAGTGAGATCGGTCGCCAGCTCGCTGTCGCCAACCCGCAACCACATATCGTTGCGCTGCAAGAATGCTGGACCCAGGAGGACTGTAGGTGCAAACCGAAGTGGTTTTCTCCCCTTTCGGTCCATTGTCTGTTGTCTCAGGGGTCAAGAGAGAGTGTTTCTGCCCCCGAGACACAAAGAAATTTCCCAAAATGGAGAATATAAGCTGATACCTGCCACAGATAAGAGCATTCGCCGCGAGACCCGTTTCATTCTCCCCTATGGCAAGTTTTACCACAGCGGTGCCTTTGGGGGCGGCTTGGCCATTCTCTCCAAGTGGCCCATCGAGGAGAGCACGATGTTCCGCTATCCTCTGAACGGTCGCCCGACCGCTTTTTGGCGAGGAGACTGGTTCGTGGGGAAAGGCGTTGCCCATGCCAAGATTCGGTATGGGTCGGCGCCCAGCCATGTTATCGAGGTCTTCAACACTCATACCCACGCCCCATACGAACATGGTCCCAACGATTCGTACCTGTGCCACCGACTTGCACAAGCATGGGAAATGTCCAAACTCCTCCGGGGAGCTACCGAGCGAGGCCATCTGGTCCTCGCCCTCGGCGACTTCAACATGATCCCGCTCTCGCTGGAGCATCGCATTATTACAGCACACGCCCCTGTGCGTGACATCTGGCGTGTGCTCCACCCGGAAAGCTCGGTGGGTCCGGCGGAACACCCGGCCGAAAAGGCCCGGCGCCGGCCTATCCCCACCGCCGAGTTCAATATACAGGAGAACGGCGCTGCTTCGGACGGCCCGTACAACACGTGGCGCTGGAGTAAGGAGCAGCAGAAGCTTCTAGGCCCCGGGAAGCCCGAGGTTACCGTACCCCCGGACACCATTGGTATGCAGTTAGACCTACACAGCCTCTGGGTATTTTGACTGACCACAAGAGCGTGTAGACCATCACGGCAAGCGCCTCGACTATGTTTTTGCCAGTTCCGGCAACTCCGCCGCTCTCAACTGGGTAGCCACTCGTGTTAGCGTAGGCATGATGATGCGCCACCCAGAGCTCGGCTGCTCCCTGAGCGACCACTTCGCCATCGAAGCCACGCTTTCTTTCCGCCCCCTAACCCCAACCCCATCTCATTCCGAGACCAATGTCAACAGCAACGGCGCCCTTCACCCGCCCAAGCTCTCGTCATCCAACACTACCGCCATCCCCCGCGCCGACAGCGAAATCATTGTCGATGATATCCGCCTCACCAAAGTGGATCGGATCGACAATGACAACGACTCGCGTCTCGATGCTCGCACCATGTCGACGCACATCCCTACCTACGCGCTACAGAATGGCACCTTCCTGAACATCCCGAACAGCCCTTCGCCCAGACCAAGTGTAGACTACACTCGCTCATCGCCGACGATGAAACAGTTCGATGCACAACATCTCTCCCACGTCAATACGGACGATTCGCCTGCCTTCCCTATCTCTGCGTACGACGAGATCCTCTCTGTCGTGCACAAGTACGACCGGCGCGAGCGGGCGCAGATTCGTTGGCGCGCCCGCCACTTCTTTGCCTCGGTGGCCGTTCTAATCGCCTGTCTCGTGGGCGTGTGGTTCAATCCGTACAACTACCTCTCTTTCATTTTGATTCTTGTGAGCAGTCTCGGACTAGTAGCCGGCACCATTGACGGTCTCCTTGCATTGCTGTTCTTCAAGAGCGAGTTGAGGGCGCTCAAGGAGTTTCAATGGGAGGTTATGAACGCGAAAAACGCAATCGGCGGTGTTAATGCCCCGCCGCAGGATGAGGGAGAGGATGACGAACGATCGTGGTAGAGAGCCGAAGACACGAGTGTGACATATTCTCACCAATAGACAATGACGAACTTAGTCCAGGAGCTAATGAGGTTTGATAGGGTATACCGCCAAAGGCAAATTATAATGTTTACTGTTTATGTCTGTTCAGTTGGAAAGATACTATTCCTTCTACTGGCCATCTTTGTAGCCACCTCGCCGAGGTTGCTCCACAGCTTCTGCCTGCCTCCCATTTGTCAACGTAGGCTCATCCTGCCCCTGTACATCAGCCGCGACGCAACAACACTGTCCCCCCAACCACCAAACGCCCCATACCCCCTAACACCTCCACCATCCAGGCCAACACCGAGAGGTTCCTCCTGGTCTTCATTCGCAAATTTGTTTTCATCGTGACCCAACTCACCGTTACCAATACCATTCAAAATAGCAGGTGGCCGCATGCGGCGCCAGGTGTAGCCCAAGAAAGCCGTCTTCTTCCGCACTTCCATGACCACGCCACGTGTATTCCGGTCACGCAGCAGCCGGTCTCGAGGACGTTTGCGGTCCTTGCGCCCGAAGGCTCGGACGAACTGCCGCAGAAGATTCCGCTCCACTAGTGCCAGCCCAGGCAGACCCTCGATCTGCGCGTCAAGGTCACGGAGACGAGCGTTATCGTATGGGGTGGCGATGGCCGCCAGAGCCCATTTCTGTACGCTGCGACGAAGCCCCCTAAGAGCGAGACGTGCCTCCTCCGCCTTAGCCCGAGAACGGGATCTGGCAGCGGCAGTAATGGCCGCCTCAGCCATTGCAGCATCCACCTGCTGCCCCTGAAATACGATAGATGGTCGTGCTGCTGCGACTGTTGCGGGCTCGGTACCTTCGGGCCGCTCCGACTCGAAAGTCTCGCTCTCGCTCCAGTCACTGATTTCGTCATCTTCGTCAAAATAGTGCGTGTCGTCCACGGCGCGAAGTTGGGGCACGAACGGCGGGTTAAGCTGATGCAGGCGTTCCCACGGTACGCCCTTGAACCACTTGTGTGCCTTGATATCCTCGGCATCGTACGGGAATACGTAGTGGCCGGCAAGGTCACGGGGTATTTTGGGGGGTTGCTTTTGCGACGTCGAGCGAGCATTTGCGAGAGGGGCAGAGCCGGCTGCCATACTGGCAGAAGGCGACGTGGATATCGAACGCAAGTCCTTCAAGTGATACCGTCTTGAGCATAAGCGAGTCTCCTTTTCCTGGATGAGGGATGCGATCAGCTGCTGGCATCGATGGGATACCACCGGTCGGTTTGGGAAGCAGAACGTCTCCCTGTGCCTCTGAAAGGAAGAGAGTGTTAGCAACCGCATTTCCCTATTGAGTCTCAAGAGACGAGAGGAACTTACGAGGATGTTCTGTTTTGTTACCTGTCGACCCTCCTCGGCCAAGAAAGGCGTGTGGCCGTACAGGCACTCGTACAAGATCACGCCGATGCTCCACTAGTCGCAACGGGCGTCGTACTTCTTGCCCTCCACCACCTCAGGCGCCATGTACTGGCTAGTACCGACCACGCTCATGGCTGAAGTACGGTTGCCGCACCGATTGCGCCAGTTGAGCAGAGGCTCCCCGTCACACGAGGGTTTCTTGTCATGCTTCTCGATGCCTGCCATGATGTTGCTAGCCCACTTCATTGTGGCCTGCAAGCTACGACCGTCGCTCTTGTCCTGGTCGTCGCCCTCAACATTGATGCCCAGCTTGTTCAGCAGGCTGTAACGGTGGCTGCTGTAGTAAGCCGTATCGTGCGACCAATGTCCGTCAAACGCCAGCCCGAAGTCACTGATCTTGAGATGCCCAGATGCCGAGACCAGGAAGTTGTCTGGTTTAATGTCTCGATGGATGCACCGGAGGGCATGGGCAGCTTCGACGCACAGGATCATCTCTGCTATATAAAACCGCGCCACCGTCTCGTGGAGCGTGTTCTCACGGATTAGAAGGCCAAGGAAATCACCGCCGGGCATGTACTCCATCACTAGGTACAGGTTCGCCGCATCCTGGAAACTGGCAATAAGTGGAACGATCCTATCGGCCACTTGTCAGAGCCGCCCATTTTAACGGGATCATGGGGAATGGCAGGGAACTTACCACCTTGAGCCTTCCGAGGCAACAAGAAAGTCTCTCTCTGCCCGGAGGTGGCCTTCTTGGCTGGTGCGAAGCATAGCAGACTTTCGAATCACCTTCATCGCATATACTTGTTTTCTCTCGCCTTCGGACCAACCATCGCCTAGTTTCTGATACTCGTTCTCTGCCCGCTGCGACTTCTCCCGCACCAGTCTTACCACACCGAAGCTTCCCTTGCCTAGTATTTTGATGACCTCATAGTCACTGACGAGACAGGAAGCAGCAGAACCGCGCGGCGCTGCCAAGGCGCGAATGCTCCTTATCTTCATGACCCGCGTCTCCCTCAGATGGTCACTCTCACGTCGGCAGAAGTGAGCACGTATCGCCTCCAGATCCCCAGGGGCAAAGCTCTCAATGCCATCAGGCTGGCTGAAGATCCGCGCCTCCAGCAAGCGCAGCCGGATCGACCGCGGGCTGGGTTCGGATGCCAGTTGCTGGTTGAAGTATGTCTCAAGAAAGATCTTGGCGGCAGCCGCTCGCTCAGCTGTAAGTACGGTGGGAGGCACTTGGTCAAGCACGGTCTCTTGGATTGTTGTCAAGTTACTGTCTGGGCTGGAGCGCGTGTTGGGCCCCCGGCAGTTCGCAGATGTGTTGGGCATATTAACAAGATGTGGTCTCCTGTCCGAAGAACCCGCATAGTTGTCCTTGTGAGCGACATTTCCCGAATAGGATTTGTGGAACTTCGAGTCTAGGGATGTTTGGCCTGTTGAATCGTCGGGTGACTTTCCGGACTGGCTGTTCTTGCTGGATCCGGTGTTGGAGTTGGTCATGTTAGACGATCTGGCCGCATCGTTGACAAGATACAGCCTGTCTAGATGTTGGAAGGTCTGCTGGAGTGACGGTCGACCCTTGGGAGCATTTCGATGAACGACTGTGGGGTCCGGGGGTATCCGGAGCAGAGCGCTTGACATCTTTCTCAACCTGTGCGCAAGACTGGATCCGGTTCTAGAAGCCGGGGGAGTGGCGAGAGCGCCGTAGAGTTGTTCGACCCCCGACTTGTCCGAAGCAGCTGCATACCAGAGGGTCTTAGAGATCGCCCTGGGCACCAAATGACAAGGAGGGAGATATACTTACTGTTGCTAGTCAACGACCTGATAGCAAAGGCAATCCTGGATCCCTGACGGCGAATCTTTGATGGGCGGGGAGTCGCACCCTCCCCTGGAGAGACTGGCTGAACGTCTGAGATAGTTTCAGCTTCAGACTCACTCCTTGGAAATTCGACCTCCGCGTGAACTGGATCCAAGGATAGTCTCCTCTTCATGTCGCCCCGGGTCTGACGCTCCAAGTGTCCATTGACTGTAGGCGTAACTATGGCGGTGACGCAATGTACTTTAATGTAAGAACGATGTGGTCAAGAAAACCAGAGCTAGCGAGAGTGCCAAAGAGAGAAAATCGAGTCTGTTGCGGCGAGCTCTTGGTGTTCCTCGACTTGGGACTCGACGAGATGCACTTTGCGTTTTCTCCATTTTCGTGACCAGTGGAAAGAATAGAGCGCTGGGAATGCACTTGGGTTACGGGACGCTCCTTCTGCAAGGCTGCTAGCATTTCCAAATAGGAGGTGGCCACTACCCACTCGTCGGTACAACACACTGAAGCAAGTGCAGGTTCATGTTTGTGTAAGGTCAAGAGTGATATTCATTCACTAAACCGTACAAAGGCGGGATATAAATTACTGGCGACACCAATGAACCCTTGTCATATGACTTTTGCTTCGCCGATCCAGATGCAATGCAAAGACCTCATCATTCCGTCCAACAGCGTCTCACTTCCCATGCGTGAGAAGCAAACCGCGCGCACAGGTCAGAAGACTCTCATTGCCGAGCGCAACCCAAAGGGTATAGACCGTGGAAAGAACCAAACCTAGAGAACCCATACAAAGGAAAAATGTGAAAAGGCTAGTAGAAAAAAGTACAGCGGACTCCATGTAGACCGACGTCACAATGACGGTAACCGTGAAGGACCGCAGGCTGTTTACTTGATCTCGAGAAGCTTGACATCGAAGATCAAGGTGCTGTTCGCGGGGATGCCGGGAAGAGACTTGCTGCCATACGCTTGGTGTGCGGGGATGGTCAAGCGGCGCTCGCCACCGACGGACATGCCGATGATACCGACATCCCAGCCCTTGATGACTTCACCCTTGCCAATCTTGAAGGTGAAAGGGGGGCCCTTCTTGTTCGCTATAATCCATGTCAGTATACGTATTTCCCGCCATATCGGGACAACTCAGTGAAACTAACCATCGAAGACCTTGCCGTTTTGCAGCTTTCCGATATAGCGCATGCCGATCTTGTCTCCGGACTTGACGGTACGGCCAGTGCCGACCTTGCGGTCGTCAATGGTGACACCCTGGACAACCTTCACAGTGGTCGCAGCCTTCTTGTCGTCCTTAGCCGGACCGGTCGGGCCTTGCTCGAGCTCCTTGGCGAACTGAACCTTCTTGTCAGACTTGGCAGACGCCGGGGACTCAACAACCTTGGCGGCAGCCTCCTTGGCGGCGGCCTCGGTCTTCAGCTTCTTCTGCTGCTTCTTGCTCAGCTTCTTGCCATCAGTGGCCATCATCTCGTCGAGACCCTCGGCCTCCTCCTCAGCCGGGCGCTTCTTGCCCTTCTTCTTGGTGTCAACCAGCTTCGGGGCCTCCTCCTCCTCGGAATCGACCTCCTTAATACGGTCCAGGCTGTCAAGGCCATCCAGCTCATCGCTGAGCTCGGAGTCGTCCAGCTCCTCAAGACCAGGGGGGAGATCGTAGTCCTCATCATCCGAGTCGTCCTCGTCATCCCCCTCATCCTGGTCTACGACGTAGTTGCCAGTGAGGTAGATGGTGTGGGTTCCAGACACGACAAAGAAGACCTGCTCGCCCTCGCCGATCACGATATCCAGGGGTTGCTGGAAGTTCTGCAGTGGCACGAGTTAGCCAGTGGCCCGGGAAGAAGGGATTGGTGTGAGCTGGGGCAACTTACGCGCTCGGTGTCAAGGGTGCAGATAACATAATCCTCCAGGTTAATGTCGTCCTCATCTCCACTCTCCTCCTCGGAGTCCTCCTCCTCGTCATCTTCGCTGGCCTTGGCCTTTCCCTTCTTGCTCTTGGCGCCGTTGGCATCCTCCATCTCCTCGTCAGACCCCTCCTCCTGGGTAGCTGCGAGGAGCTTCTTGATGGCAGCTGCTTGGCGGGCCGCCTTCGACTTGGAGGGGTCGCTGGGACCACCATTGGCCTCCTCCTCCTCGGAATCCTCGTCGGAGTCCCCGCCGCTGAGAAGGCGCGCAAGGGCATCGTCGTCATCCGAGTCCGAGTCCGAATCAGGCTCGCCACCGCTAGCTTTGACGATCTTCAGAGTCGACCGGGGGATAGCGGGGATGTTACCCTCCTCGTCGGCCTCCGGTGCGGCGGAAGGATCAATGGCCGCCATGGTGATGCGGATCTTGCGGCCAGTGTAAGCACCCTGTCCGGGAGGGGGACAGCAGGAAGATTCGCAACCTACAGTGGCGGGGAATTGGATCTGAGCGGGTATTAACATCCCGCCGGGTGGGATTTCGAGGCTCCAACACATATAACCGTTAGTTATTCATCTTTCAAGCTTGTATTGGGGGAGGGGAATGCCTCAGGCGAGGTTGGTCGCCCATGAGACATCCAGAGCGGTCATGAAAGACCGAAACAGGTGCTGAAGCACGGTGATTAGACATACCCATAGAGCGCAACGGGGAGTAGCGGCGACATGATTGCGACGAGATTTTATGTGCTGTGATTATGTGACTGAGTGAGGGGGGAATTGACGATCTCTTCCTTCGTCTCGAGCAGTGTTGATGGTGGGAGGAATTGTAAAGATTTCAAACACCGCAGAAGGTTCGAGGGGGAGGCAACTGCTCTTGAGGAAAGCAAAAAAAACTAGGCGGTCAACGTTCCTGCCATTTCTATCAAATTTTTGGAGCCCCACCCGTCTTTTTTTTCCCCCAAGGCTGCTGCCCCACCGGACCGCTTAGCGAGCCTCTTCAGGTACCGGGCCCAAAAAAAGGGTCCCCTTAGCCAGTACGATAATATCTTCTTACTGTAAAGACCACCTCTGGTTTTCGTTACTACAGGCCATCTATCATTCTAAAAAGACCTGTATGAATATTGAAAGGGCCCTCCTTTATTTCAACGAGGCCTTCCTGTGTTCCGAAAAACCTTCCTCCATGTTGAAACGGTCTGTAATGTGATAAGTCCAGGCCTTACCATTTCAAAATAGGACAGTGTGTGGGTTCAATGAATGCATTCTCGCACTGAGACAACATAGACGCGGTGAAGACAAACAACGGGCACATATTTTCTTACTCTTCAATTTTAAAAACAAGACTACCTGATAACACATATCTGCCATCAAAATCCCAAGCAAGTTCCTGACACAAGCAAACGCTGCTTCGTACCTACCAAGGTAGGCTCTCCATCCATCTTCGGTTCCTGGATGGCCGACCCACCCCCACGAGTCTGAGATTGAACTTCGAGACTCACTCTTGCTTCGGCCTCCATGCCACCATAGCCGCGGCCTTGATGACCTGCCATACTATTCCTAGCGTGAATACCGTGGTGCCCGTCTCATACTTCTGGGGCCTATCGCCCACCTCGGCAATTCTCACACCAAACTCTGCAACAGGACCAGGGAAGTACTCTGGGTGTGCCCTCGCATAGGCCGATACAAGGTCGTTTCCGTTGGTAACGCCCCCCTAGCGCACCTGTCAGTCGCAGAACCAAACAGAAGAAAAAACGACTGTGGATGCCGAAAGGCAGGGGTCAACCTAGGATACTCACGCAGGACCAAAAGTTACCATCCTGTATCCACCTCAAGTCTTCTCCGAGCCATGTCACGCCCCCGAACTTAGCCCGAAGTTGCGCTTGCATCCCCCGGGGACCGCACGCTTTCTTGCCTTTGAGTAGGCCAGCCTCGCCGCAGATGAAGATGCCCGTACAGACAGACAGAATGTCGGTCTCCTTCCTTGCGGCATGTGCGGCAAGCCAGTCGAGGGTAGACTTCTCGTACTTCGAGCTAGGGTCGGGCCCTGGGACCACGACAATATCTAGTTTGCCGGGTTGGACTTCTAGATCGGAGTAGTGGTGTGTGCATTGGATCTTCATGCTTGCAGTCAACTCGATTTGCTCTCCGGGTTGAACGGCCCCAATATCTTTGTTCGCATGTGTTAGTCGCACTGCTTTGCCTGTGAAGGATTTGGTTCGCTGCTCTCTACTCACAAAGGATCTTTACGCTGGGGGCTAGGCTGACGATTGGCGAGGGAGCAACGCCTTCAAGCAATGATAGATACTCAATGCTCATTGTGGCGAAGACATCGATGCATGCTGTGTCTAACAGCTGCGCTCCAACGGGGAGGAAGACCCCGATGCGAACAGTCTTGCGAGATTTAGGGGCACCCATTTTTGCTAAGACTTCTGATAAGCTGCCTTTGGGAGAACTGACCGACGCAGATGCTGGGGACGTAAATAGGACGGAAGAAACTACAGGCCTCGAATGATAGAACACAAAGAGAAGGTTCAACTAAGGATGCCTGCTCTCTGCATATATACACACCGGAGCTCATTTCCATCTCCCGCCTCGCACCCGGGACGTTGACGGTCGCCGTCGACACCCGGAACTTACAAATGTCCTAAGACTCTGTCCCGAGCTCGTCGGCTTTTCGGACTCGGCGCACGGCGGCGCACCTAACCCACGACAAACGGGAGGGCGCACACGCCAGCCTATGATTGGCTACAGCTGACACAACCTCCGAGCCGCCTCGGGAGCTGTCGCGCGGACCGTCAGCTCAGTCATGCGGGGCAAAAGCGTAAAAATGGGAGAAACACACCACACCGGCCAGCCACGTTTTCTTATTCGGTACGTACAGAGCTCGCGTTGACATTCCACTCCTCGAAATTCCATCGGCTATTACAGCAAGGGAGTGTGGTTGTCTCTTTGACGTGCGTGTTTCACCTACCCATCTCGGAGACACGGGACACAGCGATCGAAACCCCCAGACGACCTAAATCCAACCACACCTGACTGACATCGCATCTGTGCTGTGTGCTGCAACCAAAGAGGACTGGTCGACTGGCCCTCGCCATACGACCCCAATTCGGCCGCCACCCTCCAACCATGCACTTCGCGGGGGGCCTGCAGGAACCCCTCCGAGCGTCTTTGGTCGGCGCCCCTTTGACGCATTCTTTACGGATTGAGTGACGGTGGTCGTGACTCTCTCGCCCCTCTCTTGCGCCGCGCCGTCACCAGCACTGCCCAGTTAGTCTGCCCTTCGGTTAGTCAGGCTGACGCGGCCGAGGCCCTTCTCGCCGATATGAAAGACAGCTCACGGCCGATCTAACCGTGCTAGACCGTCGCAACGAGGCCGCTGGGCTTAGCACATCTGAACTGGCTGCTTCCAACCTCACCTAAACCTCAGGAGAACACCATGAGACGACCTGGCAAGAACAACCTATGCAAGGTCAAGCGAGCGTTTTGATTTTCTTTCCTATACAACAATGCTGTCGAGATGATATCGGTCGTCCCAATATTGGGAACGCCATGTTAATACCTCCAAGTCCTGGGTGTTGCGGCATCCCCAGTCCCCAACCCCCACCCTACTCCTGCTGCGCCAGACCGGCCCGTTCTCCCGAACCACCTATGTACATGATTAAATATTATAAGCTAGAAGGTATTAGGATTCACGACCTGTCTCTTGGTAGTCGGCGACTGCCTCGGGAGCGGTCGTGTTGCTTGCTGGGCAAAGCCCTCGCATTCGGTGGTAGAAGAGTTCCGGCCCTCGCCATCTCGCCGCAACCACCTATCCTGCCCCAACTCATCCCACACTCTGTTATCCCGTTTCCCAACTCTTTCGTCCCCATTGTAAGCGAATGATGCCAGCAGGCGGGATATCGCCCATATCCCCTTTCCCCTCCTGCGGTATAATGTCTCTCTTGCTCCGTGAACTCCGTGGAAGCCCAAAACAAGAAAGAGCTCGAACCCCCATCCCAAATCTAGATGCCAAAATGCCGATGCCATGCCATGCATATCAACATCACGTCCTCTCTATATACACGTACGCGCCCCTCAAAGCAGGCCTTATAAAAATGGTCGAAAGCGGCGGATTAGGCTTGCGAAAGTCCGCCCAAAAGGTTTAAAAACAAACAGTTCAGAGAAGAGAAAAGGGAGGTAGGCCATCTGCCGTGTGTTGGTCGCCATTGGTGGTCGACAGGCAAGTGCTGAGGCCTGGTAGAATCGAAGAATATAATAGGATACGAGAAAGAACCCATTAAAAGCTGTGAGGCGTCGTCGCTGCATTATACCATCGCTTCGGCGGATAGTGATTTTCCTCGTTTCCGCGTGACCTTCTTGCTGACCGTATACACCAGGTCTAGTGTCCAAAAGTGGAATATTTGTGCCTGAGCGCAGGGAATGGAGCCGTAAATCGGTGCCACTAGCGGTACCATGACATAGTCGATGAAGTTTGTCTTGACTTCTCGGTGAGAGAAGTGCATACCCTTGGTAAGGCCGGCGTCGCTCATCTCTTTCTCGCGCGTCTCGACACATATCCTGTGGAAGCCTTCATACAGAGCAAGATAGAGAGCAACCTCCATGAAACCGGCTGTACGCAAAATATTGCAGATGGTAAAGATCCACTTGACCTGGTGAATGTCGCCCGTGCCCTCGGTGACCCAGATGAACAAGGTCGAAGCGACAATGAGAACGGTCATTTGTACAGGCAGGAAGTGGGCTTCGAACAACCGATGGAACAGGACCACGAGGCGCTCATAGTCTGGCCCCTTGAGGGTGTCAGTGACTACATCGGAAAAGATGCCGCTTTCAGCGGTGAGGTCGACACCGTCCATCTGAAGGTCGGGAACATAGGCATCAGAGTCGTCATTCCTGAAAAGATGCATTAGTTATTTGCAGCCAGCCCAAATAGCAGGATACGACTTACATCGAGGTGTGCAGAGGCCTAAACGCCCTGGAAGTATGCTTGCGCTCCTGCCAGAGCTCGGAAGCCTTCCTGATGGCATAGCCAGTGTCGAGAGCACCCCACATATGGCGCAGGGCCTGCTTGTACCGAGCGCGCATGTCCGTTACGATGCCTTGGTAACCCTGATCACGACCGCCACCGGTGACATTGGTCTGGCTTACAGGGCTCATAACCGTCCGTGTGGTGAGGTTGCCGTTGAGCGCAAAGAAACACTTGAGATACATATGCAGATCCTCGCCAATGGCCTCAGAATCGCAATCCCAGCCACCGACACGGTCGACCAGTTCAAGGGGAAGCGAGTAGACGGATGTAGGAGGAGCGACCGAAGAGCCCTTGTACAACCCGGACATGCCAGCAGCCGACCAGAGAACGTCGGCGACGCGGACAATGGCCGGCACGTTGTGCGCATTGCGATCAAAGATGATTGGAGCCGAGTAGAGCGTTGTGGTGGCGGTTTCCGGATATGCCATGTGCATGGTTGTGACGAGTGCGAAATAATTGGAGGAGAGATGACTGTCGGCTGCATTGGAGACGGTGTGTTAGCAAATCACGACATGCATGCACATCAGAAACAAGGCAGTACGCCGCAGCATATCACAAGCAGGAACAGATTGACCTACCATCGATTCCAGTGACAATCACGTCCTTTCGCTGCCCAATTGAGTACTTTTCGCTGAGTTTGCGGGCGGCCCATGCCATGTTGCTTCCCTTGCCGGCAAGCTCGCCGGGAATATCTGAGGGGTGGATGGTGAAGTCAATTGAGCGGAATTTCTTCTGGAACTCGTTGATGAAGCGGAGCGCCTTCGTGTCGGCATTGTTCTCTCTCTGTTCCATAGCAAGAAAAACCTGGTTTGCGCCCGTTAGCCAACTGTCCGTGCAAATCGTAACCTCCTATACGTTACGTTTCGGCACGCCTCCGGTACTCACATCGTAGGTATTACGGGCTTGGGGGTGCGATGCCAAGACTTCCAGTGTCTCCCTCAGAGTATCGTTCTCTTCCTTGTAGTTCGGCACGATAATCGCGTGGATGATGCGGTCGGGAGCGATATCCCCATCATTGAAAAGCTCGGGGTCCAGGTCTCCGGCCTCGCTGCTAGATGTGGAGCTCAGCTCCCGCGACGATGTCAAAGTCTCGGAGCTCGACAACGAAGTCGACGAGCCGCGGCGGCGGTGGCCGAACTTGAAGTCCCTCAGAGATTTACTGTGCGCTGTCTTCCGCAGGCTTCTCGTAATGGTGAAGACGGCCCAGCAGGAGCGAAGCGGAAAGACGAAGACCAGGAAGTGGATCAACAGGCAGTAGTACGAGAAAACATTGACCAAGAGGCTGGTGGTCTCAGGGTTGTAGGTGGGCGCGCTAAGACTGTCGGTCGACTGATACTTGTAGCCATGCCGTTGTGCCTCGAGCTCGCTCGTGATGACCAAGTATGAGAGGCCGATCGTAGACAGCATGGCGAGGCCCCCCGCCCGCCGGCTGCACCATGCAAAGAGCGACATCGTAGCCAGAGATGTCTTGGATCAGGCCCGAGGTTGAAGGCACCGCGAATTGACGGCGAAAGGGAGCGACGAAGATAGGCACTGCGGCAGGCGACGCGGAAAGGAATGCCGTCGACGACACTGCACGTCGGCGCAACGTGAGATCGGGATGGTGTTTAGAAGGAGGGACTCGGTGGCAGGAGGAGAGAATGTGAAGGAGAGGAAGGGTCGAACGACAAGCAAGTGCGCACTTGGGCGTGTGGGTGCGATGAAACCAAGCCAGAGCAGATGGAAAGGGGCCCGGCCCAGCCAGTACTGAGCAGAGGCGATGGGGCTTAGCTAGGAGCTAGGGGGCGAGATGGGGTACCTGGGAAAAAAGCCTACGGGAAATGGCCATGCTGCCTAAAAGAGGTAAGCGCGATTTGTCGAACGACCCAAATTTCGCGACAGGGCCCGGGCACCTGGCAGGGCAGCGCGCGATATCGAACCTTTCGAACCCTTCCCAAGAGGAGAAAGCAATCGCAGCCGAGACACAGAATTCGAGTTGGCAAAGCGTTTGCAACAGCTCTCTTCATTGTTCTCGCGTGCGGGCTCCCGAACCGTGTCGTCTAAAAATCTTCGCAGCGCGCGCGCTCTCTGAGCCTGTGGTCCCACCCGCCAGCGGCATTTCTAGTGTCTGCCGTTTATCACGATACGGCGCTGCGCCACGCGAATGGCATCAGACCAAGTAGATAACTGCGGCACCGAAATCGACTGTGCCGCCTTCCCGTTTCCCCCACCGCGTAGGAATCACGACAGACTCTTATCCAAACCCATTGGCAAAGGCTGTGTCGTCTAACTCCCGTCTTAGGGAATAGCGTTATGCATGCAATAATGGTGGGGCTCTCGCATCAATGATGGCCGCCTCTGCGCTCGCTTCCTCTCTTGCTTTCAACGCTCCAAGAGCCGCGCGGTGCATTCCTCTCCCCTCAGCCTCGCAGCAAGGCAGTCTGTCTGGTAATAAACACTACATATCGTTGCTTGAGGCTGAAAAGAGTGACGACGACAGTCAGAAAACCGAATGAAACCCCCAGCCGTTTGCAACAGGGTTGACAGGTTATCTTCGATGAGCGGCTAACCTGTTCCAGAAGACATAATTCCCCTAGCCCGGCCTCGTTTAATTAGCCGGACAATGTCGATCTGATTGGGCGCTTGTCCATCACCCCAAGATCGACCGTCACAGTCTCTCGAACAGAGCCAGAGCGAGCGAGTGTGTCAGTGAACGGCTGACTGTCAGCAGTGATCGCTTGGCCTTGTCCATTGGCTCGCATGTGCCATTCGTTCATTTCTGAGAAGTCGGAAAGAAGCCATCAGCCACAAACTGGCCGAGTCTGATCTGACCCTCCACACCTCACCATCGCGCAAGAGGCCTCTTGCGGGCGTGCAGTCGAAAGCGAGACTAGCGCAGCTGCATGCCGGCTGCCATCATCCCCCCCATGCCCTATCTGGTTAGGCCCGCTCTCAGGCCAATTTTAATCCAGCATGGGATGGCGTCCAGCACTCGCAGCCCACCCCTAGCAAATCAAAGCTTCACCATTCTCCACGGGTGCCAGTGGCTATAGATCATCTCGCTTTGCTGAGCACTGGACCGAGCTGGAGTCTTTCTCGATTCTCGGCTGGGTGGCTGGAGCCTAGAGAGGGTCCAGATGCCAGCGGCAGAGAAGGAATGAGGGGGGGACTTTACCGCTGCATCCCGCGCCATGTCCGAGCCACCTCAACGTCGTCCGTCTTGCCGGGCAAGGCCCTTTTTATTTTATCTGCGCTGCTTGAGCTGCCCGCTGCAGACCAGGGTCTGGTACGCTAGAGTCGAAGTCCAACGGTCACGCTCGAGCCAGCACCTGTAAAGCAGGCTTCCACCGAACGAGTGGGAGGGGCGCAGACTCAAAATCCGCTTCATCCCCTCCTGCAGCTCTTCAGGTGTCAAAAGCAGGATGACCCAGTTCCTTCAATCGGGTGCGGGTCCGAGTGGAACAAAGTTGTTTTGAAACACCTGAACATCCCGTCTCCAAACACCCGCCAATCTCTGCACGACTTCTCCCTCCATGTGCGTACGGGCCCGCCAAAGCGCAACTGTGAGAAGCCAATTGCTTCACCGGGCAGAAAGAGACAGTTGACTTCCCAGGAGTTCCCTCTACCGCTGTCAAAACTGCCATGCTCTTATCCAAAGCCTTTAGCTTGCTTGTATGGAAAATCCATACGCCGCACGGATCAATCTGCCACTCCTTTTTGGCTGTAGCCCTTCTCCCCCTGTCACCTGGATGGCGGAAACTGACGATAAGAACGGCCTCGGCCCTGACAACCACATGCGACCACTTCCAACAGCCAGAAACAACGCCGGTTTGTTGGTGCCGGTCATTACAATCCATTCCGCGGGCAGAACGACAGTTCGCCAACCCGTGGTTACAATACGCATACAATACAGCTAGTAGTCCGTAGCCCTGCTCGCAAGGATCTTTTCGAGGCAACTGCCTCTCCTCGGCTCTCGTCTTTAAAAAATTGAAAAATTGAAAAATACAGCAAACTAAGCCCAGAGAGCGCAAGTCGCATGGCGAAATCGCGACGCGTGTTCCCCAACTTTCACCAACGCGTAAAGTCCCCCTACTTTTTATTTCTATCTTACGTATGCGTAACCAACAACCAACAACCTCGCTTCGTACCCTAGTCTAGTACAACACCAAGGGTTGGTACGCAAGGTGACTTCGCAGCTGCCATCAACCCCTGATGGTCACATTACGTCCCGTCGCGAATTTTGCTTGTTCACCAGGAAGCGAATACCGACAATTAATAGAAAGTGGTTCGGGGCTCGTGCTGTCGCAATGGCCTGGGTATCGTCAGATTGGATTTCCAGCAGAAATTCCACACGGCTCCAGAGTCAGTCAGCACGGGTACCTGCTGCTTGTCTTCCGATTCAACCATTTGCAGGATGGTTACCTCAACTCATCTTACTCTGTACGGATCCGGTCTCACAGCGGCTAATAGCTGTGGGCACTGCATCAGGAGTCAGTCTCTCTCATCTTGCGCTTTCCCTGCTCGGGAGAAGCACACAGCTGACGATACGAACACAACATCTGATCTGATGAGTGGGCTGACCAATCTTTGATGGCCGATGCTTCGAAGAACTCACCATGCACCACTGGTTTGTGATTCATTGCTTCACGTCTTTCAATGCCTGCCTTCCTTTCAAGCTTGTAAACATGCCGATTGTCTATGTCTATCCACATAATCGACTAACAAATCGCGTAGCTATGCGTCTATCGGGTATTTTTAACTAAGAATGTCGCCTTCTCATATGTCCCAGAGCACCTCGACTGAGCCCACCTTGTGTCCACATGCCCCAGGCGCCGGTAATGATCAACCCCTTTCTATCGCATGCTCAGCCAGCGAGCAAGACAGCCATATAAACATCAAGTATGTTCGTCTTCTCTCTCTCGTCACAGCGCTGTCTTAGAGGCACTCGCACTTATTCCCACTCTGGTCTCCACCTCAGTGTCCGCCATCTCCGTCCTCGCTTCCACGTTGGCAATCGCGCTCTGCAGGGCGCTGGTTAAGTCAACGTGGAAAAGAGGTCGGTTGAGGCCGTGCACGGCGACGGCCCGGCCAATTACCCGCGGCATCTTCCTTTCATGTGTCACACCGGACATCAACGTCAAATCGGGTGATGAGTTGTCCTCACTTCCGCTGCCCAGTTTACCACGGACAGCCTCCGCATCACCATGCCGTTGAGGTTGTCGCTGCTTGCTTGGAGTAGCATATAATGATCCGAACTCTTTCTCGTTCACTTCGAGCTCGGCCGCGGCCGCGGCGCTCTGGGAGCCACCAATTTCAGCGACACTGAATATACTCCGCCAGCGATGTTGCAACCCCCCAGACTCCGGTGTCGGGTACCCAAAGCCGGCAGAGACGAGAGCTCGCTTAGTCCACCGGTTGTTGATGCACGCGATGTGCCAATCAACTGTGTCAGGGGCGGCGTAGCGATCAAACTGATTCCGGACATCGATGAGCTGTTGGACGGATGTAATGTCAACGTGGTTGACCGAACTGAAGTCGAGAATGACAGCCTTCAGCGTTGGGAGGCTGGTGTCAACGCCCACGGCTGCCGCCTCGATGCCCTCCCGAGCTGCCGCCTTAAGCTTGCGTCGGGATGGCCCAGGGTCATTCCAGGGGCGGTCGCCAGGCCGCTCGAAGGTGGTGAGGTTGGTTCGGCGGGTCTGCGAGAATATATGCTGAGTCATATACTCTAGTGTGTTGCTCGCATTGGGGTAATTGAAGCCCTCTGAGAACCGGTAGATGAAAATTCCGGGATAAGGGCTGTCCAGCTCCACTTGAGGATTCGACCCGTCCGCGTGGGTGATCGGCAGGAAGATGTTGCGGGACGGGGCCTCGGACGAGCCCGTAAATGTGCCATACGTTGCAGGGGTTTGCCGGCTGTCATTGCCGACAACATTCTGCCCCAGAACCGAGTAGCCCTTGACACGACCGAGGAAACGGCCCTTAGCCCTCAGAAATCGGTATAAGAGCACGGCGAAGGAAAGAATTATTGTGGAGTATATGCCGTTTTCGATTGTCGTGAAGACAGTAACAAACACGCCGACAAAGAAGATAACCACCTCCAAGGGTGAGACGAGCCAGAACTGATAGACTGTGTTAGGAGGCGTAATAAGGTCGCCGACAGCGTGGATGATGACAGCGGCTAGTGACGCGTTGGGGATATAGTAGAAAACAGCGGGTAACGCATAGATGGCGAGGAGGACCACGGCAGCAGTGATCACGCCTGCGAACGGTGTCCGAACGCCGGCCTTGGACTTAATCGCAGTCCGGCTGAAAGATCCGGTCGCTGCGTAGCCGCCAAGGAAGGGACCCAGCATATTGGTCACACCAATGGCGACCATCTCCTGCGACGGGTTGATAGTGTAGTTGTTGACACGACCGAACGACTTGGAAATAGCGATATGCTCAATCAAGAGAACAATGACGGTGGCCGGGAGGTACCCAACAAGATTTTCTGCGATACGTCGGTTGAGGACAGGAACAGCCGCGTTCTGAAAACCTCTTGGGACATCGAGCACAATCTTGAACTTGACCTGATCCTCTGGAAGACCCCTGTTGACGAGGAAGCTGATGAGTGTATAGAGCAGAATGACGAACACGACTCTCAGCGTCGAGAGGAAGAAAAACACCCGCTGGTGGCTTGCCCACCGCTTGGCAGCCAGCGAGCAGCATGCCCTAATAAGATAAAGCATCGCAAGAGCCGACAGCCCCATGGCGGCATCCAGTGTTGACCTTGGTAGCCCCTGTAGCGTGTGTATGAACAGGAGGTATGGTGGGTCTCTGGTCGAGAAGCCGGTGATTCCCATCATCGTCGGAATTTGCCCGGCGACAATTGTGAGGGCTGAGCCCGTCATGAAGGCTGACAGCGCCGTGAGGGAAATCACGTCCACGATCCATCCGCAACGGATAACACCAACAAAGAGCACAATGCTTCCGGCTAGGAGAGCGAGTGCCGAGGCGATGATATGGCCGGGGATATCGGGCAACGCCGTTTTCATGTCGGCCACAACGCCACCGGTGAGCTGTGACATTACTGCAACAGGCTGTGTTGCGTCAGCAGGGCAGGCACTGGGAGAGGTTGGAAGCTCCAGCCCACTTACACCTATGGTGATATCCTTGGACGTTGCAAAGAACCAGTATACCAACACTCCCATAAACGAGGAATACAGACCAAATTGGACCTCGAGATTGGCCAGCTTGGCGTAGGCCATTCCTTGCGGAACAACCACGGCACCGATCGTGATGCCTGATGGCGTGGTGAGTGGTTTTGCCTTTGGAGTTGTTTTGGGGACATGCAAGACTTACCAGCTACAAGGTCCCCTATGAGCCATTGAAGATTGTAATGGCTTATCCATGACAGGAACGGAAATAGGGACAGGAGGTAATCCCTGGTCTGCGGCCCGGTTGGGCGCAGCTTGGCCAATGTGTCTAGAACCCGAGGGGGCTCCTCGACAAAAGTGTCGCCAGTCTCGGAGAGGATGGACTCCCCACGAGTTACTTCATCTTGGTACGGCTCGTCGTCCTGGAGCGTGATTCCCAGGACCCTCGCAAGAAAGGGGCCAGCTTTGGAAGACATGACGAACCCCGTGTCACCACCGGAAAAATAAGTGATTGAAGATGTCTGGACGAGCAAACACAAGCTATGTCTAGCCGACCAAGACGGACAGTAGTTGAATACCTGCCAATCTGGTTTAACCGTGGAGGGTAGTGAGATAGGGGTACGGGGCGGAGACAACAAGGTCAGGGGTTCCGAAGCAGAGGATCCGCGGTGGAGAGGCCCAGCTTGAGGTGGTCCTCACCTCGGCAGTCGCGTTTCTAGTCGAATATAACGGCGTCTTTGCGCATCCCAAAACTCTGGGCGCTCAGGACGCGGGCCGGATAGTCCAGGCTCGGGATTATAGCGTCGGTAGTTGAGTATCGACTAAGGATGTTGGATTGGCTAGGGGCATAGGGGAGATTTTGAATAGGTATTTGAATTTCAGAGGGTAGTGCAGCAGTCGTCAGGCAGAAGCGGGCGTGAAAATGCGCATCCAAGGTAAGGTAGGTAGTCAGGGTGAAACGGATAGGTAGAGGCACACGAGGCAGTGGTGTTCAGGGGGGATCTGAAGAGAGATAAAGGGAGACCGGAAACTAGGAAGTGGCGTTCCGTTTCCCATCTTCCGTTCTTGCCAGAGTGCTTCCAGGACCGGGCCGGAGGAACTGCAGCTGGAAGGAACTAGGTTGACGAGGGAGCGTCAAGGTGAGTGGATCCGAGTTCGGCACCGAAGAACTGACGTGCAAGACATGGTGGGTCATGAATAAGAAGGCGCGTTGCGAGAGTGTTGGGGGAAATGCTGACCATGTCTCAGCAAGTTGGCCATCTGATGCCTACGAGGGTTGCCTGCCGCGCTCTCTGCCCACCCAACCTTTGATGAATGCGGGATGAGGGAACTCAGCCCTTTGAAGCTGATTCTCCTAACCTTCCGGTTGGGCTCAACGAATCTTATGTACGTAAACCTGGGCTTGCAGCTGCAGGTAGATCTCTTGAATCGGAGATAGCAAAAGTGCCCCTTGGGAACGTGGGTGGGGCGTTTGCTTTCCTTCCACAGCCCAAAACTCTAAGGCGATGGCGATGGCGGGGTTCGCGATTGCGCAATTTGCCAGCCTGACTTCACCATTCACTGGGTCGGCGCGGGTGACCAATCCACGCCCCGCCCTCCCTCAGTTGCGGATTTTCAATTTAGGTACGGACTACGGTTTGTCAATCACAATGGGGGTTGGTTGTCCTGGATCAGTACTCTGTATAATAGATGCATTAGCAATCCCACGCCTGCGGGACGAGTGGACTGCCGGATGACGTCAATGTTCTCCCAGCCAATGGTTCCTCGCCTAGGTTGTTTACTTTCGCCCCACAGCTCCTGGCACCCCTTTTCTGAGGCAAGCTCAATCGGACACTTTGTGCCAAAGGAGCATTTGACTTTGAAACTTATCCCGTACTATTTGGAGAGTATGTACTGACTCCCCCATTCAGTTTACTACCTACTTTGAGGGAGATCCCGAACTTGTGTGTGTTTAGAAGCCATAATCTACAAAGGGTCTTGGCGGTCACCCCAAGGACGACTGCAGGTACCAGTGGGTTCGAGATTCCAGGTAATCACTCTGCCAAAGTCATGCACATCTCTTCTCCTTGGTCATGGATCCAAGCGGAAGCCGAGGCGGATCTGGGAATGCTCCCTACCTTCGATATAGGTAAGGTACCTAGGTAGGTATGTATCTGCCCGGCTGTCGACAGGCGCCACCGCCACTATGCTCAGCCTGAGAGAGTCGGCAATGAGAGACTGCTTGTTCACTCTGCTTCCGTCTTTCTCTAGCGGGCAGTTACTTGTCATCTAAGTAGGTAGACGACATAAGTTAATTTGAAGAGACCGCTCTTTACACTATGGCCCCCGTCTCACTTACCCTATCATCTCACACATTAGGTACCCACCGGGCGTGCTCAGTCCCATTGGCAACCTTCATGTTGCGGTTGGACCAAAGGGCCTAGGCCGCTACACAACAAGCCCTGCCTGCATAGTGAGAGGCCTTACCTACGTATGAGGAGGCTTGACTTTATCGTCGAGGTCGTAGGTGTATTAGAAAAGGCCTCTTGAGGATGCAGGAAGGCCTCTTTAACATGAGACATAATATTAAAATCTAGGCCTTGCAGCTGGGGTTATGTGTGGGAGTACAGCGCAAATGAGACGGATGCCATATTCCAAGGAGACATTCCCAATTCGAATTGCGCTTGACTCAGTACATGTACATATAGGGCAACCCAACAACTAGATGCCGGGCGTTGCCCCCTGTTGGCAGACTCGCACAACTGAGATAGTGTGTTTATTCACGATCAAAACCGGCGAACGCACGCCACAGAGCCTGGAAGGAAGATCATCAACTGAATTTATGAACCAGCTAGGTAGTTTGTCGACAATATCTCGACTTCAATTAAGGTTTCCCATCCGACCATCCTATTCAGCTCAACTTCAGGAGAGCTATAAAGCCCAGGTGGGATGCGAAGAGACCAGGACAGGAAAGGAGGGTGTGATCCAGGTTGGGAGGAGGTATCGGGATAGATATTGTTAACGGAGTCTTATGGATGGTCTTAGAGGTGGTCGATACATCATCGACAGTCCGAACGAGGCATGAGTAGTTAGTTTTATGGGCTTGTATAGACCTTTGGACTGACATAATAGCACCTTGCTTGACCCACCACAGCAAGTTCAAAGGGCTCGTCGGTTGCAGGAACTGCGTTGCAGCTCCCGCGTTGTAAAACGTGGCCATCATCATCATCGTCATCACGGCGGATCAACAAACCCACCTCAGATTCAAAGTTTATACTATCAACACGGCGAGCTCAACAGTCAAGCAATAGCTAGGTTGCCATGCGTTCCAGGCCTGGACGCCCTTGTCGTCTCTCGCCATCGTACATGTACTCAGCCCAACTACCCCCCTGGAGCTCCATCAGTCAACACATAGAGAGGATGACGAACCCAGACTAGCTCTTTGTTCCCGGAAACATCTCAGGTAGGCAGGTGGTGTAACGCGAGTGTGTTCATTGTCACGACTACCATCCATTGTCTTGCCGGAGTACCAGGCCGCAGGTAGTATCCAGCATTTGCAAGACATAAGATCTGGCCTGGAAGGATCCTGGTTGGTTCAAAGTGTAGAGGCTGTCGAAAGGGAGTTTCTGGGATAGTCTAAAGCAGGGAAGCCAAGCCGCCGTTCATACGAATACATGCTAGGTATAGCGGTCCGTAATCACCGCTGGAGGAGGCAGGACTGACGACAAGAAGCCTCACTGCAGTTCAAACGTTCCTATATTTCCGGCAACATATCCAAGGCTTTCCCAATACCTAAGTAGGGCCCTGTTACAATATAGCTACCGAGTCAAGGCCTCTCATTGTAGTGCGAGGGAAGTGCGAGCGAAGTTCGAGGCCTTTGGGATCTAAAGGTGAGGCTGTGGCAGGAACTTGTACACCTAGGTATCCTATCGTCTTCCCTTTTGTGATGTCTGGGAGTCAAAAGGGTTGTTTCTCACACAGCCGCGACTGTTATCGTGTCAGCCTCAGATGTGTTAGGGGTGGCCAATTCCGAGTGTTGGTCTGTCCGGGGCATTCAATCGAGTCCAGGCTGGTGATTTGGTGAAGCTGAAGTTGACTGCTCTCCATCCCAACATCCCCTTGTCCGGTATCTGGATCATTCTTTGAGATCTAGAGACCCAGAAACTTGCCAAAGTGTTCCGCGCTATCGGGAATTGTGGTAGCTTTAGTGACTATCTCAATCAACGACTGAACGTGTATGACTTTCGCTTCCTTAGTCCTTATCGGGGCCTAGCATTCAAATCACAAGTAGTTTGCGTCTCGTCGGCTCATGAAAGTCGGCTTTCTAGCCTCTTTTTGCGCAGCAACCGGCTCAGCTCATCCCCTATGCAATCCCCGATCTAGCATGGTATTCGAATGCGCAATCGACCGGGATCAACTTGCGATGAACACATCTCGCAATCAGCATCCTTCATTCCTGCCGCTCCTACCAGGAATACCTCGGCTCACATGGCAAGGCTGGACTTTCGGCCCGTGAGATGGGAAGAAGGATTCGATCTCCTGCCTGGTGGGATCGGGGAACTAGACTCAAAAGAGCCAAACATAACGCCTCAATCGTTTCCCCATGATTTTCTCCTTTCTTCTTCTTCTTCTGGAATGCTTGTGCCATGTCTGGGTTTCACGTGCTTTTTTCTTCCCCGGTCTGGTATCAATCTTATGACGATGTCTTGTCTGACTTCACATGATGAATCTCACTGCGCAATTATGATTTCCGCGCACAACTGCGTAATGCGTATTGATCACAGCGGGGAACAGGACCGGATTCTGCTGATATTTCGGTCGAGAAACTCGATTTAGTCGATGACAGCGGCGTCCGGCTGAGATGGGGCCCCAGGCCCGGCGTTTCGGCGTAACTGTCATTAGGGGAGCATCTCTTGGTTCTTCGTGGGGTGTAGCGCGCTGCCTTTGCTTGCCAAGAGGCGCCAGTGCCTCCTCTTTTTCCTGCAAATTCTGCTGTCTAAAATCTCTCGGGTCTACCTTATTGTTATGGCTCCACAGTCTTGCCATTCCCCCTGCAGTAGCATTCGCGTGAGGTGGAGGACACGACAGAAGAGCCGGTGGCGGGAGTGCTGCAGCCCCAGGTGAGAGGTATATTATTCCATGGAAACATCGCGAGAATCGACGTAGTAGTTGATGTCAATCAGCCAGCGTTGCAGCTAGCTCGTGTAAATCTTCCGGCAACGTAACCTTCATGCGTTCTGCATCGCTTTTTCCCTCCCTATCACAAAAAAGCCCATCGGAGCACCCCTGGATCCGGGGTTGCATTGTCGAAGATGAGGATTCAGGCGCATGGAAAGGACCTCTCTAGCTCGCCGTAGGCAAAGGGCTGTAACGCTCGTTGTGGACCAAAGTCTGAGAGTTCTTAAAATTCCTAGCCCTCAAGATTTCCAGGTTGGCTTGGGCACGTCCACACGTGGTTAGTGTCCTGATTATCCACAGTACCGCCGTGCGTGCTCAGCAGTAGCCTGGAGTCGGCTGTCCCAGATCGGCTGCTTCATCCGCTAGGCACTGGGACCATGGTCGGCTCTCTCACCTACATTGCGACGTTCTTGTCTTTGGCTTGTCTTTCAACACGTATTCCGCAATCTCGAACCCCAATAACACCGCGCGAGGGGAGGGGAGAGAACACACCAAGCCCATCACCCCACGTCCATGGCACCACGCGCAGCTTACTCCCCTCGGTGACAAGTTGCAATATGCAGCAGAGATTTGGATGGTCCGTGACAACATCTGATAGGGAAATAATCCAGAACGGAATACCTTCCTTTCTCATCCCTCGCGACGCCTGGGTGGTATTTCCCGTCGCACACCACCACGCTCTCCGCGTTCTATCCACGCAGCCCATGGCGGGTAGTGAGAGGTGAGAGGTGGTGAGGTGGAACCCGACAAGTCCGGAAATAAAAGGTCTGTGGTTGCCGTCTCAGACCTCCCATCCTCAAGAGGGTCCTGCAGCAAACATGCGTTTGGATAGCGCAGCGTATCCCGTCGCAGTGTATCTACATCCCAGAACCGTCGACTCTGGAGTCGCGAACGTGTGAAGGGGTAGCAGTCGATCCGTGGTTCCTTGTCGGCGATGACAGGCAACGGACACCCCTGGAATCGGAAAGCAAATGCGGGTGCCCTGTCCCCCTTTTTGGCGGTCATTGTTCGGAGCTCGAGCCGAATGCCGTTAGCGCCGCACGCCCACATTGGCCGCTCTCACTTGTGCCGCTCCGCGATGCCGGCAGCATAACCGTTCACTCTCACTGCCTGGGAGCCCCTGAGCCTGGTGTCGGTGCCGGCGACGCGGTCTTCGGTGATAGAAGCCGGCGACGTAACACGCCTGCATGTTGTCACAGCTTACCGCATTTCCCGTTAGCAGGAGGTATACGTTGATGGTTCATCGTCTGGCCGGGATGCAGAAGCCGGTCGCCGGATGCATCAAGGAATAGTGATGAGTTGACGAGTTTAGGCCGGCGATGTGGCCAGGGTTTGGAAGACTAAGAAGCCTAGCTTCCATGGTATTTCGTAGAGAAACCTCTGCCATCTTCAGCATATCCGTAGAATACGCGTTTCTCCCTCCCTGGAGATCTCAACATGGTCATGAACCAGATGCACCGTGTCCACCGGGCGAAAGACAGGCTCCGCGTCGGGACGATCAAGTGGCCCTGGGACAGCGGGAAGGAAAACGAAGCATTGCAACGTTATCTCGCTCCTTCCGCCACAGGTTAGGCTCGTCGCACAGGGTATTTTGTCAGTGCAGTTGAAGGAGACCAGCCTGACTCGAACCGGGAAGAGCAATGGAAACGGCAACACAATACAACACAGCAGTAACAAGGGTACAACATATGAAAACGACATCGTTCAAACAAATATTCTAAAAACAGAAGTATGGCTTCTTACCGGTGTTGAATCCTCATGGTTGAGTGAAGATCGTAGTCTGAGGTTGATTAGCGACGCAACGGCGGCAAGTACGGGACATGCCCTCCCTTGTGCGGAATCAACAGCACGCAAGAACTTGAGGAGGTCGCTGGAAATGAAACGGCGTGGCGTACTGTAAGCACGCAGTTTCTTTCCGCTTCGGGATGTAAAAATAATTCTGGCCAACCAGCACACGTGGGTGGGCGGGAAGACGAGGGGGCATCGCCGAGTTGAACCCGAGCCGTGTGCAGGGCCTGCTCCGGGCTTCAGGAGGCGTCCCGGTTCCCTTCGATCGCGTTCTTCTAGAAAGCAGCGCCGAGGCGATATGGTCGTGGATGGGCCGCCACCCAGTGTGCCCTGCATCCCGACTTGCCCGGGTTCTGCATGGCCACCTCGGTGAAAGCAATTCTACGTCCGACTGCATTTACGACCCGATGCACGGATCTGATTTTCTTCATGCTTGGCGAGGGGGGCTCTCGGCTGTTGTGTGAAGTTGTACTCTCGCAGAAAGCTCCTCGATAAAGTTCACTTCGGGACTTCTCTTTCTTTCTGTGTTGGTCCTGTCCAATTGTCACCGAGAGACCCAATCTCAGTATATCGCAGTGACTAATCTCCCTCGCGACCAGCACGTAATTTTGCTGTGGAAGCGACCTGGAGCCATCAATGCAGCCAAGCCATTCTCTGTGTCGATGAACAGCTGCCGAGGTCTGAGACGATGAAGCACACATTCTCGTGCGACACGATCAGGAAACATTTCATGCTTCTGTCTTGCTCACGGCAGGTCCTGCAAGCCCAGATCTTCTTCGCATTGCGACCACTAGAGACTTCTTGATAGCGGCACAGATCCCAAGAGCCTGGAACCCCCATATAGGCCGCGCGGATATTGGGTCAGAGATCCACGGTTGTTTTTAACTGGAAGGATCTGGTATAGCGGTCCGATTCCTGTGGTCAGTCTTGATGCGTATCGCAGGAACCACCAAGCAGTGAAACCAGGAGGTCCTGGGCAACCGATTTGTTCCAGGAGCACTCCAGCTCCAGGTCGCGTTCGACGTGCGACTGCGCTAGGACAGACGCTCGTCTACAAGCTGCAACACATTCGAGGCGCACAAGAAACCAATAGGCAGGCGAGGTTGACTCTGCACTATACTTTCAAACACACGAGTACTGTTGAAGCGAAAAGGAGAGAGAGAAAAACGCGGGATGCGGCGAAGGCTCTCTTTTGTGCGTTTCGCTCCCAATCTCAATAGCTTACTGGTAGCCAAGTTTCAAGGGCTCATCACAACTCGCAGATCTGGAACGAGCTGAACTCCAGACCACGGTGAGCTTTGCAACACTTCTCAGGAGCAAGACTGACCCATGATTGTGATAGAGGTGACCCATCCGGGCCTATGAGAGCAGCCGCCGTACGGACTGCTGGCTGACAAGGCCAGCAGGGGGAAAACGTGGCCCGAGAGTGGTTCGAGCGTTGGGTAGCGACAGTTGCGGTATAAAAATTGTCGCAAAGAGAATGGTTTCTTCCCCTCGAGCCCTGATCAGTACCCCGCTATGACTACCGGCGAGCGATTTGACAGCACCATCACGACCCGGCCCCATTGCCTGTGATGTTCCTCGGGTCGTGTTTAAAGTTGAGGAGGTGCGGGAAGCTGTTTGGCGATGCGTCTCGAGAGTGCCCTTGGCGAGTTGGAATACGTCGGGAGCTCCAAGTTGGTTGGCCAATAGCCGTGTCGGCCTGGCTACTGCAGACGGGGATTCGACCCGGAAAGCATCACACCCTCTTTCCTGCTGCAATCATGCGGCGACCCTGATGTGCCTGGACAGAGAACTGTTGCACAGACAAGCTGGGTGCCCGGAGATGGATCGTCGTGGGGCGAAAACCACGAGTCTCATCTGCTGAAATATAACCTGGAGACGTACTAACACGACCGAGTGACCCAGCCCCCGTGATCAGCGATAGGGAACCAGAACAACCCTCTCGTGGTGGGATCCTGGCCCGTGTGCAGCGACCAACAGGAACGCGGTGGGTGGACGCTGTGAGTGGTGTGAGGAAGCGATGGGAGCGAGGCCAGTGAAATCGTCGAGCTGATGTTCTGTCCTGTGAGAGGCTCTTGGCAAGTGAGCGCATCGAACACAACCTGGGCGTCGAGATCGAGCGAACCAAGCGAGGCCAAGGGCAAGCGCTGCCCTCCCGCACAGTGTGCAAAGATTCCTTTCCATTTCCCAGGGCAGCCTCTGTCTAGTTCATTTTACAACAATGTGAAGTTCACAACCCCGCGCATCGAGCAAATCTTGGGAAAATAGCAGGAACCGGTCTTTTGGAGAATTTCATCGCGGCACGGATGGAATTTCGCTTCCAGAGGCCAGTCAGCCCCGCCAGCTCGTCTGGCAGCGGGTGCTTGACGACTTAAATATAGCTCTCTACGGATTACCGTGCGCTCCTCCCTCGGTATGGCAGCCCTTCAATTGAGGCCAACTGAAGCCTAAGCGCCGAATCATTGCTGTTAATATGGCCTCGCGTCTTGGGAGATTGGACATCATTCAGAGCTTGCTCGCCCTGAAAAGTGCTGAGGTGCTGAGATTTCTGTAGTCGGATTCCAGCGCTTGTCCGCCAACCAGTTGATACTGCATGAATGTGCCCAGCAAATCGGCGCGAGCCGCAACAGAGGCATCCGTGAGCTGCAGACACCGCCTCATTGTGTACTTCGTACACTACGCAGGACAAGGCGTCGAATATCGAAGCCTTCATTCACCTTGGTTCCCTCACTGATTGAATGAGGGCAAGAGCGGCCACAAACGGCGACCCCGCCTCGACGTCATGGCTTGGGGACTGGGCTTTTGGGTCCCTCTTTCCCTTCTCTGCTTTCTTTTGCTCGGCATCGGCCGAGTTAACAGCCGCCCAGGGTGCCGGTAGCCAGGCCAGGCCAGGCCGCTACCCTACGATGCACCATTCACCCCGTGATCCCTTCGGCTTGATGTAGGTACCTAGGTAGTAGGGAAAAGCGATGCCCATCTATGCCAAACATCATGATGCAACACGAAAGGCTATTCGAACAACTGCCGACCTTGGTAGTCGACGTCTCAGTGTTGAAGGCGACACCGCCTGGTAAACGATTCAAACGGTGACATCCGTTGTCGGGTCTCGGTTCGGGCGGCGTCCGAGACCGTCCTGGCTCTGAAGCAGTAGCATCAGATCGTTAGCCTTCCAATCCCAACCACTCGGTCCTCGTTCCCGTTGATCCGCCCGGCCATTTAGGACCCTCTTGCTCGTCGGTGTAGAGTAGACACAAGGAGAGACATCACGGGACTTGGGCGCGGCTGCCAGGAGCATGCAAGCACACCGGTGGGCGGAGCCTGTGTGCAGTTAGGTCATATCTCTTAGTATGCGAAAATAGGGATGGATGCAGTCGCCGTACACGGCAGATACTGCGCCGCCCCGGCAGACAGCGACTCTTGGTGGCCGGTCTCATCAGTTGGTCGCTTTTCTGGATGCTCCAGCTGTTCACTCAGACCCACGAGTTTTCGCGACAGCATGCGGGGTATTCGCGAAGCACACTGTGCGACTGTCCTAAACAGTGCGCAGCGGAGAAACGGCCGAATTGGGACAAGCGGGCCCCATATCGGCCCTGGTCGAATGGTCAGCCAGCCATGTCGGCCATGCAAGTCTTCGCCCCCCCGGTAACTAATCCCGGTCAGTCCCTGCCCCTCCACGCCCTCCTTCCACCACGAGCAGATCCCGACCCCTGGTTCAATCAATCCCTGCTCCTATGGACTCCCCTGGTCTCGTCAACAGGAGACGCAACCTCGGGCAAGATGCACCATTCGCTGCGCAGTCTGGCAGCATGGCAGCACGGCGACCCAGAGTGCTCCAGCAGATTCAATGGCACGTCGCCCCGCAAACTCGCCCCCAGCCAAGCCAACGGTGGTTCTAGGTCATGGACCCTCTCGCCCTCTCTGGCTAGGGCAGCTCTGGAGCCGGAAGCCCCATTTCCCCTGCTCCTAGCCAAGTGCGTCGTCCCACATGGGACAGACGTCGAATGAACGCGTCCGGTGTGCTGTGGATGGACTCCCCAGCGTACATATGTCCCAGGCCCTCCCTCGGCCGCCCTGCCTCTCATAGAAAAATGGTTCTTGAACTTCTTCCATGTAACCCTTGCCACCCTCGCCGGCTCTTGCTCCCAGTGATGTGCACCTCAAGCCCTCTCCTTGCTTGAGAACATCGCTTTCTTCTGTACATTATCTTTCTTACACGGCCATGTCATCATCTTAGTGGCATCTAATACCCACGTAGCACGCACGAACAGTCCAAGACAGACTCAGCGGGTACGACAACACACGCGAGCCGAGCCGACGAGCCCCCCAACTGAATTTGTGGATTACGACTCTCGACGAGCTGCCGGTGTGACTTGAAGTCAGCACGGGGCTTCTGTGGAAGGGATCAACAGGACTCCACGGACCCAAGACGACGTCCTCCGGCTTGCGCCACGGCAACTTACCGATATGGCGAACGCGACGGTAAACAGGTGTCCGGCGCCTTTTATCCAGGACAGCCTTTTTGACCAAGGGGGCTGTGAGTTGTTCCGACCTGGCTGCTTTTCAGGGCGCGGTAGCTGACAACGTTCGTAGTTGTGGAAGGAAGATTATGCAGAGGGCTCCCCAACGGAGTCAACTGCTGTCTACCATGCCCCATGACAGACTGGGCGTATCCCGATAGCTTTCAAACCGTCGGGACAGCGGCGCAATGGGTGTCTGTCGTGGGGATAATAGCATGCTTAGCGCTGCTTGTATCCTGGGCGGTGCTTCCCGTTGAAAAGACGTTCAGACACTATCTTAGCATCTGCTTGACCACAAGCGTCCTATTCATGAGCGTATGTCTGCACCTGCTCCGCTGGTGCCCTCTGGAGAACGGGGGACTAACTCTATCCTATAGCTCGGCTTCGTTATTCCTCTGGCAGCCCAGCCCGAGCAGTGCTACGATGAAATCACGCCCCACGCAATGCAGACCAGCGCGGTCTGCGCGGCATCAGGCACCTTTCTCATCCTCGGCGGATGGGCAGGAGTAATGTGGGTGTTCTTGCGGGCTATGTCTCTTCACCTACAGATCTGCTGGCAGGTCGTGGTCGGCCGCAATTTCATGTGGTTCTCGCAGGCCATCGGCTGGGGAATTCCCGTCCTAGGGGTCGTCTTCGCCATTGTCTTCAGCGGATTCTCGTTCCGATTCGGGTCTACGTGCCATATCAACCACAAGAACAGCTTGGCGGATCTTTGGATTCCCCTGCTGATTTTTGCGGGCTTAACCATCATCATCCAGTTTGCTACCTTCGGGTATTGCATCAAGGTGTATCTCGCTTCACTTGCCGACAACAGCTCTTCGACCGAGGGTTCCGGCCTGCCTTCTTATACCAACAGCATCAGGACCATGACACCCAAACAGGCGTACCGACGTGTGCGGCGTGTGATCGAACTGCAATGGAGAGGCATTGCTATTGTCCTCATCATCGTTACTGATGTCATCTTCTTCTCCATCGTTTTTGTTTTCCAGGACAACACAGTCGAGGCAGTCAAACGTGACTCGAGCATCGCCAGCGAGTGGATTACATGCCTCTTCCTAAACGGGGGGAAGAAAGAGCCGTGCCTAAACAAGGCGGGCCCGCTCGTTGTCAACATGCCGACGGTGGGAGCCGTTCTGTTCCTCCTAGCGGTAATTACCCCTTGCCCCTTCGCTTGATATCGGTTTATAAGATCCTTGTTCTAACAATGGGAAACTTCTAGATGAATGGCATTTGGCTTGCTCTCCTCCTCGGACGTTGGTCAATGGTCACGGGCTGGGGTGAACTTCTTCTAGGCCCCTTCTCGGACAGAACCAAGAAAGAATTCGTCTCCGTCGATGCACGGCTGGACGATCTTAAGAAAGACACACGTTCGTACGAGATGCTGTCCCGGGATGATTCCGGGAAGATCATGGACGAAGCAGTAACACCCTCCGTAGTGACTCCTGTCTCTCCGACGGCTAAGTTACCCTTGAGGAGCCCGTCATTCAAGAGAGACTCCGGCACCAACGAAGGCCGGCGGACCCCCGATTACTTTGGCCATACCGCACGGTACCAACCACCAGTCAGGTCCTTTTCCAGTCCACGAGCGCCACAAACAGTCACGTGGGATGCCAGAGAGACATACGCCCGACCACCGCAAAGCCCGGACGAATATGTCAACCCCCAATACGTCAACCCCCTTGGACTGAACAGAATATGAGGGGCGACCCAGAACGAGTCTGTGCCAGTAGAAACAACACAAACACACAGCTGGGACGACCTTGGGCGCCAGACCGCCTGAAAAGGCCTATGGGTCGAAATTTCTACGACGTGCCCAAAGGCCGTCTCTATGCTACCGCTTCCCTACCATGTATTGTAACATGTTGCGATTGCCAACAGCGCCGACTCCGCGCGCACTTTTCCTCACTTATCGCTATAATGACACGCACGGTGCGGTTTTGGGGCTCTGTCGGCATCCGCACGATGTGTCTGGTTTTACGATAGATCGGACCCTTCCGCAAAGAAGGCAAACGAGAAGAAAGAGACGTTAAAATGGGTTATGTAGTCATACGGAAGGGATCGGAATTGGCCCGCAGCCATGCCGACGGGAGGCAAGCCGCGGTGGGCGACACCCGCCAAAATTGGCGGGTCGCGGATAACCCGGAAGGGCCGGAATATTCGGGAAGTTGAGGGACGGAGCTGTCTGCACCGGCGTTTCGCGCCTCGATGGCTGGCTGACAATTGCATTGGCAACCCTCCGCCGGGTGCGTTGTCAGCGCAATCGGTTGTTGGCGGTCGGTTCGGAGACCGGACAAGCCGCCAGGAGCAGTCCCCTAACTAATGTGATGACGAATGACCAAGCGCTTGGGGTATGGCGTCAAGGCGGATAGATACTTTTTTTTTCTTGTCCATACTATACAGTCTACGCTTAGCCTGTACCCAGCCTATGGGGTGGGAAGAATTGACCCATTAGGACCATTGGCAGAGCGATATGTAAATAGATACCAAAGAACAACTTGCACAACAAACGAACAAGAATGTCTGTTTGTGACCGTCAATGGTAATTGTGACGCGGACCCCATGACCCCGAATCTGAGACGAGGGGGAGCGACCTGTGGGGCGTGACCCCATGCGCTAGCAGTCCCGTTGGTAGAGTAGGGCACACTGGTTCCCCGCTGGGGACTCGCTGTTCCTTTTAGTGACGGGACGGGAGTTACGAGGGCGAGGCACGGGGGCAACGTGGAATCCTTTCATCTGCATCCGTCCCGCCCTTCCACTGCCTTGTAAACACATTGTCAATGTATTAAGCCCATCTGGACACACTTCACACTGGCCGGAAGTGCTCGGCACCCTGGTTTCCCAAGCCCGCCTGGTTCTCAGTCAGACAGTCTCACCGACTCGGGGCGCTAGACTGACAGGGCTGGCTACAGCCGACCAAGTGCCCAGGGTATAAATCGTACCCGCACCCACACGCCCCGGCGCTCCGCCCGACTGCCCAGTTTAGTCCCTTTATGGATTGAATCATGGCGCCGAAGCCGACCTGTTCTTCTCGAGTGGACCTTCAGCAGAGATAGTGCTCCATGCCGGAAGAACGAAACAGTTACGAGGGCAACAGCGCCGGGTACGCGTTCAACAGCCCGTACCGAATACCGGCACCGCCGTACAGCGACGACGACGCTGACGACGCTCTACCTACCACCAACAAACGACACAGGCTTCTCCCTCGCCGCTTTTCGATGGAGACGAACACCGCGCGGATGCTGCTCCTCCTCGCCGCCATCGTGGCGGGCAGCATCTTCCATTACCTGTGGAAGTCCGAGGCTGCCATGAAAGTACCATGGGTGCCCGACCCAGGCTCTCGCCTGTTTAGCCAACGACCGCTGCTGCCACCCGTCGAAGCCTCGTTTCTCTCGTCGGACAATTTCGAGTTGCCGCTACGGACGAAGGGCCGCGACATCGTGGACCAAAAAGGCCGCCGTTTCAAGCTCGCCTCGGTCAATTGGTATGGAGCGAGCGATGAGCTGTTCATCCCCGGCGGGCTTGACGTGCGACACCGGAGCGATATCGCGCTTATGATCCGTTCGCTCGGCTTCAACAGCGTTCGGCTACCGTACAGTGACGAGATGGTCATCTCAAACCCGCACATCCTCCCACACCTGTTGACGGCAAACCCGGACTTGATAGGATTGCGGGCCCTGGACATCTTCGAGGCGGTTGTGGATTCGCTGACGGAGGCGGGAATTGCCGTCATCGTCAACGACCACATCACGAGCGCGACATGGTGCTGCGGCGCGGACCCATGCGATGCGGGCTGGGCCAACGACCACCTCGGCCCTCTGTGTCGGGTGCGCCAAACTGAGAATGATTGGATCGCCAATTGGGAGACGATCATGTCGCGGTTCGCCAATAACCCGCTCGTCATCGGTGCTGACCTGCGCAACGAAGTCCGCGGCGTGTGGGGCACCATGACGTGGGACAGGTGGGCGACGGCAGCCGAACGGGCCGGAAACGCACTCCTGAAGATGAACCCGGACTGGCTGATCATCGTGGGGGGGACCGAGTCGAGCAATGACCTAGCGGGCGCGGGCGAGAGACCCGTACGGCTCGACGTCGACAATCGCGTGGTGTACTCGGCCCACGTCTATGCCTGGAGCGGCTGGGGGAGCCTGGGGGGCCGCTACGCTAAGAGAAGCTATCCCTCCTTTGTCAAGGCCATGCGACACAACTGGGGTTACTTAGTTGAGGGAAACTTAGCCCCCGTGTGGATCGGCGAGTTTGGCGCGCCAGACGAGCCGGGTGAGGGAGACGCAAACTACTGGCAGAACTTGATGAGATACCTAAAGGCTATCGACGCAGACTTTGGCTACTGGGCCATCAACCCGCGAAAACCAAAGGAGAACGAGAAAGAATCATACGCACTGGTGGAGGACGATTGGGTCACTCCGATACTCGATTACCGAATGAAAGACATGACGGAGCTGATAAGGGCATGACCGAAAGCGGATGGCTTTCTTTAGGGTATGTTTTGTGCGGCTTTGCGGACCGCTCAGGTCACTGCAACACACGCTATTATCATTATCATCACGAGCGTTTCTGGTTATCTATCCTCAAAGCCGTGACAGGCGATATTTAAGCCTGGGGCTTGGCGGCGTCTGCATGGGCTGGCGATTAGGATGGGGTGTGCTTTTATTAGTCGATACCAAGCAGGAAACACGGGACTAGCGGTGATTCTCATTACCAGGAGGCATTTTACATATGGGCAGCAGGAATAAGTAGTCGCAATTGGCATATTTGGAGTTCTGGATTTGCTTGGCCATTCTTTGACGATCCGGGTGTGCCAGGCGTGCAAGGTTCCCCGCGCTCTAAGCTCCCCTGACCAGATCGAAGCTCCACTGGGCGTTATCGATAACTGGCCGGTGGCAATCGGGGTTCCTTATGACCTAACTTTGTGCAGTGCCCCTCTCTTCTCAAAGCATGTCTTAGTTGCTTCCACTAATCCTGGTACCAAACACTGAAGCCCAGACAACTGCCCTCGGGCTAACCTCCCTGCCGCTCGATCATGTCCCTCGTAGCGTTCTCAACTACCAGACCGTGTCTAGAGACGTGACGATGGAATCGGCTGCAGATACTCGGCGCGGCTTCGCCGAGATCCATGTTGGCCCGACATGCCATGTCCAAACTGCAGAGAATCGGGTGAGGCCCAACCTTCAAGGAGCACCCTCGGTTCCCCCTTTGAATTCTTGCTAACCTTGCGCCCACTCGTGCGTCGCGGATAGTTCGGCTCCCAGATTCTCGAAGATCTCAAGTCGTTCGTCTACGAAGGGCCGCATGCTACATTTATGGATATGGATGACGATGACGATGACGACGATGCGGACGATGAAGACGATGAGAGCGATGGCGATGATGATGAGCCAGAGCTGGTGGCCGATTTCTTCAACACGGGGGATGCTGAAGCAGTAGTTCTCGAAGACGGCCCGACCACGTTCACGCAGGCCGACCAGGCCGATGCATCTCAAGACGTAGGGAATGGACATAATCAGCAGGGGTTTCCACGGATGGCTAGACTCCGTTGCAATCTGACGGCTATGTCGCAGCGCTATAACGTACGAGACAAACGAGTCCGCGGAGAAGAAGGTGGCGAGAGCAGGCGCTGACGTGTGGATTGTAGCTCTACTTTGCGGCATACCAGGATAAGATCTACGTATTCCAACCGAAGAAGGCACCGCAAATCCTCCCGCCTCCGTCGCTCATTCTCAGTCCTAGGAGGACGAAGATAGCAAAGCTGCTGGGGGGCTCTATCGACAGGACCTTCGGGCATCAGATGAATAGCATTATCGTCGGGAATCTTGGCAATCTCGAGATTATTTTCTTCGCCTTTGACGATGGCGATGTTGGGGCGTACTATACACACGCGATAGCCCGTTGCATCAAGGCAAATTCAGGGCAGTCTCACAATTCCGGAACGCCACCCCGTCAGACGCCACCCAAAGAGTTCTTCCACGACAACGTGGGCTTATCGGCCTGGGGCCTGGCGATTCATGAACGGTCACGGCTTCTAGCTGTAAGCTCAAACAGACACGAGGTTACGGTATTCGCATTTGCGACAAATGACGATCCGAGCCGGAGTCGTCCTCCTGAGCAGGATACCTCCCCAAAAACCTGGTCTGGCCAGACGGCTCTGGAACTGGAAAAGCACTTTCAGTCGAGAACACGGACGTGGAGAATTGTGCTACCAGCAGGTCCCGAAGGACGAAACATGCCTTCCATCGCCTTCTGCGACGATGAGACAGGCTATGCTGACAAAGTCGTTGCTATTGATATAGATGGAAACACGTGGATCTTCGACATTTGGAAGATCGGAGGCTTTCCGATCCTATATCCCCCAAACTCTACCCGGGGATTGATTAATCACAGGTATGGTATCGACTCAAGGTCTAAGTTAATATGAACAGTGGCTCATAGCATCTAGGTATATTGGATGGAGTGTCTTGGTTCTCCCAGACAGTAGCTTTAAGCAAACAGGCACGCTTTCCGAAAGCCTGGGCGTGCCACCGAACGAGATAATACGGTGTGTTGGATCCAATCGTCCAGGAGCACCAAATCCGGACCCGGAGGCCTGGTTGGATACCACTTGCAGTCTCTTTTACGTCCGCGACCTCGCCCCTGACCCTGACGTTTTTCTACGTCAACGGCACGTTGGAGGGCCATACATGAGGCAACACATCGAGGGCTCGCTGGTAAATGCGGCGGCTGGTGCCGCGCCCGGTGTCGAGATAGAGGTGAATCCGGGTGTCGACGAGGACTTTTCTGATATGATGGATAGCGAGAGTGATGCCGACGAGGTGGACGACGCCCCAAATAGAGCTACAGTGAGCCAGTCGGAGGAACATCGATGGGGTGCGCTGTCCAAGGTACCCGGCCCAACTGGGTCCATCATTAACGACATCTCTTCGGAAGTTCATCTGGGGCGAACCATCATACCCAGCTTTGGGCAGACTCCGCCGCTAGATGGAAGTGCTACTGGCCTCATAACTTTTGCCAACGATAGCCTTACGCGTACGCACAACACGAAGTCGGTCAAGTTCCAAAGGGCAGAGTTTCCGGTCCACATGGCTAAGAATATGACCATGCTGCGTACCATGTGTACGGATGTCGAACTCCAGCCCTTCGACCCACAAGGAACTGGTATTATTTGCAAGAGTGTTCTCACGCACCACAATCACCATGGGCGGCGTAACGAGCCCTGGGATCTCGCGCGGCATTACTCGGAGCGGGTGTCGATGCTCATACACGTACCTGAGCTGAACCTTGTAGTGGCCGGAGCAATGCACGGTCGGGTGGCTCTGTTGACACTAACAAAGACAACTAAACGTCTTAAGGGGATACCGGTACGGCGGGGGTTCCGTGTTGACTGGGTCCTGCCTCGTCGGAGTGAAGAGGACAAGAGGCTACGACCCCTATGTGCCCTTCACGGCGTTGCTATCTCGCCGGTTCCCGATGTCAAAGCCCGGGGATTAGACCTCCACGGAAGACATGGACGACTGCCACCGGTGTGGTATCGGTTGATCTTGCACTACGTTGACCACACGATTCTCATGTACGACATCGCTCGACAGGCGGGGGATGAGGATTTGATGATTTTTTAGACCAGTGTGAGCAGAGAGTGTAAACGGGGCTGGGAACTGGCGTCGAGTAGCAAGGCTGGCTATCTGAATTTGACACGGCGTTGGGTCGATGGAGTAATGGTAATTATGGGAACAGAGACAGAACATGGGATAGGACAGAATCATTGATACCCAAAAGTCTAGCGGCTTCACTCTTCCTGTTCCTAGTAGCCCGTTTCAGCATCAACACGCATGTGCTCCTCCCTCACAGCCTTAGGTAACTGGGGCGGGGTTATCTGCTAGCTGAATGAACCAAGATGGGGTTTGACTTTAAATTTTGAGTTTCAATTCAGGAGGTGGTGAGGGGATCGTCCAATAGATGCCGTGAGAGACGCCAGGGCGCACTGTGCGGATAACATCGCCATTCGTCGTCGCAATCCCGCCCGTCCATTGTTATTGTAGCGCAATTCAACGTCAACCCTGGTCTTAGCATCCAGCGAACCTGCATTTGGGACGAGATTTCTCCTTGTGTTCATTTTTGCTCGCGCTGGAATATAGCATCGCGCCCATCCTCCCAGTTGAACCGAAAGAATGGGTGCAACAACAACGAAGCGCAGCAGTCCGGGTGACTACGAACTAGTCGCCCAGGCCGACATTGATGTCGACGGAGTCCGAAGGGCCCCGCCAAGCCACACCACACATCACCACATCCCAGTATCCCATAGAAGGAGAAGATGGACAACCTTCGCCCTTGCTTTCACCCTTTCTCTCATCGTCTGTCTCGCCCTCAGCTTCGTGACAGAAAACGGATCCTTTGGCAGCCACACCAATCGCGCCGTGGATGGAGACTGCCCGTGTGCCAAGCCGACGAAATCAGTCCCACAGTACTTCCAGACGAGCCCCGAGCTTTGGGCCGGTCCCACGGCGACGGGGAAGGCGCCTTTCTTAGCCCAGACCAGGGCGTGGGAGGGAGCATATGTCCCGAATGCGCCGCTCCAGACGAATGTGCCTGTTGTGGGGTCCAAAGGCGAGAAGAGCATTTTCGAGATGATGGGATATCTCTCGCCTTATACGCCATCGCCTGGATTCGGTGTTGATGAGTATCCGCTGCCGGATCAAGCGGAGATCGTCCAACTTCAGATGCTCTCTCGCCATGGGGCACGATACCCCACGAGCGGCGCGAATGTAGTCACCTTTGGCGAGCGCCTGGCTGCGGCCTCGAAGACGGGCAGATTGCAGTTCAAAGATGCGCTGAAGTTCCTGAACGGCTGGGAATATCAGCTTGGTACTGAGATCCTGGTGGCCAAGGGCCGGCAGGAGTTATTCGACTCCGGGATACTGCATTCCTATATGTATTCAGAGCTGTATAACCCGAACAGTAAAATCATCGTGCGGACGACAACCCAAGACCGGATGCTCAAGTCGGCGGAGAACTTTATGGCTGGATTCTTTGGGTTGGAGTGGACCAGAAATACCAGCATTGAAGTAATCATTGAGGAGTTGAACTTCAACAACGTGTGTGCCGGATCTCAGCTACTTCTTTCCCCTTTTCGTTCTTATTCTGCTGTGTAGGGAGTCGATGAGTATCAGCTAATCTTTACCACAGTCCCTCGCCGGTGATCTCAACTGCCCGAACTCGAGGAAGCCGAAGGGGGGCACAATCGCAGCCACGAAGTGGATCAGCATCTATCTAAAGAATGCCACAGAACGCTTTGCTTCCATGGTTGATGGCTATGAATGGACTATAGAGGATACGTACGCGGCTCAGACGATGTGTCCCTATGATACGGCCGCCTACGGCTTTTCACGCTTCTGTGGGCTCTTTACTTATGACGAGTGGCTTGGCTTCGGCTACTCGGTCGACCTCTGGTTCTATGGAGATGTCTCATTCGGCAGCCCGACCGGTCGTGCTGTTGGAATCGGGTACCAACAAGAAGTCATGGCACGACTGAAGAACCATACACTCGGATACTCAGGCTCGCAGATCAACGTCACGCTCGACAACAACATAGAAACATTCCCACTCAACCAGAGCCTGTACTTTGATTTCTCGCACGACACCAACATCGTCGCCATTCTGACTGCCTTTGGCCTCACGCAGTTCGCTAAACCAATGGACCCAACTACCCTCCCAGACAGCCACAATTTCACGGTCTCCCACATGACCCCTTTTGGCGCACGCCTTGACATCGAAATTATCCGCACGCCAAAGCCGCTTGCCACAGATCGATCATCCTACCTCCAAGAAGGCGGCGAAACAAAATACGTCCACTTTGTGCTAAACCAGCGCACGATACCCCTAGGCTTAAGCCTCCCCGAGTGCGACGCATCGCGCGTCGATGGTTGGTGCGAGTTTGAGGCCTTTCTCCGTGCGCAGGAGAAGATGCCAGGGCTGGCAAAGTTCCAGCATGCTTGCTACGGGGCATATCCTTTGGACGCTTATGTTGAGGATGGGGCACCGCCGTCTTGAGACATCATGGCCTCATTTTTATTTATCTTGCCATGTTGAGCGCTGCTCATTGGCCGTGTATTATATTCGAGAGCTTAGCGGCGAGACTATTGACTGCCGTGTGAGAAGTTAAGAATGGCGCTGGCATGTGGAAGTTGGTAGGGGCAGAAAGTCCAATATTAATGATCTGGCGTCCGAGCTGGACCTCGGGATTTTCAAATCTCAGGCTGCGTCTCTTGACCGTGTTATCGTCTAAGCATGCCGGGGCGATCTATGGGTCCGCGATGGATCAGTGACGCCATCATCAGGGGGTGTCGAGTGGCGAGCTCTGTTGATTATGTGCATGTCGTTTGAGCCTGGGTTCTTTCGGCAAAGCAGAAAGTGCTCACAGCTCATATCGGTTTCGCCGCGCTCCAGCTTGGGTGCGGCGCATCAGTTATGGAGAACGGTTCGCGAGATGGAGCGGCCAACGACGCGTGCGTGCCTCAGGCTAGGGACGCGAAGCAACGGAGTGGGATTCAGGATGGGTTCTTGAAATTTGGGACCATATTCTCACGGTGGAATAGGTTGCGAAGGCAACGCTGCCCCTGCCCCTGGCTAGTGTATGAGCTATCTACTGCGTAGGTGGTCCGGCCGTTGAGGGCCTAAGTTCGTGCCTGCCATGGCCCGTCATGGCCTTTGCGATCGAAGGCCCCCTCAGCAGTTGCTCGTGTGTCCTGGTCCTGTCTCAGTGAGGGGTGAGATCTCAGAATAGCATCCATCTGGAGTTGACGGGGGGGGGTGGGGGTGAGGCGGGAACAACCAGGCCTGATCGACGGAAGTACCCATACCACTTCCTCGGCGTGGACACGGCAATGGAGACCCTTGTCTTGGGTACCCGGAACTCTTCGAGCTTTACAGATTTGCTTGACAGTGCCGCGCCCACCTCATTGGCCGACAGTTGTAGAGATAAGAAATCATCTTGGCAAGGCTTGGCAGTCGCTCAGCTCGACCGGGGCAGGGATCTGCCCACACTCTGATATTCCGCACTCTGGGGTACATACGGAGCCGTACAGACAAGCCACGCCACTGGGCGCGTCCGTACCGGCCAAGCAAACGCCACCCCGGCAGGATCGCGAGGGTAAGGGCCTCGTCTCGTCTGACCACTTTCCCCTTTCCAGTCTTGGGTGAAGAAGGGTGCCCCGACTGCATTCGGGGTGCGCGTCTGCAGAAAAAAAATTCTTTCCCCGCAAAGGGGCCAGCTGAGGCACCTGCTTTGGGTAGCCTGGCTCCGGGGCCAACCTTGGAACGGCCTCGAGGGGGTCGTAGACGCTCTCCTGTTCTGGGCGGGAAAAGCTAAGTGCTTGTGCTGTAGCTTGCCTTGGGGAAGGTCAGCCTGCCGAGAGTGACGTCGATGTGCCCTCCGGCGAGTTGTCGTTGCGATCAACGGGGAAGGGCACTGGTTCGTGAGGTAGAAACAGACAGGGTCAATGCCTGGCTGCAGTGCATGGAAGCCGTCTAGAAGTAATGGATAAAAAAGGCGACTGCTGATTCGCTTTGGATGTCGCTGTCGGTCGCGCAACACGCTGTGTGAGAGGCTACGAGGTCGTCACTACGTAACGTTTTCGTTGATGCAAAACGTAACAGGAACGCGTTGGCCGGTCCGAGCTCTCTTATGGCTTCCCCCGCCAGCCGCCGTTATCAACTTCTTACCGCGCTGTTGATGTAAACCAAGTTGTTTCCATGGTTTCTGCCCTCAAAAAGAGACATATGCGCGCTTGTGGAATTTCGACCTCAACCTGGAACGTTCGTTCGGAGACAGCGATGATATCCCCTTCGATGGAATCCCGTAGACGACACGAAAAAATTTGATCAGTGGGGGTGCACACCTGTAACCTCAGCTCCCCAAGCTCAAGACGAGGCGAATAAGCGGCCAGACGCGTCGAAAATGCCTCTCGACCCCGGCAACTTCAGGCACCGAAGGTCTAATCGCACGGTCTCATTGGCCGGTGAGGTTTTGGTTGCAGACGGAATCTCGCAACCACCGACTGGGCAGCTTCGAAACAAGAGATTTGTTTTCCTGTTTGCGGCAGGCATCGCTTTGTTCCTGTCAGCTTTGAAGCGGGCACTGCTCACTCGGTTTTGTGCCCCCCACCTGTTTTTGGTATTCAGCGAGACGACACTCTCCATTCCAGAGCTGAGGCCCAACTTCCATGGAGCGACAGACACCGGTTGGTGGCATGTTGACTGGGGGCTGAGTGAACTGACTCCTCTAAATTTCACCGATAAAGGTGGGGGATTATGGGGCATGCGACCGCGGAGTCGAGGCCCACCCCTCTGCCTTATCCGGGGGAGGTGGCAGTATCATTCCATCCACCTCCATCAGCAGGCGAACATGCGCAATTTTTATCGGGCTTTTACTGGATCGACCTTCTCCGATTGCGGGAGAACTGCTGTTCCATCCTGGGAGCCCAGTCATTGTGTGTATCTGACCGTGTCAGACGCCGGTGCGGATCCTAAACACTCCCGTCAGGGCGGTACTGGGTCCTTATCGGTGCCATGGACGACTTCAGTTTGCGGGCACCCGACGCGCCTAGAACCGGTACTCGGCCCAAGGTTTTAAAAGCCGAGAGACAGTTCTACACAGTACAGGTAGTAGTTCTACAGGTACAGCGCTGCACCGCTGGATCTGGCATGGCTTTCTGTCAAAACATCCTGTCATCGAAGCATGGCTGGTACTTGTCCGTGCTGTCGTCTGCTCACGCCCTCGGTTTGGAGTGTTCCAGCCATGGGCGTGGGAGAGCGGGGGTCACACACCCAAACAGCTCCAGCCGCCAGGTACTTCCGGAGACAAGCATCGTGCGGCTAGCCCGTTCAAGGAGCCCTGCCTGCCAAGCACCAACCCAGAACTTAGATCCCAGCACCCGATTGCCAGATATTTCGCGCGAATTGAGTGCGGGCAGTAGCACGGCGTGGGTTGTGATTGACCAGCCAGCGGGATACGCACACCAAACGTCAATTGTCAAGGAAGCGAAGATGGGCTGCAGGACCCGCGCACCCCGTCGCGGAGGCGGAGGGTAGCGTCAGACAGTAGCAGAGTTGTCCGGCTCCTCGCTCCCCACCTACCTGTTTAACTCCTCCACCCTCGCCCTCCCGCTGGTAGATTTATATACCTGACGCCTTGTCCCACCCTCGGCCCAGTTCAGCCTTCGTTCTCTCGGTCCACTCCTCCTCGTGTGTCTTGCTCAGGCCCCGCGCCCACCGACTTCACCAGCGTTCGGCCGCCCTTAGACGGCCCCCTCCTCGCTCGACCTAACAGTACCGGCCCGTTCCTTATCGACAGCCAACAGCGTCGTCCTGCGGCACCCCTCGTCCGCCCTTCGTCCCAAAGCTCCTGCTTCCGACCGTTCTCGCCGCGCAGCCCGGCCTCGAGCGCCTCCCGCTGCCCGCCATGTCGTACTCATGGATCGGTCCGCCCACCGAGTTCAATGGCACCAACGAGCTGACCGGTGGCGACTCGGGTGAGATCTCCCCTTTGCCAGCAGCCCATAAACCTAGCTGCACCACAATATCAATGCCAATGCGCTGACAATGGATGCACGCAGCCACCGAGAACTTGAACCAGTGGTACCAGTCAGGTGACCAGGCCTACATCATCGTGTCGTCGGCGATGGTCCTGCTTATGGTGCCCGGTATCGCCTTCCTCTATTCAGGCCTGGCGCGTCGAAAGTCGGCGCTTTCGCTTATCTGGGTCGTCATGATGTCCTTCAGTGTCATCGTCTTTCAATGGTACTTCTGGGGCTACTCGCTCGCCCTGAGCAGCACCGCCACCAATGGCTTCATCGGCAACCTCGACCACTTTGGGCTTCGCAACGTGCTTGGCGCGCCGTCTCCCGGCTCACCACTCATCCCTGAGCTTCTGTACTCGTTCTACCAGGTGGGCACTCACCCCCCCCCTTTTCAAACTCCTTCCTCGGCTACCGACAGCTAACCAACGGTACTAGATGCAATTCTGCGCCGTTACTGCCGCCCTCGTGATCGGTTCTGTTGCGGAGCGTGGTCGTGTTATCCCAGCCATGGTATTTATCTTCTTCTGGGCTACTCTCGTATACTGCCCCGTTGCTTGCTGGGCGTGGAACGTCAACGGCTGGGGCTTCCAGTACGGCGTCTTGGACTATGCTGGCGGTGGCCCGGTCGAGATCGGATCCGGTGTCTCGGCTTTGGCGTACTCGTGGGTTCTTGGTCGACGTAACGAGAAGATGATGCTCAACTTCCGTCCCCACAACATCTCGCTCATCACTATCGGCACCGTCTTCCTCTGGTTCGGCTGGCTCGGTTTCAATGGCGGCTCTGCTTTTGGCGCCAACCTCCGTGCCGTGATGGCCTGCTGGAACTCGTGCCTGACGGCTATGTTCGCCGCCATGACTTGGTGCCTGCTCGATTTCCGCCTCGCCAAGAAGTGGTCGTTGGTCGGCTGGTGCTCTGGTACCATTTCAGGTCTCGTTGCCGCCACTCCGGCCTCCGGTATCATCACCCCCTGGGCGAGCATCGCTCTCGGCGTTGTTACAGGCGTCGTATGCAATTACAGCACCAAGTTCAAGTTCGTTGTTGGCATTGACGACGCTCTCGACGTGTTCGCTGAGCACGGCGTCGGCGGCATCGTGGGCCTCATCTTCAACGCGTTCTTCGCTGCAGACTACATCATTGGTCTTGACGGCGTCAACACGGGCGTTACCGGCGGCTTCCTCAATGGCAACTTCCGGCTTCTGTACGTGCAGATCGCTTACATCGTGGCGTGCTGCTCGTACATGTTCGTTGTGTCGGCCATCATCGCCAAGGGGATCGACATGATCCCTGGTCTCCATTTGCGAGCCTCGGAAGAGGCCGAGCTGCTTGGCATGGATGACGACCAGCATGGCGAGTTCGCTTATGACTACGTTGAGGTATGTGAACTCTACTGCGGATTCTTAATAACGCCTGCTAACCATGAAATTAGGTTCGCCGTGACTACCTTGCGTGGACACCAGCAGACAACCATCAAAAGCAGGACGGCGTACATATCGAGCCCACACATGGTATCTTGGCACACCAAGACCTTGCGAAGAGCTCGCATGCCCCCCCGACGCCACCTGAGCCCGAGAAGGTGCACGAGAAGAGCACAACCACATCTGAGTAGTTGGGTTTCGCATCAGCGTAAAGGAGCCGAAGACGATGACTTGGTTTGGGGGGTGGCCGGGTGTCATTGCTCCACGGTCACTTGGGCTGATTCCATTTCTTTGCTTGTTTTTCTGTTTTCTATATCCCGGTGGAACTCGGACCAGATCTAGCATATTGTTGTATAATACCCCTTCCTGCCAGCGTTCTGGAAAATTTGGTGTTTGAAGTCGAGATTCGAAGCTGCTGCTCTTCCTAGTGACGTGAGGGCTCTGAACGTGAAGCTTGGCGATTGTATGTGCCCCAACCAAAAGGCAAGGGATTCTGATTGACTCCGTATCTAGACTTGCACGCAGGGAGCAGCCAAGGACTTCCTCATGCAGGTTGCCCATCGGCCGATCTTAGCCAGTCATCCGGGGATGCCGAATGAACTACACGACTGGGCGAAGCTGTCCCTTATCTGGAGCATACAGGTGGTAACCCCTGTCCGCGCGCTATCTCGCAGTAGGGCTCTTTATGAGACAATAATGGGCAGTAGGTCAGGCCGAAGACAGACCACTCATCAGGTTGAGCGAATTTGACGACGCAGTAGTCCGTAGCTATGGGCTGCCTGGCTCAATAACCGCCAATAGTTAATCCCCTATCATGGAAGGGGACCGTGTCACTATAGGAGAGGTGCGGTCTTTGAGCACCAGCACCAACAGTGCATCGGAGGGCAGTGGGGGGGAATCTGCGTCAGTCAGCCCCGGACTCTTGGCGCGTTGAGATAAGAAGGTTATGGTGAGTGGTTGCTGGCGAACAACCAGGCAGGCCACCTGCGAGAGGCTCTTGAGAGGTGGGCTGACTGAACCAAACTGATCAACAGGTGCAGATCAAGCGACCGCCTTCGAACATGTTCCCTGGGAACATACTCCGATCTTGAGTAGTTGCTAGTCGGCAGGTGAGCCCTGGGGCCGGATGGCAAACTCCGGTACCATGAGCCTTCATAGTTTAGGTTGAGTAGGTGCAGTTCCTGTCCCATGTCGCTCTCCCATGTCATCGACGATGCATCCCGGTCACGCAGGTATCACCGCCGAGCGGACGGCGTGCAGCACGCTACCTTAGTCTGGATGGAGGGTGGATGTAACTCTGCGACTGCCGGACCCGCCACTGCGGGAACTGGCCAGTACAAAGTAGATGTGAGTTGGTAGATCGAGGGATGCGTGATTCCGGGTACTCGCTTGAAGTGCTTGAAATATTGGGCAAATGGAAATGAGTTGGGGTGAAGAAGTAAATCCACCCAAGATGGTATTAATATAAGAAAATAAGTTGTCATGCTGTAAAGAGGGCCAGATAACTGGCAAACATGTTTCATACCAGGGTTTGTTCGTGCTGGCCGTATGGCAAGTGCAAGAAGATAAGGGCGGGACGCCATTGGGCAAATTCTTCTCCCGAGGATGGAGGTAAGTGCTCATCCCACTCAACACAACCTCACCGTCGCACAAAACGTGAACGCCTTTCATGTCAGGGCCGACCGAAGAGCAGCCTTGTCCACTCTCATTCACTCATCGTGCACGCACGAACGCGTTAGTAAGTTGCTTACTTATCTTAAAGGATATGCCTAGCTCCCTACCTACCTACCTATACACTCTAAAGGACTCCTACACACGAAGTTCAGAATCCAAGGTCTCAACACAGAGACCCTGTTCCCCATTCCCCACCTTCACACCCGAACAAACTCGTAAGGCTGAAATGTCGCTTTAGCCCATTACAAAACTTTGTCGCAAAAAAAAAAAAAATGGTTACAGGGCAAAGTGCCTGCTTGGCGGAGATGAGAAGGGCTGAATCAGAGGCGCGACGCAACACGTGAGCAAACGCTGTCACCTAACGGTGTCCAGGTAGGTCAGCTGTCAGTCGTCAGCCTCTCAGCCACACACATCGGGATCCGCGTCTTGTCGCGCCTCATTTCTCCCTGCGTGAGAAGCAAAAACGGAGTGCCTTCAGAAGACGTTGCCAGATTCCATCTTCTCTTTATTTTACTTCATTTCAGTTGTGATCGCAGCTATGAGCGGCTTCCTCGAGCGCCTATGGCAGCAGGCGGATAGCGGCATGGGGAGCACAGTTGTTGTTGTAGCTACCACAGCCATGGCAACCGCTGCCATCCTGCCCCTGCTCAAACACTTCCTTTGGCGAACCCATCCCAAGATAATTCCCAGTCCGCTAAAAACTGTCCTGCCCCGGCTCTCACCGCAGGAAATAGACCAGCTGGAATACAAGACCGACGCGTTCCCCGGCGCGCGAGACGTCGCAACCCCAGTAAGCCCCGTCTCCGTCTCACCCCTTTCCTTCACTGACACCACGACTAACACCCTCTAAAGTATGGCTCTACCCGCGTGTATGAATGGGGGCCCGAGGCCGGGCCGAAAGTCCTCCTCGTCCACGGCATCAGCACCACCGCCATGACACTCACCAAGATCGCCCACGCCCTCGTAGACGAGCAGGGCTGCCGCGTGATGCTCTTCGACCTCTTCGGCCGCGGCTTCTCCGACGGTGTCGGCGATCTCCCCCACGACGCCAGACTCTACACCACCCAGGCCCTTCTCGCCCTCGCATCCTCCCCTCTCTCCTGGACAGGGAACTCCGCCTTCCGTCTCATCGGCTACTCTCTCGGGGGCGGTATCGCCGTGCACTTCGCAGCGGCTTTCCCCCATCTTGTTTCCTCGCTCGTCCTCCTCGCTCCAGCGGGGCTCATCCGCCCCGAGACTTTCGGCATCACGACCCGCTTCGTCTTCACAGCCGGCTTGGTCCCCGAGCGGCTCCTCGCCGCCATTACCAAGCGTCGGCTGCAGCAGCCCATCGCAGCAAGCAGTAGCCGGCGGCTTAACCACACCCCCGTCGACGACGCAGTTTCCGCCACACTCAAAGAAGCCGCTGACCCCGGGCCATCTGCTGATACTAACGCCCTTGAGGCCCGCGTCCTCAGATACGTCCACTGGATGCTCCAGCATCATGAAGGCTTCATTCCGGCATTTATGTCATCTATTTCCCACGCGCCTCTGATCGGCCAGCACGACGCCTGGCGGAAGCTAGCGTTGCGGGAAAAGGGGAGTACGGTGATTATTCTGGCTAAAGGGGACGAGATCATCGATCCAGATGACTATGCCGCGGATGCGCTCGAACTTGTAGGAGGGAGGGAGAATGTACAGTGGTGCATTGTGCCAGGGGGGCATGATTTCCCAATGACGCACGATAGGGAGGCGATGGAGGAGATATATAAGGCTTGGGGGTGGAAGAGCGGATAGAGCGTTGAGTGGTTACCCGGTGTGTCGTTGTCCTCATGGCCGGTAGGGGTAGCTAAGTGGAAGATATTGAGATTTGTTAACACGGCACTGCTGCTTAATTCAGCGGGTTTAAGCATTGATTGAAGTTGCTGCTCATGATACCTATCAGGCCAGGAACAAGTGAATTTAATTCATGTTGGTTTTAAAGTACATGCCTGTATTAGATCATTGCTTGCACCAGACAAATGGCTCAACGTCTCTTGCGAGTTACGTAGAGTCAATAGCGGCAGCTAGTCATCTGCCAATCCATTAATAGGGGACTCGAATGCAAATGCCAAAAAGGTATCATATCTAGAGGTGCTCCGTTTTTGTTTTTCAGCCAGCCAGAAAGCCTTCCCATAGCTGGTACCGCGGTATCCCAAGCCCCCGAGCTCAGGTGCCATGGCAATATTGGCCTCTTCTCTCTACCCCCGAGCATCGTGAAACTCATCACCGGAATCCTCAGTCTCAGTCCGCTTGAGGCCTGCGGTTGGTAAATCCTTTCCCATATCCTTGTGGAAGTCAATAAGCGGACCGCCAACAGCGGGTGCGCCTGTGGAAGCGAGCAACTTCTGGATTTCGGCCGTGCTCTTATGGGAGGAATCGAGAGGCGGCTTGACTTCTGTCTCCGATAATTTTGCTTCCGTCTTTGCCGACAACAGTGCTTCATCATTGCCGAAATCTATTAGATCCCCACTTCCGCTACTAGGTTGAACGGGTTCTGATGTCGATGCACTGGGGGTTCTGGGGGGGATGATATGTTTGGGATCCCATTTCTGCCCGCTAATGATAGGATATATGGCCATTATCTGCGCAGCTTGCTTTTCTGGGGTTTCTCCATCTCTGCGTTAAGTTAGCCGGTTTCTCGGATATAAATTAGTGAAAATGGCACTACGAGGGCTTCGAACATTTGCGCGTTGATGATCCATTCAAGATCCTCTTCGCCCTCTTCGGGGCCGCCAGGGCCACCCTTGACTCTCCGGAACAGTCGAGGATGCCATTCAACCCCGTCGTTGGTCCTAACAGCCGCCTGTTCGCGCTGCTCCTCCTCGATCTTAGTCTTTTCGTCGGTGGCGAGCTCATGGTTTCTTTCCTTGACTGCCTGTGAAGTCTTGTACCACAACTTCTGGGACTCTCTTTCTTCTTGCTCCTCAAGAGGCCGGCAAAGCGGTGGAGAAGGTTTAGATCGATGTGCGTTGAAAAACATCTCCTTGTGGCCAGTCTGTGCATGTGTTAGTTAAGGACGATTAAACCACATTGTCAGAACCCGCCTTCAGTTCTTTGATAAACATTTCCTCGCTCCACAGGCCAGAAAGCTCGTAGAGTATCTCGCCCGTCTGCTCGTTCCGGATTGACCCTCCGATAGCATTGTACGTTCCGCTGACCCAGCCCTTTGTTTTGAAATCGATCTCGGCGCACAAGCCCAGCTCAGGGCAGCGAACAATACTGCGATCGCCGAGCTCGTACTTCATCTTTCCGAAAAGAATACACCTTGCGTACATGTTCGGTTGGGTAAGGATGTAACGCTCTCCCCTTTTCGGGTCCACTCCCCTATTCAGGAGACTCAATATTGCGGTGCCCTCCATCATGCTGGCGGCGGAATTGCCCAAGAATTTGCTCCTTGGCTTCAGTGTGCCGTCAACCCTGATGTTGTGTCCCGGGACCATGTAAAAATAGCTGGATTTAGGTGGGTGGTGCGACGTCTGCTCCGAAATATAGTAGCCCCGTGTATTGTCGGGAAAGTCCCAGTAGCAAGTGAAGACCTCGCCGAGAATGGGATTCAGGGGCTTCTTGACCCCCCTGAAAGGATGTTAGTTAGCCAACTCAAGGAGCACACCCACATTAGGACTTACGGAGGACGAATATGCCAACCGCTCAGATAGAACTTCACTACTGATACGAACCGCTCGACGGGATCTTCGATCGCAGGAATCGGGAGGAGCATCTCCGGATGACACATGAAGCTACCGCCATATTGTTAGATTCGTCCCACTCTTCGCGCAACCCGTTGCAGCCCGAGATAGGCCCCTGCCGCTCTTACTTTGTGATTCTCTCCAGCATGCTACGCGGCTCGAGAATGAACGTCGGTAAGACGACCCTGCTGAGGTCCGCGCCGGGTCTTAGCTGGGATATGATATGCGACAGGACTGAGGCAGTTGTAGTTAGCTGGGTTGCGCCCTGGTGGGCATCATGGGAGCAACAGACCATTGCCTTGGTCGGGCTCGACGACCAGGGTATCATCTTCAATCGCCTCGCCCTGCGATGCCTCGCTCGAGGTTCTACTGCCTATACAGAAGCACACCATGGGTTAGCAGACTCGTGCAGCGGCCACGCAAATTTCCATGCTCTTGCCTCCCAGTGTATGACGGCGGATGATCTCGACCGGTCCATGTACTACATGCTATCGTGTTCAAAACGGGCCCAGCCTGGTAAATTTCCAAGGCGGCGACTCACTAGCATTCGACGTTGCCCTACGACGGCCTGGAACAAGTCCCATCATGCTGAGCTGCGGAGGAGTTGCGATAGCGATTACGGAGGGGACGAAAGCGAAAAAGAGAGCTTTGGGAGCCGTCGAACATCAAGCCGCGCCGCATACGTAGAACGAACTTCCCGGTCGCGACAAGAGTGAGCTGGGGCTGGCTCTTTTTTGTAGTTATGCAGCCTTGAGACAGAGCAAAGTGTGAGAAAGAAGGGCAGTCTGCTGCGAGCGAGGTCGGGCCTTCGAATGACGCAGTGGGCCGGTTTTCGAGGTTTTGATTGGGCGAGGCTCGTGCTACACTATCTACCTGCCTAGCCATCCCACCTGGAAGTGTTCCGGAAGCTCACATCAGTCTGCCCGAGAGGTGTTTGCACATGAGGACCACGCTCAGGCAGTCATTCCTCCTTTGTCCTGACGTATTCGTGCCGCGTGCAACGCAAGCAATATCCATTTGGCGCTTGGCTTATTGGCTCTAGCTGCTCGATTGCCCAATGTCTAGAGCTATATTCCCAAAGAGCGCGCTTGGCCTTTTCTTTTGGTTTCTCTGCATCATTGGTGTGTGTGGGGGATGGAGGGGTTCCCGTCGGTGTGATCCGCGGATTCACGATTAGTTCGAAGCCACCTCACAGCTAGATGCGGATACCATTTCACTTCATTCTAGTTCCAAGCAGACAGATGATTCCAACACGGGATATATTAATAAGTGATCCCATGAGCTAAATAACCGTGGCATCTTTGTCCCAAGATCATGACGTTGCGAGAAAGTTGTGAAGTGCCAAGAAACGACGTAATCGGCGCCCCACATCAACCCTTTCCAATAGATGTTCTGCCTCTAATGTTAGGCCACCACGTGGGCGCCGGTGCGGTTGTGGATGGCGGGCTTTGCGGCTTGCCAGCGCGCGGTACTCAACAATCTGCGACCAACCTTGGAGTCAGAGAAAGGAGAGAAGGGAGATGCTGGGCATAGCAGAGCTTCCGTCCTCTTTTGGAACTGAGGGCGGGGAGAGGTGACCCTTTCTTTTGGTTTCCAGGACGAGACTTGGCATCAGCTTTCGTCAATGGCCACAATCCGCCCTAAAGATACTTGGGAGATATCTGCTCAGGTCTGTACGTCAACAATACCTTTTACAACACCAACCCTTTACGTCCGGTATACCGTTTTTTTGCCAATGGTACATCGCATACTCAACTCTCCTACCTTTCCTACCTCGATAGCTGAGTTCGTATTCTAAATTAGTGTCAGCTGTGGATCTATGCAGCTGCCCAACTCCCTCCAACTAGTGTATTTCAAACGGCTAAGTTAACTTGGGTGGCTGTGGTCTGGCTGTGTGGCACCGTCATATCCGCTCGACGGGAGGTACCTTACGATAATAAAGATTTCCGATGGTCCGGAACGGCGTCTCTGCTGCTCGGGCGATAAGTTAAATAAACCCGTCGGGAGACTTTTAGGAGATGGCTGGCGTTCCGCTAAAAGAAGGTACTACTACGGACTACCTACCATGTGGTCAACCACGCTTCTTTTGAAACAACGGTCCTGCCGCGTGCTTGTAACGACCATCTGCGGAGGACGACTTGAAAGAAGTTTCAAACGGCGCTTGAGCTCTACAAAGTAAATATCCGTTGTAACAACCGTGTATCTACTTTGCAGGTAGTCCTTGCTAACCCAGCGCCCCAAGTACGAGTACTGCCTCGGATACGGTAGCCACCAACGAGACAACCCCCTGGACGGGGCTGAGGCTGGCGAACTGGGGCCAGGCAAAGTTGACTGTCCGGGGCCCCGTGGCTGTCGAAACATAGCTCGTGGAACCCCCTGAAACGTCAAGCCCATTGTTGTCGACTTGGAGCGGATTCGGTGGCTTGGTGACACCATTGGAGATGCCAGATCGGTTGACACGACCTTTTGTGGAGGCTCAAAAGGCTTTTCGTTCTTCGATCTGCTGCTTGGATTTGCCCATGTGTGAGTGATCTCGGACTTTGCATGGACGGGTGCTTGCTGGGCCCCTGCACGACGCCGACCTCAGCTCCTCTCGTCTCGTTTGGGAAGTCGCACGCCTCCCCCCGCCTCTATCACTTGCACCCAAGATTAGGTTTCCCCGTTGTCAACGCTTCCACCACCAGCCTCCCCTTGCAGGAGTTACAAGTTCCCATTCAACCTGCTGCGGTAGTCGCGGCATTCCGGGGACCGCTCCGACCCGCATTCTCGAAGGACGAAGCCGCGCCGCAGCCAATTGTCGGGTTGCCGATCGGGCCTGCGGGCAAGCACATGCCCACCTTCCATTTCCGCACCCCGAGCCGGCCTGCACCTCGTCTTCGTCCGCAACACAGCACTCGCTCTCGACGAGGCCTCATGACACTATTTGCATCCACGCGTGGCGCGACGGGTAATTGATAGAATGGAGAACGACCCCCCAACCATGTCTGTCCAGGATGACAGTCGGGCATCAAAGCGGGGTAGAATCATGGGGAAGCTGTTTGGCCGGGATCGCGATCGGAAAATTTCACAGGAGGAGGCTCCTCAGAGCACGGAGGACTTGAACGCTTTCCTCCGCGGGCCATCAGACACGCTGCAGGTTGCCCACGCCGGGCCTCCTCTCCTTACCAAACTTGACCTCTCGAGCGTCACCCGATATCCCAACGCATTGGATGTTCACGGCACCCCCAATCCCCAACAACAAGACATCGCTTTGCGGCCCCGCTCACACAACTCCAACGCTCGACCTAGGAAAGGATTGGCTGTGAGGTTCGTCGATACATACCCCGAGGTTATTGGCACCGGTGGCGATGAGTGCGAGCTTCCTACAGTCGAGATTTCTAAGCGGAGGAGGCCGAGACCGCCCGCAGTCAGCGCTGCCACGGCTCCTGTGCGGCCACCAGAAGTCGGAGATGCCTCAAACAGAGTCCACTTGGGCGCCCAGGCGAATAATGGAGGAATTTTCCCTGGACAGTTGCGCCGCGTGCAGACCGGATATACAGGTGTGCCTGCTGCCCCGGAACCGGACATTGTACCCGCTGGGAGAAATATACCTGCCAGGTATTTGGACAGCCCAGTAATTTCTCATGACGACAAGCGGAGATCTTTCATCGAGATACACCAGGCTGAGATGCGGGAAGCTGAAGGACTCGCTTTTTCGAAGGCTGTGCGGACAGGGACCGACCTCTCACAGCAGCCAGCTGCGACATCTACCATTGCGACTGAATCGCTGGCGGATGATGCTTTCACTGAATCACCAGCCTCCGCGCATAGCCCCCAGGTGCCCTCTTTGGCCCGACAGGGCTCTCTGGCTTCGTCAAAGCCATCTATCCCTCCACGGCTTGGTCCATCCGCCCAGTCGTCGCAAATTCCACAGACATCTTTTAGTGAGCGATCTCAACTACCACAATACCCCCCAATTCGCCATGCACCTCATGCAGGGCAGTACCAGCCACAGCCTCAGGATAATCACCAACCTGAAACACCTGAGAAGCTGAAGAAGGGTCAAGCTCTGAATCACAGCCCAACTTCGATCCATTCGACGACCTCGAGTTTCAATCACCCATACGCAGCGCTTAGACAGGAGAGTAGAGCGTCAGACAGAGATATCTCTGTGCCTGCCTCATCACCTCGCAAGGCCTCGACTTTGCAGGATGTGGTTCTCGCCGTAGCAGATGATGCACTGGACGAATTCGTTGCTCGAACACGCCACTTGTTTGAGCTGTTTCGTCTTCATTCTGAGAGTGTACGGCCACTCGTTGCATGCACATTCGAGGAGCTCGCGAGGGCTGCATTATGGTGGTTCTTGACCGGCCGATCAGCCCTGGAAATCGCTATCAAAGAGCGGCCAACAAGTCCTGAACATCAACAACAGCACGAGCGAGCGAAGCAACAGGCCTACGCCGACTTAGCGAAGGGATACTGGCTGTCGGAAGAGATCATCTCAGAGCTCATGGATGGAAAACGAGCACTACCAAACGCTGACGTGGAAGAAGTCCGCGCGACCATCGTCTCCAATCTCCGAAAACTAGCTGGGTCAATGAAGAAAAACGATTTCTTACCTCCCGAGGAGGCCTTTCTTCCCGCCATCGTTGATAGATCAATTTGGATCGAGTACCCACAGCTTAACCAGGATGTGGTCTCTCTTCTTTGGGGCTCCTCGAGCTCTTCCCTTACAGATCCCAAGCCAACCACCTCTGGGATGAATCTGATGGAGGGACTCCCACTAAGTGACTCACCGCTCGCCTTTTGCTTCGCCAGATTTCGGGCCGATCTTTACCTGATGGAGCAGGGGAGAGAATCACAGCAGTTATATTTCCCCTGTCTCTTATCCATTGTCAGACCTAGAACCCAACCAGACATCATATTTGTCGTCGCCAGCCAAAATGGGACCGTTCAGCTTCGGATCTCGGGAAGCAGGAGCTTTGGCCCGACTTGGGAGGATGTACGATGGCGGTCAGATAATTGCTCACTCGAAGTCCGACTTCCTCGGGGGTTCTTTCTGGCAGTGCAATGTTCGCAGCAAAACTACAAGATGCTTTGGAACATGTACGACTACAGCGCCAAAGTCCACTCGAGTCTTTATCCGCGCCAAGATGAACATTGCATTTTCAGATCAACCCTGCGGGCATTCCAGTACTTTGACAATGATTCGCAGTCGCGCCAGTTTCCTAAAGAATCAACGCCTGGATGCGATATCGCCATGTTCGAGCGTCTTCATAAAGAGGGGGCAGCGGCTGGCCCACGTACATACCATCGGGGATACCGGGTCGCTGTTGTAACTGGCACGACGACCAAAACTTTGAGCGGTGTCAATCAAGCATTCAGCCCCCAGGCACCCGTCCAGTATGGGTTTCTACGTAGCGATGCGAACGATCCTGCTCTTTCCCTCAAATTTGATAACGGGCGCTTGAAGGGCAACATGGTACTGTCCTTCACGGATGAGCAAGAGAGGTTGCGGCTACATAGCCTTTTAATTGGCGCAGCTTTGAACGGCGATGAACAGATCTTTTGCGAAGTGCCGCTCCAGGGAATATGGTTCTCCGAGAGGCAAGGAGATGCGAATCATCAGAGCCTTAGGGTAATCTCGTCATTGCCCTGGCAAAGAGCTCGGGTTATAAATCATGATAATGATGGGGATCGACCGCCGTGTGTACTTGCTGAAAAGCTCCGGGTTGTTTACGAGTTCAAAGAAGGGACACTTACCGACAGGATCAATGTCGCTCCTGGAGAACTCCGGCTCCGGTTGGATGTCCGTAACCCGAACTGTCTGATCATTTACCGTCCACCCCAAGCAGATATGACAATTGCAGTTATAGAGGCGATGGTGCACCGGGAGCTGCCGGCCGAGATGTCCCATGCTCTGGATATTTTCCGGCAGACACCCACGATACGGACATTGATATTCCCCAGCAAGACGGAACTCCACGCGTTTGAGACGGCAATTACCGGATACAAAGTCCTTTATGATGGAGTGGCGAATGCCTTTGCCATCGCGCGCCGGCGCATGGTCGTCCCAATTCACAAGAAATGGGAGGCGGGGCAAACAAGAATTCAAGTTGTTCAGCAGGACGGCGTTGTTCAGCTCCTTGCCTTCTTCGACGACTTTTCCCACGGGCGATGTATGGGCTTCGGCCTCAAGGGAACAGATGTCTTTGAGTCATTTGGCAAGGGAAGCAAGTCTGGTCTGAAGATCGTCGACGCAAAATTCCCTCTCCCGAAGTCAGCTGCTCCTGGTGCGGAAGACGCCCATGGAGAAGCAGAAGTGTCTTTTGTGTGCCTCGACTTGCCCGAGTTACCGGGAGAACATGACGATATCTCGATAACATTTGATAGCGAGCTGGGTACGTACAAAGCACCCCCTTACCCTGTCTCTGACCCTACCCTGAACATCACTAATTCAAACTACAGAGAGGGACAAGGTTATATCGTGTCTTCCGGCGCCCGTCAAGGGCTCTCGTTTGCCACTGAAAATGATGGGCTTGTCATAACGACTGGCTAGCTGAGGTAATGAATGACTAGGAAGGTTTGGGCCTACGAAATAGATGCAACCAGAGGAGCGAATGCTCTCGAGTTTGCTTAGCAAGAGATACCCTCAACGTGAATGATTATAATCTTCTATGAAGCAGTACGACATGATATGTGGGGCGGGAATGGGAGGAAGGTGCAAGCAATAGCAAATGTAGTGTTGTGCACCTCAGGAACGACAGTTGTGGTGTTTTAGGCTTTATCATTCACATTTCGAGTGCCTCATTGGGCCTCATATCGACGGAGCTGGCCCGTGATGGAGCCTTGACTAATAACCTACATAACGACCGCTGCCGGGTCATCGAAACCATGAACATCTATCCCACAAACATAACTCCGCAACGCCGTTATCTGCTTGTCACCATCGTCGAGGATGCTTTCGCGACCTTGTGTGACTCCCCTGACCTTTTGTCCAGAACGTCCCCTTCATTCCCTGCTGAAAACATCGGTTCGCTATCCGGGCTTCTTAAAACCGCCTCCTCGTCGGCTCAGGTGAGGGCGAACGTGTGGGGCTGCGCGACTGAGGGCGCGCCTTGAGCCACTTCTTAGTGCTCAGCTCCAACTCGCGCTCCAGCTCGGGACTGGGATTCTTGCGATGTATAAAGTTGCAGAAGCCGCCGCGCACGCAGCCCTCGCCGCTGTTGAGGCGACAACACGCCTCGCGGAAGTCCGTGACGGGACTGAGCTCGCAGTAGATGGGACGCGCGGCGTACCAGCGGCTGTTGAGCTCGTCGCAGGCTTTTTGGGCGCTGTCTTCATACTTGAAGCGCGCGTACACGTTGCCGATGAGGTGGTCGTTATTATTGTCGCAGACGACGAGCTCTTCTAGCTCGCCGTATTTGCACATCTCGCACCAGATGTCCTCGTAGAAGGCGTCGAAGTGGTTCTGGAGTTGCGAGGCGTTCATGCGGTTCTTTGGGTCGAATGCTGGGTTGTGGTAAAGGTTGGGCATCAGTATCGTTTGCGAGTATGATGGCTTGACGTGCTTGCGACTGCACCGGTCACCGTGGCGGCACGCGCCGATTTTGTAGTAGAAGGAGCAGTTGACCTTGTCTTGCTCGGTGCCGAAGATGGAGGCGAGGAAGTTGGCCATCTTGAGATCGTGTCTTTTTTGGCGGGCTGCACGTCTCGGCTATGTCCGTTTACTGGGCGGCGTTTGATTGCTCTCTTTCTCCTGAAGTCGGTGATGCGCGATGGGCGGTTGTGTGTCGCGATCGAAATGCGTAGACGCGAAAAGTGGAGGATTGGAGATTCGATATCAGCGGTGGCGAGGTTTCGAGAAAATAGTGGGGAGCTCAGCCTGATGTTCGGAAACTTGCCACACCGTGGCTTGATAAGCAATGATTGGATTGCCTTGGGTGGGACTTCCACAAGGCTGGTAAACTGTGGCTGAAGGTTCTGGTCCCTTCGGTCCGATGGGCTGTCGGCAGCTTCCGATCGGCCCACACTGCCGCAACTCACTCAGTCAACACATTCTTTCAAGGTGCAAGCTTCAAGTATGAACATTGCAGCCTGCCGAATCATAATGTTCGTCCAAACACCAAGTCTCAAGGTCTAACGAGGAGTGGTGGATTAGATTTTGCGACCAGACGGAAAATCCCAGCCTCCTCCACTTCTCACTTCTCTGAGATCCTTTGAGGATCCCACGCATGCCACCTGGCATGTCTCAGTATCTCGGCTATTCTGTGGCCAATGAGACTTGGCGCTGTATTCTATTTGGTGGATGAGGTTCATGATGCAGAGGACGTGAGACATACTGCATTGAGCGGCGGCACCATCTGTTGAGTGTGAATGGCGGTGTCTGAAGCGGCGACTGCCCAGGGGAATAATGCAACAGACCACAGCCTCGCTTGGACGCAACAGGTTTTCCCGGTAACGCATCGATATTATGGTACGCGTATGACACTTTAACTTCTCGCAGAGGGAATTCCCGGAGAAGAGCGGGGCGGAATGTGGCTTGGGATGTCTGAATGAAGCTGAACTTCGGTGCGGGGGGAGGGGCCTGGTGGCTTGCTATACAAATTGCCTCAACCAGGTCGCCGAAAGGAGACGAGGGGGCTGGGGCACTTGAGCTCACAACATCGGTCAGGCCGGGCTTCATGGCCTGAAGCGTATCTTCTCGGCGGACTAGGTACCGTACCTAGCCTGCTCGGCGACGCAAGAGAGGGGATCTCTCACACTCGACATCGATGCAGCGCAGGTGGTGCGTGGTGCTGCGTGTGAGGTGGTGTCCACGGTGGGCCCCTCAGCTCTGATGGCGAGATTTGGGATTTGCAACAGGGATTTTCCAGCTCCGCAGCGATGGACGGGGGTTAGCGAACTGTTCCTGTGCCCCAGACAGGCCTCCAGTTGTGTGATGATGATGCAATCTGCCGTTGCAGCAGTGGGCAAGCGGCCGCTGGAACTTTGTGCCAACAACCTGTTGGAACGGCAAACTGCCAGAGATGGAATCCAGGACACAATCGCATACCGAGCCGGGCGCTCAAACGAGAAAAACCAAGACGGCAAAATCGAGGAAGTCATATCCCGGACCCCGGCTCGAAACCCAAGGAAATGTGGATAATCCGTGGTTTTCGCTGCTTCAGCTGGCGTGGAATCTTGGAATTCTTGGAGCTGCAGGTTTTTCCCAATTGCCTGGCTGCAACCGAATGGACGTGCCGTTGCAATTGGGTCCAGACTTCCAGGCTGGGGTGCCTGTGCCCTGTCGATTGAGCTTTGTTGGAACTGGAGGGTGGGAGGCACGGTTGGCGTGCGGGAAGATAGTTCTGACTACGTCAGAACCTAACCATACCCTGTACGGATAGCACACAGCCAGCTAGGGTGCAGCTCTCCATCACCGGCTGTGCCAAGACCATCTTCCCACCTTGGCCCGATCGTCCACCTTGACTTTACTCTTTACTCTTTTCTCTCTCGTGGTTCACAGAACCGATTTCTGTGTCCAGTCGCGGTCCCACCGGGCTAGTGTCTTCTTTCCTTTCCACTTCTTGCTCCCCTTCCCCTCATATTCATCGTTGCCCGTCTCCGCCCCCTTCAGGCATCGGAGCTTCCACTTGGTAGCTTTGTGCCGCATTGTCGTCAACTCACTAGGTCCCGTTGTCCGCTCGGTGGCTTGTGGCTGCTTCCCCCAGCAGCTAACCGACCAACGCTCCGTTGAGCGCGCTCCATGTCCAGCCGACATTACTGTTGCATCAATTGGCAAGTAGGAGAGCCATTGCAGTTGCACTCTCAACGCAGGCGACATGGACACAGAAAAGTCCGCGACGGAGCTCAAGCAGCAGGGCGTCATCGAGGCCGCGCAGGACCCCGAGAGTAATGTCACATCCGCGGACGTCCAGAAGACAATTCTCGCGGAGAGCAAGAAAGCTGGCGTGACTGCCTTCACTTTCGACCCTGACGCGACACAGGAGGAGAAAGCTGCCCAGGCGAGAGACGTAAGCCCCTCCCCCCTTTGCCGCGCAGGCTTCCCTATGCAGATGCTAACTTTGATTAGGCAATTCCGGACGGCTTCCACAGCAAGAGACCCAAAGGCATAGCACTGGTCACAGACATTGACGATGGCTCTAAACCCGACATCGACCTCCCCGCACCGTCGAAGGCTGGCGCCATCGAAGTCCCAAAGGAAGGCTCAGAGGCTGCTGAGAAGGAAAAGAAGGATGAAGGTGCTCAGTTCGGCGACCAGACTGGCTGGGCTCCCAGATTCGGCTGGCCTGTCGATTCAGCGCATGAGAGTGAGAGCTTGTTGGACCGTGCGACGTGGCTTGAATCCCAGATTCCTGACACTTATTTCGGTGGTGAGATATGATTCGGCTCTATTTGGCGCGTTCGGGTTTCTGACACGACTGTATTTCTGCAGATTGGTACTACAACGCCGGCGTGATTGTTTTCGCCTGCATTTCATCCTGGCTCATTGCAGTTCTTGGGGGCGGCCTTGCCTGGGTCTTCATAATCATGGCGATCTGCGCAACATACTATCGAACATCCCTTCGTCGAGTCCGCCGAAACTTTCGGGACGATATCACTCGGGAAATGGCACTCAAGAGGCTGGATACGGATACGGAGTCTTTGGAATGGATCAACTCGTTCTTGGTCAAGTTCTGGCCCATTTACCAACCCGTGCTCGCCCAGACCGTCATCAATTCGGTTGATCAGGTCCTTAGCGGCTCTACGCCCGCTTTCCTGGATAGCTTGAAGCTCAGGACCTTCACTCTTGGATCGAAGCCTCCGAGGATGGAACACGTCAAGACATATCCTAAAGCCGAGGACGACGTCGTGATCATGGACTGGCTGTTTAGCTTTACCCCCAACGATACTGCCGATATGACTGCCCGCCAGATCAAGAACAAGCTCAACCCCAAAGTCATCCTCGAGATCAGAGTCGGTAAAGCCATGATTAGCAAAGGGCTCGATATCATCGTGGAGGATATGGCCTTTAGCGGCCTGATGCGACTCAAGATCAAACTGCAGATCCCATTTCCACACGTAGAGCGAGTCGAAATGTGCTTTCTCGAAAGACCAACCATCGATTACGTCTGCAAGCCGCTCGGAGGCGAAACATTCGGCTTCGATATCAACTTCCTTCCCGGACTGGAGACTTTTATCAAGGACCAAATCCACGGAACTCTTGCGCCAATGATGTATGCCCCCAATGTCTTCCCCATTGAAGTAGCCAAGATGCTGTCCGGCACTCCTGTCGACCAGGCTATTGGTGTTATCGCTATCACTTTGCATGGTGCTCAAGGCTTGAAGAATACGGACAGCTTTGCCGGAACGCCAGACCCCTACGCTGTGGTTTCTTTGAATAGGCGACAGCCTCTTGCACAGACTAAGGTTATCCATGAAACAAACAATCCGCGCTGGAACGAGACGCACTACATCATTGTTACGTCTTTCAATGATTCACTTGACATTGAGGTCTTTGACTATAACGATATCAGGAAGGACAAGAAGCTTGGTGCAGCCTCCTTCGCTCTGGAGGGTGTCGAGGAGGTCTACGAGCACGAAAACCAACGTCTTGAACTCAACAACGACGGCAAGGCGAGGGGCCAGCTTCTCTGTGATATTCGCTTCTTCCCGGTTCTGGAGCCTAAGAAGCTCGAGGACGGCACTGTGGAGCCTCTTCCGGAGTCGAATACTGGCATCTTGCGTTTCACTGTTGAGCAAGCAAAGGATTTGGATGGCACAAAGAGCCTTGTTGGACTTCTCAACCCCTATGCTACACTGCTCCTCAACGGCAAAGAGATTCACACTACCAAGAAACTCAAGCGAACAAATAATCCTATCTGGGATAACGGGTCCAAGGAGATTCTCATCACCAATCGCAAGAATGCCGTACTGGGCCTCGCCATCAAAGATGATCGCGACATTGCGGGAGATCAACTCATTGGAACATACTCAATCAAACTCGAGGATATCCTGGATTTCATGGCAAAGGGACAGGACTGGTACAACCTTTCTGGAGTCAAGACTGGCCGTGCTAAGTTGATGGCACAATGGAAGCCGGTAACCATCTCAGGGGTCGCCAGTGGCACTGGAGGATACGTGACCCCGGTTGGAGTCATGCGCGTGCACTTCCAAAGCGCTAAGAATCTACGAAATTTCGAGGCTTTGGGCAAATCTGACGCGTATGCACGGATTGTCTTGTCTGGCCTCGAAAAGGCTCGCACAGTTACCTTCAAGAACAATCTGAATCCGGATTGGGACGAAGTTTTCTATGTCCCGGTCCACTCCGAAAAGGAGCGGATTCAGCTTGAGGTCATGGATGCAGAGAATATGGGCAAGGACAGGACACTTGGTCTAACTGAGATATTCTCAGGTGACTACATGCATAAGGACGATGATGGCGAGTGGTTGGTTCACGATAAGAAGACTCTCCGCGAAGATGGTCTAAAGATTCATGGAAAAGGGTCGGCCAAGGGCGTTCTTACATATACCGTTTCTTTTTACCCTTGCCTCAATGTCGCGGATCCTGAGGAAGAAGAGAGCGAGAAGGAAAAGGAGAAGGAACAAGAACGAGAGGCAGGTCTCAAGAAGTCCTTGGATATACCCCGCTCTCCGAATGCTGGGTCCTTCTCAGCAAGTCTTAACAGCAAGACTGCCGCAAAGCCACTCGAGTCATCTAGCCGGCCTATCACTCCCAAGACTCCGATTACACCTGCGTCATCGGCTCCAAGCAAATTGAAAGAGAAGGTACCACCTAAGATATACCTTACTCCCGAAGAGCTGCTCAAGCATGAATCCGGCCTGGTTATTTTCCGACTCATGGAAGCCGACCTTCCGAAGAGCCACTGTCGGATTGAGGTCTTCGTTGACGATATGGCGTTCCCGTCCTACACCTCATCGCTGTCGAAGACGAAAAAACACACATTCGATGAAATGGGAGACTGCTTTATCAGGGAGCTTGACTTCTCGAAGTTGACCATCAAGGTCTGTGAGAGGTCCGACAAGCAAGAAGAGGCCGGTAAACAGCATACCTTGGCTCGTCTGGCAGGAAACACCCTTGACACTCTGAAACAGTGTCTGGTAAGCATTTCAACCTCCCCCGAGACAAGACCGGAGCTAACTAGTCGCAGAACAACCCTACAGTCCTTAAGATGAAGGACGATCAGGGCAACGTGTATTCGGTCAAGGTTAGCTTGAAATATGTTCCCGTCAAGATGGTGCTTGACCCGAGTGAGAGCATAAACAACATGGGCAATCTCCGGGTCGATGTTTTGGACGCCCAGGACCTTCCAGCGGCCGATTCTAACGGGAAGAGCGACCCTTACGTCAAGTTCGATCTCAACGGCCAAGAAGTCTTCAAGACTAAGACGCAGAAGAAGACTCTTCACCCGGCATGGAACGAGTACTTCGAAGTACCGGTTCCTTCCCGGACAGGAGCGAAGTTCAAGGCCACTGTTTGGGACTGGGATTTTGCCGACAAGCCTGACTTGCTAGGCGCCACAGACATCAATCTGGCCCTGTTGGAACCATTCAAGGCGCAGGAGATGCGCTTCAACCTCGATGGGAAGTCCGGCACACTTCGATTGCGCTTGGTCTTCCGGCCAGACTATGTCACCAGGACCAGACAGGGCAGCTCAACATTCTCTGGGACTTTCGCTGTCCCTGGCAAGATTGTCACCGGCGTTGCTGGTGTTCCGCTCAAGGGTGGAGTGGCGGTTGCCGGTGTTGTTGGCCACGGCGTTGGGAAGGGCGCATCATTTCTCAAGCGCGGCTTCCGTAGCAAGAAGGATGACGACTCTGATAGCATGGCTTCCTCGGATATCCCAACCATCACTACGAATGGACCAGGTCCCGCCCCGGGCATGGGATTGAAGCGATCCACCGGGCTCACATTAGATGGGAACAGCACACCACCCAGCCCTCCGGATACTAAAACTGCAGGAACGGCGAATGGTGGTCTTAACACTCACGCTAGGACGAGGAGTGTCGGTGCCTCGTCAGTTCACAGTGCAATTATTCCCGGCGCCTCGTCCGGAACCGCATCTTTTACAATTGCATCTGCGGATGGTTTCCCTCCCTCCACGGACGTCTATGTCACCATCACGCAGACCAAGGATGGCAAGTCGAAGCTGATTGGAAAAACAAAGCACCACAAATCCCCGACTGGGACTGTGAAATTTGACGAGACATTCAAGATTTCGTGCACCCCAGACGCTCAGTTCAAACTTGAAGCCAAGGAGCACCATACGCTCAAGAGCGATGAGCTCCTCGGCGAGGGGCTGTACTTTGTTGATGAGTCAAACTCTGGCCAGGAGAAGCAAGTCAAGGTCGGGAATGGTATCATTGGAATTACGAGCTCGTTCGCATCGTCGGAGAGCAGCAGCTTGTCACCCGACAGTCCTAGGTCTACTGCTGCCGGCTTGCGGAGAAGCTTTTTGAGCAAGCGGGAAGCCAAGGCCACTAGCCGGGAGTCAACTCCCAACCCATAAGCTCCAAAATGTCATTAATATCTCTCTTTTTCGCGGTCATTTTCAACAAGATAATCTCGTCAATTGGGGAGGTTTGGAGGAAGCGTTTGGAGGTTGGGACAAAACAGGGCGGGAGATTGCTCCAGGCGGACGGTAGGAATCACAGTCGTTCGGTAAGTCTCCAATATGTTCTACCTAGCAGCGATACCAGGTTCAGTGTTTTGGACTATTACACTTTTCCTATGAGCTACTGGTCTCCTCGAGAACCGTGGCAGGACGTCATATGTTACACTTGTATCGCTTTGGCAACCTAACGTTGGCTGTGACGGAGCGGATGTGCGAAGGAGGACATGAATATTTTCTTTGTAGCTTCCAACAATGGTCGAAAGCAGGTAGTTTGGGGCACTTGGGGAGTATACACTATATAGCTCTTATTAATCAACGACTTTGAAAATGTTAGTTTATCAGACTGCATTGTGTCCTTGTCAACAAACTCCTTTTTTTGTGATCCGATGTTGCGCACGTGCCACCAGTCTGTGCGCCGAGCGCCGCTCCTTGGGCGGGGCGTTTGGAGCAAGGGGAGGAAGGGGCGCTTGTGAATCCAAAGTACGGAAGACTTACTTATCCTCGTCAAGCTAATCGAAGCATATCGTAAAAATAGCACTTCATACATCCAAAGCCTCAACACGGAATCAATTGCGGAAGAAGCATGTATCTGTTTCTATCCATGCGATTTCCAGCTTGATGACCGATTGACCTTTCGAATTGCTGGATGAGGAACTCACGATCGACCCCTCAACAACCTGAGCGACCTCAGCGGCAGCTTTGACGATCCAGCGATTCGGCGACTTCCGCCAGAACACTCTCCTTCCGGGCTCACCCAACCCCAATTTCACGCCCCCGTCAGCAATCGAGCCGAACACCAACGATGGATCAAGCTGATATACCGGCGCTGTTGTCGCGCCTGGCCAGTGACGAGGATGCGGCGCGCAAGATGGCTGTCTTCAAGCTGCAATCATCCATCAACGACCCAGCTTTCGCCGATGTCTTTATATCCTCGGGTGGCCTGGTTATCCTGCGACGGTTAATCATGACAACTGGCGGCAATACGCTGGCATATTCCCTACAAAGCTTGAGTAGATTGCTGGAGGTAGACATGGGATGGGACATATTCGAGGGCACGGCAGCTGGAGATTTGGTCGAGCGGGTTGTCGAGCTCATCGTTCACAACCCGCTCGTCAACATTTTGCGCGGCGCCATGTCGATCCTGGTGGCCCTCGTCAGCCATTCCCAGTCGACGGCCCGCGGGACGGTCCGCACACCGGGAACCTTCGGCTTCCGTGCTCTCAAGCCCGCCGTCGCCGTGTACCCACAATTCTTTGAGCTCGTCATCATGCAGCTGCAATCGGCTGACCATGCGCTGTGCGCCAACGCTTTGATGCTCATCAATGCTCTAATACGCGACGCCGTATCTAATGACGGGTCTACGGCTGTCACGGCAGTCAAGGGAACTGGGGAAGAGTGGTCAAAGTTCATTAAACGGCTGCAGGACCTAGGCCTGATCAAGGCCGTGTACAACCTGCTGCAGAGCTCATCGCTGCAAGATTTAGCGCATCCGCTCCTCGAGTTTCAATCGCTCACAAAGGTGTTGCTCAGGAAGTGGCGGGAAGTTAGGGTTGATCTCGAGCGACCAGAGCACAGGCGAGCGCTGAAGGGGTTACATTTGGCGAGCGCCCCCGACCGACGACATCTCAACGGTGGCGGACCGATGGGCGCGCTGGCTGGCGCTGACGGCGACGATGGCAAAAAAGGAAGTAGGAGGCACAACCCCGAGAAATGGCGGCGGCTAGGCTTTGAGACGGAATCGCCGGCGCTCGAGTTCGAGACAGCAGGCTTCCTGGGTATGATGGACTTGACCGACTATGTGAGGAAGAACGAAGATGGCTTCCAGAAGTTACTGCTGGAGCAGTCAAGCAGGCCTCTCGGCGAACGATGCCCAGTAGCACGCGCGAGCCTAGCCGTGACCATGATATTATACGACCATTTTGAGGTGGACAAATCCGACCTCGAAGATATTCGAGGCTACCAGACCTTGGATGGGCAGAAGCCAAACGATAAACTATTCCGTCCGCTGCTGTTGCAGTGGTCGCGGCTCCACACCGCTGGGCTGCATGCATTTTTTCGGATGTGGAAAGCGACTGGGGCTGAGCGTGATGACTTCGACAAGGTCGCCGAGCTTGTGCGTATTCTCGTTGAGCAAGTGGTCGGTCAAGCCAGCCGGACGAAGGACGTCTTGGAGGTGGAAGATGACTTGCAAGAGTACGACGGTGGACGGCTGAGGGAACTACAGATGGACCTCCTAGACCTCTCATTCGAGGATCAATGGGGCCCACACCTCTACCAAGTGCGTGAGGAGCTCAAGCATGAGGCACTACAATTCGTCAAGGAGCAACGCGTCCGTTGCCTCCTTCAAGGCTCGTGGTTCTCCAAACCCATGCCACGCGCACAGTACGGCGGGGACCAGGTTCCAAAGCGAAGACTGTATCAGCCCTGGCGATATGCCAAGCTCTCACACAATCGACGGTATCTGCACTATGCAGACTTCCCGGAGCAGCTACAGCAAGATCCGGGATTGGATACATTGATAGAGAAGGTCGACCTCAGCACTATCAGCTCGGTCGTGTCCAACGTCTCGGCGCCGAGTGAGGTGGAGAGCTTGAGCAATAATACTGAGTCGACCATATCGACGTACAAGAATGGCGGAGCACCACCAGCATCGGCAAAGCCGACTACCAAAATCACAATATATAGCTTCGGCGACGATGTGGGCGGAAAAGACGGGGCAGGCGAGCCGAGGGAACAGCCCATTCTAACGCTTTTCCCCCTGAACCACAGCCTGGCGTCTGAGTGGCTTGACGGACTGCTGATGCTGCTGAATCAGGCACCCATCACGGCCGAGACAAATAAGCTGGTCAGTTTAGTGAGCGAGTATGGGCTCAAAATCCGCCTACTTAATGTGCGGGTGGAGGCAGTGTACGCGGGCCCTGCACCAGGCGCAGGAGTGGTGCCGAGTCGGGAGGGGTTGGATGAGGATTACTTCTATGAGATTTAGACATGGTCGCTGTCTGTGTTGGGTTGCGTTTGTGACTGTTGAGATATACCCCAGAGTTAGCTGTATCCTGTCTTGTATGTGCATAGGGAGGTCTTGTTGTTGTTTATAGTGAATATGCATTTGAAGAGATGCGTACAAGATACCAGCTGTTCGGGGCGCTTAGTAGTGTCTCCGATGCAACCTCCCCGCTGACTGTGATGGTAATCCTGGAGCTCCTGTGCCCAGCCTCATGCTTGCCCTACATACTCTAGAATACCATACTTACAACTCTGCCTCCTTGTCCAGTTACTTTCTCCTGAAGATTCGGCATATAGAGAAGGCCAACCTAGAGACCAAAAGGTAGGCAATACGTGTGCCATGGCTACGTGACGTGAAGTATTAGCGTAACTAGGCCTCTTAGCACTTTCATTCCTTTGAATACATTTCTATTCCACCCTGCTTCTTGCCTTTGAACCTGTTCCTTGGCCGCCTCTATTCTACGGGCCTCCCTTATCCATGTCAGAATTCCAAAGCCCCCTATGCGCATTGGGCTAAGTGCTTGGTGATCTTCCATGCTGCCTTGCGTCGTCAAGTCGATCAAACGGGAACGTATCACAACGGTTAGTAGAATAGCGTTCAGGCTGTTCATTTGCCATTGTTAGTAATAACATCGGTCTACTTTAGCGTGAATAATGGTGAAGTGTCACGCTGGCTAGGACGAAACTATTCAGTAGCATAAAGGTAGTCATTCATGATGAATAGGGTGTCACATGGAGGTACAATACCAGTCCTTAGCGGTCAGCAATCCCTCGCCATTGTGCCTCTGTTAGTTCTGCTGGCGTGTTAGCGTCAGATCTGCCTACTACTGTGTCTCTGCCCAGCCCACCAGCATGTCATTGCCAGGTCCGCGGGACGTCTCTGCCGGATCTGCCGGCGTGTCCTGGCCAGTCTGCCTGCTGGCGTGTCTCTTCCGGGTCTGCTGGCGTGTCCCCGCCGGGTCTGCCGTCGAGTCTCCGCTACCTCCGCCGCAATAGGCCGATCGACAGGCGGAGAGACCCACGAGAAGAGAATAAACACCACAGAATAGCTTCCCCTCGCGTGGGGCAAGGGCTTGAGCTTCGGCCGCCTTGCGCCTTTGCAGAGGGCGCAGTTTTAGTATTTATTCGTGGACCATAAGACAGAAGCGCAACCTGCTTCTTCTCTTCTTCCCCTCCTGTGAAGATCCCGCACTTCCTCCTCCCAGCTTCCTCACAACTCCTCCTTTTCCTTTCTTCCCGCTCACCATTCCTGAGCATCCCTAGGGAACGAAAAAAAACAAACGCCCACAACAGTCGGCGAGGCTGGCCCAGCCCGGCATGGACCAAGGCGGACAGTCGTCCGGCCCCGGCCGGCGACCGAGTTCGACGCCGGCGAGACCCGTGGCGCCCGGAGCACCAGCCTTTTCGCCGTCCCAGGCGCCTGGCTCTTCGCCCAGCACGTCTCGGGTCGCGCACTATTTCCGCGGCGGTCAGTGGCATTGTAAGTTGCTTAACCCTCAGATGAAAATTACATCTGAAAAGGGCCTTTGGCCACGCCTTTCATTTCCGGCAGTTCCTAACATTGCGAAATAGGCAACTGTACCAATGGCAAGCTCCCCAAGTTGAGAACGGTTGGGCCAGGAAAGCTCACAACAGGGAAACGGTACTGGAAGTGCTGGTCTTGCAACTTTTTCGTGTGGGAGGACACAGCCCTCGCCATCGAAGAAAACACCATGAGCCGGCCCCAGCTCACAAACAACCAAGGCGGTCCTGGGCCCTCCGCGTCTCTCTCATCGCACGGCCCCAACTTTAGAGACACTGCAGTCCACGCGCCCGGCACTGGTCGCCTTGGCCTTACCCCAACCACGCCAACCATTTCCGAGAGGGGCATCTCTGCAACCATCTGGTCGTCTGGCCGGACGGACAATCGGAAGAGACGGATTGACGAGGACTATGATAGCGATAATGACGAGGTCCTAAAGCGCATCAGAGCAAGTGCCGCTACCCGGGTTCGGAGTACCTTTAGCCGTCCGCCGAGTACGCCCATCGCACCGCCGTCGTACACGCCCATCGCACCGTCACCGTACACGCCCTCCCGTCCGCGAGTGCCTCGCAACACGCTCCTCATTTCGAGAGACGCACCCGAGAGACGGCAGGAGTCGAGCCTGCAGTTTTCAACTCCAGAGAGACGACAGGAGCCGAGCCAGCAGCCTCCAACTCCCGTCCAAGAGCAGGCTCGACCTATTCCGGCCACCGTACCTGCTGCAACCCGAACTCAGGATGCTCTCCCTTCTCGTGGCAACGAAGACCATGTGTTTACTGTGACAGTCCTGAGCCTGGTTGAGAGCCAACCCATCGCCCCCGCTATCCGTCAGCAACTGTGGGGGACAGTCGATCGATTTGCATTGTCTATGGAAGCCAGCATCACCGACCTCACAAGCACAGTCCAAAAGAAAGACAAGGAAATCAAGCAACTCCAAGCGCGCATTGTCGACCTCGAGAATCATGTGCAGGCGAACCAGGCTGGGGATAGCATCCAGGTGCGGGGAGAGACTCAGGATGAAGCTAACTGCCAGGACGACGAGAACCAGAACGTGCTTCAGGACCAGAGCCCGACCAAGAAAGGCAGGAAGCTGTCCAAGACATTCGGCGTCAAGAAAAATATGTCGACAGCGTACCAGTACATCTCGGATGACCAAGGCGAATTGGAGGATGAGGCGCCGGATGACGACGATGATTCGGAGTATGAGGAGCCGGATGACGAGAACGATGACGATTACGTCGATGACTAAGGTAGGGACGCGGGGGAACGCCATACCTGTCTAATGCGGGCATCGAGATGTCGCCATCAGACCCTCAGGCGCTCCTCCCCTCTTCTTGGTCGGGCTGACAACGGCGTTCTGGGGCATCGGATCCGAAATTGATGGCCGGCGAGTACGGCGAGGAGCCGAGACGACAAATGCCCTGTTTCTTGTTGTTGTCGATTTGCAGGATTTTGTACTATCAGTCAAGTCATTCAGTCACATCTCTGCGTCTGCCACATGCTCTTGCGGCAAGGTTTTCGTGGTCGGATCAGAGCCGCTGCACATAATGCAGTGCGGATCGTTTATTTCCCAGCACGCACCCTCTTCAACATAAAGCAGCAAGTAACAACACTTGCAGAAGAGAGGCAGTCCGTAGTCGGTCGTAGATAGGGAAATGAGCTCTTACTGGAATGAACGCGACTACATAAACGCGGCCCGTTGAATGTAACAATTTGCGCGCCTTTGGAGCGCGTAAAATGCCTACCCCTTGCAAGATCCTGGACCCTGTTTACTCATTGCCTCATTCGGAAAGCGCGAGGCACTTTTGCGCGACATGATTGGCCGAAGCTTCCTGGACGCGCGGGACGGTGGTCGGTACGTACCCACCTCACTTTGATCGCGCTGCAACACAGGGACACTGCCCTCATACCCCCCCTCTAATAAACCGCCGCGTCTCAAGTCCATGCTCCCCTCTATTCCCAACTCCCAATTCCTGCTTTGTCCAACTCTCGCCGTATCCCGCTAGAGCATGCATTGGTGACCTGCGACCGGATTGGCACCTCTACAATGGACCCCAAAGCTCCTACTCCCGCATCTTCGTCCTCCCCGTCCTCCCCGCCCTCCCGCCTAGTCGAACTCGCCGGCGATGACAGGCCTAGCTCCTCGGCCAGCAACCCCGAGCTGCCCTCCTCCTCGGCACTCACATCCGACTCCCTCGCACACCTGGCCGACTCCGAACGCCATCCGAAGGGGAAAAGGAAACGAACAGCGTGAGTGCGGCCTTGTGTGCCCCCTGGGACCAGCTGGTGGTGCCCTGTGTCAACTAGCTTGCAAAATACTAAAACCCAATGGCATACAGCGCGAAAGACAAGGCTGTACTCGAGGCGGCGTATACCGCAAATCCAAAACCCGACAAGGCAGCGCGTCTTGCCATTGTGAACCGCGTCTCGCTTAATGAGAAAGAGGTGCAAGTGGGTATTCCCCTCTATCTTGAAGTGGTATTCCCCGCTTGACGCGACTCCATACCCCATCGCGCCCACCCCCGCCAGCGTGGGTTGGTCCTAGGCATCAGTCAATTGCTGACGGACACTTCAGATCTGGTTCCAAAACCGGAGGCAGAATGATAGAAGGAAATCACGCCCATTGTCGCCACAAGAGATAGCCGCCCTACGATACGGTGGCATGCAAATCCTATCGTCCGACCCCCTGTCTTTCAACTCGTCTTTCAGTTCCGATAACGCCCATACCTCACCTATCCAGAGCATGTCGCAACTGGACCAAGGGGTCACTTCACCTCCGCATTCAGACCCTCCCAGCTCTAGTTCGTACGACGAGGTCGAGAGGAGCCCCTGTGCACCGAGAGAAACACGGCATGATGAGGGCATAAAAAGCGGCGAAGCGGATAACTCCGCGGCATCTGGGAAAGAGGTTGTGGAAAACGCGCCGGAACTCTCCCAGTCCTTGTCGAGCTCCGCTTCTTATCCCCCCAATTCATGGAATCGGGCCAGCTCTTTCTCCACCCCTTCAACGCTTGGTCGGCGGCGTGGAGAGGACTCGTTCAGGTAAAACATCCCGCTCCCCTTGTCTCGCAAAGGATGCAACTAACAAATATGCAGTCTTGAGCCCTTTGTTCCATCTAGCTGCTCGTCATCCACATATTCTGGGCGAATTTTTCCACCACCTAGCAGGGAGTCAGCGCAGCTCCGCCTGTCTCTCTCGTTAGAGGGCAAGGCGGAGGTCGTTGCCTCAAACGCATCCCCTCCGCGCCCCGTTGCTCCGGTGCCTTGCTCAGACGACCTCCAATCTCTCGGTCCTGTACGTCGCCTTAGTCTACAGCGAAGCCAAAGCGCATCATCCCCCATTACTCTGCCCCCAATCTCGGTCTTGACCAGCTCCCTTGACACGTCAGTGAGCGGCCCTCTACCTCCTCGACTGACACAAGGCCGGTCACGGGATCCGCATGCTTGGGCATTTTGCTGCGGGCCAGAGAACCGCGATGATTTCCTCACTGTGCAAGCCAAACACGAGAGCAGTGGGTCTGCCATCGCAGCCATCAGCCTGCTGAGGTCGACAAGCTCAAGTGGAAGCCCCTTGCAGCCAAGCAGCAGCGCGAAAAGGAATGCCGCCGCTAGTAGGGTAGCTCCGCGCTCTGGTCTCGCGAAGAAGCCTAAGCTTTCCCGGGCGCTAAGCAGCGCCGCCAAGCTTCAGTCCAGTCTCAGCCTCGGGGAGAAAAAGAACATTGTAAAGGATGTTGAAACGGACCTAAATAAACCGAGGGCCCTACTTACATCTGGGAACGATTCGGATAAGGAAAACTGGAGCCCAGACGAAGACGGTTATCGCCATTTTACCTTCTCACAGCCAGATACCGGTACCGTTACAGGTGGTAGAAGGCCCTTACCATCTGGAACTACGCGTTTGGATAAAAAGAACCCCCGCAGAACTCCTGGACGCTTTGGTCAAGAGCACCGAGGGTCCGCCTCACTGTTCAACAGTCGGGCAAATACAGCCCCCGCTTTCTCGCAGGCGCCCCGCGCTGGAAAACGCGGCCAGTCTCCGCTGGAGATTTTCGAAGACTCAGAGAACATAAGTCCCACCAGACCTGCGGTTGACGACGAAGTGGAGCGCTTCATGCGCGGGGAAGTCAGCCCAAGCAAGAAAGGCGACGTGGACGCTGTGGCTGGATTACTGTCACTAAGTCAAGGCAACTGGCGGTAACCTCCCCGGGTGTCTGACCATCATTTGACCCTTGGGTCCCTTGTTCGGGTTTTCTGAGGTTGATTTATATGGGATGCGGCAACGATGTTGTCTCACCTCCTTTTCAATGTCCAACAAAAACTTGGTTGCGGGTTTTCTATCTTTTCTCAATCAGTACGGGTATATGGAACCCTGTCTCCGGGTTGGCTTTTGAGCTGGTTATTTTCTACTCATGACGGTATATGGCGTATAGGCGTGAGGGCAGCGGCGTGCTGTCCTGTTGGCAATGTTTCTTAAGGCGAACTGCATGGACTTTGGTTGGGATTACGGTGGGGCGGGCTGGCTGGTTGATTGAGAAAAGGATTGTTTGTCCAGGACACGGCGTACTGTGTGTCCTATTTGGGTTACATTTTTCTACATTGTCATGATAGTGCTCACATCTTTAGCGTGGAGATTGTTGTTTTGGATTGGACATGTTCAGATATATATATATGCTCCCTGCGACAGGGATATTGCAACAAGTCACTGTTAATATACAGCTAATGCGAAAGCACCTAGCCTCCCCATGCCTGAACCGCACAAGTCAAAATTGAAGTAAGTTGCAGTTGCCCATTTGGCACGACGTCAAAGTACGTGGCTGAACTGAGTTCTGTCAGAGGCCCAACCAAGATATCTGTGAGGTAGTAAGACTTCAAATATACTTGGTGATGATATCAATGGCATGAGTAAACAGTCAAAACTACCACCAGGAGCATGTATTAACGGGAAATAAAGATCGGTATCGAAAAAAGCGCTTCGCCATGCTTATTTGCTGCAAAATTGGGGATAAAAATGTACGATGGGGAGCAATAGACAATAAACGTTTTGACAAAATCTGATATGTCCCTTGCGCCCCTTCTCCTAAATACTCCGGCCCAGCGCTCCCGGCAGAGCCGCTTGTTTCACCAATACGCCTGCAACTCCAACTGGGCAATTCCAGTAGGCCCCGAAACCTTCCATTATCCCCGTGGATGATGTAAAACGACATTTGCTGTTGACCGTCTGTCTCGCCTCGTCTTTCTATTCCCTTCTAGACCGGGTAGTTCGGGATGTGTTGTAATAGTGTAATATGCTGACCATGAGAGGTTGTTGATGTATAATGTCATATGCAATGCGATGCTCTAGATTTGAGTTGGCTACAAGCCAAGGAGGCTCATCTGCCTCCGTAAAGGGCTTGCTGCGATACTGCTCTCCTCGCTCATATAAACAGCAGAGTCAGTGTCGATATCCCACCCGTCGTCTTCCTTTCCGTCTTCACTCTCCGCACTTCCGCCCGTCTCAAACCCCTTTTGGGTTGCCGCGCGCACGTTCCAGCGGAGGGTGCGCGACACACTATCAAACCACTCTGCGTCGGTACGGACAACAGTGGGGAAGGGGTACTGCGATGCGGTAATCGTAACGTGGTCGCCCTGCCTCAGTTCCACGCGGCCCTTGCCGTCGAATGCGCAGTAAGCTGTGGCACGGCTGTTGCGGGGGACGGACACGCGCAATAGCATTGTGTCCGATAGAACCATTGGTCGGAATGACAGCGTGTGGGGGCAGATGGGCGTGAGAAGGATGGCAGGAATGTCTGGGTGAACAAGGGAGCCGCCAGCCGAAAGGGAATAAGCGGTAGAACCTATTAAACGATGTTAGTGATCTTGAAACGAAACGATGATAGGGACCGGCATATTGACATACCAGTCGGGGTGGAGAAAATGCAGCCATCCGCCTGGACGACAGTCAGGAGCTCGTTGTCGCCATACAGCTCCAGATTGGAGACATAAGGAGACGGCCCCCTGTCAATGACGAGTTCATTGAGAACCTCAAACTGCTCGCCCTCCTCCATTTCATGGCCGGCGGGCCCGTCCCGATATACCGTGCAGGTAAATCTCATACGGAGATTTACGCGCATACCCTCATCGCCCATGATGCGGCCGAGGTGGTCCTTATACCTCTCGAACTCGAAGTTGGTCAAGAATCCGAGGCTTCCCAGGCTGAATGAGAGCACAGGAGGCACAATGCGCTGAAAGAGCCACGATGTGAATAGGACGGTGCCATCACCACCTAGCGTCAGCACGAGGTCGAACTTCTCGGGCTGACTCCAGCAGAGGTCTGGCGACCAGTACCTGAGCATATCCTGAAAGCGCGGGTTCTCCTCGACGATCCCGGAAGCACCAAAGCGTTTCGAATTGCGGAGTTTAGCATCGACATAAACGTTAACGCCGACGCTGGACCCATACCGAGGCGTCCGGAGCAACCAAAGCGCTAGCTCGCGAGTGAGCAAGACCAGCTGGTTGTCGCGAGCCTTGGTCACGATCATAACGTTCTTCACAGCACGCCGGATGGGCCGGCGCTGGAGCTGCTTCGATACTTCCCGAACACCCGTGGCCGTCTGTACGAGGCGGGAGTGAGACATCCACTCATCGTTCTTGATCTCTTCAAGAACCTTGTCAAAATCGACGGCATCGTCGAAGCGGTTGTGATAGAAACAGGGCGACTGCAACGATGGGAATGCAGCGGTAGGGGTCGCGAGCATATTCGAGCCCGCCGGGCGGGTATGTTGCGCCTGAGCGAGGCCGTTGAGGGCATCGCAGAGCTGTTGCGACGAGGCGGTCGAGGGCCGGTTATCGGCGCCCGAAGGCTGGCTGTGAGCCGAGAGCATCCCGTTGAGCGAGAGAGCCTGAGGTTTGTTGTTACGTGCGACCGAGGCCAATGCCTTCATAATAGTCTGTCGCGGGACAGACTCGATGGAGAGGGCGTTCCTCTTGTGGCCAGCGGCGCGTAGATCGCTGTGGTGCGGGGGAGACAGCGACAGCGATGCGAGCAGGTTTGTGTCCGTCGCCAACTTAGGGAACTCGGGGCCTAAGAGCGACGGAGCAGGCCAAGGTTTAGTCTGATTAACAACATTTCGCGATTCGAAGTTTGTAGCATCTGGGAGACCAAGAGCGGCACTGGAGCTCTTGGGACGGACGTTGTCGGAGGGGGCGCAGGTATTAAGTGGAAGCGCGTCGGGTGCGCGCTGTCGCAGCGGGAGGTCAGCGTCAGCTTGGTCGCCGAGCGCTGGGTGAATCGCTGCGGGCGTTTGTGTGGGCGAGAAAATTGGCTCGGACATGGTGAATGGCGGATGAAGGTGGCGGTGGGGTGTCTAGTCTTGACCGGCTAGTGGTCCCAAGGTCAGTGTCAGCTTTGGGTTTAGCCAGGTCCTCTGCAGGCCAAATTGGCGCCCCCTTTTCCCCTCCCCGTGGGCTTCCCCTCCTGGTGATCACGCTTGAGACCAACGAACAGCTAGGCCACACTGGACTCCCCGTGGGATCAAAAGGTACGTACCGCTATAATAGACCTGCAACTGAGGCCGAACAACCGATTTCTGAGTACCGGATCTCGCGGAACCCAACAAGCGCGAGATGGATGTCCTGCAATGCACCTCGGCTGGTGCAACACTCGCGGCTGCACAGAGATGCAGGAGGCGACCCGGAACACCGACTTATCGACGTCACTGAATAGGGAGCGACTGAGAGTTTCGGGCAGGATGCACAGCAGCCTGGTTTATTATCGTCCGTCAGACAAAATCGTGGCCGCGAAATCGCGTAGGCGATCGCAAGCGATTCCCGATACCCGTGAGAGACAGAGCGTGCCGAAGCGGCCCCGCTTGCACTTGGACAGGGTTTTGAAAGGGCTGGTGGCGGGGTTGAAAGGTTGTGGCGTTGGCTCAAGAAGACGCCTGCGATTGGCGTAACCTCGTCTGCAAATGTGATCCGGGGTGCAGAATCGTCTGCACGTGGCCTAGAAAACCGTGATATCGAAAGCGGCAGCTGGGAAGGAAGGACGTCAAGCAGAATATGACAGAAGTATCCCAGAATGTGACAGCGAAGCAGAATAGTATGCCGAAAGCAGGAAGCCGAGGATGTGACAGTGGGCGCGTTCAGGACGGAAACCAATGCACGTTGACGGCGGTGACGCTGGCAACAATTGGTCGCGGTGCTGAGAAGCTGAGAAGCTGTGAGTGCGACGTGCGATTTAGACGAAAGATTAGAAGTAAAAGCTGGCCCAAGTAGGTATTTCGGAGTGGAAAGAAAGAAAAATTAAGGATGAACGAGGCGCAATCTCGAAGACGATGACAAAGGCAGCGAATTGCTTGAACTGCTAGAGCTGTCTCAGGTTGCGCTTCCGGAGCGGAGATGGTGGGAAGAAGTGAAGGGTCACAGCCGGTCTGGGTCATCAGGAAATACTGAAGACTGAAGACCAAAGAGAGAAGGGATGTGGCATGTCGTGATACCCGCGCAGTCGGTTTAATATCTAGCACGCTGACCTGCAACGGCTGGGGATCGTTGACTTGGGGTCGTGATGGAGCTCTAAGGCAAGGGGTTGTTAGAGGGGCGGACCCTTGGCTGGGTACCTGCCGGCACAGTACGAATCCTACCACCCAGGCAAGCTACCCCACCTCTCACAGACCAGGACCACCAACAACCCTGAGCATTGTGTGCTATAACCCGAAGCCTGCGACGTGAGGGCACTGTAGGCGGATGTCAAGGGGTAGCATCCATGGATGTCTCTGAGCGCTGCTCTGAATTCCTAACTTGCCAGTCAGAGCCGCTCTGTCCCGCAGCTCTCTTCGGCCGAGCAGCTAGGAGAAGTACCATGCCGCGTCCATCATTGAGCGCCGCTTGCACGGAAGCGCGTCTCAAAAATTTCTGTACCAAGAGACTGTTTTTTTCTCTCTACCTCCCCCTTTCGCTGTGTGGAGGTGGCGATGCTGAGCCCGGTGCCTACCTATTGTGGCGGCTCCCCCCTTCAATCCCTCGACTCCCAGGCGGGAAGGGGTGCTTGAGGATGGGATGACAAGGTCCGACATCCAACGCAACGCTGACGTCTCCGCTGCTGCTAGGCCCGCATGTCCATGCCCCAGCAGAAATGGTCCCATTTGCGGAATAGGAGGAGCCGTCTGCGGCGGTTGATACAATGGGAAGTCGGTGTGATCGGGCCGTTGCTTGTGGCTGGAAGGGTACAATACAAAAAGGAGCTTCGTTCGATGCGGTCGAGTCTCAGCTTGCTCAGCGGTACTAGGGTCTGGAGGCGAGACGGTTAGTGCGGCATCACAGTGCGTCGTCGCTAACGGCGCGCTGCGCGGCGGATGTGCGGCTTACCCTGGCTGGCAAATCGCGTGCGGCGCGGGCCAAAGTCCAGAGCCAGAGCAGCCCACCGAGGATCATTCTGCAACCCCCGAAGATCTGCTGGAACCTAGCCTAGCCTATGCCCCACGCAAATCCAAGTAGCCGCATGAACGACCCAGGCTCGTCTGGCGCGAGCCTGTGCCGTGTTACGATTGTTTGGAAACGCTGACGACGAACGGAAACCCCACGAGGTGTTCTGCGAAGCTCTGTTTGACCCGCAGGGATCACACATCCGATATGCTCTGGCGTCAATCAAAAGGGGCAGCTCAGATCATCAACAATCAGGCTGGGAAGCGTTGTTAGGTATCGGCACCAACCGCCTAGGACGTTTCCACAGAGTCGCAAATGGCCTGCAGAGTCCACACACCAGAATCCACATCGCTCGAGAATGCTTTTAGGGGAGCCCCCACAAGGCTGTGCCGGCTGTCCGGGGGTTCGACGGGGCTGTCGCTCCCCCACGCGACGCGAAGGCTCCTGAGCTGGGAATCGTTAGTTGCGCGACTCGAAAGCAAGCGCCCGGTTTCGACGTTCCATCCCAAGCATCTGATTTAATTTAGCCTCAACCCTGCAGAGAACACCACCGTCAGAGGCACTAAGGACCTGATGTCACAGTCTCTGGTGGGTGAAACAGGACGTCGGCCCGCAGATTGGGCATTTCCAAACGCAGGCCGTGCGGCTTGACCCACCATGTATCACAATAGACACGATAAGATAAACCCCAGCAAACAAGGGGACCAAAGGATTAGGAATGTAGACAAAGAAGAAACCGAACAGAGCAGGTCCTCCGCGAAGTATCTCCCGCGTCTTGATCACTGCCGGCCGCTGATTTGCAGCGTGTGAGCCGCTCAGCATTGCCGGCTGTCTTCTGGAAACCAATGCTCCCACTCTATTCCCCACTCTGTGGCTCCGGCATATCAACGCGGGAGCTAGAGTCGCCTTCTGACCGTAGTGCGAGCGGTGTTGGCGAGCGGCTTAAACCTGAAGGACGCCTGTACTCCTCCTCCATGGGGCGGGACGCTTTCTCCTTGGGACAACTCAGCTGAGGCTGCTTCACTTCCAATGGAGATCTGCAGCAACCTTAGTTTCCAGAGTTGACCTCAGGAACTGGCGCATATCTGGGCCGCCACCCTCCTTCTCGTCCAGTAGCATCTCGATGCCCTCTCTTTTCGCAGCCCCGGATTGGCAGCAGATCTTCTTGGCAGTGTCGTAGACGTCGTCCCATTCCTTCACCGTAAAGTCACCCTCGCTCTCGGCAAGCAGCAGCTCGTCCTGAGACGTGAAGGCGAGGACGTGAACCGACTGGGCCGCCTCGACGTCTCTTGGGGAGGGCTCAGACACCAGCTTGGTGGCCCCATCATTGGACACGATTGTGATAATTGCGGATGTCGCGGTTGCCCTCATAGGTATAGCCGCAGACAAAAGCGCTAAGACGGCCGTCTGGAGGAGAGCAGGGATGATGGAGAAATTCTGCCAGGGCGGTCAGCGATCATGATCCGACATTGCAAGCGGCATCAAGCAGGCAAACTCACCAAGGTGGCCTGCACAAGCTTGGTGTTGATGTAGTCATTCTCAGGAGTCGACTCAATCTGGAGAACAATCTGGATCAACGAGCGGGGGAAGTTTTTGACGAGGATGAGCTGAGTGAGTGAGGACTGGAGAACAGTCTCAAGGTGTCGTTCTCGTGTTCCTATATAAACACGGTATTGTGAGCAGTTGTAAGAGTGAGTGATATGACGCCAAGAGCCTCCTCACCTCCTACCCCTGCGGCCGGTCGTACGATGGCATCGACATGAGCTTCATACGCATGCTCGTCTCGTCGCTGCGCCTCGATGGGACCGTTGACAGAGGCGGTGACCGTATATCCAGCGTAAGAGTATTTGGCAGACCCATCAGCCCGCGGGAGTACTGACAGTGCAGCTTCTGGCTTTGTTGTGGCCGGCATGGTGACTATTGGGACTGCTGAATGTCAAGTGAGCCTGATGGGCCTAATTGTATTTTCAGGTGAGGCTCTTGCAGTGAAGTTTTGGTGCAGGCACGGATCCGTTGTGGCGCGGAGCCGATCTACATTACCCCACATTCCAGACCCTTGTCAGGATCCTTGCCGCGAACCCCATCAGTCGATTTCCAACCTGCAACCTCCAACTTCTAGAGAGCATCGAACGATAAAAGCTCCCATCAGCATAACTAACAAAGGGATTAGAGGGAAGCAAAGAGGGAAAAGGTGTTCCATCAGCGTCGATGGCTTCCACCACGCGAGCGGCGGCACCGGCAGACGCCGCCTCCAGCCCCGCAGGCCCACCAGGCAGCGCCAGTCAAGGCATCCCCAGCCTCAAAGACCGTATTCCCAAGTTAGAACCTCGACGGAAGAAGCAGGACGCTCAGAACGCAACACCAGTTCCCGAGACGCCCGCTCTCCCGCCACGGCCTGACCTGTCCACCCTAACGTTCAAGGTGCCTAGCAGGAGGATCTTGTCCCCGGCCGACCATGAGCTCTTTCTCGCATCACCAACCTACAAGCTCGTCTTGGCATTTGTCTTTGGGATTTCTGAGTCCGTTGTTGATACATCTATCTCCGCGGTCAAGGACAGCGAGCTCAGCGCGCCCGTCAAAGCTCTCCTTGTGATCCTCGACGAAGCAGAAGCTCTTTGTAAAGACTCGCCACCCAACGAGACAGGTGGCTCGCGGTTCGGTAACAAGATATTCCGCGTCTTTCTAGACAAGGTTAAGCAACACGCAACACAATGGCACGGCTCACTTGGCTTGAACGCCCCGGACGCCGTGGCCGAGGTGTCGGTCTACCTGAACCAGTCCTTCGGCAACCGGTCGCGCATCGACTACGGCTCCGGCCACGAGCTCAACTTCATCATGTGGCTACTCTGTCTATACCAGCTGGCCGTTGTGCAGGAATCCGACTTCCGGCCTCTGGTGCTCCGCGTCTTCGTTCGCTATCTCGAGGTCATGCGTCTTGTTCAGTCAACATATTACCTCGAGCCGGCCGGTTCGCACGGCGTATGGGGACTTGACGACTACCAGTTCTTGCCGTTCCTCTTTGGCTCCAGCCAGCTACTGCATCATCCATTCATCACGCCACGCTCAATCCACCAGGAGTTGACAATTGAAGAGTTCGGCGCCGACTTTATGTACCTTGGCCAAGTGGCCTTCGTCAACAGCACCAAGACGGTCAAGGGCCTCCGCTGGCACAGTCCTATGCTGGATGATATTAGCAGCGCCAAGAGTTGGGCCAAAATCGAAGGTGGCATGCGCCGTATGTTTGTGTCGGAGGTTCTACGCAAGCTACCTGTCATGCAACATTTTCTCTTCGGATCGCTCATCCCAGCTGCTGAGGGCATGAGTCAGCAAGATGCGTCGGGGATCGTGGACGAAGAGGAAGAAGAAGAGAGCGGTGAGGTTGACGTTTTTGACAAGGACGGTGTGAGACACGTACACCAACCTCGTGGGTGGGGAGATTGCTGCGGTATCAAGGTGCCGAGTAGCATCGCCGCTGCCGAGGAGATGAAGAAGAGGGGAGCTGGTGAGCAGCTAAGGCGCATACCGTTTGACTAGATTATAGACATTCGGCGCTAGCGGTGTATAAAGAAGCCCGTTAAGCGGGGGAAACGCTTACAGCACACTCCAGACTATGGAAATATCATGATTAAGGATGACTCGAATTAGAGATTCATGGCAGTGGGATCCCATGCATTATTTCCTGTTCTCTGGACACTTTCTCAGCACACACACTCCCTTACAAAGAGAAATGAAAAGGAGGAAAAAAAGCTCCCTGCCACACATTATTAGTCCATACCACCCATTGACGACCAACCAGCTCATTCCGAACGTGAGCCCGAATCCATCACATCATGGGCATCATGGGCCATCGCCTTCCAGTCAATCTCCGTCGGGTCGCCACACGCAAGATCAAACCAGGTCTCTGCTCGGCGAGCATCCACCTCCTCAAGCGCATACGCCACCGCCCCTCCGTACAAATCACAACGCGGGCCGTCGCCGCCCGACTCTTCGTCCCCGGCATGGAACTCATACGCCTGGCACCCATGCGAGGTTCCCCAGACTGATTTCTGCGAGGCACGCTGTTAGCACACCATCATCATGTATCCTACCACGCGGCAGACTCTAGGTACGTGGGTAGGTACCCATTAAAAGTTGGAAACTCACATCGCAAAACTGCCAGCACCCCTGAAGCGTGACATCCACATCCTTGCCATTCTTGAGGTACCGCCCAAGGAAATACTCTCCCCCGTCTCTACCCCCTGTGATCTTCGAGCCGCGCACGCCGCAGTGGAGGTTCGCCGGGTTGGGCGCGCCAGAGGGAGCGCTGTACGCGCAGACGGTGCTGGTGGGGTGGATGACTGGTTGGCGGGCGTGGGTTGGGGTCGAGGGAGGGAGGGAGGCGGTTTTGTTGGGAGCGAGGAAGGGG